>Ga0228698_1001633_pt1 | contig 10614 bp, 5 predicted proteins | sample McNCre117_Aug_MG_FD_178015 | JGI IMG/M metagenome (GOLD analysis project Ga0228698, IMG submission 178015) | Freshwater microbial communities from McNutts Creek, Athens, Georgia, United States - 1-17_Aug_MG | ecosystem: Environmental > Aquatic > Freshwater > Creek | place: USA: Georgia...
GGCCCCGGCCAGCGCCCCCGCCAGCGGCGCCGCCAGCCCGGTGCCACTGCAGTTGGCCCTGCCCGCCGGCACGCTGAGCCGCGGCGGCCCGGTGGGCCTGGCCCCGCTGATCCGCCCCCCGGTGGACACCCGCTCCAAACTGGCCCGCGACCTGGACAAGGCCGAGCGCAAGAAGTGCGCGCAGGCCTACGGCGAGCAGGGCCTGGCGGCGGTCGGCCCGCTGGTGGCCGACGCGGTCAGCGGCAAGGGCTGTCAGTGGTGAGGTCGGTCCGTGGTGGGGCCCGGCGGGCCTGCCGCCGGCCCTGCCCGTCATGGCCACCCACCCACCCCGCCACTCACTCGAACGGGTAACGCAGCCCCACCTGGGCCCGGATCCGGTCCATCACCTCCACCAGGGCCACCGATTCCGCCCAGGGCATGTCCGGGCTCTGCCGCAGGCCCGCGCCCAGGCAGCGGTGCACCTCTTCCACCTGGGGCACGAAGCCGTTGCCGCGCCAGGGGCGCTCCACCAGCTCGTCCGGCTCGCCCGAGCGCACCACGCGGAACGCCTGCACGCCGTAGAACGGCGACAGCAGCTCGATGCGCCCGCGCGTGCCCAGCACGGTGGCCGTGCACGGGCTGCCCGCCTGCAGCGAGCACTGCCCTTGGCTCAAGGCCCCACCCGCATGGCGCAGGTTGAACTGCGTGTGCACGTCCACCCCGGTGGGGCCCAGCGTGGCCATGGCCTGCACGTCGCTGACCGGGCCCAGCAGCCAGGCCGCCAGGCTCAGCGGGTAGATGCCCACGTCCAGCAAGGCGCCGCCGGCCAGCACCGGGTTGAAGGTGCGGTGCTCGGGGCCGAAATCGGCGGCAAAGCCGAAGTCCGCGCTGAAGCCCACCACCTCGCCGATCACGCCCTGCGCCAGCCGGCGCTTGAGCTCCACGGCCGCCGGCAGGTAGCGCGTCCACATCGCCTCCATCAGGAACACGTCCTTCGCCTGCGCCAGCGCCACGGCCTCGCGCGCCTGCGCGGCATTCACGGTGAAGGGCTTCTCGCACAGCACGGCCTTGCCCGCGGCCAGCGCCAGCCGCACCGAGGGCAGGTGGTCGGGGTGGGGTGTGCCGATGTAGACCACGTCCACGGCCGGGTCCTGCACCAGGGCCTCGTAGCTGCCCAGCGCCCGCGCGTGCGGGTGTCGCTCGCGGTGCGCGGCCACGAAGGCCTCGGCACGGTCCAGGCCACGCGAGCCCACCGCCACCATCTTCGCCTGCGGCACATGGGACAGGGCCCAGGCCAGGTGGCCGCAGATGCCGCCAGTGCCGATCAGGCCCCAGCCCAGCGGGGGCCGGGGGCTGCCTTCCGCGGTGTCGGCCGTGACCACGGCTTCGGTGGGCAGGCCGGCATCCGGGCCGGGAACAGGCGACGACACGCTCATGACAACGCTTTCTTCAGGCAAAGCGGCGAGCTTAACGGGCCTGCGTGCGGCCGCCCATCGGGCTCACCCTGCCGGCGCGGCCCCGGCTCAGCCCCGCGACAGCACCCGCTCCAGCGTGTCGTGCAGGCGCGCCGCGTCGATGGGCTTGGTCAGGAACTCGTTCATGCCCGCCGCCAGGGCCTCTTCGCGCTCCGAGGCCAGGGCCGCGGCCGTCAGCGCCACCACGGGCAGCTCGCGCGCGCTCCAGCGCTCGCGCAGGCGGCGCGTCACCTCGTGGCCGCTCATGCCCGGCATCTGCACGTCCATCAGCACCGCGTCGAAGGGCTGGCCGGCGGCGGACGCCTCCCTGATCATGCGCAGCGCGGCCTCGCCGTCATCGGCCTGGTCCACCTGCACGCCCCAGCGCTCCAGCAGGGCCACGGCGATCATCATGTTGACCGGATTGTCCTCCACCATCAGCACCCGCACGCCCGACAGCGGGTCGTGCTCGTGGCCACTGATGCGGCTGGGCGATTCGGTTTCGCTGGCCGCCGGCAGCGGCAGCTCGACCCAGAAGATGCTGCCCTGACCCGCCTCGCTGATCACCCCCACCTCGCCGCCCATCAGCTGGGCCAGTTCGCGGCAGATCGACAGGCCCAGGCCGGTGCCGCCCACGCGGCGCGTGATCGAGTTGTCGAGCTGGGTGAAGGGCTGGAACAGTTGCAGCTGGGCCTGGGGCTCCACCCCGGGGCCGGTGTCGGTGACCTCGGCGCGCAGCCGGTGGCCCACCCCGCGCTGCAGGCTCAGCGCGATCGAGCCGTGGCGCGTGAACTTCAGCGCATTGCCCAGGTAGTTGGCCAGGATCTGGCGCACCCGGATCGGGTCGCCGACCACGGCCTCGGGCACGTCATCGTCCACGTGCACGTTCAGCGACAGCCCCTGGGTGTCGGCCAGCGCCCCGTAGGCCTCGCCCAGCGAATGCACCAGGGCCCGCAGGTCGAAGCCCACGTGCTCGAGGCTGACCTTGCCGGCCTCGATCTTGGACAGGTCCAGGATGTCGCTGATGATCACCGACAGCACCTGGGCCGATTCGCTGATCTGCTCCAGGTACTGCAGGCGCCGCGCATCGTCCAGGCCCGGCGAGCGCGCCAGTTGGGCCAGGCCCACCAGGGCGTTCAGCGGCGTGCGGATCTCGTGGCTGGTGGTGGCCAGGAAGGCGCTCTTGGCGCGGTTGGCCGCCTCGGCATCGTCGCGGGCCTGGGCCAGCGCACGCTCCACGGCGCGGCGCTGCGTGATGTCCTCGGCCAGCCAGATCGTGCCGCCACGGCCGGGCTGGCTCGGGTCCAGCGCACGCGCCAGCAGGCGGCAGGCGAACAGCGAGCCGTCGCGGCGCATCATCTCGCGCTCGGTGTCCACGGGTTCGCCCCGGGCCAGGGCCGGGCCCAGCTCGCGCGCCATGTCGCGCCAGGCGTCCTGGCTGGGCCAGACCAGGTGCTGCGGCCGCCCGGCCAGCGCCCCGCGCGACCAGCCGAACATGGTGTCGAAGCGGTGGTTGGTCAGCTGGAACAGCTGGTCCCGCGTGAACGCGATGCCCACCAGGGCGTTGTCCAGCACCGCCTCGCGCTCGCGCCGCGCCTGCTCGGCCGCGGTGACGTCGCGCGCGCTGGTCATCTGGTACTCGGTGCCGTCGATCTTGAAGCGCGCCGCCGACAGCAGCACCTGCAGGCGCCGCCCGTCGCGCGTCACCAGCTCGGAGGGCATGCTCTGCAGGCTGCTGCGGCCACCGCCCTCCCCCGCGCCCTCCGCTTCACCTTCGATGCTGCGGTAGAACTGGTCGCGCTGGGCCGGGTCGCGCCACAGGCCCAGCTCGTCCGAGGTCCGCCCCAGCACCTCGTCGGACCGGTAGCCGGTGAGCGCCAGGAAGGTCGGGTTGAGCATGGTGTAGCGCCCGCTGGGGATCTCGTTGAGCGAGATCGCATCCGGGCTGGTGGCCACCAGGTGGGACAGCAGGGCCTCGCTGCGCCGGACCAGGTCGTCCGCGGCGCGGCGTTCGGTCTCGTCGATGATGATGGACAGCGTGGCGGCCTCGCCTTCCACGTCCACGCGCACGCTGCTCATGCGGATGTGCACCCGGCGCGGCGGCTTCCCCACCTGCAGGGTCAGCTCCTCCTCGGGCAGGCCTTCGCCGATGGGCAGGCCTTCAAGCCGGCGCAGCCGCACCTGCACGCGCTCGCGCACGGCCCCGGGCTCGAACATGGACACCAGGTCCTGGCCCAGCACCGCGCGCAGATCCGGGTGCCCGAACAGCTTCACCCCGGCCGGGTTGGCGTCCAGCATCCGGGATTCGCGGTGCAGCACCAGCGGGGTGGGGATGCGGCGGAACAGGTCCTGGTAGCGGGTTTCGGTGGCCCACAGCGACTGCCGGGCCTTGACGTCCGTGGTGACGTCGCGCAACACGCCCCAGTAGCCCCCGAACTTGCCGGTCTCGCTCTGCCGCGGCTCGGCGCTCAGCATGAAGTGCCGCACCCGGCCGGCGGAGTCGACCCAGCGCATGGGCACGTCCCGCATGCGCAGGCGCGCCGCGAACTCCGATTGCAGGGTCTCCAGCACGGCCGGCTCGAACATCACCCCCCGCGTGAGCCACAGCGGCCGGCCCAGGCCGGAATCGGGCCCCGTGCCGTTGCCACGCAGGCCGGTGAACACCCGCAGGTCCTCCTTGGCACTGAAGCGCACCAGCAGGCCCTCGTTGTCGAGTTCCCAGTAGGCGTCGGCGGCAATGGCCAGCAGGCCCATGAAGCGCCGTTCGCGGTCATCGCCATTGCGCAGGGTGGATTCCAGCACCCGGCTCAGCACGCCGCCGATGCCCAAAGCCATGGCCAGCACCAGCACATGGGTGGCCAGCAGGCGGGCCACCGGCGTGGCCGTGGGCAGCAACTGCGGCTGCAGCCAGCCCAGGCTTTCGGCCAGCATGAAGAACAGCAGGATGGCCAGCGCGCTGGCCGCCGCCTCGCCCCCCCGGCGCGCGCCGTGGACCACGGTCAGCAAGCACACCAGCACGCCGAACAGGGCCAGGCCGGGGCTGTAGAGGCCCTCACCCGTGGCCCAGGAGCCGATGCCGGTGAGCAGGATGCCCACCTGCACGATCACCGGCAGCGCGTGGGCGAGTTGTTCGTCCGTGCCGTCGCGCCGCAACGACCAGCAGGTCAGGGCCAGCGCCAGATCGCCCCCGATGGTGCAGACGCGGGCCGGCCAGCCCATGCCACCGGGCAGCATCACGAACATCACCGCCGACGCCAGGGCCACCCAGGCGGCCGCCAGCATCAACCGGCGTGCCAGCGTGCTGCGGAAGCGGCGGGATGCATCGTGGGACGGGAGGGCAGACGCCATGGGCAAGGTCGAACCAGCGGCCCGGGCCGCGCGGGAGCAGGAAGGGCGACAGCCATCAACGGATGGGCAAAAGCTTACCCCCGCCAGCGCCGGAATGCACGCCCGGCGCCCGACGGCCCCGTGGCCAACGCCTGCCGCCCATGCGGCGTTGCCCTGGCGCCACCGCACGGGCGCGCCCGCGCCCCGGCGCGGAAGCGCTTCGGTCCTTCAGGACTTCAGGACTTCAGTACCTCGGCGCTTCAGCGCTTCAGCGCTTCAGCGCAGCGGCGCTTGCGCGGCGGCCAGCGCGGCCCGCGTGGCCTCGGCCACCTGGCGCGCGGCGCTGGCGTAGTGCTCGTCGCGGCCGGCGTACAACACGGCGCGGGACGAGCTGACCACGATCGGGCCGTTGGCGCGCCAGCCGGCCTTCACCGTGGCCTCGACGTCGCCGCCTTGCGCCCCCACGCCGGGGATCAGCAGGGGCACGGTGGGGGCCAGTTCGCGCACCCGGGCCAGCTCGGCCGGGAACGTGGCGCCCACGACCAGGCCCAGCTGGCCGTTCTTGTTCCAGGCGCCGGCGGCCAGGCGGGCGATGTGCTCGTAGAGCTTGTCGCCCGGGGCGCCATCAGCACCGGCCAGGGTTTGCGCCTGCAGATCGCTGCCACCCGGGTTGGACGTGCGGCACAGCAGGATCAGGCCCTTGCCGTCGTAGCGCTGGTAGGGTTCGATCGAATCCAGGCCCATGAAGGGCGACAGGGTCACCGCATCGGCCTGGTAGCGCACGAAGGCCTCGCGGGCGTACTGCTCGGCCGTGGCGCCGATGTCGCCACGCTTGGCGTCCAGGATCACCGGCACGTCCGGCGCGGTGCGGCGGATGTAGGCCATCAGCTCTTCGAGCTGGTCTTCGGCGCGGTGGGCGGCGAAGTAGGCGATCTGCGGCTTGAACGCGCAGACCTTGTCCTTGGTGGCGTCGACGATGCGCGCGCAGAACTCGAAGATCTTGCCCGCATCCCCCTGCAGGGCCCCGGGGAACTTCGACGGCTCCGGATCCAGGCCCACGCACAGCAGGGAGTCGTGACGGTGGGCGGCGGCGGCCAGAGCATCGGTGAAGCGCATCAGGGGTCCAGTCTTGGTGGGGGTGGGGCGGGGCAGGGTCAGATCTTGCGGGCGAGTTCGGCGGCGATGCCCACGTAGCTGGCCGGGGTCATGGCCAGCAGGCGGGCCTTCTCGTCCTCGGGCAGGGCCAGGTTGGCGATGAAGCCCTGGATCAGCTCGCGGTTCATCGGCTGGCCGCGGGTGAAGGCCTTGAGCTGGTCGTAGGGGTTGGGCAGGCCGTGGCGGCGCATCACGGTCTGGATCGGCTCGGCCAGCACTTCCCAGGCGTTGTCCAGGTCTTCGGCCAGCGCGGCTTCATTGAGTTCGAGCTTGTCCAGGCCGCGGGTCAGCGAGTCGTAGGCCAGCGCGGCGTAGCCCAGGGCCACGCCCATGTTGCGCAGCACGGTGGAGTCGGTCAGGTCACGCTGCCAGCGGCTGATCGGCAGCTTCTGCGCCAGATGGCTCAGCAGCGCGTTGGCCAGGCCCAGATTGCCTTCGGCGTTCTCGAAGTCGATCGGGTTGACCTTGTGCGGCATGGTCGACGAGCCGACTTCACCGGCCTTGGTCTTCTGCTTGAAATAGCCCAGGCTGATGTAGCCCCAGACGTCGCGCGACCAGTCGACCAGGATGGTGTTCAGGCGCACCTGGGCGTCGAACAGCTCGGCCATGTAGTCGTGCGGCTCGATCTGGATGGTGTACGGGTTGAACGTCAGGCCCAGGCCTTGTTCGACGACCTTCTTCGAGAAGGCTTCCCAATCAAGTTCGGGGTAGGCCGACAGGTGGGCGTTGTAGTTGCCCACGGCGCCGTTCATCTTGGCCAGCAGGGTGACGCCGGCGATGCGCTCGCGGGCATGGCGCAGGCGGGCCACCACGTTGGCGACTTCCTTGCCCACCGTGGTGGGGCTGGCGGTCTGGCCGTGGGTGCGCGACAGCATGGGCACGGCGGCGAAGGTGTGGGCCATCTTGACCATGCGCTCGATGATGGCGTCCACGGCCGGCAGCAGCACCTGTTCGCGGGCGGACTTCAGCATCAGCGCGTGGCTGGTGTTGTTGATGTCTTCGCTGGTGCAGGCAAAGTGGATGAACTCGGTGTGCGCGGCCAGTTCGGGCACGTGGGCGATGCGCTGACGCAGCCAGATCTCGACGGCCTTGACGTCGTGGTTGGTGGTCTTCTCGATGTCCTTGATGGCCTGGGCATCGGCTTCGGAGAAGCGCACGATCAGGCCGCGCAGCAGGCCGCGGGCGGCTTCGTTGAGGGCCGGGTACTCGGCAAAACCGGCGTCCGACAGCGCGATCAGCCACTCGACCTCGACCTGCACGCGGCGGTGCATCAGGCCGAACTCGGACAGCAGCGGGCGCAGCGCGGCCAGCTTGGGCGCATAGCGGCCGTCCAGCGGCGACAGGGCGGTCAGGGCGGAGAGGGTGTGGGGCATGGTCGGGTCCGGTGGGGGCCCCGGGCCGACAGGGCCTCAGGGCGCGGCCGCAAGCTGCGGCGAAGCAAAACCCGTCAATTTTAGGATTTTCCCGGATGTTCGGGAAGTCGTTGGACAGGGTGGAGATCCTGGGGGCCCCACGCTCCCTCTGGTCGCTGCCCCCCAAGGGGGCTCTGCCAGCGGCCCGGCAAAGCCGGTTCCGCGGCAGGCCCTTGATGGTCGTGATCGCACCGCGATCACGGTGAAGACGGCGTCGACGCCGTCTTCACGTCCTGGGGCGGAGTAGCAACTCAAGGCTCGACCATGCCGCCGTGGCGCCCAGGGCCACGGCTGTACCGCTTGGCAGGCCAAGCCGACGCACAAAGCAGTTGAGCGGCGCTGTGCGTCCGGTCAACGCAATCAAGCCGCCGCCGCGGAGCCGGCTTTGCCGGGCCGCTGGCGGAGCCCACCTCGGGCGCAGCGACCGGAGGGAGCGTGGGGGCCTCGGTTCATCAGATTTTCGGCAGCGTGATGCGGAAGATCGCGCCGCCTTCGGGGTGGTTGCGCGCCTGGATGCTGCCGCGGTGGGCGCCCATGATCTTGCGGCAGATGGCCAGGCCCAGCCCGGTGCCGCCCGAGCCGTCCTTGGTGATCGAGCTTTGCACGAAGGGCTCGAAGATGGTTTCGAACTCACCCGCCGGGATGCCCGGCCCGTGGTCGCGCACCTCGACCACCGCATCGGCGCCATCCACGCTCACCGTGACCTCCAGCACCGAGCCGCGCGGGGCGTAGCGGGCCGCATTGGCCACCACGTTGCGCACCACCTGCTGGAAGCGCGTCGGGTCGAGCTCGACCTCGCAACCGCCCTCGGCCAGGTGGATGTCCAACTGCAGCCCCAGCGTGTCGAATTGCGCGTCGAACTCGCTCAGCACCTCGCCCACGTAGAACGTCAGCTCGCTGCGCTGCAGGTCGATGCCGCCCACGCCGCTCTCGATCTTGGACACGTCCAGCAGGTTGTTCACCAGGGCCAGCATGCGCCGGCCCGCGCCCTGGATGCGCGTGAACATCTGCTGCAGCTTCACCTGCTCGGCCGCCCGGGCTTCGCCCAGTTCGGAGAAGCCGATGATGGACTGCAGCGGCGTGCGCAGTTCGTGCGTGATGTTGGCGATGAACTCGGTGCGCGCCCGGTTGGCCGCCTCGGTGGCCTGGCGCGCCGCGGCATTGCTGCGCTCGGCCTCGCGGAAACGGGTCACGTCGACCAGGCTGCCGATCACCCCCGCCGGCTCGCCATCGGGCCCCAGGTAGCGAACCTTGCTGACCATCAGGTCGTGCATCTGCCCGTCAGCGCCCATCAACCGGCTCTCGTACTGCACCGGGTCGCGCTGGGCCATGGCCTGGCGGTCGGTGCGTTCGTGCAGGTCGGCGTCGGCACCGGGGATGATCTCGGAGAGTTGGCGCGTGCGCGCCTGCCGCCCGCTGACGTGCAGCATGCGCGACCAGGCGCGGTTGGTCATCAGGTAGCGGCCCTGGCGGTCCTTCACGAACACCGGCATGGGCGAGGCCTCCACCAGCAGCTCGATGAACTTCAGCTGGTCCTGCAGCCGGCGCCGCGCCGCCTCGCGCTCGCTGACATCGACCGCGAAACCCGCAAACCCGATCAGACGGCCCCCCGCGTCATGCAGCGCGGAAACCCCCAGTTCGATCAGCACGGCGCGGGCATCGGCCGTGCGCAATTCGATCGGCTCGGCCGCCGGAGCGGCCAGGGATTCGCCGGCCGGGCCCGGTGCCACGAACAGCGCGTCCACGCGCGCGCGATCGCCCTCGGCCACCCAATGCGACACCCGCTGGCCCAGCGCCTGCTCGTCGGGGTACCCGCTGAGCTGGTGCCAGCGCCGGTTCACGAAGGTCACATGCCCGGCCACGTCAGTGCGGAACAGCCATTCGTGCACGCCTTCGATCAGCACCCGCAACTCCTGCTCGCGGCTCTGGCGCAAGGCATCGGCCGCGGCCAGCTGCAAGCCCATGTCGGCGTGCGCGCGCAGGCTGCGCACCGCAGCGGCCGCCGCCGCCGCCCCGGCCAGGCTCAGCAACAGCGACACCAGCACCGCCGCCTGCAAGCCGCGCACGGTGGGCGCCAGGGCCTGTGACTCAGGGATCTCGGCCTGCACCAACCAGGGCAGCTTGCGCACGGCCCGGTAGGCGCTGACCACGGCGTCGCCCTGCACCCCCACGCCCACCTGGCTGGCGTGCTCCTGCCGCGTCAGCGTGGCGCGGAAGCCGGCCTGGGCCACGGCCGACGCCCCGGGGGCCAGCCCCAGGTTGGACGACGTGGTCAGCACCCGGCCGTCATAGGACAGCAGGGCCGCGCGCCAGCGCTCGTCATCCAGCAACAACTCGAACTGCGTGGCGAACCAATCGGGGTTCAGCGCGGCCACCACGGCCCCGCCGGGGCGCCCTTCCACCCGCACCGGCCGCGCCAGGGGCAACCAGCCCGGCCCGGTGCCCCCCGCGGCGGCCGGCGCGGCGGCCCCCAGGTCACGCCCGGCCACCCAGGGCCCCAGCATCAGCCCGGTCTGCTGCGCCAGGCCGGCCATCAGCCCGGCCGGCACCAGACGCCCCTGGTTGGACTGGCTGGAACTGGCCAGCACCCGGCCGCGGGCATCGACGATGGACAGGCTGCGCACAAAGGGCAGGCCCAGGGCCACGGCCAGCAGTCGCGACTGGGCCTGGGCCGGGTCCAGGGCCGGCACCGGCAGCGCCGGGGCCGTGGAGGCCTCCGGCTCGGCGGCTCCGGCAGCCGCCCCGGCGGACGCCGGCAACGGCCCGGGATCCACCCCGGGCAACGCGCCTTCCAGGCTGCGCATGCTCAGATCGGCCACGGCCAGGCTGCGCCCGACCAGGTCTTCCATCACCCGGGCGTAGAGCTCGGCGGACTGCCGCATCTGCTGGGCCTGGTCCGCGCGCTGGCGCACCACCCAGGCCGCCGCCACCGCCCACACCAACGCGCACAGCACCGCCGCCGCGATGACCACGGCCCTTGGCGTGATCCAGCGGGGCAGGCTGTCGGGGGGCGAGGTGACGGACATGGGCGACCGGGTTCGGGGCAACAGGCGGCGACGCGGCCGGGCCTTCAGTGGTGCACCACGATGTCGGCCAGCCCGGCCCGTTTGGCCGCCGCCTCCAGCCGGCCATCGGCCTTGATGCGGGCCACGAACTCGTCCACCTTCTTGAGCCACTCGGCATCCCCCGGCTTGACCGCATAGCCGTAGGGCAGCAGGTGGAAGGGCGTGGGCGGGGCCACCAGGCGGGCCCAGTCGGCGTTGTCCAGCATGCGGCGCGAGTAGGGG
>Ga0228698_1001634_pt1 | contig 10602 bp, 8 predicted proteins | sample McNCre117_Aug_MG_FD_178015 | JGI IMG/M metagenome (GOLD analysis project Ga0228698, IMG submission 178015) | Freshwater microbial communities from McNutts Creek, Athens, Georgia, United States - 1-17_Aug_MG | ecosystem: Environmental > Aquatic > Freshwater > Creek | place: USA: Georgia...
CGTCCTAACCCCGAGGGAGATACTCCATGAACCTGTTTGTATGGACGGATGCGCTGGCCACCGGCAGCAAATTTATTGACCAAGATCATCACGAGCTGGTGCGCCTGGTCAACGCGGTGCTGGAACCCATTGCCGAGCAGCGTGGCAACCCGGCGCTGACCCTTGCCCTGGGGGAATTGCTGGACTACACCCGCGAGCACTTTGCGCGCGAAGAAGCCGAAATGCAGCGCATTGCCTTTGCAGACGTGGCCGCGCACATGGCCGCGCACACCCAGTTGCTGGGCCAGCTGGATGAGGTGCGTCAACGGTTGGAAGCCCAAGGCCAAGTGCAGGAAATGGATCTCTACCACTTCCTTACCTGGTGGGTGAAGGACCATATTCGCGACGTGGATATGGTGTTTGCCGCAGCCCTGCGGGCGCACCACCAGGGGCTCTGAGTGCCGCTTGATCTGGCCCCGATTGTTGCGCACGGGCCTTGCTGATTTAGCGCAAACCCCCTGTCGATAAATGGCCGAAAATGGCCCGGGCCGTGTGCAAGCCACACCGGTTCGGGGGCTGCTTTGCCCCTCCCACGAATACCTGAAAGACCTCCCATGAAACGTGACCGTTCCACCAGCACCTCCCAGCAGAGCGAAGTGCAACCTATCAGCCACGATGTGCTGAAAGAAAAATACCTGAAACCCGGCGAAACCGGCTTTGAAGACGTGTTCCGCCGTGTGGCGGTCGCCCTGGCCAGCGTGGAAAAAGAATCCGAGCGCGCCAAGCACGAAGCCCTGTTTCTGGAAAACCTGTACGCCGGAGCCATTGGCGCCGGGCGCATCATGAGCGCGGCAGGCACCGATATCCAGGCCACGCTGATCAACTGCTTTGTGCAGCCCGTGGGCGACTGCATCCAGGGCGTGGACGACGAGGGCTACCCCGGCATTTACGAAGCCTTGCGTGAAGCGGCTGAGACCATGCGCCGTGGTGGCGGTGTGGGCTACGACTTTTCGCGCATCCGGCCCAAAGGTGCTGAGGTCAAAGGCACGCACAGCATGGCCTCCGGCCCATGCAGCTACATCAATGTGTTTGACCAGTCCTGCTCCACCGTGGAGAGCGCCGGTGCCCGTCGGGGCGCGCAAATGGGCGTGCTGCGCATAGACCACCCGGACGTGTTGGAGTTCATCACCGCCAAACGCACCCCGGGGCGCTGGAACAACTTCAACGTGTCGGTGGGCATGCCCGACAGCTTCATGCGCGCGCTGGACGACAACGCCGCCTGGGAACTGGTGCACCGCGCCAAGCCGGGCGCAGACGCCATGGCCCAAGGTGCCTACCAGCGCGCCGATGGCCTGTGGGTGTACAAGACGCTGCCCGCCCGCGAGCTGTGGGACACGGTGATGAAGTCCACCTACGACTTTGCCGAGCCCGGCATCCTGTTTTTGGACCACATCAACCAGGACAACAACCTCAGCTACTGCGAAGACATTGCCGCCACCAACCCCTGCGGCGAGCAGCCGCTGCCTCCCTACGGCTGCTGCGACCTGGGCCCGATCATCCTGACCCGCTTTGTGCGCCACGCCTTTGGCTTTGACGGCATTGCCGCGTTTGACTTTGAGGCCTTTGCCAAGTCGGTAGCCACCCAGGTGCGCGCGCTGGACAACGTCCTGGACGTCACCTTCTGGCCCCTGCAGCAGCAGCGCGATGAGGCCACCGCCAAGCGCCGCATTGGCGTGGGCTTTACCGGCATGGGCAATACGCTCACCCTGCTGTGCCTGCGTTACGACAGCGCGGAAGGCCGCGCCATGGCGCAGCGCATTGCCACCTGCATGCGTGATGCGGCTTACCGCGCCTCGGTGGAGCTGGCAAAAGAGAAGGGCGCCTTCCCCAAGTTCGACGCAGACGGTTATTTGAAGGCAGGCACTTTCGCCAGCCGCTTGCCCGCCGACATCCAAGCGTCCATCCGCAAACACGGCATTCGCAACAGCCACTTGCTGTCCATCGCGCCCACCGGCACGGTGAGCCTGGCCTTTGCCGACAACGCTTCCAACGGCATTGAGCCGGCCTTCTCCTGGAGCTACACCCGCAAGAAGCGCGAGTCCGATGGCACCACCAGCGAATACGCGGTGGAAGACCACTCTTGGCGCCTGTACCGCGAGCTGGGCGGCGACGTGAACAAGCTGCCCGACTACTTTGTCTCGGCCTTGGACATGGCCGCCAGCGACCACATCGCCATGATGGAAGCGGTGCAACCCTTGGTGGACACCGCCATCTCCAAAACGGTGAACGTGCCGGCGGACTACCCCTACGAAGACTTCAAGGGCTTGTACCAACAAGCCTGGCGCGCGCGCCTCAAGGGCCTGGCCACCTACCGGCCCAACGCGATTCTGGGCTCGGTGCTCACCACCGAGGCGCCCAAGCCACCACCCGCTGCTGACTCATTGGCCGCGCCCACGGACCCCATGCGCACCGTGATCGAGAAGCGGCCCAAGGGCGCGCTGTCGGCCGTGGCCGAAAAGATCGAATACTGGACGCAAGAGGGCCACAAGACGCTGTACATCGTGGTGTCTTTCCTGCCCGTGCCCACCGCCGACGGCAAGGGCACGGTGCAGCGCGCCATCGAGTTCTTCATGCCGCTGGGCCAAAGCGGTGAGTCGCAGCAATGGATCACGTCCAGCATGCGCCTCTTGTCGCTGGCCGCGCGCGGCGGCTTCCTGGAGCGTGCCTTGCGTGACATGCGCAAGGTGGCCTGGGACCGTGGCCCTGTGCGCCTGGGCACCTACCAAAAGGCCGATGGCGGCTTGGTGCCGCTGTGGCACGACTCCGAAGTGGCAGCCATCGCGTATGCCATTCAGCAGCTCATTGCCCACCGCAACGAAAGCGCCGCGCACGAGCCCGTCGCAGCACCCAAGGCAGCGCCCGCAGTAGCCACTCCCAAGATCAGCACACCGCCCGCCATGGTGGGCAAGAAGTGCGGCGAGTGCGGTGCCTATGCGGTGATCCGCAAAGACGGCTGCGACTACTGCACCCAGTGCGGCCACGTGGGCACCTGCGGCTGAGTGCGCAGGCCCGCTGAGGGCGGGGGCGTTGCAACGCAGTTTTTAGGACTTTGTCTCTAATTTGCTGCATTGCAACAAAAAGTGCTTGCATGGGGGCGAAATGCCGGTAAGATTGCGCCCATGCTGCACTGCAACATGAAATTCAACCCACCGGGTTTGTCTGTAGCGCAGAAGTTTTTTTAACCCTTATTGGAGAAATCTCATGACTGCTACTTTGAACGTTGAACAAATCCTGGCCGCCAACAAAGCCGCTGCTGCTGAAGCCCAAGCTCTGGCCGCTACCGCTTTCGCTGGCTTCGAAAAGCTGGTTGCCCTGAACGTGGCTGCTACCAAGTCCGCTCTGTTTGACACCGCTGACCTGTCCGCCGTGTTCAACGCCAAGAACCCCACCGACGCCCTGGCTGCCCAAGCTTCCTTGGTTAAGCCCCTGGCTGAAAAGTCCATCGCTTACGGCCGTTCCGTGTACGCCATCGCTTCCGAAACCGGCGCTGAGCTGACCGCTGCGGCTGAAGGCAAGTTCGCTGAAGCCCAAAAGACTGCCGCTGCTGCTCTGGACAACCTGGCCAAGAACGCTCCCGCCGGTACTGAGTCCGTGGTTGCTGTGGTGAAGTCCGCTGTGGCTGCTAGCCAGAACGCTCTGGACACTGCCAAGGCTTCTGCCAAGAAGGCTGTGGAAGTTGCTGAAAAGCAAGCCAACGCTGTGACCGACAACGTGCTCAGCGCTGTCAAGACCAACAGCCGCAAGAAGTAATTTCTGCGCTGCTTGCCACGGGCCTGGTGCCCGTGTGGCACGACACAAAAAACAGCCGCTGGAGCGATCCAGCGGCTGTTTTTTTTGATCCATTCGAGATCTGCAGTAGGCCGCGACAACTTCCCGCCGGGCCGCCCCTAGGTAAGTTAGCCCCCTCGGGGGGCAGCGACCCGCGAAGCGGTGGAGCGTGGGGGCTAGCCTTAGCGCTTCAGGCTGCTGGCCACATCTTTTTCAAACTGGGCCATAGCCGCGTCCGTGAGCGCGTCGCTGGACCAGGCCACCAGGCTGGCCGGTGGCAGCGTGGCGGCCGCAGCGCCGCAAGCCACCAGTCGGGCCAGTACATCGGCCGACTTGATGCTGGCGGCTAGCAGCGCCGGGCCGTCTTGCTGCAGGGCCACGCAAGCTTCCATCAGCGGCCACACGTCGCGCCCGTCCGTGGCCAGGCGGCCAATGTAGGGCGCCACGTATTGCGCTTGCTGCGCCTTGGCCCACAACAGTTGCACCGGGTTGGACAAGCCGGTGAGCAAAATGGCCTGCTTGCGCGCGCGCATGGCCTCTATGCAAGGCAGCCAGTCGGCATGGCAAGGTAGCTTGATGGTGAGCGTGACCTTCAGGTCGGCGGCTTTTTGCTGCAGCACATCGAGCCACTGCAGCGCCTCATGCGCATCGGGCCTGGGCAGTTGCAGCATCAGCTCCGGCAAGCCCGCATCGGCCACCGCTTGCAGCAAGCCGGTGTAGGTAGGCAGCGTCACGCTCAGGTTGGCTTGCAGCACCAATGTGGGGTTGGTGGTGACGCCTTGCACCGGCGGGCAAGATGCGGGCAAAGCCCAGGACGATGCGACGGCGGAATCGAGAAAAAGTTTCAAAGCGGTTACCTACATTCGGGCCATGAGATTCTGTAATGTAGTGGCAAAATCCGGCAGCACTCCGGCTCGCCCCCACCGCATTCTGACCAGCGGGCATGCTGTTTTTCAACCCTACAACCCGCCTTTTGGCACCCGCACCATGACCTCCATTTACGTACTCGGCGAAGCTTTGATGGACTGCGTCGCCACCCCCGACGGCATGCTGCGTCCGCTGGTGGGCGGCAGCCCCTTCAACATGGCGCGCGCCGCGGCCTTGCGTGGGGGCAGCGTGCACTTTCTCAACCGTTTTTCGCAAGACACGTTTGGTGCCCAGATGCAGGCCCAGCTCAGCAAAGACCAGGTGCAGATGACGCTGGGCAACAGCCCCTTGCCCACCTCGCTGGCCGTGGTGCAGGTCAAAGACGGCCAACCCAGCTACGGCTTCTACCGCGAAGGCATTGCCGACCGTGACTACAGCGTGGACGAAGTGCTCAAGGCCCTGGGCGCAGTGCCCGCTGGCGTGCTGCACACCGGCTCTTTGATGCTGGTGCCGCCCGAGCACGACAAGGTGCTGGCGGTGCTCAAGGGCGCCAAGGCATTGGGCTGGACCATCAGCGTGGACGTGAACCTGCGCCCCAAACTGGCGGCCGACCTGAACGCCTACATTGCCGCCGTGAAGGCAGTGGCCGCATTGGCCGACTGGATCAAGGCCAGCGACGAAGACCTGCACCTGCTGGGCTTTGCCAACGCCAGCAAAGACACGGCACCGCAAATGGCCCAGTCTTTCGCTGCGAATGGCGCCAGCCGCATTGCGCTGACCTTTGGTGGCGATGGTGCCTGGCTGAGCGTGGATGGCCAAACCGTACACGATGTGGCACCCGTGGTGCGCGTCATTGACACCGTGGGTGCCGGCGACACCTTCTGGGGCAACTGCCTGGCCGACTGGACGCTGGCGCAAGACGGCGCGGGCGAACGCGTAGCCACCACCCTCAAGAACGCCATGCGCGCGGCCGCCATCAACTGCACCCGCGCGGGCTGCCAGCCACCCACGCACGCCGAGTTGTTCGGCCAGCAGCAACAGCAACAACAGTAAGCCCCATGCAGCTGCGCATCAATGGGCAGTCGGTGGAGGTGAACGCCGACCCCGAGATGCCCATTCTGTGGATGCTGCGCGATGTGCTGAACCTCACCGGCACCAAGTTCGGTTGCGGCATTGCCGCATGCGGAGCCTGCACCGTGCACCTGGACGGCCAGCCGGTGCGCTCCTGCTCCGTGCCGGTGTCCGCCGCAGAGGGCAAGGCACTCACCACCATTGAAGCCCTGGGCCGCAAAGACCAGCCACACCCGCTGCAAACCGCCTGGATTGCTGAGCAAGTGCCCCAATGCGGCTACTGCCAAAGCGGCATGCTCATGGCCGCCAGTGCCTTGCTCGCTGCCAACAAAAATCCCAGTGACGCCGACATTGACGCAGCCATGACCAACCTGTGCCGCTGCGGCAGCTACCAGCGTGTGCGCGCCGCCATCCACCGCGCGGCAGCTGCCATGCGTGCAGGCGCCGCATGAAACGCCGCACCTGGATACTGAGTGCCCTGGGTGCCACCGGCGCGCTGGTGGTGGGCTGGGGCCTCATGCCCGCGCGTTCGCGCATGGGCAGCCCCGCCACCATGCTGCCCCGCCACGGCGATGTAGCGCTCAACGGCTGGATCAAGATTGCCAAGGACGGCAGCGTGGTGCTGGCCATGCCGCGCAGCGAAATGGGGCAGGGCGTGCACACCGGCCTGGCCATGCTGGTGGCTGAGGAGTTGGATGTGCCGCTGGCCAGCGTGCGCCTGGAGCCGGCCACGCACGACAAAATTTACGGCAACGTGGCCATGCTGGTGGCCTCGCTGCCGTTTCACCCGCTGGAGTCGGAAGGCGATCACAAGCCCGCCAAGGTGCAGATCGGTGAATGGATGGTGGGCAAGATTGCGCGTGAGTTAGGCATCAACGCCACGGGCGGTTCGTCCAGCCTTGCAGATGCCTGGGAGCCGGTACGCCTGGCCGCTGCGGCGGCGCGTGCCAGCCTGCTGGGCGCTGCCGCTGCGCACTGGCAGGTGCCGGTGGCGCAATTGCACATGGATGCAGGCCGGGTGCACCATGCCTCCGGCCGGTCCGCGCACTTTGGCGAACTGGCCGCAGACGCCTTGCGCAGCCCCGCACCCGCCGTGCCCAAACCTCGCACCGACTGGAAGCTGATCGGCACCCCCGCAGCGCGCAGCGATGTGCCATCCAAGGTGGATGGCTCGGCGCAGTTTGGTATCGATGTGCGCCTTCCCGGCATGCTGTTTGCCACGGTGCGCATGTGCCCCATGCTGGGCGGCACGGTGGCTGCGCTGGACGACAAAGCGGCTCGTGCCATGCCCGGTGTGCGCAAGGTGGTGGCACTGGACGCGGTGGCCGGTTCCACCGCAGGCTTTGCCGTGGTGGCCCAAACCCACTGGCATGCCCGCCGCGCGGCGCAGGCCGTGCAGGTGCAGTGGCAGCAGCGCGCGGGTGGCGGCCTGGATTCGGCGCGCATCCAGCAGGATTTGCTGAACGCCTTGCAAACCGAGAAGGGCTTCACCTTCTATGAAAAAGGCGATGCCACTGCCGCCGAAGCCACCGCGCCCCAGGTGCTCGAAGCCACCTACACCGCGCCCTACTTGGCGCACGCCACGATGGAACCCATGAACTGCACCGCGCAGTTCAAAGACGGCAAGCTGGAAGTCTGGGCGCCCACGCAGGTGCCCGGCTTTGCGCGCGATGTGGCGGCCCGCGTGGCCAAGCTTGATGCCGAACAAGTCACTGTGCACGTCACCTTGTTGGGCGGCGGCTTTGGCCGCAGGCTGGATGTGGACTTTGTGGCCCAGGCTGTGCGCGTAGCCATGGCCTGCGAGGGCCTGCCGGTGCAACTGCTGTGGTCGCGCGAGGAAGACACCACACACGACTTCTACCGCCCGCTGCATGTGGCCCAGCTGCGTGCCGTGCTGGATGCCCAAGGCCAGGCGCACAGCTTGCGCATCCACTCTGCAGGCGACGCCATCGCGCCACGCTGGACGGCGCGCAACCTGCCCGCCTTGTCAGGGCCCATTGATGCGCCCGACAAAACCACGGCCGAGGGCTTGTTTGATTTGCCCTACGGCTTTACGCACCAGCACATGGCGCATGTGGCCACGCGCGCGGAAGTGCCGGTGGGCTTTTGGCGCTCAGTGGGCCATTCGCACAACGCGTTTTTCTCCGAGAGCTTTGTGGACGAATTGGCGCACGCCGCCAAGGCCGACCCGCTGGCTTACCGCCAGGCCTTGCTGAAAGACGCGCCGCGCTACCTGGCGGTGCTCAATCTCGCTGCAGAAAAAGCCGCCTGGGGCCGCCCGTTGCCCGAGGGACATGCGCGTGGCATTGCCTTGCATGAATCCTTTGGCTCCATCGTGGCGCAGGTGCTGGAGGTGTCGCTGCAAGGTGGCAGGCCGCGCGTGCACCAGGTGGTGTGCGCCATCGACTGCGGCACGGTGATCAACCCCGCGCTGGTGGCGCAGCAGATGGAAAGCGCCGTGGTGTTTGGGCTGACTGCCGCGCTGCATGGCCGCATCGACATCCAGGACGGCGTGGTGCAGCAGAGCAACTTCCACAACTACCCGCTGCTCACGCTGGCGCAGACGCCGGTGGTGCACACCTGGCTGGTGCCCAGCACGCATGCACCGTCGGGCGTGGGGGAGCCGGGTGTGCCGCCCGTGGCTCCGGCATTGGCCAACGCGCTCTTTGTGCTGACGGGCAAGCGCCTGCGCGCACTGCCACTGACCTTGTAACGCAGCCACGCTGCGCGCTCAGCAGGGGGCCGCGCTACAACGCCAGCTTCCACTGGCAGGCTTGCTCCAGTGGCATGGGCTTGGCAAACCAATAGCCTTGCGCGTAGTGGCAGCCCATGTGGGCCAGCGCTGCGGCGGTGGCGGCGTCTTCAATGCCTTCGGCCACGCTGCTCAAGTGCAGGCGGCTGGAGAGTTCCAGCGCCGCTTTGACGATCTGGAAGCTGCGCTCAGAGCTGTGCATTTGCTGCACAAAACTCTTGTCGATCTTGAGGCTGGAAAACGGCAGCGTTTGCAAATAGTCCAAGCCCGCATAGCCGGTGCCAAAGTCGTCCAGCGCAATACCCACGCCCATGGCGCGCAGTTGCTGAGTGACTTGCGTGACCAACTCTAGGCTGGTGATAACGGTGGTCTCGGTGAGTTCAATGCGCAGCTCTTGCGGCGCCATGCCCATGGCCTGCAGGCGCTGTTGCACGCCTTGCACCACGCCGTCCTGGCACAGCTCGGGCGCGGACAGGTTGAGGCTGATAAACGGCGTTTGCCCCGTGCCCGGTTGGCACAGCGCGCGCAGCCGGGGCCAGTCCAGCATGCCCCGGCGCAGCACCCAGTCGCCAATGCGGTGGATGAGGCCGGTCTTCTCTGCCAGCGGGATGAACTCGTCCGGGCTCACCAAGCCCATGGTGGGGTGGCGCCAGCGCACCAGGCCTTCAAAGCCTTGCAGGCTGTGGTCGGCTAGGCTGACGATGGGTTGGTAAAACAGTTCCAGCTGGCTGGAGCCAATGGCTGCCGACAGGTCGTGCGCCAGCGAGAGCGTGCGCACTGCCGCGGCATGCAAATCGGGCGCTGCATACTGCTCGCCCGGTACGGTGAACGGGGTTGCCTGCGGGGCCGCGCCTGCCTTGTTGCTGCTGCGAAAGCGCTCCAGCAACAGTCGCAGCAGGTACTGGATGACCGGGTCGGCCCGCACCAGCAGCTCTTCCACATGCACGCGGTCAATGCGGATCAGGCTGGTGGGCATCAGGGTTTTGACGGTGGCGGTGCGGGGCTGGTGGTCCAGGAGCGCCACCTCGCCAAACATGGCGCCTTCGGCCAGCACGGCTACGCGCACCGGGTGTTCGGCAGGGCCGGTGAGCACCTCCACGCAGCCGCTTTCAATCACGTAGGCAGCGTCACCCGAATCGCCGGTCTGGAACACCGTGGCGTGGGTGTCCAGGTACTCGCGTTGGAACCCGTTGGTGTTTTCGCTCATGTCTCTTCCCTAGAAGAGTTCATGGTGCACCGCTTGCGCAGTGCGGTCAACCGCGCTTAGGCCCAGATCACGGCCTTGTTACTGGCGTACCACGCGTCCAGGTGGTCTTGCACCGAGGCCTCGATGCGGTTGCGCTTGACCTTCATGGTGGGTGTGAGGCAACCGTTCTCAATCGTCCAGGGTTGGGTGGCCACCACCAGCATCTGCAGTTGCTCGTGTTCGGCCAGGTCATGGTTCACGTGCTCCAGCAGATGCGCCAGTTCACGCTCCACCTTGCCGTGCAACTCGGCCTCGCCCATGCGCGCGCGCAAGCCTTCGGCCAGCACCACCATGCCGTAGGGCGCGGGGTGGCCCACGCCCGACACCATGCTCAGCTCCACCATGGTGTGGGCGTTGAGCCGGTTCTCTATGGGCGCCGGGGCCACGTACTTGCCTTTGGATGTTTTGAACAGCTCTTTCACACGGCCGGTGAGGCGCAGCAGGCCGTCGGCGTTGATCTCGCCCCGGTCTCCGGTGCAAAAAAAGCCATCGGCGGTGAACACCTCGGCGCTGAGTTCGGGCTGCTTGTAGTAGCCCGCCATGCAGCCGGGCGACTTGATTTGCACTTCGCCTTCTTCGCTCAAGCGCACCTGCACGCCTTGCAGTGGAATGCCCACGCAGCCGGGTGCGCTGAAGTGCGGCGTGGAAGCGTGCGAGTAGGCAAAGTCTTCCGTCATGGCGTAGCCCTCCATGAGGTTGAGGCCCAGCTTGCGGTACCAACGGATCAACTCCGGCGGAATGGGCGCCGAGCCGCTGGAGGCCAGCAGCACCTGGTCCAGGCCCAGGCCCTTGCGCACCTTGTGCGCCACCAGGCGCCCCAGCAGCGGAATGCTGAGCAAGCGATTGAGCTTGGCGGCCG
>Ga0228698_1001635_pt1 | contig 10601 bp, 7 predicted proteins | sample McNCre117_Aug_MG_FD_178015 | JGI IMG/M metagenome (GOLD analysis project Ga0228698, IMG submission 178015) | Freshwater microbial communities from McNutts Creek, Athens, Georgia, United States - 1-17_Aug_MG | ecosystem: Environmental > Aquatic > Freshwater > Creek | place: USA: Georgia...
GCAGCGTTGGCCGGATCCGAGTCCTTCGCCTCGCCGGGGCTGGCCTATGTGAAGTGGCCGCATCCGGTGCGACCTGGCGATGCGCTGAGCGTACGAGCCACCGTGATCGATGCCCGCGCCTCGCGCAGTCAAACCAGACTGGGCATCCTGCGCTGGCGCTGGCAGCTGTTCAATCAGCAGGGCGTTGAGGTGCTCGATCTCGAAGCGACCAGCCTGTTTGATCTGAATCGGTCAGCGGGCTGAAGCCGTACGCCGGTTGGTATTTCTGTGGAATAAATCACGAGTCACAGGGGGCGGGCACCGGGGCAGCAACCCCGCCCGACGCCTCAAGCGACTCCGGAAGTCTGCGGCGAGGATGTCGTGCACTTTACAGTGCGTATCATCCCGGGTCCGGGATGTAAATCCCCTATCCAGAAACGACCCGCCCTTCCGAGATGCGAGTGAAGAATCCGAGTGACATCCTTGTCAGGCCGCTGATGCGCCTGAAGGGTTTGATGGAACGCTGGCTTTATTCACTGGCCACTTTCGGGGTGCCCATCCTGATCGCAACGGTCTCTCTGCTGGCCTTGCTGTTCTGGGCACCGCAGTACCCGCCCTCCCAGCACGCCAGAGTCGTTTCGTTCCGGGCCCTGGAGGACGCTGCAGCACAACTTGTGCCAGGGACGGCGTTTGACGCTCTGCAGGCTCTTCCGTCTGTTGCCTTTCGGGACACGCATCTGTCGGAGAAGTCGTTCTGGTTTCTGTTCAGTCCGCTCGATTCGATCGATCTTGCCGAGCAGTTGATCGAATTTCCTTCCCGCCATGCTGTCGAAGTCCGGTGCTGGTCGGTCTCTGATGGACTTCGGCCCCTGGGGCTGGGGCGTCGCGACGGTTCAACAGGGCAGATTTCACCGGTCAAGGCGGGCTTTCAGCTGTCATTGCCGCTATCGCCCCCATCGCCAATCGTTTGCAGCGCCAATTTCATCGGTCCGGCCCGATTGACGCTGATGCAGTGGTCCCAGGCGGAGTTGAGCCTTTCGACCCAGGAGTTCCACCGCAACGCCGGGTTGCTCGATGGCGGTCTGATCGTGTTGGCCCTGTTTGTCTTCATCACGGCGCTGATCAGTCGCAACAGCAGCTATGTGGTGTTCTCGGTCTGGCTGGTGATCAATCTGCGCATGGCCGCCCTCTCGTCGGGGTGGGATCAACAATGGCTTGAGCACGTGGTGCCCTACGCCTGGTTGATTCAGGGCCGGAAGATCACCATCGCGCTGTACTACGTCCTGACGTTCGTGCTGTTCACGATGCTGTTCCGCGACGAACTGGCCCAGATCGGCCAGCGTCGACTGGTTCAACTCGCACGGTGGTCCTGTTGGCCGCTGCTCGCACTGGCGCTGTTCAGTTCGTACAGCGCTTTTCTGCCTATCGTCTGGGTGGCCACCGGGCTGGGCGTGATCCTGCTGGTCTACCTGCTGATCCTGATCCTCCACAAGACCAAATCACAGGTGGCCATGTGGTACGCCGCCTCGATTGCCGTGGCGTTGTTCGCCAGCCTTTATGAGGTGATTTCGGCGTCCTTGGGATTCAAGGGTTTGATCTTTGCCGTCAACAGCGTCACGGCAGCCCTGGCATCGAGCTTGCTGGCCTCGCTGGCCTTGGCGGCCCAGATGCGACAGGAACATGACCAGCGCCTGGAGATGCAGGCCAAGCTGCAGCAGACCTACGATGCGATGCCGATCGGGCTGTTCACCCTGGATCTGCAGGGGCGCTTTCTCAGCGCCAATCCTGCTCTGCGCAGCATGCTGGGGGTATGGCGGAGTGCTCAGGGGCAACTCGGCGAGTGGTCGAGATATTTCAACCCGTTCGGTTGGCAGCAGCTTTTGCGCCTTGTCCACTCTCACCAAAGTGCTGAACTTGAGATCGACGGGATGCCCAGCATGGATGGCTCAGCCCCGCGGCGATATCTGGTCAAGGCAACGCTGGTCAGGGAGCGCATTGAAGGCTCGCTGCAGGACGTGACGGAAATGTCTCGTGCTACGCAGCATCTGCAGTTTCTGGCCAACAACGATTCCTTGACCAAGGTGCTCAATCGACGCGGCATCGAAAAGGTTCTGGATCACGCCATCGCCAGTGTGACCCCGGAAAGCCCTCTGGCACTGGCTTATCTGGATCTGGATCGATTCAAGTTGATCAACGATCTGTTTGGCCATGGCGCCGGCGATGAGGTGCTGCAGCAGGTGTGTTCTCGGGTCAACGCGATGTTGTCGAGTTCGATGAGCCTTGGCCGCGTTGGCGGTGATGAGTTCGTGATCGTGATGCCGGATACCCGACTTCCCTTGGCCAGCGTGATCTGCCAGGGTCTGATTGCCAGCATTGGTCAAACCCCCTATCGGGTGGGAACCCGGGCTTTTCAAGTCCGCAGTTCGGTCGGTCTGATCGAAGTCGCTCCCGGGACTTCGACCAGTGAAGCCATTTCGACCGTCGATCGCGCCTGCCGATTGGCCAAGTCCGGACAGAACAACGGGCTGGTTGCCTTCGGCAAGGAAGCCAGCGTCCACCAGGAGCATGAGGCCGAACTGCGGCTGGTGGGAAAACTGTCCTCGCACACAGAGATCGAGGGCTTGTTCCTGGAAATGCAGCCGATCATGTCGTTGTCCGCGCCGTTTGATTCGCTCAACTTCGAGGTGCTGGTCCGCATGCTCGATCCCAACGGGGAGCGGATCCCGACGGATCGCCTGATCTCCGCCGGGGAAAGCAGCGGTCGGATGGGGGTGATTGATCGCTGGGTGCTATCGACTACGCTGAGCTGGTTGTCGACCCATCGTGAGGAACTCGGTAAAACCCAATTTGTCTGCCTCAATCTCAATGGGGCTTCCTTGAACGATGAACGTTTTATCGAGGAGGTTTTTATTCTGCTGGATCGCCATCGTGATATTTCTCGTCATTTATGTCTGGAAATCACTGAAAGTGTCGCGCTCCATGATCTGAATAATACTCGTCGATTTATTGATCGGATTCGTCAATATGGTGTCAAGGTGGCGCTGGACGATTTTGGTGCTGGTTATACGTCGTTTTCTTATCTGAAGGATCTGCCCGGGGACCTGCTCAAGATTGATGGCAGTTTTATTGTCAACATGAATCAGCATCCAGCCAATATTGCCATCGTCGAGGCGATCGTCAATCTCGCCCGGAACCTGGGCATGAAGACCGTGGCGGAATGGGCCGAAGACTGTGCAACTGTTCAGACCCTGGTCGACATCGGTGTCGATTACGTCCAGGGTTATGCCGTCACACAGCCCTTGCCGCCAGCACGCCTGCTCAGTGCGACGTCGTCCGCCAGTTTCATTCAGGATCCGGCCCTGCGGCAGTTCCTGGATCAACTCAAGCCTCGGTTCCTCTACGGGAATCACCCCTCCCCTGGGGGCGGGCCAGGCAGCAATCTGCACTGAGCGGCGCTCACGAAAGACCCGGCAGATCAGAAATCAGGCTTCGACGGGGCCGGTCGATCTGGATGTCGGGGTGTTGGGTGCTGCACATGAATTCCAGCAGGGGATGTCCTGCCGAGTGCCAGGCCGAGTGAGCTTCGTTGACTGCCAAGGCAAGGACGCGATGGGGCAATCCGCCAACATGCTTCATCGGGACATAGCCCAATTCCGGGTACACATCCCTGAACATCAACCTTTCGTATTGCCGGTCGAGGGGCGCGCGGGCCGTGATGACCATCCAGTCCAGTTCATTGAGCAGGCAGTACTGATAGAAGACCTTGAACAACACGGTCTTGACCAGGCGCCCGGCAGCCCCATCGGTGATGCCGAGGCGTGTGGCCTCCGCCATCCTGCGACCCTGCAGCCACGCAGGAAGTTGTAGCGACTCCTCCAGCACCAGGGGATGGCTGCGGTTGGTCTGGATTCGTAATGTTCCCAGCGGTGACCCATCCAGCTTCGACTCGGCCAGCACGACTTCGACATCACTGGAATAGTCCACCGCCTCCGGATGCTTGAGAAGTCGGGCAAGATCAGGCACATGCCGGGCGTAGGCGGCATGCCTGATGGACACGGCCTTGAGGAGATCGCATTCCGTCCGGACCATGCGAACCGTAAAGGGCAGGTGCTCGACGCGCAAAAGCCCGGGTCGCCCGGTTGACGTTGTTGCGGATCCCGGCTCCATGGTTTCGACGAACAGTGGCATTGCGGCGCTCTCAGAATGTGACGCATTACCGGGGCGTTGCGCCGTGAGCTTGATCATTGCGATCCCTAAGAGTGATGCATTAATGCAGTCCGACTGTAGATAAACCACCAAATGGGGCCCGTCGGAATAAAGCTGCAATTCGCATCCATTAATTACCCGGGCCGCCTGGGTTGACATTTTGCAACGTTTGAACCAACTGGAATCCTGTAATACTCGTTTATCCGGATTGAAATGTTGTGTGACATGCACACCCCGATATATGGGGATTGTTGGGTTGGTTTATTTGTGGTCTTTTATTATTCCGTCGGTAATAAATCACGCTAATAAACGGTGAACCCGGCCTGGTTGAGCGCAGTACTCCTGCAAGGTCAGGCCAGACCGGGCTCAAGCCACTGCCTGCACGGTCGCACCTCTTCAGACCGGTATAGTGAGGATTTCTTCCGAATCTTCGGAAGATCTCCGGAATTCCATCACTCATGAAGATCTTCAGGGATCTTGCCCTCCTGCTAGGACTCTTGGCTTTGAGCCTTGACGCCTTGGCCGTGCCGCTGCGCATCGGCATCCTAGCCTTCGAGCCCAAGGAGCTTGTTCTGACGGCCCAAGTTGGTCTGGCTCAGCGGCTTCATCAGGCCCTGCCTGATCAGCAGTTCGAGGTTCTGCCCAGCACCTATCCGGAACTGGAGACCTTGGCATTGCACGGCGGGCTCGATTTCATCCTGACCAACCCCGGGCATTACCTGGATCTGGCCGCGCAGGTGGCCCTGACCGCACCGCTGGCCACGGTGGTGATGGAGTCGCCGAGTCACGGGCCACTGACTCAGTTCGGTGGGGTGATCGTGGTGCGTGCCGACCGCACCGAGTTGCAGACCCTGGCTGATCTGTCCGGAAGGCGCATCGCGGCCGTTTCACCGCGCTCCTTCGGGGCTTTCCAGGCCCAGGCCTTCGAGTTGATACGCGTCGGTGTTGATGTACGCCGCGACTGCGATCTGAGCTATCTCGGCATGCCGCACGACCGGGTGATCCAGGCCGTGCTGACAGATCAGGCGGATGCGGGCTTCGTCCGCAGTGGGGTCATCGAGCGGCTGATCCAGTCCGGAGGTCTGGATCCGGCCCGCATCCGGGTGATCAATCCGGTGCGCGCAGCCGGTTTCCCATTGCGTCTGTCGACCCCGTTGTATCCCGAGTGGCCGATAGTCGCCCATGCCGGACTCGACCGGGAGCTGGTCCGTCGGGTCACGGTGGCCTTGCTCAGTCTGGACAGCAGCGGTCCGGCCGATGGATCGATCCGATTCACCACCCCGAGCGAGTACCACGGTACCGAGACCGTACTGCGCACCCTTCGTCTGCCGCCCTTTGATCACTTGCCCGAATTCACAGTGGCCGATGTCTGGGGACGCTACGCTTGGCAGGTCACGCTGGTGGGCATCCTGGTGGGGGTGATCGGGGTGCTGACCCTGCACCAGACCCGGCTGAACGCCCGGCTTGAGCGCAAGCATCGGAGGCTGCAGGCCGAGATCCATCAGCGGCACAGCCTGCTGCGTGTGATGAATCAGGGGGTGATCGAACTGGATGCCCAGGGCCGCTGCACCCTGATCAACCCGGCGGCGCTGCGGTTGCTGGACCGTGCAGAAACAGAGCTTCTCGGCAAGGAGATCTTGCCCTGTATCCATCAGCATCCTGCAGAAAACTCTGTCCAGCTCACCCTACAGGATGGGCAGTCGCGCAGCAGCGAGGACTGGCTGGTGCGTCGCAATGGTGATGTCTTTCCGGTGGCGCTGCACCTGTCGGTGCAGCATGGTCGCAGTGGCATTTCGGCTGTGGTGCTGATCTTCCAGGATATCTCCGAGCGCAAGCTCGAAGAGCAGCGCGTTCGCCATCTGGCTTATCACGACCCGTTGACCGGTCTGCCCAATCGCATCCTGGCGGCGGACCGGCTCGATCAGGCCATGCATCTGTCGCGCCGCATGGGTCTGGATCGCGTCGCCTTGCTCTACATCGACCTGGATGGGTTCAAGCCGGTCAACGACTGCTTTGGCCACGCGACTGGCGACCTGCTGCTGATCCACGTCGGGCGCCGTCTGCAAAACAGCATCCGTATCTCCGATACGGCGGCCCGAATCGGGGGCGACGAATTTCTGGTGATCCTGCATGGGGTGGCCACGCTGGACGATGCCCATGCCGTGGCCGACAAGATCCTCATTGAGCTGCGTCAACCGGTGCTGATCGAAGGCCAGCAGGTCTGCATCTCGGCCAGCATCGGGCTGGCGCTCGATCTGGGCGAGATCGGTAGTGCCGAAGGGCTGCGCAGCCTGGCCGACCAGGCGATGTACGAGGCCAAGTCACGCGGTGGGGACCAGGTGCGTGTAGCGGAGCACCCGCAGCTGCAGGGGGCCGACCACCGTAGCCCGGACTGGTCGATCTGAGCCATCCGAAGCGGCTTCAACCAGGGGGCGTTCGCCCGGGTCAGACCAGTTGACACGCCTCGTCGAAGCCCAGGCGCGGGCCGCGTGGGTAGACCTTGGACGGGTCGCCATAACCCAGTGCACAGATGAAGTTGGATTTCACCGAGGTGCCAGCCCAAAAGGTGGCGTCAACCTTGGCGGCATCAAAACCGCTCATCGGGCCGCAGTCCAGCCCCAGCGATCGCGCAGCGATCATCAGATAGGCCCCTTGCAGGCTGGAGTTGCGGAAGGCTGCTTCCTTGGCAAGTGTCTCATTGCTCGCGAACATGCCGCTCACATCCATGGCCGGGAACAGCCGGGGCAGGTGCGTGTGAAAGTTCAGATCCATGCCGACGATGACGGTCACCGGTGCGTTGAGCACCTTGGCTGCATTGCCGGGCATCACGCACTCGGCCAGTTGGGACTTGGCCTCGGCGCTGCGCACGAATTTGAAACGGCCTGGGGTTGCGTTGAAGGCCGTCGGGCCGAACTTGAATACGTCGTAGAGCTGCTGCAGCAACTCATCGCTGACCGGACGATCCAGAAAGCCGTTCTGGGTGCGTGCATCGCTAAAGAGCTGGGCCGTGGTAATCGACATGGCATTTCTCGCTGAAAAGGAAAGGGAGTCTGAAGGGTTCGATGAACGAACGGTGGACGCAGCATAGCGGCCGGGTCGAGTCGACCAGTTCAAGCCGCTGCAAGCCCGTGTTGCAAGGGATTCAACGCCCCGAGGTCTCGGGCCGCCTTACCGGATCAGGATCGCCCGGAAGTCGTTGACATTGGTGAGGGTCGGCCCGGTCACCACTGAATCACCCAGGCGCTGAAAGAAGCCATGGGCATCGTTGGCATCGAGCATCCGCCTTGGGTTGAGGCCGGCAGCGCGGGCTCGTGCCAGTGTGTCAGGGCCGATGAGGCCACCAGCGATGTCCTCCTGACCGTCAACTCCATCGGTATCACCGGCTAGCGCGAAGACCCCGGGCAGGCCGTTCAGTGTCAGCGCCAGTGATAGCAGGCATTCGACATTGCGCCCGCCCCGGCCATCGCCGCGCACCGTCACGGTGGTCTCGCCGCCCGACAGCACCACGCAAGGCGGTGCAAAGGGCTGAGAGCGGGTGGCGATCTGTCGTGCCAGGCCGCCGAGCACCTTGCCAAGGTCGCGGGCCTCACCTTCCAGGCCGTCACCCAGGATATGGGTCAACCAGCCGGCCTCCCGGGCCTGCGCGGCGGCAGTTTCCAGCGCCTGCTGCGGGGTAGCGATCAGCCGGTGGACATGACCCTGCAACCGCGCGTCTCCCGGGCGGACCGCGTCGTGTCCGCCGGCTTGCAGCAGCGTCAACACCGCCGGTGGTACGTCGAGCTGATAGCGCGCAAGGATTTCCAGCGCTTCCGTAGCGCTGCCCGTATCAGCCACCGTGGGCCCTGAGGCAATATCGAGCAACCGGTCGCCCGGTACGTCGGAGATCAGCAGCGTCAGCACCTGCGCCGGGTGGCAGGCTGCCGCCAGCCGTCCCCCCTTGATGCCCGAGAGCTGCCGGCGCACCGCATTCATCTCGCCGATTGAGGCGCCACAGCGCAGCAGAGCGGTATGGACGGCCTGCTTGTCGGCCAGCGTCAGCCCCGGTGCCGGTTCGACCAGCAGGGCCGATCCGCCGCCTGAGATCAGGGCGATCACGCGATCCTGTGGCCGCAGGCCGGTCACGCACTGACGAATCTGTCGGGAGGCGGCCAGACCGCGTTCGTCTGGCACCGGATGCGACGCCAGGGCGAGCCGGATGCGCTGCAACGGCAGGGCGTAGCCATCGCGGGTGACGACCAGACCCTCAAGTCGATCGAGTCCATGGGCCCAGTGTGCTTCGAGCGCTTGTGCCATCGACGCTGCGGCCTTGCCGGCCCCGATCACCACGGTTCGGCCTCCAGTGCGCTGCGCCCATTCGACCGGGTCTGGCCACTCGATCAGTGCGGCAGGTACACATCGCACCGGTCGTGCCGAATCGATGGCCGTGTTAAACAGGCGGCGAAGCAGGTTGAATTCTTCGGGGTAGGTCGGGTTCTTCATGGCACCTCCTATTGGTGCCTCAGTGTGAACCGCCCTGGAATTGACGAGGACGCGCCTGATGACCTGCTCGGCTTTTTCGAGCCAATCATTCCTGTAAGACGGCCCGGTTGGGGTGAGTGGGATGGTGCAGCTTGAACTCGTGCGGGGTCAGGTAGTTCAGGCTGCTGTGGGGGCGCACGGCGTTGTAGTGCTGCCGCCAAGCTTCGATGATGGCGGCGGCCTCCCTGCGCGACCTGAACCATTCCAGGGAGAGGCATTCGTCGCGGAGCTTCCCGTTGAAGCTCTCGTCAGCCCCGTTCTGCCAAGGCTTGCCGGGGTCACTCAGGGCGGTCGCGATGCCCGCTTGGGCGATCCATTCCAGGATGGCGTGGCTGACGAACTCTGGGCCATTGTCCGAGCGCATGAACAGCGGCGCGCCATGCAGGCTGACCAGCCTGGACAGCGCCTCGACCACGCGCTTGGATCGAATCGAGCCCGCCACGTCAATGGCCAGACACTCGCGGGTGTACTCGTCGATGACCGTCAGGCATTTGATCTGCTGGCCTTCGGCGGTGGTGTCGAAGACGAAGTCATAGGCCCAGACCGTGTTCGCCTTGAAGGGCGTGAAGGCACGGGGCCTGCCTGTGGCGATTCGCCTGCGTGGCCGCTTCTTGGGCAGCAACAGGCCCGCCTGACGCCACAGCCGGTGCGTGCGCGACCAACCCAGTTCGAAGCCTTGGCGGCGCAGGAAGAGCCGGATACGCCGGCAGCCGTAGCGCGGATACTGCGCCGACAGTGTTCGCATGGCCTGCATGACCGGGCCATCCTTGGCCGGCAATCGCAGCTCGTAGCTCAGCGACGAACGGGAGATCTCGATCAGCCCGCAAGCCCGGCGCAGCGACAGTCCTCGCTCGCAGGCGAAGTTGACCTGTTCGCGCCGCGCATGCGGGCTCACCATTTTTTTGCGTTGATCTCCTTGAGCACCTCAATGTCGAGGTCACGCTCGGCCAGCAGTTTCTTCAGACGGGAGTTCTCCAACTCCAGCGCCTTCAAGCGTTTGACGTCGGCTGCTTCCATCCGCCCGAAGTGCTTGCGCCAGGCATAGATCGTGGGTTCGCTGACCTTGTGCTTCTTCGCGGCCTCGGCCACCGTGGTCCGGTCTGCCTCGCGCAGGATCGTGACCATCTGCTCCTCAGTGAATCGGCTCTTTCTCATGAGCTCCTCGCGGATTGGGAGCCATCTTCCTAGAAATCATTGGTCCGAAGAAACCGGTCAGGTCACTCCGGGCTCAATTCCTAGCAAGGCTTGACGGCCTATTCTCTACAAACCGTATAATTTAACGTCAAGTATCCTCGCTCGCCTAAAAACGACCATGAATTACCTTCAACCGAGCGGCGGCGTGTAGGGAGAAATACTTTGACCGTAGCTACAGGCGCGGCGGAAGTTCTGCTCGTGACCAACAAGCCTGGCCTCACTGAGACAGGGCGCGGACACGGCGCTAAAGGCGTTGACTTTCAGCGATGGTGGGCCGTTTTCAGGATCGTCGAACTGGAGCAGTCCAATGCTCCAGATTTTCTGCTTCTTTTCGAGGCAGTCCAAGACGTCACCGAACTCAATTCCGTCATCGCTCCAACCAAGGCGGTCGTCTACCAGGTTAAGAAGAAGGACACTGGAACTTGGTCCTGGTCGGCGTTGACCGGCACCTCGGCGCCGAAACAGCCGAAGGCCGCCAAGAAGACGAAGAGTGCCGCCAGTGCACCCACCTCACCGGTACCTACCGCCGCCCCGAGCTTCGACAATGTCGGCGACAGCGTCCTCGGCAAGCTCCATCTGAGTTTGACGGCGTTCGAGAAGTTGCAGGCTGAGGGTATCTTTGTCTCGAACGCTGGCTGTGACGTACCGCTTGCCTCCGGGGCAAACGCAGCCACATCGCTGCCGTGCTCACTATCAGACTTGGC
>Ga0228698_1001636_pt1 | contig 10599 bp, 8 predicted proteins | sample McNCre117_Aug_MG_FD_178015 | JGI IMG/M metagenome (GOLD analysis project Ga0228698, IMG submission 178015) | Freshwater microbial communities from McNutts Creek, Athens, Georgia, United States - 1-17_Aug_MG | ecosystem: Environmental > Aquatic > Freshwater > Creek | place: USA: Georgia...
CAGAACGCCCCTCATCATCAGTGGCCAAGCAGAAGATCACACAGCACTTTACTTGGCCATCAACCAGATTGCACCCGCACTCACCCGTCAAGAAGGGGAAGCGGACCCGCGTACGGGTGAAGGGGTCATCAAGCCGGGTGATTTCACGCTGGATGAAAAATCACACCAAATCTTTCTGACCGAACAGGGCCATGAAACCGCCGAGGCACTGCTGGCGAAGGCGGGCATGTTGCCGGAAGGGGCTTCGCTGTATGACCCGGCGAACATTTCATTGATGCATCACCTGAATGCGTCATTGAGGGCTCACCACGTGTATCACCGAGACCAGCACTATGTGGTGCAGGATGGCGAGATCGTGATTGTGGACGAGTTCACGGGTCGTTTGATGTCGGGCCGACGCTGGAGCGATGGTCTGCACCAAGCGGTTGAGGCCAAAGAAGGGGTGGAGATTCAGGCAGAGAACCAGACGCTGGCGTCCATCACATTCCAAAACTATTTCCGCCTGTACGCCAAGCTGTCGGGCATGACCGGTACGGCCGATACCGAGGCCTACGAATTCCAGGAAATTTATGGTCTCGAAACGGTGGTGATCCCACCCAACCGCATCAGCAAGCGGGATGACCAGCTGGACCGCGTGTACAAAACCACGCCGGAGAAATACGCTGCGGCCATTCAGGACATTCGCGAATGCCACGAGCGGGGCCAACCTGTGCTGGTGGGAACGTCGTCCATTGAAAATTCCGAGATCATTTCCGGCCTGCTCACCCAAGCCAAGCTGTCGCACCAGGTGTTGAACGCCAAGCAGCATGCGCGGGAGGCCGACATCATTGTCCAGGCAGGGCGCCCTGGAATGATCACCATTGCCACCAACATGGCGGGTCGTGGGACCGACATTGTTTTGGGTGGCAATCTTGAAAAATTGATAGCACAGATTGATTCAAATGAAGCGGTAGATGCCCATCAGAAGCTAAAAAACATTGAACAACTGCGGGAGCAATGGCAAGCCGATCAGGACAAGGTCAAGGCCTTGGGCGGTTTGCGCATCATCGCCACCGAGCGGCATGAATCGCGCCGCATCGACAACCAGCTGCGCGGCCGTTCGGGCCGTCAGGGCGACCCAGGCTCCTCCCGGTTCTACTTGAGCCTAGATGATTCGTTGATGCGGATTTTTGCGGGTGACCGCGTGCGCGCCATCATGGACCGTCTCAAAATGCCCGAAGGTGAGGCGATTGAGGCTGGCATGGTCACGCGCAGCATCGAATCGGCCCAGCGCAAGGTGGAGGCCCGCAACTTCGACATCCGCAAGCAATTGCTGGAGTACGACGATGTGGCCAACGACCAGCGCAAGGTCATCTACCAGCAGCGCAATGACATTCTGGATGCCGAAAACCTGCAAACCCAGATTCACTCATTGCGCGAAGGGTGTTTCACCGATCTGGTGCGCCAGTTTGTTCCTGTTGAGAGCGTGGAGGAGCAATGGGATTTGGCCGCGTTGGAGCGTGTGCTGCGCGATGAATGGGCGGTGGAGGTCTCGCTGAGCGGCTTGCTGGCGTCGGAAGCCAATCTGACCGATGAGGACATTCTGGGCCGCGTGTTGGACGCAGCCCATGCCGCATTTGCTGCCAAACTGGAGTTGGTGGGAGAGGCCAACTTCCTGACGTTTGAGCGCATGGTGTTGCTGCAAAGCCTGGATACCCACTGGCGTGAGCACCTCAGCGCGCTCGATTACCTCCGCCAGGGCATCCACTTGCGCGGCTACGCGCAAAAGCAACCCAAGCAAGAGTACAAGCGCGAAGCGTTCGAGTTGTTTGGGCAATTGTTGGATAGCGTCAAGAACGAAGTCACCCGGGTGCTGATGACCGTGCGCGTTCAGTCCAACGACCAGCTTGACCAAGCCGCGCAGCAAATTGAGCACGATGCCGAGCACATTGCGAACATGACCTACACCGCACCCACAGAAACGGGCGAGGTCGAAACCACTGTGGATGCCAACACCACGACCACGATGGCCAGTGATCTGCCCAGGGTTGGTCGTAACGACCCGTGCCCCTGTGGCAGTGGCAAAAAGTACAAGCAGTGCCACGGCAAGTTGGTTTGAGCCATCACTGGAGATTCAAAGAATGCCGGTCAATCTTCCTGTTCCCATTGCTGAACAATTGATCCCTGTTCCCGGGCTGATGCTGGGTGTGGCAGAGGCGGGCGTCCGCAAAGCCAACCGCAAAGACCTGTGTGTACTGCTGCCTGCTGCGGGTACCGTGGTGGGAGCCGTGTTCACCCGTAACCGCTATTGCGCAGCGCCTGTGCAGGTGTGCCGCGAGCATTTGGCAGGTTCCCAAGGCATCCGTGCGTTGATCATCAACACCGGCAATGCCAACGCAGGCACAGGCGCTCCCGGTCTGGCGAATGCACGGAGCACTTGTGCCGCATTGGCGCAAACCCTGAACATTGCGCCTGAGCAGGTGTTGCCGTTTTCCACGGGTGTGATCATGGAGCCCCTGCCTGTAGAGCGCGTGATTGCCGGGTTACCTGCGACATTGCAGGACGCCAAGCCGGACAACTGGCTGAGGGCTGCGCAGGCCATCATGACCACGGACACACAGCCCAAGGCCATCAGCCGCCAGGTGCAGGTGGGCGGTTGCACCGTCACCATCACTGGCATGGCCAAGGGTGCGGGCATGATTCGTCCCAACATGGCCACCATGTTGGGCTTTGTGGCCACCGATGCCAACCTCAGCCCAGAATTGGCTCAGGAGATGACGGTGTGGCTCGCTGACCGCTCTTTCAACCGGGTGACGGTAGATGGCGACACTTCCACCAACGATTCGTTTGTGCTGTTGGCCACCGGTCAGGCCAGCCATGCCCGCATCGATTCCATGCAAACGGCCGATGCCGAGGCCCTGAAGGCTGGTTTGCTGGAAGTGGCCCAGTACCTGGCTCATGCCATGGTGCGTGACGGCGAGGGTGCGACCAAGTTCATGACCATTTGCATCGAAGGCGGTCGCAGCACCGAGGAGTGTCTCAAGGCAGGCTACGCGATTGCGCACTCACCGCTGGTGAAAACCGCTTTCTTCGCTTCCGACCCCAATCTGGGCCGCATTCTGGCGGCTGTCGGTTATGCCGGCATCGATGACCTGGATCAATCACGCATTGAAATGCACCTGGATGATGTGCATGTGGTCACCCAAGGTGGGCGGCACCCCGCGTATGCGGAAGCCGATGGTGCGCGGGTGATGGCGCAGTCTGAAATCACGGTTCGGGTGAATTTGGGACGCGGCTCTTGCACCGACACGGTCTGGACCTGCGATTTCAGCCACGATTACGTGAGCATCAACGCCGATTACCGCTCCTGAGAACCCTGAAACGCTCATGAATCAGCACACCGATTTGTCTGCTTTTGACCTGTTGAATCGGCTGGATGCCTTGCTCACCCGGGTGGAGGCCTGGATCCCCAATGCCGCTGGTTTGGCGCAGCCGGATTGGTCGGCTTCCTGGGCGTTCAGATACCGCAAGCGTGCGAATGGCTTGGCCCGATTGGAGCCGGTGCAACATGTGTCCACCATCCAGCTGGCGGATGTGCGCGAGGTCGAATCGCAAAAGGAACGCATCGTCCACAACACCGAGCGATTTGTGCAAGGCCTGCCGGCCAACAACGTGTTGCTGACGGGGGCGCGGGGGACGGGCAAATCTTCACTCATCAAAGCCTGCCTCAATGCGTTTGGCCCGCAGGGTCTGCGTTTGGTGGAGGTAGACAAAGCCGATTTGGTCGATTTGCCCGACTTGACCGATTTGCTGGCCCAGCGACCCGAGCGGTTCATGGTGTTTTGCGACGACCTGAGCTTTGACGAAGGGGAGTCGGGCTACAAAGCGTTGAAGTCCATTCTGGATGGCTCGGTTTCAGCGGCAAGCCCCAATGTGCTGGTGTATGCCACCAGCAACCGGCGTCATTTGTTGCCGGAGTACATGAAAGACAACCTCCAGCAGTCCCGTTCCGAGGAGGGTGAGATTCACCCCGGTGAGGTGGTGGAAGAAAAAATTTCGCTGTCCGAACGGTTTGGCTTGTGGATCAGCTTTTACCCCTTTAGCCAAGATGAATATTTGGCCATCGTCGGCCAATGGCTGCGCCACTTTGGCGCCACGGATGCACAGATTGAGGCCGCCCGACCACAAGCCCTCATCTGGGCGTTGGAACGTGGCTCACGCAGTGGCCGTGTGGCGCAGCAATTTGCCCGCGAACATGCCACGCAGTCAGCCCCCTGACGTCAAGTCGCATGCACCCATGAGTTCCAATCTGGTAACCACGGCAGGCTTGCCTTGTGATGTGCTGGTGGTGGATGGCGATCAACCGCGTGCAGTCCCCCCAGGAGGGCGACCTGTGACAGAAGTGGCTGTTGGCATTTTGATTCGTCCAGATGGCACTTTTTTGCTCACCACCCGTCCTCCAGGCAAAGCGTATGCGGGCCATTGGGAGTTCCCGGGCGGAAAACTGGAAGCCGGCGAAACCGTGGAGCAGGCCCTGATCCGAGAATTACAGGAGGAACTGGGCGTGACGGTGACAGCCATCCAGCGTTGGCGTGAACAGTTGGTGGACTATCCGCATGCCTTGGTGCGGTTGCATTTTTGCAAGGCAACCGCCTGGACGGGCGATCTGCAAATGCGAGAAGGGCAATCCAGTGCCTGGCAAACCTTACCTGTGACGGTGACGCCGGTGTTGGCAGGAACTTGGCCCGTGTTGCGTTGGATGGAGTCTGAAAAAAATAGCTAACACTGCTTTATTGACAGGCAACAGCGGTGTTTTTATTCTGAATTTTCAGCAGGATTGTCGTTTGGGCAGTCCACCCGGAATTCTTCCTGCGCCCACTTTCCGAGATCAACCAGTCTGCAACGTTGGCTGCAAAATGGTCGATAGGGATTGGATGGCGCATAGACCGATTCGCCTTTGCAAGCCGGGCAGGGTACCAATCTGACTTTGGACGAAGGGGAATGACTGGGGTCCACTTGGATGGCCCAATCAAGCACAAAGGGTCAGCTCAAAACCGGCGTCTTCGTTGGCCGTGTGCAGCCGGTTGTCTGCTCCTAGGCGAACCAGACGGACCGCCACCATCAATCGATTGCCACTGATTTCAGGAATCAACCCCAATTCAAATGGAATGCGCAGACGCAAGAGCTGAAAGGTTTTGGTTTGCGGCAAATTTTGCTGAAATTGGCCTCCCACTGCCATGACTTTTTGCGGCATTCCGGTGTCACGCAGCAAGCGAAGCAGCAAGGCGACGGCATCAGCAAGAGGTTGTACGCTGCTGCACCAGCCAATGAGTGCCGCTCGTCTGCTTTCTGGTGGTTGGTGTTGCCATTCGAAATAGGCTGGCAAATCAAACTCGCAGGTGCCACCTGGAATGGCAATGCGACTGCGAAGGCTCATGAGCCAGTCGTTTTCAGTCAGTGCATGACCGGTTTTACCAACAGCCTGGTTCAGCAGCGTGAAGCAGCCGTCAATCTGACCGACCACTTGATCTAGTGCGCGTTCAGAAATAGCCGGGTTGCCTCGATAGCTGTTGAGGGTGCTTTTCTGGCGATCCAAGTCTTTCAACACGTCTGACTTCATGTCGGCTCGGGAGGCCACATCGATCATTTCGAACAGGGTGTGAAATGCAAAATGATGATCCAGAGCATCATCGCGGCCCACCAGGGTTGCCAGGCGGTTGAACAGGTGTTCTAGCCGCAGGTAAGTGCGGATGCGCTCGTTGAACGGGTATTCGTAGAGGATCACGGGACGTCCAAGGTCAACGGATGAAGATCGGCAAACGGGGCATCATAGCCCCAGACGGCTGGCCAGAATTCCAACCTCCCCGGTCAGTTGTTCGATGGTGATTCCATCGTTGCAAATGACATGGTCTGCAGCCGTCAGGCGAACGCTGCGTTTGGCTTGTGCTTCCAGTACGGCGGTGATGGTTTCATCTGTCCAGCTGTTGCGCGCTTTGACGCGGGCTCGTTGGGTGTCTGGGCTGCAGTCAACCACAATGATTTGATCGAATGCATGTCTCCATTTGCCGGATTCCACCAGCAGTGGAATGTCCATGACCACCACAGAAGCGGTGCTTTGTGCCACAGCCCGGTTCATTTGTTCAGCCACCAAGGGGTGCGTGATGGACTCCAGTTGTTGGCGGGCCACGGGATCGTTGAAGACCCGTTCCCGCAGGGCATCGCGGTTCAAATGACCGGTCGCATCCAGCATGTGCTGGCCAAACACGCGAGCAATCGGGGCCAATGCGGCGCCACCCGGTAAGGTGATGCTTCTTGCGACTTGATCAGCGTCCACCAATCCACAGCCCTTTTTCACCAGCATTTGGGCTAAGGTGCTCTTGCCGGAACCAATGCCACCCGTGAGGCCGATCAGACGGCTCATGGTGAAGGGATGTGTCACAAACCCACCCATGCCAGCATGGCCATTGGGCTGGTGAACATGGCTGTCAAGCCGGCCAGAGCCAGGAAGGGGCCGAACGGTATGTAGCCTCCTTCCCGTAGTCCGGATGAGAATTGCATGGTGATACCCACCATTGCGCCAATCACGGATGACATCAAGATGATGGGGATCAAGGCTTGCCAACCGAACCAAGCGCCCAGTGCAGCAAACAGCTTGAAGTCACCATAGCCCATGCCTTCTTTTCCTGTGGCGAGCTTGAAGGCCCAAAACACAAGCCAAAGCGACAGATAGCCTGCAACGGCTCCCCAAGTGGAGTCAGCCAGTGAGGTGGGTGTCCAGCCTAGGGCTGTGGAGCAAATGCCTGCCCAAACCAATGGCAGGGTGATGTCATCCGGCAATAAGGTGGTGTCCCAGTCAATGGCGGCAAGAACCAGTAACGCACTGCCAAAACCGGCCCAGGCCAATGCGGACAAACTGAATCCCCAGCGCCAAGCGCAGGCTGACCACAGCAACCCTGTCGCCAATTCAATCAGTGGGTAGCGCCAGCTGATTGCATGATGGCAGTTGGAACATTCGGCTTTCAACCAAAGAAAACTGATCACGGGGATGTTTTCGTACCAGCGAATGCGATGACCACAATGACCACAGCGGGAACGTGGAACCATCAGATTCAAGGGCTCTGACTCTTGGGGTGGTACTTCCGGGCGGATCAGCGCTGCGCATTCATCTGCCCATTGTCTTTCGAGCATTTTGGGCAGACGATGAATCACGACATTTAAAAAACTGCCAATCAACAGGCCCAAAACTCCGGCCAGTGCCATGTCCACTTCGAGCGATATCCAGCCCATCAAACCACCTGCCCCAACTTGAAAATGGGCAGGTACATCGATACCACAATGCCTCCGATCAATCCGCCCAGGAACACGATGATGATGGGTTCCATCAGGCTGGACAATCCAGCCACCATGTCATCCACTTCTGCTTCGTAAAAATCGGCCGCTTTGCCCAGCATGTGGTCAATGGAGCCTGACTCTTCACCAATCGCGCACATTTGCAACACCATGTGTGGAAACAGATTGGCATTGGACATGGCCGAAGTCAGGCTGGTGCCGGTGGACACTTCTCGCTGAATTTTTTCGGTTGCTTCCAAGTACACCGAGTTGCCAGAGGCGCCTCCCACCGAATCGAGGGCTTCTACCAGCGGTACACCTGCCGCAAACATGGTAGCCAGAGTACGCGTCCACCTGGCAATGACCGATTTCTCGACCAACGGGCCAAAAATAGGTATTTTCAGCAGCAAACGATCCATGAACATTTGCACTTTTTCATTTCGTTTCCAGGCCTGAAAAAAGAAGTAAAGACCGCCCCCAATACTTCCAAAAATCAACCACCAATACGCCACAAAAAATTCGCTGATGGCGATCACCAGCAAGGTGGGGGCAGGCAAATCGGCCCCAAAGGATGAAAACGTGCTTTTGAATGCCGGGATCACAAAAATCATGATCACTGCCACAACCACAAAAGCCACCACGATCACTGAGATGGGATACATCAAAGCAGACTTGATCTTGCTTTTGATGGCCTCGGTTTTTTCCATGTATACCGCGAGTCGATCCAGGAGCTGATCCAGGATACCGGCTGCTTCACCTGCTTCGACCAAATTGCAGTAGAGGTTATCGAAATACATCGGGAACTTGCGGAAGGCCGAATTCAATGACGTGCCGGTTTCCACATCCATTCGGATATCGTTCAACAGTTTTCCCACGCTGGGATTGGCATTCCCTTTGCCGACAATGTCAAAAGCTTGCAACAGTGGTACACCTGCTTTCATCATGGTGGCCAATTGCCTGGTGAAAATGGCCAAGTCCTTGCTGGTGATTTTTTTTCCGCCAGAAAGCCTTCTTTTTTTGATTTTTGTGGGCAGGATACCTTGGCGGCGGAGCGATGCCTGTACCTGGTTTTCGCCCATGGCACGCATTTCGCCTCGAACAACTTTGCCGTTGCGGTCTTTGCCTTCCCATTCAAAAATGGACTCTTTGGTGCCCGAAGCTGTCGTGGTGGCCATGTGATGCTTTGTGGTGTGCGCTCAATCTTAGCGGTTCAGTCGTTTGTGCAGGACACCACTTCTTCCAATGAAGTGACGCCCAATTTCACCTTACGCAACCCGGCTTGACGCAGGGTACTGACACCTTCTATCTTGGCTTGCTTGGCAATTTCCATGGCACTTCCACCTTGCAAAATGATGCGTTGCATGTCCTCGGTAATGGGCATGACCTGATAAATACCCACTCGACCTTTGTAGCCTCCATTGCAGGCTGAGCAACCGACGGGGCGGTATGGCGTCCAGCTGCCATCCAAATCCTCCGGGTCATAACCGGCATCCAGCAGCGCCTTTCGGGGAACGTCGGCGGCTGTTTTGCATTGTGGGCACAGGCGTCGGGCCAAGCGTTGTGCTGTGATCAGAATCACGGAAGAAGCAATGTTGAACGGCGCAATGCCCATGTTCAACATCCGTGTCAGCGTGGTGGGCGCATCGTTGGTGTGAAGGGTGGAAAGCACCATATGACCGGTCTGGGCTGCCTTGATGGCAATGTCTGCCGTTTCCAGGTCACGAATTTCGCCCACCATGATGATGTCTGGATCTTGTCGCAAAAACGATTTCAAAGCTGCGGCAAAAGTCAGTCCGGCCTTGTCGTTCACATTGACCTGATTCACACCCGGCAGGTTGATTTCCGATGGGTCTTCCGCCGTCGAAATGTTGACGCCTGGCTGATTGAGGATATTCAAGCAGGTGTAAAGCGAGACGGTTTTTCCTGATCCAGTGGGGCCGGTGACCAGTACCATGCCATAGGGGCGATGGATGGCATGGAGCAGCCGCTCCTTTTCCTGCGGTTCGTAGCCCAGAGCATCAATGCCCAGCTTGGCGCTACTGGGGTCCAAAATACGAATGACAATTTTCTCGCCAAACAGTGTGGGCAGCGTGCTGACTCGAAAATCAATGACCTTGTCTGGCCCTACCGCCAGTTTCATTCGACCGTCTTGCGGAATACGCTTTTCGGAAATGTCCATCCGGGAGATGACTTTGATCCTTGATGCCAGTTTTTCTTTGATGGCAACCGGAGGTGAAGCAATTTCCCGCAATTCACCGTCTACTCGGAACCTGACTCGATAGGTGTGTTCGTACGGTTCAAAGTGCAAATCAGAAGCGCGCATGCTGAAGGCATCCAGCAGCATTTTTTGTAGGAATTTGACAACCGGTGCATCTTCGACGTCGGAGTCGTCAATTGGTTCTGGTGGAGATGGCCCTGCGCTTTGCTCGCTGAATTCAAAATCATCGCCAATGAGTGTGTCGAGATTTTTGGATGCAGAGGCCCATTGAGTCTCAAGGAGTTTTCCCAGCTTGTCATATTCCACAATGATCCAATCCACTCCCATTTGGGTGGTGAACTTGATCTTGTCAGCCACGGTTTGATCGCCTGGATCTCCCGTCGCAACCGTGATGCGGTTATTTTTTTTGGACAGCGGCAACACGCGGTGGTCGACGCACAGCTTGGGGTCTAGCAAATCTTTGGGCAACTTGGTGGGGTCAACCGCATCCAAATCCAAAAGAGGTGCACCAAATGCAACCGAAACCACATGTGCGAGATCGGCTGGTGACACGGCACCAGAACCTGTTAATTCCGCAATGAAACTCGTGCGATTGGCCTGCGACCGACGAAAAAGATCTTCGGCCGAGTTGGGAGATAGTTTGTTGGCGGCAATCAGTGCGCGACCCAATCCAGGCAATGCCATGGAGGTAGCAGGGGCGGTGTGCATGTCTGAAGTGGCCATGGGCTCGTAATCTAGCGCAAACGAGCCGGAATTTTTCGGAATGTGAGGGTTTGGTCGGGGTGAGAGGATTCCCGACCAAAATTTTGTAAGCTCTTGATGCTGCTGGTGATTGGGGTTGAAAAAGTGGTGATGTAATCCACCAATATAACTCACCTGACGACGTGTTAGGTGTATTCAAGTCCCGTCTGACTCAATCCCACCAGATTAATCTGTCCCTTGTTCAGATCAAGCCCTGCAGCAGTTGTTGAAGCCCCCTCGAAAACCTGATCCAGGTGGGAGTAGAGAATTCCAACCAACGGAGTCTCTACGTGAAGAAATCCAGATTCAGTGAAAGCCAGATCGTTGCCATC
>Ga0228698_1001637_pt1 | contig 10599 bp, 6 predicted proteins | sample McNCre117_Aug_MG_FD_178015 | JGI IMG/M metagenome (GOLD analysis project Ga0228698, IMG submission 178015) | Freshwater microbial communities from McNutts Creek, Athens, Georgia, United States - 1-17_Aug_MG | ecosystem: Environmental > Aquatic > Freshwater > Creek | place: USA: Georgia...
CGGGATCCGTCGATCGGAATCGCTTCGTCTTGACGGCCGGGAATTTTTCAACCCTTGACGTCTTCGACAAGAACGCCTACTCGAACGACCCGCGTCGGCAGTTCATGAACTGGGGGCACATGAACAATGTGGCCTACGATTACGCGGCGGATGCGCGGGGTTGGAGCTGGGGCCTCACCGGCGAGTGGTATCAAGGTGATTGGACCCTGCGCTTTGGGCGCATGACGGGACCGCGTGAGCCCAACGGCCAGACGATGGATTACCGCTTCTTCAAACACTACGGCGACCAGATCGAAATCGAGCACCGGCATGAGATCAATGGCCGGGAAGGGTCCGTGCGCGTGCTGGCCTATCGAAACAAGGATCGCTTGGCCTCGTTCCGAGACGCGATCAACTACGGAAATGCTGTGGGCTGGGCGGCGGACAGCGCCAATGGCATGGAGTACATCAGCAACGTTCGCAGCGGCGAAAAGCTGAAATACGGCGTCGGCATCAATACGGACCAAGCCATCTCGGCCGACGTGGGCGTTTTCTTCAAGGCCTTCTGGTCGGATGGGCGCACGGAAACGGAAGCGTTTGCCGAAGTGGACCGATCCATTTCGATGGGTGCGGTGTCCAAGGGGACGGCCTGGGGCCGTGCCGACGATGCCTTGGGTATCTCCTATCTGGCCCACTTCCTCTCGCGTGATCGGCGGGAGTACCTGGAAAAGGGCGGCATCTCCTTTTTCATCGGCGACGGCTGGCTCAACTACCGGCCTGAACAGGTGTTTGAAGGCTATTACGCCATGCAGTTGTTCAAGGGCACTTGGCTGACCGCCGACTATCAGCGCATCTGGAATCCCGCCTACAACGCGGATCGGGGTCCCGTGACGATTCTGGGCGCCCGACTCCACGCGGAGTTTTGAGCCGACACGGCGAGGTCTGCGTCTCAGAACCGCAGGCCCGCTGACAGCCGCCAGGCGTCGAAGGCGGAGAAGTTCTGCTTCGGGTCGTAGGCCAGGCGGGCAAACCAGCGGTCGACGTCGAGCGTCAGCGTCGCGCCCCAGGCGCTCACCCAGCCCGCATCGCCCTGGCCGGACTTGCGCAGCAGGTCCACGCCCAGGCGGCTGGCCGCGAGGGGCCAGCGTGCGCTCAGGTGCCAGTGCTTCTGGCCGGTGTGCAGGCGGTCGTCGGCGATGACGGACGCCTGCCATTGCCAGCCGGCGTCGTCCTGGTGGCCGAAGGCGGCCATCAGCGCGTCGTTGGGGTCGAAGTTGAGGTTGACGTAGGGATGCAGGTTGGTGCGGCCGATGCCGGCTTGCCCGTACCAAGCGCTGCCCCACTGCAGGTTTAGGCTGCCGCCGACGAAGCCTCCCTGCGCGGCCTGCAGCGAGGGCAGTAGGCTGAAGTCGGCCGGCAGCGCCCACTGGTCGTCCCAGCCGACGCGCCACTGGCTGCCCACGCTGGCGTCGCGGTACAGGCCCAGCCAAGCGGAGTGGCCGTCCTGTCGCCAGCGCAGGTTCAGGTCGTTGCCCGCCGGGGCGTCGCTCATCCGGTAGCGCCCCAGGGTGAGTTTCCAGGGCGACGCCGATCCGTCGGCCGCCTCGCTGGCGTCAGCGGCCCAGGCGGGCGCGGTGACGATGGCGAGCGCCAGGATCAGCCCCTTCTGAGGCCATCGGCGCAGGGGACAGCGGGCGGAGGTCATGACGAGGGTCCCAGGGCAGCGTTGTAGAGGCGGGCGAGGTCGGCGGGGTCAGGGGGCGGTCGAACGCGGCGAGTCACCGCCCGAGCGGGCGCTCCAGGCGTACAGCGCCGGGAGCACCAGCAGCGTCAGCAGGGTGGCCGACACCAGCCCGCCGATCACCACCACCGCCAGGGGGCGCTGCGTTTCGGCGCCGATGGCGTGCGACAGCGCCATGGGCACCAGCCCCAGCATCGCCAGCATTGCGGTCATCAGCACGGTGCGCAGCCGCGTCAGGCTGCCCTGGAGCACCGCCTCGACCAGGCCCATGCCCTCGGCGCGCAGCTGGTTGTAGTAGGTCACCATCACCACGCCATTGAGCACCGCCTGGCCGAACAGCGCGATGAAGCCGATGGCGGCCGACACCGACAGCGGAATGCCGGTGATCGCCAGCGCGACGATGCCCCCGATCATCGCGAAGGGGATGTTGGCCACGATCAGCAGCGCGTTGCGGAAGGACTGGAAGGCGTCGAACAGCAGCAGGAAGATCACCAGGATCGACAGCGGCACCACCCAGGCCAGGCGCTTCATCGCCCGCTGCTGGTTCTCGAACTCGCCCGACCAGATGATCTCGTAACCCGGACCGAGCTTGAGCTCGCGCGCGGCGGCGGCCTGCAGGTCGGCCACCACCGAGCCCATGTCGCGGTCGCGGATGAAGATGCCCACCGCGGCGACGCGCTGGCCGTTCTCCCGCGCGATGTTCATCGCGCCCTGCGTGGCCGAGATGTGCGCCAGCTGTGACAGCGGCACCTGCACGCCCGAGGGCGAGGCCACCAACAGGTTGGGCAGCTGGTCCAGGCTGCGGCGGTTGCCGGCCATGCGCACGACGACCGAGAAGTGCCGCTCGCCCTCCCAAAGGTCGGAGCTGGCCTTGCCGGCCAGGGCGGTCTCGATCACGTCCTGCACGTCGCCGATGTTGATGCCGAAGCGGGCGGCGGCGTCGCGGTCGATGTCGATCTTGAACTGCGGCAGCTGGCCGTCGCGGTCGATGAAGGCCCGGGTGACGCCGCGGGTGTTGCGCGCCAGCGAGACCACCTTGTCGGCCAGCGTGTGCAGCGTGGCGAGGTCGTCGCCCTTGACCTTGACGACGATCTGGCCGTCGATCTGCGAGATGCTTTCCAGCACGTTGTCGCGGATCGGTTGCGAGAAGGAGACGTCGATGCCCGGCAGGCGGTCGCAGGCGCTGTCCATCGCTTCGAGCACCTTGGCCTTGGTCATGCCCGGGCGCCACTGCTCCTCGGGCTTGAGTTCGACGAAGGCCTCGAAGGCGTTGAAGATCTTCGGGTCGGTGCCGTCGTCTGGGCGGCCGACCTTGCTGACCACCGAGGCCACCTCGGGCACCGTGCGCAGCGTGGCGCGGATGCGCGAGGCCGCCGCCTTGGCCTCATCCGGCGAGACGGAGGGTGGCAGCGTGGCGTTCACCCAGATCGAGCCCTCGTCGAGCTCGGGGAGAAACTCGGAGCCCAGCTGGGTGGCCAGTGCCAGCGAGCCGGCGAGCGCGGCTCCGGCGATGCCCAGCACCAGCTTCGGGTGGTGCAGTGCCCAGTGCAGCGCCGGGGTGTAGATGTGCTTGCACCAGCGCACCAGGCGGTTGTCCTCGTGCGGCAGGTTCTTCTTGAGCAGCAGCAGGCACAGCAGCGGCACCAGCGACAGCGCCAGGATCAGCGAGCCCACCAGCGCGGAGGTCACGCTCCAGGCCATCGGCGAGAAGATGCGGCCCTCGTGGCGCTGCAGGGTGAAGATCGGCAGGTGCGCCGCGATGATGATGACCATCGAGAACAGCGTGGGTCGCCCCACCTCGATGGCCGCGCGCATCACCGCCTTGAGCCGCTCGGTCGAGTGGCGCATCTGCGTCTCGTTGAGCTCGCCCAGGCGCCGGAAGATGTTCTCCACCACGATCACCGCGCCGTCGACGATGATGCCGAAGTCCATCGCCCCCAGCGACAGCAGGTTCGCCGGGATGCCCACGAAGGTCAGCCCCAGGAAGGTGGCCAGCAGCGACAGCGGGATCACCGCCGCCACGATGGCCGCGGCACGCAGGTTCTGCAGGAACAGGTAGAGCACGAAGGTCACCAGGATGGCGCCCTCCGTCAGGTTCTTGAAGACGGTGAACAGCGTCTTCTGGATCAGCCAGGTGCGGTCGTAGTAGGGGACGATGCTCACGCCCTTGGGCAGGCCGCGCTCGTTGAGGAAGCGGATCTTCTCGCTCACGCCGGCCAGCACCTTCGAGGGGTTCTCGCCCTTGCGCATCACCACGATGCCGTTGACGATGTCGTCCTCGCCGTTCTGGCCCACCAGGCCCTGCGGCGGCAGCTGGCCGACCTTGACCTGCGCCACGTCGCGCACCAGCACCGGCGTGCCGTTGACCTCGGCCACGACCACGCGCTCGATGTCCGCCGACGAGGTGAAGCTGCCCAGGCTGCGCACCAGGAACTGCTGGCGGCCCTGCGAGATCGCACCGCCGCCGGCGTTGCCGTTCGCGCGCTGCAGCGCGGCGAAGAGTTGGCCCACGGTCACCTTGTGGTCGCGCAGGCGCTCCAGGTCGGGGTTGACCTCGTACTGCTTGATCGCGCCGCCCATCGTGACCAGGTCGGCCACGCCGCCCACCTGGCGCAGCGCCTTCTCGACCACCCAGTCCTGCATCTCGCGCAGCTCGCGCGGCGAATAGCCCTCGCCCTTCAGGCGAAAGCGCATGATCTCGCCGATGGCGGTGGAGGGCGGTGGCACCTCGGTGTCCACCCCGGGCGGTAGGTCCACCGAGCGCAGCCGCTCCAGGATCTGCTGGCGCGCCTGCTGGTCGGTCGACTTGTCGTCGAAGGTGACCATGGCGAACATCAGCCCGTACTGCGTGTGCGTGAACAGGCGCACGGTGTTCGGGATGCCGGTCAGCGCGATCTCGACCGGGATCGTGACCTGCTTTTCCACCTCCTCGGCGGCGCGGCCCGGGTAGAGCGCGATGACGTTGACCTGGGTGTCCGAGACGTCCGGAAAGGCCTCCACCGGCAGGTTCTGGAACGCGATGGCGCCGCCGCCGATGAACAGCGCCAGCCCCAGCCAGACGAACAGCGGCTGCTTGAGCGCGAACTGGACGATGCGATTGATCATTTGGCGGTGTCCAGCAGCTGGTTGAGGAACAGCGAACCGCCGACGACCACGCGCTCGCCACCGGCCAGCCCTTCGGTCACGAACCAGCCCTGCGGCCCGCCGCTGCGCAGCTTGACCGCGCGGCGCTCGAAGCGGCCCTGGCCCTTGGCGACGAACACCATCTGCCGCTCACCGACCAGGAAGACCGCGTCGGCCGGCACCACCGGAAGCGCCCCGCTCTCGCGCTGGAGCGTGGCGGTGACGAACATCTCGGCCTTGAGCTTGCGCTCGGCGTTGTCGACGCTGCCGCGCACCTTCACGGTCCGCGAGGCCGCATCCACCGCCTCGCCGACGTTGACGATCGTGGCCTCGAAGCGCTGTTCCGGCCAGGCCGCCACCTGCAGGGCCACCTTCTTGCCCGGCGTGACCAGGTCCAGCCGGGTTTCGTCGACGTCCAGCGTCACCCAGAGGCTGCGCGGGTCGCTGATCGTGAACAGCGCGGGGCCGGACACATCGGTGCGCAGCTCGGCGCCCGGGTTGCCGTTGCGCTCCACCACCACGCCGGCCACCGGTGCGCTCAGCGTGTAGCCCATCGTCACCTGGTCGGCGTGCAGGCCGTACTGGGCGATGCGCCCACGCGCGCGCGCCGCCTCGGCGTTGGCGCGGGCCACGTCGGCCTGGGCCTGGTCCTCCTCCTTGCGCGCCAGCACGCCGGCGTCCACCAGGTCGTGCGTGCGCGCGGCGGTCTTTTGCGCCAGCGCCAGGTCGGACTCGGCGCGGCGCAGGTCGGCCTGGGCCTGGCCCACGTCGGCCGAGGACACGCTGGCCAGCGCCTGGCCACGGGCCACCGACTGGCCCAGCTGAACGCTCAGGCGCTCCAGCCGGCCGGCGAAGGGGGCGTAGACGCGGGCGGTGCGGTCCTCGTTCCAGGCCAGGCGGCCGGGCAGGGTGACGGCCTGGTTGGCGGTGGAGGCCACCGCGACGATGCGCAGCGTGGCGGGGTCCTGCTGGCCGGGGAAGGTCACGGTCTCGCCGTTGACCGTCGGGGCGGCGGGCGGCTTCTCGGTGGCGGCGGGCTCCGGCTTGCCGCAGGCGGCCAGCAAGGTGCACAGCAGCAGCGCCGCAAAGGGCGCGCGGGGCAGGGTCTTCAAGGACGTCAGGGACGCCAGGGACATGGGCAGACGGGTCGGGTTCGACATGGGGGCGTCGCAGTCAGCGGGCCGCCGCGGGGGCGGCGACGGGGGAGGAGGGGGGGGCGAGGGCGGCGGGCGAGCTGGCGTCGTCGGGCAGGCGCAGCGCGGCGGCCCAGTCGGCGCGGGCCTTGGCCTGCTCGGCCTCGGCGGTGATGCGTTCGACCTGCGCGGCGCGCTGGTTGCGGCGCGCTTCGAGCAGCTCCAGGCTGCCGACGCCGCCGCGCTGGTAGGCGCGCTCCAGGGCCGTGGCCAGCTGGGTGGCGGCCGGTTCGAGCTCGGTGGCGGCGAGGCGGTAGCGCGTCTGCGCGGCGTCGAGCTGACCGCGCAGGCGCTGCAGGTCGGCCAGGGCCAGCTCGCGGCTGCGCTCGTAGGCGTTGCGCGCGGCGTCCACGTCGGCCTGGGCGCGGGCGATCTCGCCGTCGTAGGCGTGCCGCACCATCAGCGGCACGCTGACGCTCACCGACAGGGTGTTGCCGCTGCCGCTCGGGTTGGCCGCGCTGGCGGGGTAGTGGTCGACCTGCAGCCCGACGTTGACGTCGCGCGTGCGCAGGGCCTGCGCCACGTCGCGGCTGTGCTCGGCCGCGCGCAGGCGCTGCTCGGCGGCTTGCAGGTCGGCGCGCTGCGCGAGGCGTTCGACCTCCGCTTCGCCGGCCCGCGGCGAGGCGGAGGCGGTCGGGGGAGCTTCCGGGGTGGTTTCCGTGGTTGTTTCCGGGTTCGCCGGGCGCTCCGCCTGGAGCCGGTCGGCCTGGGGCAGGGCGCCGATGGCGGCCGCGAGCTGGATCTGCAGCGCGCGGGCGTCGCCCCGTGCCTGCTGCAGGTCGGCCTGCGCGCGGGCGTGGTCGGCACGGAAGCGCATCACGTCGGCCGCGGGGGCGTCGCCCGCCGCCACCCGGCGCTCCAGCGCCTTCAGCGACTGTTCGCTGGCCTGCACCGAGTCGCTCAGCGCTTGGACGCGCGCCTGGGCGGCCCAGAGGTCGGCGTGCAGGCGGGCCACCCCGGCTTCGGCCTGGCGCAGCGTGTCGGCCAGCGTCAGCCGGGCGGCTTCGCGCTGCGCCGTGGCGGCGGCGCGACGCGCTTCGGCCTTGCCGCCGCGCTCGAGCAGCTGATCGACGCGCAGCTGGTGGTCGAAGGTCTTGCTCCAGAGCGAGCCGCCGCCGATGCCGCCGCGCGCGCCGCTCATGGAGCCTGCGCCGACGGTGAGCTGCGGGTTGGGCGCCTGGCCGGCGGTCGTCACGTCCGCGGCGGCGCCGCGCAGCGCGTCGCGGGCGGCCAGCACGTCGGGGTGGCAGTCGCCCACGCGCTGCATGGCGGCCGCGGCCGTGAGGGCCTCGACCGAGGCCGAGGGCAGCGTCGGACAGGCGATGGCCAGGCTCCAGCCCAGGCCGAGGCCCAGGCCGACGGTCAGGGGTCCGGCGCGCCGCGCGGCCCCAGGGTTCGAGTTCTTCATGCGGTCGATCGCTGGCCGGGCGGGTGGGCGCCCGGCAACGGGAGGTAGGGGAGCGTCAAGCTAGGTGGCGGACCTTGCAGCTTCCTATCGATCTCCCTGCGCAGCGTTGCCGTTGTCCGAGGCTGTGCGTTCCTGGGCCTGCGGCGGTGTACGCTCGTTGCCCCATGCGCATCCTGCTGATCGAAGACGACCCCACCATCGCGCACGAGCTGTCGCTGCGCTGGCAGGCCCGCGCCTGGGTGGTGACTGCGCGCGGCACCCTGGCCGGCGCCGACGAGGCGCTGGGCCAGGGCAGCCCCGACCTCATCGTCCTCGACCTGATGCTGCCCGACGGCCACGGCCTGGACTGGCTGGCGCGCTGGCGGCGGCAGGACCGCCTCACGCCCGTGCTGGTGCTCACCGCGATGGACCGCGTCAGCGACCGCGTGCGCGGCATCCAGCTGGGCGCGGACGACTACCTGGTCAAGCCCTTCTCGGTCGATGAGCTGGACGCGCGCATCGAAGGGCTGATCCGCCGCGCGCGCATCGCCAGCGGCACGCTGCTGCACTTCGGCCAGCTCACCTGGCAGGGCGACGCCGGCCAGGTCTTCGTCGGCGACCAGCCGCTGACCCTGTCGCCGCGGGAATTCGAGGTGCTGGGCCTGCTGATCCGCCGCGCGCCGCGCATGGTGCCCAAGCGGGTGCTGATCGACGCGCTGGCCGAGCGCAACCTGGAGGTGGGCGACAGCGCGGTGGAGGTCTACGTCTCGCGCCTGCGCAAGCGGCTGGAGGGCTCGGGCACGGTGATCCGCACGATGCGCGGCTTCGGCTACCTGCTGGAGCTGGAGCGATGACGCTGCACGACGGCAGCTGGCCCGCCGCCCGGCCGCCCGACCGGCGCGGGCTGGGGCGCGACCTGGTCTGGCGGCTGCTGCAGCCGCTGCTGGTGATCGTGCTGACCGCGGGCGCGCTGGGCACCTACACCGCCCAGCGCCTGACCAGCCACGTCTTCGACCGCTGGCTGCTGGACACCGCTGGCTCGCTGGCGCAGTTCGTCCAGGCCGACGGGCTCAACGCCCGGGTGGACCTGCCCACGGCCGCCGAGACGGTGCTGGCCTACGACGACAACGACCGCATCAGCTACGGCGTCGAACGCGATGGCCGCTGGCTTGCGGGCCGCTCCGGCATCGCGCTGCACGGCGCCAACGAGCAGCGGTACGGCCCGCACGAGCGCGCCTTCGATGCGGTGCTGGGCGGCCGGCCGGTGCGGGTGGGGGCGCTGGAGCTGCAGGCCAGCCCCGGCGGCACGCCGGTGACCGTGGTGGTGGCCGAGACGATGCTCAAGCGCCAGCGCATCCGCACCGAGGTGCTGGGCAGCCTCTGGCCGCTGGGGCTGCTGATGGTGGCCACCGTCGGCACGATCCTGCTGGTGGTGACGCGCACCGTGCGGCCCCTGCAGCAGCTGGCGGCGCGCTGGAACGAGCGCACCCACGCCTCGCTGGCCGCGCTCGATCCGGCCGAGGTGCCGCGCGAGCTGGTGCCCTTCGCCACCGCGCTCAACGACCTGCTGGCGCGCATTCGCGCGATGCTCTTGCGCGAGCGGCAGTTCGTCGCCACCGCGGCGCACCAACTGCGCACCCCGCTGACCGGGCTGCAGCTGGCGCTGGCGCGTGCCAGTGAGGCGCCTGACCTGGCCGGCACCCGCGCGGTGCTCAACGACATGGGCGCGACGGTGCAGCGCACCGCCCGGCTGGTGCAGCAGCTGCTGCTGCTGGCGCGGCTGGACCCGGAGTCGCGTGCGGACGTGCGGCTGAGCGACTGCGACCTGCTGGCGCAGATCGAGGACGTCGGCGCGCTGCTGTCCGACGCCGCGCTGGTCAAGGACGTCGCGCTGGAGCTGCACGCCGCGCCCGGGGATCGGCCGCTGGTGCATGGCCAGCCCGACCTGCTGGCCGAGGCGCTGGCCAACCTGCTGGACAACGCCATCGCCTACACGCCCGTCGGTGGGCAGGTCCAGGTGCGGCTGCTGGCCGATCCGCTGCGCGTGGAGGTGCACGACAGCGGCCCCGGCATACCGGCTCAGGAGCGTGAGCTGGTGTTCGAGCGCTTCGTGCGCGGCCAGGGCGCCAATGCGGACGGCTCCGGCCTGGGTCTCGCGATCGTGCGCGACATCGCGGCGCTGCACGGTGCCACGGTCACGCTGGGCGACAGCCCGCTGGGCGGGCTGTGCGTGACGCTGCGTTTTCCCCCCGCCCAGGGCAGCGCGGTGTCCCCCGGCGCGCTCTGATGGGCGCGCCGCCCGCGGCCGGCTTCAGCCCTGCTTGCGCAGGTGCCGGTACAGGGTGTTGCGGCTGATGCCCAGGCGCCGGGCGGCCTCGGAGAGGTTGCCGTTGCACTGCGCGATGACGCGCTCGATGGTGCGGGCGGCCACCGCCTCCAGCGCGTCGGGCACGCCCGCGGTGGGCGCCGCAGCGTTCGGGGACCCGGCCGGATGCGTTGCCGCCCACGGCCCGGCGGGGCCCTCACCTTCAACCCCACCCAAACCCCCACCCTCCCTGTCCCCGCGCAGCTCGGCCACCAGATCGTCGGGCAGCTGCGGCCAGTCGATGCAGGGCGCGTCGTCGTCGAGCAGGTGCACCGCGGTGCGCAGTGCGTTGGCGAGCTGGCGCAGGTTGCCCCGCCACCGCCCCAGGGGCAGTGCCTGCTGCAGCGCCTCGCTCAGGCGCAGCGGTCGCCCCGGGGCGAATTCGCCCAGCATGGATGTGGCGAGCGCGACGACGTCCTGCCGCTCACGCAGCGGCGGCAGCATCAGCAGCAGGCCGTTGAGGCGGTAGTACAGCTCGGCATGAAAGCGCCCGGCCTGCACCGCCTCGGCCAGCGAGCGGCGCGAGCTGCACACCAGGGCAAATCCAGGCGGGGCGATGGGCTCGGTCGTGAGCGGGTGCAGCAGCGCAAGTTGGTCGGTGGCGCCGAGCTCGCCCACCTCGTCGAGAAAGAGCGTCCCCCCCTCGGCCTGCGCCAGCGCGGTGGCCAGCTCGCGCGCGAAGGCGCCCTCGGGCAGGCCGGTGCAGCGCAGATGCACGAAGCGGCCCGGGCTGCACGAACTGCTGGCGTGCCAGGCACGCGCGAAGGTTTCCTTGCCCGCGCCGCTCTCGCCTTGCAGCAGCAGCGCAATG
>Ga0228698_1001638_pt1 | contig 10599 bp, 6 predicted proteins | sample McNCre117_Aug_MG_FD_178015 | JGI IMG/M metagenome (GOLD analysis project Ga0228698, IMG submission 178015) | Freshwater microbial communities from McNutts Creek, Athens, Georgia, United States - 1-17_Aug_MG | ecosystem: Environmental > Aquatic > Freshwater > Creek | place: USA: Georgia...
ACCCCATTCAAATAAAGCGTGTGTCGTAAACAAGCCTTTTGCGCCCCACATTTCCCAGTTCTTGGCGAATAACTCACGCTTGGTATCAGCTGGGATAACTACTTTTTTGTATACCGTGGTGCGCGTTTCTTTGCCTTCGCCCCTCAGGCGCTCCAGCTCTGCTTCGAACGGATAGTGGTGTGCTGGCGTTAGACCGTCAACAATCGCATGTGCCAGCCAGCTTGCTTCAAAGGCCGACCGCTCGCGATTACGTTCTTTTAGAGCATCTACAAGGAGTGCAAAGTGCGCCTCGATTTGATCGGCGAGCTGTCCATCGTCTGGATCGAACGGATCATAAAAATGCCATGGTGCATGTTCGCCGTCAAGTTTTGCTTTGGCACTATCAGGGCCATTTTTGCCTTCGAAATGGAGCAATAATTTCTTGTTTGGGAACCGAGTGTCGTGCGCCAATAGCTCGCGCAGTGCTTTGCGAGCAGAGCGGTCGATTTTTTGGTGGGCGCCAACCACATTACCAGATAAATTAGTGAGTGTAGATCCTGAATACATGTTGTTAGATGCTGATTTTAGTTCAAGTAGGTCAGCTTACTTGCGCGCTGCACCTCGGCAGCGATTTGCTTGTATTGTATCAGGTCTTCACCTCTACGCTGAAAAGATTTTACCGCTGAGCGGGCTTTCACAATCAGCGCCGTATCGCTGAGCTGAGCAATACGCAAGTCAAGCGCACCATGCTGGCGAATACCGTAAATGGCACCTGGACCACGAATTTCTAAATCAAGCTCCGCAAGCTCAAAGCCATTGGTCGTACTAGCAATGGCGCGCATACGTTTCGATGGCGCCTTGCTGTCGCTCATTACCAAATAGCAATGGCCGCGGTGCTCGGCACGGCCAACCCGACCGCGCAGCTGGTGTAGCTGCGCCAACCCAAACCTATCAGCTGCCTGAATCACCATCACTGTTGCATTAGCAACGTCAACACCGACCTCGATAACTGTAGTTGCCACCAAAACATCAAGTTCGTGGGCGCTAAATGCCCGCATGACGGCATCTTTTTCGTCCGCCTTCATGCGTCCATGCAATAAGCCAACTTGCCATCCCTTCAGCTCTTTTTGCGATAGTTCTTTATGTGTCTTTTCGGCGCTCGCGACCTGCAGCACGTCACTTTCGGCGATGAGCGGGCACACCACATAAGCCTGGCGCCCCGCCTTTAATTGTTCGGCGATTGCTTCGTACATTTGCTTTGTCGAATTGGGCGATACGATACTGGTATCGACACCGGCGCGCGTAATCGGCGCTTGGTCTAAAATACTAATGTCAAGCTCGCCATATACAGTGAGCGCCAAACTGCGCGGGATAGGTGTTGCCGTCAAACAGAGCACGTGTGGCATATGCTCGGCCTTGGCGTGGAGCTTTTGGCGCTGTTCGGCGCCAAAACGATGTTGCTCGTCAATAATCACCAGGCCAAGTCGATGCCAATCGACCGATTCCTGAAACAGCGCGTGCGTGCCAACAACAATACTGATTTCATTATTTTTGAGTCGCGCCTTAGTATCTGCTTTGGCTTTTGGCTTTACGCTACCAGTTAATAACACAACTCTGTCGCGTATCGGGCTGTGGGCAAATAATTTTGCCAACGTTTCGGCGTGTTGCTGGGCGAGCAACTCGGTCGGGGCAATAAAGGCCACCTGTAGCCCTGCCTCTGCTACCATCAGTGCCGACATCGCTGCGACGACCGTTTTACCCGAACCAACATCACCTTCTATGAGCCGGTTCATGGGTTCGGCGCTATCAATATCTTTATAAATTTGCCAGATATTCTTACGCTGGGCATCCGTCAGGGCAAACGGTAACTGAGCCACGAAATCGGTCGCTACTTTTTGCTTGAACGGAATTGGAATCGCTTCAACGCTCATTGCCTCGGCACGATTAATTTGAGCGGCCATCATCACCACAAACAACTCCTCGAAACCAAGCCGTTCCTTGGCTTTTGCAAGCTGTTCGGCAGATGCCGGCAGATGCATTTGCGCCACCGCTTCGGTGCGCGATATAAGCTGGGCCTCTTTTACGAGCCAGGCCGGAAGCGTTTCTGGTAGGGCGACAATTGCTGGCATTATTTGCGCCACAAGTTTGCGGATAAGCACCGATGTTATGTGGCCGCTCTCTCGATAGGTTGGCACAATCCGAGCAGTGTGTGCGTGCACCTCATCGCCCACAAGTTCAATTGCCGGATTTATAATCTGTAGACGCTCGCGCTGCAAGCCAAACTCACCACTCACATAATATGGCTTGCCGACCTGTAGGTTTTTGGCACGATAGGGCTGGTTAAACCAAATTACTTTTACCCTGCCGCTTTCATCATTCGCCACCGCCTCTGTTATATGCATGCCACGGCGTACGCGACGTTCTTTAATTTCACTAAAATGCGCTTTAAGCGTCACTAACCCCGGGTGTAGCTGTCCAATCTGAATGACATGCGAATAATCATCGTATTTACGTGGGTAGTACGTAATTAAGTCGCCGACAGTTTTAAGCCCGATCAACTCAAGACGCTGCCCGGTAACCGTGCCAACGCCCTTGAGCTCCGCAAGAGAGGTATGAACATTCATTACCTATAAAGTGTACCAGCCCCTGCACGTACTCAGCGATTTATCAACCAAAAAGCCCACCTACTAGGTAATAAATATGATGAAAAATCATAAGAATAATTACGCCCAAACAGTCGGGTTTGATATACTAGACATGATATTTGAGAGAGATTAAAGAGGACAATGAAGAATCTAAAGAACGTGCTTTCGTCTATTAATGACATGAAGAAACGTACAACAAAAAAGTCCGATAAGGGCAGTCAGGGCGTTCGTGTTAATCGCAACGTGAACACCAAATTAAAGGCCCGCAAAGATGATAAGGCTCGCAAACGTGCCGAATATCTTGCAACGCTTCCTAAAAACCCCGTAAAACGCTTTTTCTTCCGCTTGCACCCTAAACGCCTATACAAGTATTGGTTTAGCCGCCAAGGTGCACTTATGGCACTTAAGTTATTAGGTATCGGCCTTGCGATTTCTATGGTCTTTATTATGGCTGTATTCGCCTATTTTCGTAAAGATTTGCCAAAGAACATCACCGATTTGCGGACTTGTTCGCAAGGTGCCAGCACTACGTATTACGACCGCACGAACACAACCCTTTTATGGGCGAGTTCGGGCGATGTTGAATGTTACCCTGTAAAACTCGATAGCATTTCGCCGTTTTTGCGTGATGCAGTGGTCGCTTCGGAAGATAAAAACTTCTATAAACATGGTGGTTTTAGTGCTGATGGCATTTTGCGTGCGGGGATTAACAACCTCCGTGGAGGCAATACCCAAGGTGGCTCTACCATTACACAGCAGTTTGTTAAAAATTCGCTCCTCACCCAAGAACAACGCATTTCTCGCAAAATTAAAGAACTGATACTTTCTATCGAGCTTGAGCGTAGTTATTCAAAAGACCAAATCTTAAACGCCTACCTTAATGAGATCCCGTTTGGCTCTACCTACGACGGCGCCGAAGCCGCGGCGCGTGGCTACTTTAATAAATCAGCCAAAGATCTGACACTTGATGAATCCGCCTTTTTAACCGCCATTATCCCTGCACCAACCTACTATTCACCGTATGGTAAGCACACTGACAAACTCCTTGGCCGTCAGCAATATGTGCTCGATATCATGGTACAGCAAGGCTACATCAAGAAATCAGAAGCTGACGCTGCCAAAAAAATCGATACCATATCTAAGCTCACAAGTTCGCACAATAAATACCGTGGCATCACCGCGCCGTATTTTGTACTTGAGGTACAGGAGCAGCTTGAAGCAAAATATGGCGCTACTAATATTGAAAAGCAGGGGTACAGAGTTGTTACAACACTTGATTTACGCTTGCAAAAAATTGCCGAGCAAGTAGTGGCAGATATTCTGCCGAAAGTAACGCGCAACAATGCCGATAACATTGCCGTAGCAGCTGCTGATGCCCAATCGGGCCAGATTGTAGCAGAAGTTGGTGGACGAGGCTTCGATTATCCAGGCTTTGGTCAAAAGAACATGGCAACTACCCCACGCAGTCCGGGTTCTACTATGAAGCCATACGACTACTCATCATTAATGACCCAGAATAAAAGCTGGGGTGCCGGCAGCACGCTATACGATCTCAAAACAGAGTTTGGTGGCGGCTATTCTCCTGCTGATTATGATTTGCGCTTCCCTGGTGCCATGAGTATACGTCAAGCCATTGGCGGTTCGCGCAACATCCCCGCCATCAAGGCGACATATATTGCTGGTATTCAAAATACCATCGATTTAGCTAAGAAGATGGGTGTTACGAGCGGCACTTCGTGCGAACCAAACTGTGGTCTTTCGGCTGCAATTGGTGACGGGAGTGAAATCCGACTCGACGAGCACGTTAACGGCTATGCAACCTTTGCACGCGGTGGCAAGTACAAGCCAAAAGCATACGTACTCAAGATTACTGATTCACGCGACAAAATCATCTACGAATGGAGGGATACTCCTGGCGAACAAGTGCTCGATCCGCAGATTGCATATATCATTGCCGATATCATGAGTGATTCTAAAGTGAGCTACTTTGGCAATTCGTATCGACTCAATAACGGTTGGAAGTCAGCCCTTAAAACCGGTACGACCAACAATAAAGACAACGGATGGCTGATGGGCTACACCAACAAGCTTGTCTTTGGCCTTTGGATGGGGCGCCAGAACGATAATAAGTCACAGTACGGCTTTACTGACGGCATTTTAGGACCAGCATGGAATAGCTTTATGACACAGGCGAACAAGACACTTGGCTATGATCAAGGATCAGGCTTCACGAAGCCAGCTGGTATCAAGACCGTTTGTATTAATCAGACAACTGGCTACGCTACAACCAGTGGTGGCACCTGTGACATCTTCCCAAGTTGGTATCAGGCACAATACCCCGATAGTGCCAAAAAGGCCGAAATCGACACTGTATCTAAGAAGCTTGCTACCGAATGTACACCAGATCTCGCCCGTCAAACCATCACGGGCGGTGGCATACGCTCAGAACTACCTACGAGCGATCCAATGTACAAAAACTGGATTGAGCCCGTACAGGCTCGCTATGGTGGTGAAGCAGGCGGCGCTATTCCAACTGATAAAGACGATATCCATACCTGCGACCCGGCAGACAAGCCAACGGTTACACTCGCAACAACACCACTTGGTGGCGGCAAGTATACGCTCACCGCAACCGTAGCGCAGGGTAAGAATCCGCTCACAACCGTTAACTTCAAGGTAGGCGGCAATATCGTAGATGGTGGCTCGATGGATGTCACTACCAGCGGTTCAGTATCAATTACCTACACCGTTAGCGGCACCGATCCTGTACAGGTGACTGCACAAGTTATAGATAGTGTTCTATACGATGCGACTGACACCCAAACACTCACCCCGTAATTGGATACTGGATTTTAGATAAAAACATATCAGTACAAAACAAAAAGAGCCCGTTATGGGCTCTTTTAAGATAACTTGTAATTTACGAAACACGAATTACTGTTTACGAAATACTATCTATCAGCCATTTCATCTATGGCGTTTAGGAGTGATGCTTCGCGCTCACTTTTGCTACGTGGGCGGCCAATCGCTGCAGCTTGAGGCTTGCGATAGTTTTGCTGCTGTGGCTGGCGACGTGGTTGCTGGCTACGAACCGGCGCAGGCTTGATCTGTTGCGGTTGAGCTTGCTGCGTGGCTTGTGCCTGTGGCTGTGGTGTACGGAATTTTGGTGCGTGCTGGCGACGTGGCTGTACGGGCTTGGCAACCGCACGACGCACGGCTTCTGCAGGCTCAGCAGGCTGCTGGGTGACTGGTTCGGTAAGCTTGGTCGCAAACAGCATCTTGCCAGCAATTGTCTGGTGCGTGCGTGTAATACGTACCTTTACCGTCTTGCCAATATCTTTACGAGCGCCGTCAATCACAATCATCGTGCCATCTTCCATATAGCCAACACCCTGGTCGCGATTACTGCCCGGTTGGACAATCTTGACATCAAATCCCTCGCCTGGCAGCGCTACGGGCCGTAGGGCGTGCGAAAGTTCGTTCACGTTAAGAACACGCACCCCTTCAATGCTGGCAACCTGATTGAGGTTAAAATCGGTCGTGAATAAATCGGCATTAATTTTTTTAGCGAGTTTTACCAGTTTGTCATCGGTATTACGGGCCTGCACCTTAGTGCGCTCGATATGTACTGAGATTTCTGGTTCGCGCTGTAATTGCTGCACTACTTCGAGCCCAAAACGGGCACGCTCGCGCTTGTGCGAATCGTTACCATCAGCCAAAAATTGTAGTTCGGCTACGATAAATTCGGGTACGGCGAGCTCGTATGGCACAAAACCGGCCTTCGCCAGTTCGACCACCCGGCCGTCGATTAATGCGCAACTATCAAGCAGCGCTATTTTTTGTTTACTTTTTGATGACACCAAGCGTGGGAACTCTTTAGTAACCACGACGGCGCCAATAGCGACAATCGCAATCGATTGAATTATTTCTAACATATATATCCTTTATCTTATTTAATCTTCTTTTGCCAAGAAGGTGTTGAGCGCACTGCGCACATCGCGCATCTGATGGAGCCATGCCGGTGCTTTATCGCCACGTACGGTTGGGCCAATTGCGTCAGTAAAACCAAGCTTTTTGGCTTCTGCCAAGCGCTTATCCGCCCATGGCACGTGCCTAATTTCGCCGCTCAAGCCAACCTCACCAAACACCACAGCGTCAGTCTTAAGCTGCATACCCTTGGCTGCCGAGGCGATGGCCATACAAATCGCTAGATCTGCGGCTGGCTCGGTAATCTTCATACCACCAACGATATTAATGTAGATATCTTTATCGGCAAGTTTGAGCTTGGTGCGACGTTCTAGCATCGCTACCAGCAAGTTGAGCCGGTTTATATCAATACCGGCTGCGGCACGCTTTGGGTAGCCATAGCTGGTGGTGTTTACGAGCGCCTGCACCTCAACCAAAATAGGTCGTGTGCCCTCCAGCGTAGCCAGTACGATAGAACCATCGCATAGCTGGCGTTCGGCTAGGAGCGCAGCCGATGGATTGTCTACCACCTTCAGGCCAGTGTCGACCATTTCGAGTATGGCGGCTTCGTTTGTTGAGCCAAAGCGGTTCTTGATACAGCGCAGCACCCTAAACCCGCCGTAGCGGTCGCCTTCGAGCTGTAGCACCACATCAACGGCATGCTCGAGCACTTTTGGCCCTGCGATGCTTCCCTCTTTGGTAACATGGCCTACTAAAATTAATGCGGTTTTAACCTGCTTGGCGGCCACGGTGAGCAACTGTGTGCTGTTTGTTACCTGGCTTACACTGCCTGGTACTCCCGTAATTTCGGCTGCGGCAATGGTTTGAATCGAATCAACAATGACTAAATCATAGGCATCGGTGGCAATCGTGGCGGCAATATCGTTTGCGCTCGTGCTGCTTACCAAATGCAGATTTTGATGCTCGGCTTGCAAGCGCTTACCGCGCAGGCTCACTTGTTCGGGCGATTCTTCGCCACTGACATATAAAACGTTTACATTTTTGGCGGCATTATAGGCGAGCTGTAATAATAACGTACTTTTACCAATACCGGGCTGGCCAGCGATTAAAACAACGCTGCCGGGCACCACGCCACCGCCTAAAACTTCGTCTATATCTGCAATTCCAACGCTTAATCGACCTGTTGGCTTGCTGGCTTTAACATCGAGCGATACGGGCTTGAGCACGTTGCCGCTAGCAAGTGCTTGCTCGGTTTTTGTACCGCCACGCACATCAATCTGTTGCTCGAGCGTGTTCCACGCACCACATGCGCTACACCGCCCTGCCCAACTAGTATGATTTGCACCGCACGCACTGCACACGTACGCCACTTTTGTCTTCGCCATACCTCTAGTTTAACAGATTACTCGGCCGAGATAGTAATCGAGCCGTTGGTATCAAATATTTTGGCGGTTTTGGCAACAAAACGATCAATGCGGCCTTCGGGCGTAATATCTTCGCGGATCTGAGTCTTGGACCGCAGCGCAGCATCGGTTAGTGCGCGCACGTGCAAACTGCACTGCAAATCTGCGCAGCAATAGTGGGCAACCGATTTTGTCTTTTCGCGGTTCAAATCGAACGTGATAAGCGCTGTTTGGTTACGGGCGCGCAGCGTAAAACAAAAATCACACAAAATCGATGCCGATATGCCATCACGATTAGGCTTAATTTTGCCCAGCTCGTACTTTACGGCGCGCAGCTGGTTGCCATCATCAAAAAGTAATACGCCTTTTGTCTGCGCTTTATCGCAAAACGGCGCAAACTCAATCTCGGGCCAATAGTCTTTAAAAACTACAGGCAAACGGAATTCCTTGAGTTTCTTTTTCTGAAACCCATTGTTTGCCAGCACTCCTGTAATAGTGTCTTCTGGAATCATCATAGGGTTATTGCGAAATGCTGTTAACGCGGCTATCGAGGCTCTGTGCCAACCCCTGCTGCTGCAAGGCTAGATTATTACGGGTTTGGACAAGATTATTGTATTCGGCAATAAGATTTTTGACGGCCGCCACCTCGGCATTATACGCGTTTACGCCACTGTTATAGCTGTAGACTTGCGCGTTATATGCACCGCTGCGCCCAGCTCGTAAATTAGCGTCCATCTGCGAATTTTGGGCTTCGAGCTGCGCCGCCTTCGTATCAAGCGCGGCTTCGCGGCGAGTAATCTCTGCTTTACGCAGACTTAGGTCGGCATCATACTTCTCGACTTGATTTTCAATATCCTGAAACACTTTTTTGTAGTTGTTTGCAAGCGTCACTACTTTTGTGCGGTCAGCAAAGTATTTGGCGTAATATGCCTCAAGCTCCGGGCCAACATTTGCGTACTCGGTTCCTAAGATAGAGTGCAGTTCGTTCGCTTCTTGACCTGGTTCAGTCTTTTGATAGCCCGCCACTACCTGTACTAAATTAGGGTCATCGACTCGCTTATATGCAGCTTGCACGAGCCCATCAATGCGCATCTTTTCTGATGGCGATAAACGCTGATACGCCACATGAAGCATTTCGTGCGCAGCCGTTACTTCTTCGACGCCCGCCAACTTCGGATCATCAACCTTAAAGACATAAATATGAGTGCCCGTGTAGCAACCAAGCACAATAGTTTGCTCGGTCGTTGTACATTGGCTATTAAATGTTGTGCGATCTGATATTTGCGGATAATTGACGTAGAACAAGCGCTGGCCATAGCTGCTCATGCCGCTCTTACTACTGAGCTGTTCGACAACCGCCGACGGCGTGTAGCTTTGCAAGCGCGACCAGTCGTAAATGTTATACCGGTTTGTCCATGTCAGCACTGCTGCCGCGAGCAGCACGAGCAACGTGCCGGCCGATACGATAGTCTTTTTTGACATATGCTCTTAGTGTACAGTGCTCGCTATTCTTTGACGACTGCAAATGTGAGACCTTTTTTACCAGCGCCCACCTTGATAATATCGCTGTCATTATACGTACCGCTCAGCACGCCTTCGGCAATATGGTCTTCTATAGCATCCTGGATAAGGCGCCGCATCGGGCGCACGCCATTATGCGCATCATAGCCGTTTTCGAGCAGCCATTCTTTAGCGGTTGCATTGATGGTGAGGCCCATCTTTTTGCGCTGCAAGCGACTCTGTAATTCGGCAATCTGAACATCAATAATCTGCTTTACGTCATCTTTTGTCAGTGCCCTAAAGACAACAATTTTATCGATACGATTAATTAGCTCGGGGCGCATATGCTTTTTGAGCTCGTCATTGACCTTGTCTTTATTCTCTTGATGTAGCGTATCTAAATCTTTCGCATCCTTAGCGCCAACGCGGAATCCAAGGCTGGCTTCTTTTTGCAAAAGATGCGCGCCAATATTACTTGTCATGATGATAATCGTGTTTCTAAAGTCAACCTTACGACCTTTCGCATCGGTCAGTTCGCCATCCTCAAAAATCTGCAACAACATATTAAAGACTTCGGGATGTGCCTTTTCAATCTCATCAAACAAAATCAGGCTGTAGGGCTGACGACGAATTTTATCGGTTAGCTGGCCGCCTTCTTCGTAACCAACATATCCTGCTGGGGCGCCAACCAAACGTGCAACATTGTGACGCTCGCTAAATTCACTCATGTCAATCTTTACCAGCGCATCATCGCGGCCAAAGAACTCACGAGCCAAAATACGCGCAAGCTCGGTTTTACCAACACCAGTGGGGCCCATAAAAATGAACGAGCCAATTGGTCGCTTTTCGCTACCAATGCCAGAACGGCTACGACGAACCGCCTTAGAGACAGCCTCAACCGCCTCCTTTTGGCCAATCACATGACGACCGAGCTGCTGTTCGAGCTTCAGTAAATTCTTAGCCTCTTGGCGCACCAACTTACGTACGGGTACCCCTGTTGCTTGGCTTACGACCGCAGCAATATCATCACTCGTGAGCGTGAGTCGCTTATGCGTTGCCGACTTTTCCTTGAGCTCTTCGAGTTTTTCTTGGGCGGCGCTAATACGTTGCTTGTATTTAGCAGCGCGCTCGTAATCCTCTTGTTT
>Ga0228698_1001639_pt1 | contig 10596 bp, 8 predicted proteins | sample McNCre117_Aug_MG_FD_178015 | JGI IMG/M metagenome (GOLD analysis project Ga0228698, IMG submission 178015) | Freshwater microbial communities from McNutts Creek, Athens, Georgia, United States - 1-17_Aug_MG | ecosystem: Environmental > Aquatic > Freshwater > Creek | place: USA: Georgia...
CGCGCGCCGCGTTCCTTGACGGTGAATATAGCATCCTCGGCTGGGTGGAGTTCTTTCCGAAAACCTTCCTCTACAAAACCCCGCCGGCGCTGCTGGCGGGACTGGCGGCCAGCTTGGGCCTGCTAGCCTGGCGGTTCCGCGCCCTCACCCCCGCCCGGCTGGGCGAGCATCTCTACCGGGTCACGCCGCTGGTGGCGCTGTTTGCCGTCTATTGGTTTTTCTCGTTGACCAGCCATCTCAACATCGGCCACCGCCACATCCTGCCCACCTACCCCGTGCTCTATATCCTGACCGGAGCCCTCGGCTGGGCGATGATGCGTGCTTGGCAACATTCGCGGCAAACCGGAATGGCGTTCGGTCTTGGCCTCGCCGGCCTGGTGGGTTGGCAGGCGGCGACCGCCGCGCAGATTTATCCGCACTACCTGGCTTATTTCAACCCGATCGCCGGCGGCCCCGCCCATGGCTACCAGCATCTGGTGGACAGCTCGCTCGACTGGGGGCAGGACCTGCCCGCGCTGCAAAAATGGCTCGGCGAATACCGCCGGCCGGGCGAGCGCATATATCTTTCCTACTTCGGCACGGATGAGCCGGCGCGCTACGTGCCCGACGCCGTCCTGATGCCGCGGCTGCCCAGCTTCGACCGACCCCGCCCATGGCATTGGTGCGAGCCCGGGCTCTATGCCCTCAGTGCCACCATGCTCTCGCACGTCTACCAACCGCAGCGCGGGCCCTGGACGCTGGAGAACGAACGGCTCTACCAGCAGCTGCGCCTGAACGACGTTAATTTCCGCAACCTCAAGCTTGACCCGCACGGCCAGCCGCAGGCGGCGCAGGGCCTCACCCCGGGGGAATGGACCAACGCTTGGAAGCAGTTCGAAACGCTGCGCTTCGCCCGCCTGTGCCATTACCTGCGCGCGCGCCAGCCCGATGCACAACCCGGCTATTCGATCCTCGTCTTCCGGCTGGACCAGGCGGAGCTCGATGCTGCGTTGAACGGAGACCTCCGGCAGCTGGCCACAGCGATCGAACGTGCGAACACCAAGGCCGGCCGCTGATCACGGCAGCAGCCGGACGAACAAGCCGCCTTCGACCCCGGCCGTCAGCCCAGGTGGCGCATAGTCGACCGTCACCCAGCAAAGCACATCCGGCGGCATTGGCATATCCACTATCAGGCTGCCGCGCGCCGGCACGGTGGTGTTGACCGTGCCAGTGGGGGACTTCAGCACGACCGTGCAGGGCGCCGTCGCGGGGTTTGTCAGCTCGAGGCGCACGGGCACACCCGCCCAGGTCCGCAACAGCAGCTCGTCGCGGTTTTTTTCGGCCAGCTTGCGCGCCTGTAATCGGTAGAGGAGCGGCTGCGGCTCCTCCCCGGGCTGAAGCGCGCGGTAGGCCGCGATCTCGAACGGCCCGATGCGGCCCAAGACGCGGCCCTCGCGGCCCATGAAATGCTCCAGCGGCACCACGAGCCAGCCGGGCGCCGCGCCGACGGCGGCCTCGGCGGTGTCGGCCCGCAGGCCTGACAGGGATTCAATGGTGCTGCGGCGCGGCGGATCGAGCCGGTAGAACGCCGCAAGTTCGCGATCGATCGGAAATGCCAGCCGGAGCGGTTCCTGGGGCCGGTCAAGCCGCGCGGCCCAGGCCCGCCAGTGACTGAACTGGTAATAGGCGGCCGCACGCGACGGCCGGGTGACGGCCTGCCATGCCGCCTGGTTGGCCCGGGTCTGCACTGACAAAAACACGTCACCCGCCGACACCAGCAGCCCGGCCCAGACCGCAATGCGCCAGAGACGTGGCAGCCTGGTCACCGCCCAGGCACCGCCCACGGCCATCCACGGCGCAGCCAGCACCATGAAACGGAAGCCCCAGTGGTGCCATTGCACAAGGGCATGCTGTGTCCCCAAGTAGATGACCGCACCCGCGCCCCAGACCAGCACCTGCGGCGCACCGGGCAGGCGTGCATACCCGAAGCCAGCCGCCAGCAGGCCGGCGAGAAACAGGAGGGCGGCAAGCACGCCGCAGGTGACAACATCGGCGTCGGGCTCGGTCATCTGCATCACCCGCTCAAGCTGTGCGCGGCGGGACTGCCCGATGAAAACATAGTCATCGGGCTGCGCCGGCTGGCGTGCCGTCAACACCACGCCCAGCGCGAGGCTGGGACCCTGCAGCCAGAACGGCTGGGCCGTCGGCTCGAAGAGCTGCACGGCGGACGTGCCGAGGTTGCGCATCATCTTCTCCGGATAATGCGCCGGCGAGGCTGACTCCCCGTGATGGAGCACCACTGCCTCGCGTGGACCGGCCCAGGAACCGTAAGCGGTGTGGTTGCGCCACCAACCCGGCGTCGCAAAGAGCAAGCCGGCCACCACGAGGCCCATCGCGGTTGGGATCAGCGCGCGCCAGTGATCCCGGTGCCGCCAAACCAGCCAACCCACCCATAGCGCCGCGCCAGGTGCCAGGTAAAACATCGTGCCCTTCGAGCCGAAGGCCAGGGCCACGCCGACGCCCGCGACCCAGGAGCCTTCGCCGCGATCCAGAGCGCGATGCCACAGGAGATAAGCCGCCGCGAACACGCCGGCGGTGAACAGGTCGCTCTGCACGGTCGTGAACTGCACCGCGACATTCGCCATGCCGAGCACCAGCGCCACCGCCCCGAGGGCGCTCATCCGCGTCAGTCCAGCGATTCTGGCCAGGCCGAAAGTGGCGCCCAACAGCAGAAGCCCTCCCGCCAGCTGGGACAACGGCGCAAGATGGAAACCGGCGTTGGTTGCGCCCAGCAGCCACGCAATCACCACATCCGGTGCCACGGGCATGTAGTTCAGCCGCGGATCATCGGTCGAAAGCGGCCGGATCCACCCGTCCTGCAGCCAAGCGGCGATCCGCGACAGGCGGTAGGTCAGGGCATCATAGACGATCGGCTCCGCCTGCGCGGCCAGCAAAGCCAGGCCGAGCATCACCAGGATCAGGCCGGCCACCAGCCAGCCTTCGGTTTTGCCGCTGCCCAGCAGACGTCTCCACGTGACGCCCCATTCCCGCCATTGGCGGATGTCCTCGCGCCATTGACTTCGCCGCCAGAGGAGCAAGCCCACCAGGCCGGCAGCATGCAGGCCCAGGAAACCCAACCGGCCAAGCTCGCCGACCAAGCCGAGCAATATTCCGGAACCGGCAATCCAAGCCACCCCAAGCAGCAGCCAACCCAATGACAGCTCGAGCAGTCCCCGCCGGTTCAAACCTGCGGCACAAACCCCGATCCACGCCGTCCAAAAAACCAACCCGGCATCCGCGGCGAAGATCAATCCGGACGGCAAAGCGATCATGATTCGAATGCCGTGGGTGCGCGGCGCTCAGGTTTCATGCCGCAAGCTCCACCACTCCTTCAGCGTGGCCAGCGCGCCCTCCAGCAGCCAGCCGGCCAGCAACATCATCAGCGCCCATTGCAGGGGCTGGGTCAGCAAGCGCCACGGGACATCGAGGGCGGCAAACTGCGCCGGTAAGAGGGGTATGATCCGGTTGAACACAACGCAAAGTGCCCCGTCCAGCCACAGACAGAGCATGAGCAGCATACAGGCCACGCGAGCCGTCCGGGTTTCTCGCGCCGTGCCGGCACCAGGGGCCGACTGGCGCCAGAGCCAGAGCGCGATCCAGAAAATGAAAATCCACCGATACGCGTAATTTACCCCGGCCATAAAGCAGGCCAGGAGCAGGATGGCTCCCATCACGGCCAGCATGCGTTCGCGCGGTTCGCCGCGGCTTGCCAGGCCGGTCGTGAATCGGCCGCGCACAAAACCCGCCGCGCCGAGTGCCAGCACCAGCAAGCTCAGCCATTGCGAGGTCTGGTCCGACCAGCCCAGGTCACGCCCCAGCAGCGGAGCTCCCATGGTATGGACGCCGGAATCAATCCGGAAACGGGCGCGCGCCATTTGTGGCCAGACGTCCAGCAGCGTCACCGCCACCCCCGCGCCCGCTAATGCCACCAGCACCGGCATCCGGCGCAGGGGCCGGATCCAAAGAAACGCCGCGGCGGCGGTCGCCGGATAATATTTCAGCCCGGTCGTCAGCACGAGAAAACCCACGCCCAGCAACTGGCGCAGCCATCCGGTGCCGCTGGCCGCCACACCGCACAGCATCAGCAGCACAAAGATCACGAGATCGTTGTTCGCCCGGAGGAACGCCAGCAGAAACGGGGGCGAGAGCAGCATCGCCGCCATCCAGCCGACCTCCCGCAGATTCCGCGGCCTGACCGCCAGCCAGCACGAAAGCGCAAATGTGCCGACCCAGGTGCTGCCCACCAGGAAATTATCGGTGCGACCGACCCCCAGCCAACGCATGGCGAGCCACCAATCCGAGTAAACATGCCAGCGGCCCAATGAATCCAATGGATTGACCGCATGAGGATCCTGCCCCGCGCGAACAGCATCCAGCGCGGCAAGGATCGCATAGGAATCGAGATAGGTCATGCCATAGGCGGCCAGGCCCAGGCTGGTCAGGATTTTCGGCCAGAGCACGCACGCCATCCAACCGGTCAGGCAGATGACCGCCAGCAACAGCGTGGGATTGACCTGATAGCCGAGGATCCGGGGCGCGGTGTTCATCGCGTCGCGGAAATGGTTTCGACCTTGGCTGCCGGCAGCGTCACTGCCACGAGCCGGCTGATGCGCGTAAGCCGGGTGCCGAACCGCCGCTCCGCCAGAAACTCGATCTCAAAACCCTTGGGCACCCGGTCGGTGGGGCTCAGCTGGTAATCTCCGTCCGCCGTGGTGGGCCGGAAGGTCTGCATGATGAGAATCTCCGTGAAGACGGCATCCTGCAGCTGGGCTTGGATGCGATCGGCCACGATACTTGCCCGGCCGACCAATATCGAGGGTGTCTTCACCAGCAACCAGGGCAGCGTTGATTTATTGGTCAGAATCAGCCGCGGGCCCGGCGGGCGGGCCGCCACAAACCGCCGCTCCCACTCGATCTCGTCGATGCCGGTATGCGAATAAAGCGGCTGGGCAAACCGGCTTGTGGCGACCACGACACCCAGCAGGGCCACCCCCGCCAGCAAGGCCGGCAAGGCGGGAAGCCGCCGGGCCAACGCAGTACCGGCAACCACGACGGCAAACGCCAGGACCAGATACAGCGGCAGGCTGAACCGGGACGCCATCGGGTCGCTGAAACTTGACCAGTAATAGAACATGATCAGCGCGGTGTTGGCGATCGCCGCGAGCCCGATCAGGAAAAGCGCCAGCCGGTCGCCGTCCGCCTCGCGCAGCGACGGCCGCCGGCGGACCAGATGCCACGCGAGCCAGACCAGCGCCAGCGACCCCAGGATGGTGAGGGTCAGGGAATTCGCGTAGCGCTGCGTCGTGCTGAGGAGGAACTCGCGGGCGCTTTCCAGGTTTTTGGCGAGATAATCGAGGCTGAAGCGCGTGTTCTGATCCTCCTTCAGCTCCCACTGCCAACGCGTGTTGTTCAGCACCTTGTTTTGCAAGGCGGTCGGCAGCAGCAGCAGGGGCGCCACAACGGCCGGCCAGGAAATGACGATCTCCCCCCGCTTCCACCATCCGATCAGGATTATCACCCCTGCGGGCAGCACATACAGGGCCGATTCATACCGCGACTGGGCCAGCAGCACCGCGCCGAGCACCAGCGCGGAAAGCCGGGTGTGATCGGGCTGGCGCAGATAAGCGCCGCCCAGCGCAGCCACGACCAGGATCATGCAGAAGTTGAGCAACTCCATGCCGGAGCCGGTGGCATTCTGCCCGAGCAGCGGCAACGCCCCTAGCAGAAGCACCACCAGCAATGCGCCCCACTGGCCGGCCAGCCGTCGGCCCAGATAATATGCCACCCCCAAGGTGACCGGAAAAAGCGCGGCGTTCAGCGCATAGGCGTTGGCGGGGCGGTAACCCGTCAGGTCGTGGATCAGGGAAATGAGAAAGGGATAAAAGTTAGGCCGTTTATCCAGGTAATTATCGAGCGAAAGAAAGGTTCCCAGGATATCATAGCCCCGCACCATGGTCGCCGTGTCGCGGAAATAGTGCATGTTGTAGGCCGTCGACTGCAACACGAACTCGTCGTAGAGCACCTTGCTCCGGAAGGGCTCGGAATTGATAGCCATGACCGAAAGCAACGCGATGGTAAGACCCGCGAAAAGAAGCTCGCGCTGAGCCAAGCCGCTTCCCGACGGGCGTTGGCCCCACAGCCGCCAGAGCAGGGCGCACCACCCGGCGAACGTGAGCAAGATTACATAGTAGGCGCAATACTTCACCAGCATCTCGGCGGTTTCCACCTTGAGGCCGATGAAGCCGAGATAAACCGCCGCGACGGCGGCGGCGCCGAACAGGGCGAGCCGGAATTCGGTTCGTTGCAAGAAAGTGGCGCCGGGAGAAGACACGGGGAAACGGCCGGAGCCGGGCTCAGGGGAGCCGCTTGATAAAACGATCCAGGAACAGTTCCCTAATCTTTTCCTGCTCGGCCGGACTCAGGCCCTCGAGCGGCTTGGGTTGCGCCACCGGCAGCGTGGTCGGACCCTCGCGGATAGACACGACCCGGCTGATCCGGCTGACGGTCAGCGGAGTGAACCGCCTTTCCCAAACAGTCTCCAATTGGTAGTCGGGCCCGAGGTCATCGTCGGCTGGCACAACCAGCCGACCGGTCCCCGGATCAACATTGTAGCGCTGGAAGACATAGATGGAGGTGAAGATATGGTTTCGGGCGTTGAAGATGATATTGTCCTTGTGTTCCAAGGCCTGCCGGATCGGCGTGGCTGAGACCTGATGGGTGATCCACATGATGGAATCCTGATCAATAAACAGGTAATCGCGCTCCGGGTGCGCCGCGATGAACTCGCGCCTCCAGTCCATCTCTCGCCCGACATAATAATCCAGCGAGTAGCTGTGCCGCGCCATCGCCGGCAGCGAGTAGGCAAAGAATCCCGCGCCGACCAGCCCGGCCAGCACGAGCCAGACCCGGCCACGCCAGTTCATCTCGGCCGCGACGGTGATGATCGCGATCACCAGGGTGAGGTTCAGTGGCAGGCTGAGCCGGCGGATGACCGGGTCATCGAACTTGCCCCAGAAATAGCAAAACATCAGCAATGCATGGGCGGCAAACCCGAGGGCGAAGATCGCCAGCGCAGCCTGGGCCGGCGGCGCATCACGCAAGCCGCGCAGGGCTTTCAAAGTCCATAACAGGAAAAAAGGCAGCGCCAGAAACCCGAGAACGGACAGCACGAGGGAATTTGAGTGCTCGCCGGTGGTGTTGAAGAAGAAATTCAGGTCGTGTGCGATGTTGTCCGGAATGTAAGAAAGAGCGAAAGGCTTATCGTAACCCGGCCGGCTGGCCATTTCCCAAGACGAAGCCCGGACGCTGAAGACCTTGTTGTGCAGCGCGTACGGGAGCAGCAAAAGGGGCATCGCCAAGACGATCCAACTCAGCACCGGCCGCCGGTCGCTCCACCAGACCCAGAGCACGGTGAGGCCGACGGGCAGGAGGAATAGGATCGATTCATAGCGCGTGTTGGCCAGCAGAATGCCCGAAAGCCCGAACGCCTCGAGCGAGTTGGCGTCTCTTCGGGCCACATAGCGCATGCCGAGCAGCAGCGTGCCGAGGATCATCACCAAATTAAGCAGCTCGAACCCACCGCCCGTGGCATTTTGGGCGAGTAGCGGCAGGCTGGTCAGGAGTAAAACCGCCACAGAGCCCGCCCCGCGACCGTTGATCCGGCAACCCGTGATATAAGCGAGCGCCAGCAGCACGAATGTGAGCACGCTGTTCAGAACAAAGACATTCTCCGGTCGGTAGCCAGTGAAGTCGTGCAACACCGACACGAGAAAGGGCTGGAACAACGGCCGTTTGTCGAGTTGTCCGGCGAGCAATTGGAACGCCCCCTGGATGTCGTGACCCCGCATTGGCACGAGCGCGGTTTTGTCGACATGCATGCTCATCGAGGTGCCCAGCAGCATGATTTCATCCATCAGGATCTTGAACCCGTAGGACTCATGTACGAGCAGCAGCAGACTGCAGCTGGTGATCAACAGCACTGGCCACCGCGGTCGCTGCTGCCAGTCCTGCCAGTCCGGGATGGAATCCCTTGCAATTTTGAACAACGACCAGCCGAAAAGCACAGTCAGTATCAGCATGGCCCAATAGCCGCCGTAAATCACGGCCTGTAGTGACTGTTCAGGAGTAAAGGCGAGAAAGCCCAGAACCACGGCCATGGCCGCGCTCAAACAGAACAACACAAGACGACGATCCATAAGAAGTAGGTGCTACCGGGTCGGTAGGCCGATTGGCCAATTCAGTATGTCGGGCCCATAGTTTAGGCAAAGGTTTGTTTCAGCACCACGCCTCTTTCCGCCACAAAGAAAAAGGCCGCCCCTTGCAGGGCGGCCGTGGAGGAGAGTTTCCTTTGCTCTCGGTAACTGCTGTTACGGAGCGTAGGTCACGGTGCGAGCACCGGCAACGCCGGAGATCGTGATCGTGATACCCTGCGTGAAGCCGACCGGATAGGCCTCGCCGGCGACCGTGTTGACGGCCTTCACGTAGTTCGTCGCGCCAACAAGGGCGGTCGAAGCAACGGAGGAGACACCGTTCTCCAGGAAGTATTGGTCAGCAGCGGCCGACAGCTGGCGGGCGTTGTTGAGCACCGCTTTGTCCTGTGAGGACTGGCGGACCTTCTGGAACGCGGGAATGGCCATCGCGGCCAGAAGGCCGATGATGACCACGACGATCATGATTTCAACGAGCGTGAAGCCCTTGGTGGAACGAGTATTCATTTTATGTGTTTATGTGGTTATTTTTCTGCCCACAAACGGTGGGATATTCTCATAACAGTCTCTTAGCCCAATGCGCTCAAGCGCGAAGTTTTAAACAAAAAGTAAAACCCCCTCCGAAGAGGAGGAGGTCTACTGCTAGTAATTTATGTGCAGTGCTTTACGGAGCGTAGGTCACGGTGCGAGCGCCGGCGACGCCGGAGATCGTGATCGTGATACCCTGCGTGAAGCCGACCGGATAGGCCTCGGCAGCGACCGTATTGACTGCTTTCACATAGTTCGTAGCTCCAACCAACTCGGTCGAAGCAACGGAGGAGACACCGTTCTCCAGGAAGTATTGGTCAGCAGCGGCCGACAGCTGGCGGGCGTTGTTGAGCACCGCTTTGTCCTGCGAGGACTGGCGGACCTTCTGGAACGCGGGAATGGCCATCGCGGCCAGGAGGCCGATGATGACCACGACAATCATGATTTCAACGAGTGTGAAACCTTTGGTGGAACGTGTATTCATTTATTTTAGTATATATGGTTATGACCAACTCTAACACTTTTCACCTAAGGGCAAATTCGTGCCCAAGCCAAGGTAGTACTTTACCCTACAAGGTAAAAATCATCCGAAAATAGCCGTGTACTGCTTTAAATAGGGTCGTTGGCCCCTATTTTTTGTGGGTAATATTACTTTAAGAACTTCGAAACAGGTATTTCGGCCGCATCGCGCCAGAGCAGCTCCATACGATACTTGTCCCGGTTTTCAGGCGTGAAGAGATGCACCATCACCTCAAAGGCATCAACCACGGTCCAACCACTGCCCTTGGTAGTATCGACCGCGAGTATCCTTGCCTTCTGCTCGTCGAGTACCCGCTCAAGTTCGACCCGCAGAGCCCGCAGGTGCGGTTCTGATGTGCCGGTGGCCAGCACCAGATAGTCAGTGATGCTTGAGAGACGGCTCACGTCGAGCACGCGCAAATCCTCGGCCTTCTTCCCATCCAGGGCCTGCACGATGAGCTTGATCAGCTTCTCCACTGGCTTGGTCGGGGCAGTAGCCCGGGGCGCGGCCTTCGTCTTGCGAGGAGCGGTCGTTTTCTTGGCAGCTTTGGCTTTCATCGGCATCAGCGATACAGTTTCCTGCTTTCGATATAGGCGATAACTTTCTGCGGACAGAAATAATGCAGCGACCGGCCGGCTTGCACGCGTGATCTGAGTTCGCTCGAGCTGATTTCGATCAGGTGACCGTCGCAACGGTGCAGGCGGAGACCATCGATCTCCACGTGCGGCTTGGTGGGGTGTTTCGGCCGCTCAAGGAAGATGAACTCGACCAGCTTCACCAACTCCCCGATTTCCTTCCACTTGTGCAACAGCGGCAACTGGTCGCCGCCAATGATCCAGAACAGCTCGTCCGCAGGGAACTGGGTCCGAAAATACCGTACGGAGTCCACCGTGTAGCTGATGCCGCCCTTGCGCAGCTCGTAATCGGAAATCTCCAGGCGGCGGTCCCATTCGGTGGCCGACTGCAGCATGGCCAGACGGTTCTCAACCGTGGACTGGACGTCGTTGGGTTTCAGCGGGGCCTGCGCGGCGGGTACCAACAACAGCCGGTCGAGGTGAAATTGCTCCAGCACATCCTGCGCCGCGATCAGGTGCCCGAAGTGCACCGGATCAAAAGTACCGCCCAAAAATCCGATTTTCATGCGCGCACGCCAGTGTGGCCGCAACAGCCGGACCAGAAAACAGGCGATGGGAACTCTCTTGCCACGCGGCTCACTTCATTCCGCAATCCTAATTCGGCAATCCCAAACCTTGCCCGGGTGGCGGAATGGCAGACGCTGGGGACTTAAAATCCCCTGGCCGC
>Ga0228698_1001640_pt1 | contig 10591 bp, 10 predicted proteins | sample McNCre117_Aug_MG_FD_178015 | JGI IMG/M metagenome (GOLD analysis project Ga0228698, IMG submission 178015) | Freshwater microbial communities from McNutts Creek, Athens, Georgia, United States - 1-17_Aug_MG | ecosystem: Environmental > Aquatic > Freshwater > Creek | place: USA: Georgia...
CAATACACCGTCAAGAACAGGTACCCAGCAAGATCAGATCGCCTGGCAAAACGATATTCAGACCACGCTTGGCACCCTGCTACTCGGCGTGGAGAACCTGCGCGAGTACGTTGGCAGCACGACCAATTTCGCTGTAGCCAACCGGGGCACGGACTCCCAGTTTGCGGGGATCTCGGGTAGCACGGAAACCCATAGCTGGCAACTCAACGCGCGCCATGACGCCAACTCCCAGTTTGGCGATGCCAATACCGGGCTGATCGGATACGGTCTGGCCATCAAGCCCGAATGGCGCGTGCACGCCTCCTACGGTACGAGCTTCAAGGCGCCCACGTTCAACGACTTGTATTACCCCAATTTTTCGAATCCGCAGTTGCAGCCCGAGGTCGGGCGCAACGCCGAAGTGGGAACCAGCTATGCGATCGGCGCACACCAACTCAGCGTGACTTACTTCAAAAACACCATTCAAAACTATGTGGGAAAAACTTCCGCCTTCGTTCCCTTCAATATTCCGCAGGCTGTGATTGAAGGGGGCACAGTGTCGATTGAGGGCGAAGCGGGCGGCTGGCGCTATGTCTCATCGCTGAGCACGCTCAATGCACGCAATGAAAGCAGCGGTTTGAAGTTGCAGCGTCGCCCAAGCAACCAATGGACTGCGGGTGTGGACCACCAGACCGGGGCGTGGACCTATGGCTTCAACCTGTTGGCCGTAGACGATTTTTATGACGACGTAGCCAATCGCCAGGTGCTGGGGGGGTATGGCACCGTTGATGTCCACGCGACCTATGCGGTGCGAAAAGACTGGACCATCGACGCGAACATAGTGAACGTGGGCGACAAGTTCTACCAGACAGCTTACGGGTACAACCAGTCTGGCCGGGCTCTGTACGTTACGCTGCGCTACCAACCCAAGTAAGCGCCCATAAATGAACACACCGCGATGACCACCTGTCCCGCCATCCTCGTTGCCGCGCCGGCCTCCGGACAGGGCAAAACCACCATTACCTCGGCGCTGGCCCGGCTACACAGCCGCCAGGGGCGGCGCGTGCGGGTGTTCAAGTGCGGGCCTGATTTTCTGGACCCTTACTGGCACGCACTGGCCAGCGGTGCGCCGGTGTACCAGCTTGATTTGTGGATGACTGGCGAAAGCGATTGCCGCGCGCGCCTGACGGCTGCGGCAAAGGAGTCGGACCTGATCATTGTGGAAGGTGTGATGGGCCTGTTTGATGGAGAACCCAGCGCGGCCGATCTGGCCCGGCGGTTTGGACTGCATGTGCTCGCCGTAGTGGATGCCTCGTCCATGGCCGGCACCTTTGGCGCTCTGGCCTTTGGCTTGCAGCATTACCAAGCCGATATGCCGTGGGCCGGCGTGCTGGCCAACCGGGTGGCCAGTGCGGGCCATGCCGAGATGCTGCAGAAAAGCATTCCGGACCCGGCGCACTGGATGGGCGCTGTGATGCGCAATGCTGCAATGACCCTGCCCGAGCGCCATCTGGGCTTGACCGTTGCCAGCGAAGTGCCCGATGCGCTGGCCCGGCTGGATGCGGCGGCCGATGCTTTGCTTGCAACACCGTTGGGCCAGATGAGCCTCGCGGACCTGCAGCGCTGGACGGCCGATTTTTCTGAGCCGCAGTCCGCACGGCCCGTTCCCGCATGGCTGCAGGGCAAGACGATTGCCGTGGCGCGCGATGCGGCGTTTTGCTTTATTTACGCCGCCAATCTGGATTGCCTGCAGGCCCTGGGCGCGACACTGGTGTATTTTTCGCCGCTGGCGGATGAGGCCGTGCCCGAGTGCGACGCGCTGTGGATTCCGGGCGGATACCCCGAATTGCACGCCGAGCGCATTGCCAACAACCACCGCACCCGCGACAGCCTCGCGGCGCACATCGGCGCCGCCAAACCGGTGTGGGCCGAGTGCGGCGGAATGATGGCCTTGTTTGAAACGTTGGTCACAGTCGATGCGCAGGTTCACAGGCAATGGGGATTGCTGCCGGGTCAGGTGACCATGAACAAGCGTCTGGCCGGCCTGGGCCCACAGCAACTGGCCCTGCAAAGCGGCACCTTGCGCGGGCATACGTTTCATTACTCCACTACGCAAACCACGTTGCAAAGTGCAGCGCGCACCGCCCGACCGGACTGTGAACCGGTGGCGGACAAAGGCGAAGCCGTTTGGCAGCATGGATCCGTGCGGGCCAGCTACTTTCACGCGTGGTTTGCGTCGTCGCCTGAGGCAACGGCGGCACTGTTTGGCCCAGCGGCACTGTCGGTCTGAGCGGGCATTTATGGCGTCCGATCTGCTTCATTTCAACCGCGGTCCGCAGCGCATCGTCTGCCTGACCGAAGAAACCACCGAGTGGCTTTACCTGCTGGGGCAGGAGGCGCGCATTGTGGGTATTTCCGGCTATACCGTACGGCCGCGCCGTGCCCGCGAAGAGAAGCCCAAAGTCAGCGCCTTCCTGAGCGCCAAGATCGACAAAATCCTGGATTTGAAGCCCGACTGTGTTCTGGGCTTTTCGGATTTGCAGGCCGACATTGCAGCCGAGTTGGTGCGCCATGGCGTACAGGTCACCGTTTTCAACCAGCGCAGCGTGGCCGAGATTTTTTCCATGCTGTTTCAGGTGGCGGCGATGGTGGGCGAGGCCGAGCAGGGGCTGCAACGCTTAGAGGCCATGCAGGCAGATTTGCGCGCCATGCAAGCCGCAGTGGCAGAACGCATCGCCGGCGGCGCGCGCCGACCCAGGGTGTTTTTTGAGGAATGGGACACGCCGCACATCAGCGCCATCCGGTGGGTGTCCGAGTTGATGGGCATTGCCGGTGGCGACGATTGCTTCCCGGAACTGGCGCTGGAGTCGCTGGGCAAGAACCGCATCATTGCCGACGGCGCCGAGATCGTGCGTCGCTGCCCGGACATCATTTTGGGTTCCTGGTGTGGCAAAAAATTTCGCCCGGAAAATGTTTCCGCGCGGTCAGGCTGGGCCGAAGTTCCGGCCGTCAAGACACAGCAGCTTTTTGAAATCAAATCCCCCGACATTTTGCAACCCGGCCCAGCGGCGCTGACCGATGGCGTGCGCAGAATGCACCAGCACTTTCTGGCGTGGATGGATGCCGATTTGCAGCAGCGGAGATCGGCATGAGCGGTCAAACCATTGCATCCAGCGAACTGGTCTTGGGCGGCCAGAAGAGTGGCAAATCGCGCCGTGCGGAAATGTTGGCCCGACAGTGGCTGGACGCCGATGCCGGCCACAAAGCCGTGCTGATAGCCACCGCACAACCCTGGGACGAAGAGATGCGCCAACGCATTGCCCGCCACCAGCAAGACCGCGCCGAGCGGGTACCCGGCATGTGTACCCACGAAGCGCCTTTGCATCTGGCTGAGGCGGTGCATGCGCACAGCGATGCGGACACGCTGGTGGTGGTGGACTGCCTGACGCTGTGGCTCACCAATTTGCGCATGCCACCTGAAGCCGAGGGTGCGCCGCAACCCGGCCATGACGGCGATGCCGAGGCACGAGAGATTGCGGCTTTGTTGCGCGCCATTGCAAGCGCAAAGGGCCCGGTGGTGTTGGTTGGCAATGAAATCGGCCTTGGCGTGATTCCCATGGGTGCGCAAGTACGCGCCTTTGTCGATGCGTTGGGACGGCTGAATCAGGACGTGGCGCAGGTTTGCCGGCGCGTGACACTGATGGCCGCAGGCCTTCCCCTCACTTTGAAGGACACGCAATGAACACAGGGTTTGCGAAGATGGCTGTGGCATGCGCTGCAGTGTGGATGGCAGCGTTGCTTCCCGCAGTGGTCCACGCGCTGGAAATCACCGATGACCGGGGCGTTGTCCTGCGCCTGCCGCGCAGCCCGCAGCGCATCGTCAGTTTGTTGCCGTCATTGGCCGAAACCGTGTGTGAGTTGGGTGAATGCCGGCGCCTGGTCGGGGTTGACCGCTACTCCAATTACCCCGAAAGCCTGACCCGGCTGCCCCAGGTCGGCGGTGGTCTGGACCCGAATATTGAAGCCATCGTGGCCCTTAAGCCCGATGTGGTGCTGGTGGCCGCGTCTTCACGCGCGTCTGACCGGTTGCGCGCCTTGGGCATCCCGGTGCTGGCGCTGGAACCCAAGACGCACGCCGATGTGCAGCGTGTGATTGGCAAGATCGGGCAGTTACTGGAGGTGCCCGACGCGCAGCGTGTCTGGCGCACGATTGACGCGGCGGTGTCCGCGGCAGCGCAGTCGCTGAGCCCCAAGGCCAAAAATGTGCGGGTGTATTTCGAGGTGAGCCAGGCGCCCCATGCGGCCGGCGAGTCGTCCTTCATTGGTGAAACGCTGACCCGTCTGGGCGCCAGGAATATTGTGCCGGCCAGCCTGGGGCCGTTTCCCAAGCTCAACCCGGAATACATCGTGCGCGCCAACCCGGATGTGATCATGGTCGGCGACCGCAACTACACCGGCATGGAGGGCCGACCCGGTTGGTCCAGCATGAAGGCCATCAAGAACAAACGCATCTGTGTCTACAGCGTGGGGCAGTCCGACAACCTGGTGCGCCCCGGTCCGCGCATGGCCGAAGGCGCGCGCGCGATGGCGCAATGTCTGGAGCGCATGGCGCAATGACCACAGCCGCTGCCATGCCCACCCATTCACGTCCCCTGTTGCTGGGCACGGTGTTGATTGCTGTCAGCCTCTTGCTGCTGGCGCTGGGTATTGGCGTGGGCAGCACCGGCTGGAGCGGCGTGGTGCAGGCAATGGATGACCCGGTTGCGCTCCAGATCGTCTGGGAAATCCGCTTGCCGCGCACCGTGGGCGCTTGGGGCGCAGGGGCACTGCTGGCGCTGGCGGGTGCGGTGGCGCAGGGCCTGTTTCGCAACCCATTGGCGGACCCGTATTTGCTCGGCAGCGCATCGGGGGCTTCACTTGGCGTGGCGGTTTCACTGGCGCTGTTCGGTGTGTCACCCATGGCCACCCATTGGATCGTCCGGCTCGGTCTGACCACAGCGGCTTTTGCCGGCGCGGTCGGTGCCGTTTTTCTCACGCTCTTGCTGGCACGCGGCGTGCAACATACCTTGCGCCTGCTGCTTTCCGGCGTGGTGGTGGGCGTGGTGCTGGGTGCCTGCAGCTCGCTGGTCATGCTGATGGTGCCGGATGTGATGCAGTCGATGCAGGCCTTTTTGTTGGGCAGCACCGGCTTCGTGGGCTGGAGTTCCTGTGTGCTGATGCTGGGCATTTGGGCTGTCTGCATGGCCATGGCCTGGTGGCTTAGTCCGGTGCTGGATGGGTTGGCGCTGGGTGAGGCGACGGCGCACAGCCTGGGCTTGCCGTTGGCGCAAATGCGCATCGCTTTGGTCGCCGTTCTGGCGCTGGCCACGGGCACTGCGGTGGCGCAAACCGGCTTGATTGCGTTTGTGGGCTTGGCTGCGCCGCATCTGGTGCGTTCGGCGGTCAAGGTCACCCATGCGCGCCTGGTCTTGTTGTCGTGCCTGATGGGCGGGACCTTGCTGATGGCTGCGGACCTGCTGGCGCGCTGGTTGATTGCCCCGCAGGAATTGCCGGTGGGCGTGCTGACAGCGGTATTGGGTGGCGGTTACCTGTTGTGGCTGATGCACAAGGGCAGCGGCAGCAGCCTGGGAGGGCGGGGCACATGAGCACCACCGGAAACGGCACGTCGCAACCGGTGGCCTTGCGTGCGCAGGCCCTGCATGCGTCTTTGGGGGGGCGTGCGGTGCTGCATGACATCCACCTTGACATAGCGCAGGGCCAGTGGACCAGCATCCTTGGCCCCAATGGCGCGGGCAAATCCACCTTGCTCAAAGCGCTGGCCGGTGTGCTGCGCTGCAGCGGCCAGGTGCACTTGTTGGGCCAGCCAATTCACACCATTCCCAACCGCCAGCGGGCCCAGCAGCTCGCCTGGTTGGGCCAGAACGAAGCCAGTGCCGACGACCTGACTGTGTGGGACGTGGTCATGCTGGGCCGCCTGCCGCACCAGGCGTGGCTGGCACCACCGGACGACCAGGACCGCGCCGCAGTCGAGCGGTCCTTGCGCTACACGCAGGCCTGGGATTGGCGCGCGCGTGCGCTGGGCCAACTCTCCGGTGGTGAACGGCAGCGGGTTCTGTTGGCACGGGCATTGGCCGTAGAAGCCAAAGTGCTGCTGATGGACGAGCCATTGGCCAATCTCGATCCCCCGCACCAGGCCGACTGGCTGTGTGTGGTGGAGGCGCTTTTGGCCCATGGCACCACGGTGGTCAGTGTGTTGCACGAAATCACCATTGCGCTCAACGCCAACCAACTGGTCGTCATGCGCGACGGGCGCGTCACCCACCATGGCGCGGCCGCCGCACCCGACACCCACCGCGCCGTCTGCGCGGCCTTTGACAACCGCATCGCCATTCATCCGCTCAACGGGCAGTGGGTGGCCTTGCCCCATATTCCTGACCGGGCTCCCCATGCAAATTGAAACACCACCCACCGAAAAGCCCTACGACAAAGCCGAGGGCGAGCGCCGCGGCATCGTCATCGTCAACACCGGTGACGGCAAGGGCAAAAGCACTGCGGCCTTTGGGCTGGCGCTGCGTGCCCACGGCCGCGGCAAGGCGGTCAAGATTTTCCAGTTCATGAAAGTTCCTACAGCCCGCTTTGGCGAACACCGCATGTTTGAACAGCTGGGCATCCCGATTGAAGGTTTGGGTGACGGCTTCAGCTGGAAGAGCCAGGACCTGGAACACTCGGCGCAGCTTGCGCGGGACGGCTGGGTGAAGGCCAAAGCAGCCATCTTGGGCGGCGACTACTTCATGGTGACGCTGGATGAAATTACTTACCCGCTGATTTACGGCTGGATGCCGTTGGACGATGTGCTCGAAACCCTCAAAGCCCGCCCGAGCCATGTGCATGTGGTGCTGACCGGGCGCCGCTGCCCGCCGGAGATCGTTGCGCTGGCCGACACCGTGACCGAGATGCAGATGGTCAAGCACGCCTTCAAGGCTGGCATTCCGGCCCAACGCGGGATTGAAGACTGATGCCCTTCGCCCACGCCATGGTCGTCCTGATTGCCGTGCTGCTGGCACTGGCGGTAGACCATCGCCTGGGCGAACCACCGGTGCGCTGGCATCCGGTGGTCTGGATGGGCAAATACCTTCAGCGCGCCGGTGACTGGCTGCAAACCGTGGCCCAAGCGGAACCACAGGCGCGGGACCTGAGAGCATTTGCGTCGGGCGCGGCTGCCTGGCTGGCGGGTGCCTTTGCGGTCTTTGCCGCGTCCGCTTTGCTGGAGCAAATTGTCTTGCTGTTGCCGTGGTGGGGCGCTGCCGTGGTGCTGGGTTTCTTGCTCAAGCCCATGCTGGCCTGGGCCATGTTGAAAAGCGAAGTGCGCGCGGTGGAAGCGGCGTTGGCCCAAGGGCTGGAAAGTGGGCGCGAGCGGCTGCGCTGGCTGGTCAGCCGCGATGTGCAGGCGCTGAACGAAACGCAGGTGCGCGAGAGCGCCATTGAGACTTTGGCGGAAAACTTCAACGACTCGGTGGTGGCGCCGCTGTTTTGGTTTGTGGTGCTAGGTTTGCCGGGCGCTGCTGTGTACCGCTTTGCCAATACGGCAGACGCCATGTGGGGCTACCCCGGCACTTACAACGGTGGCAATTGGGCTTGGGCCGGTAAATGGGCCGCACGCGTGGACGACGCCCTGAACTGGATACCGGCACGCATCACTGCGCTGCTGCTCTTGCTGGCCTCGGGTTTGCAAGGCCTGCGCCGCGCGCCACAGATGCGCACAGAGGCCGCCCATACGCCGTCGCCCAACAGCGGTTGGCCCATGGCTGCGATGGCACTGGCATTGGATGTGGGCCTGCGCAAGCCCGGTGTGTATGTACTGAATGCGTCGGGTGTATCGGCACGACCTGTGCACACGCAGGCCGCCGTGCGCACTGGCAACCGTGCGCTGATGTTGTTACTGGCCTTGATGGGTGGCGCGCTGCTGGTGGCAACTGCGTGGCACAGCATTGCCATCGTCTTCACCGATTTGGGCGCTTCGGCGTCGGGACGTCTGCGCCCATGAACAGCCCGGTGCGTATCCACGGCGGAACCGATGCAAACGGTCCGGCACGCTTCGATTTTTCTACCAACAGCAATGCCTGCGGGCCTTGCCCCATGGCGTTGGCAGCGGTACAGGTGGCAGATGCCGGCCGATACCCGGATTCCAGCTACACCCATTTGCGCCGCGCATTGGCCGACTTTCATGGTGTGCAGCCCTGGCGCATTGTGTTGGCTGCCAGCGCCAGCGAATTCATTTTCCGAATCACCGCGTGGTCATACCGCCAGGGCTGCCGCACGGTCTGGCTGCCGCGCCAGGCCTATGGCGACTATGCCCATGCCGCAAACGCTTGGGGGCTGGAGCGTTGTGACGCCGTGGATGCAGCGCAACTGGTGTGGACTTGCGAACCGTCGAGCCCGCTGGGGCAGGCCCACAGCGAGTGGCCGGTTGCGCTCTTGCACGGTTTGGCAGGCGCAAGGCCGACGCTGGTGCTGGATTGCGCGTATGCGCCACTGCGCCTTGGCGGCCAACTGCGCCTGAATGCGGCACAGCAGGATGCCGTGTGGCGCTTGGTGTCGCCCAACAAGGCGCTGGCTTTGACCGGTGTGCGGGCAGCGTATGCCATTGCACCCGCCGATGCGCCGCTGGACGCGCAGCAGCTAGACGCCATGGCCCCGTCATGGCCGGTGGGGGCGCATGGCGCGGCAATGTTGCTGGCGTGGACGCTGGCGCCTGTGCAAGAGTGGCTGGTGCACTGCCTGCCCACGCTGGCTGGGTGGAAGGCCCATTTGGTGCGGTTGCTGCAAGACCGGGGCTGGGATTGCCTGCACAGCGATAGCGCCTTCTTCTGTGCCAAGCCACCAGCATCAGTGGATTTGCCGGCCCTATTGGCATTTCTGCGCACCCATGGCATTCAGCTGCGCGATGCCACCTCGTTGGGCATGCCGGGTTATGTGCGCCTGAGCGCGCAGCCGCCAGACGCACAGGCTGCCTTGGCAGCGGCATTGGACACCGCCGTGGCCCAGCCAAAGGACACTCAACTTAAGGAGAAAGCCACATGACGGCACGATGCATCATGGTGCTGGGCACTACCAGCGGCGCCGGCAAGAGCTGGCTGACCACGGCACTGTGCCGCTATTACCAGCGGCAGGGTTTGAAGGTAGCGCCCTTCAAGGCGCAAAACATGAGCAACAACGCGCGCGTCGTTGCCAGCGATAACGGGCAGGGCGAGATCGGCAGCGCCCAGTACTTCCAGGCCCTGGCCGCACGCGCGCAGCCGGATGTCCGCATGAACCCCTTGCTGCTCAAACCCGAGCGCGACACCCACAGCCAGGTGGTCTTGCTGGGGCAGGTAAGCGAGGCCTTGTCGCGCATGGACTGGCGCGGACGCAGCAACCATGTGTGGCCGGTGATTGCGCAGGCGCTGGACGACTTGCGGGCGGAAAACGATGTGGTCGTCATTGAAGGCGCGGGCTCGCCAGCGGAGATCAATTTGTCGGCCAGCGACATCGTCAACATGCGCGTGGCCCAGCACAGCGATGCAGCCTGCCTGCTGGTGACCGACATTGACCGGGGCGGTGCGTTTGCGCATCTGTATGGCACCTGGGCGCTGCTGCCCGACAACGAGCGGGCGCTGATCAAGGGCTTTGTGCTGAACAAGTTTCGCGGCGACGCCGCCTTGCTGGCGCCGGCCCCCCAAATGCTGCAAGACCTGACCGGCGTGCCCACCGTGGCGACGCTGCCAATGTGGTGGCAGCACGGTTTGCCCGAAGAGGACGGTGTGTTTGACATGAGCCCCACGCTCGGCCCAGCGACGTTTGCGCCCTCCACGCGGGTGGCCGTGATTGCCTACCCGCGCATCAGCAACCTCGACGAATTCCAGCCCCTCAAAAACATTCCCGGCATGCGTCTGCAATGGGTGCGCAGCCCGTCGGAGCTGGCAGGGCTGCGGCCCGGCGACTGGATCATCCTGCCCGGCTCCAAGCACACCAGTGGCGATCTGGCCTGGCTGCGCAGCCAAGGGCTGGATGCGGCGATTGCGCACCACGCAGGGCAGGGCGGTGCCGTGCTGGGCATTTGCGGTGGCCTGCAAATGCTGGGTGAAGCCCTGATCGACCCGCACGGCGTGGATGGCAACGCACCCGGCCTCGGCCTGCTGCCACTGGTCACCGTTTTCGCCGTCGACAAAACCGTTTGCCGTACCCGTTCGCGCTTTGCGCAGGACATGGTGGGACCTACCAGTCCATGGGCGGCCCTGGCTGGTGTGGAAGTATCCGGCTACGAAATTCACCATGGTCAAACCCAGCCGCACGCCGCCATGCAAGCCGCAGGCAATGTGGCGGTGCAGGTTTTGCCGGAGGGGCTGGCTTGGCAGAATCCGGCAGGCAATGTGCTGGGTCTGTACCTGCACGGTCTGCTGGAAGACCCCGCTGCGCTGCAAGCCCTGTTTTCCAGTCACCTGAACAACCAGCCGGTTCCCACGCTGGACACCGTGTTTGACGCCTTGGCCGACTATGTAGAAACCCACTTTTCCCCCGGCGTGTTGCAGTCGCTGCTGCGCCAGAACCCCATTCAACCCATCTAAAACAGGAA
>Ga0228698_1001641_pt1 | contig 10588 bp, 8 predicted proteins | sample McNCre117_Aug_MG_FD_178015 | JGI IMG/M metagenome (GOLD analysis project Ga0228698, IMG submission 178015) | Freshwater microbial communities from McNutts Creek, Athens, Georgia, United States - 1-17_Aug_MG | ecosystem: Environmental > Aquatic > Freshwater > Creek | place: USA: Georgia...
CCCTGCCGGCCGACGGCCCCACCCTGACCCGCTTCTGGGACGTGTCGGCCAAGCGCGCCCGCGCGATGAGCTGGCTGGCGCGTTCCAAGCGCATCGTCTCGCCGGCCCTGGCCCACACCTACGGCCTGTTCATGGACGTCGGCATTCCGGTGCTGGCCCGCCGCTGGCCGGGCCCGGCCGACACCGCCTACCTGGCCACGCTGGCCCGCGCCAACGAGTCCGAGGCCCTGCCCTTCACCCGCGTGGAGCAGGACGCACACGGCACCGACCACACCCTGGTGGGCGCACTGACCGCCCGCACCTGGGGCGTGTCCCAGACCGCGGTGCTGGCCGTGCGCCTGCACCACGAATACAACGCCTGGACCGGCCCGCTGCCGCCCGAGGTGAGCGAGCTGCTGTGCCTGGGCCTGGTCAGCGACCACATCATCCAGCGCTTCCAGGGCCTGAACCGCCACACCGAATGGGTCAAGGGCGGAGCCATCGCCATGGACAAGCTCAACCTCGACGCGGCCCTGCTGGACGACTGGGCTGACGAGGTGCACCAGGTGTTCGAAGAGACCGGTCTCTGACCCTGATCAGAAGCCCCGGGTAGGCCCTGCCTGCCCGGGCTCCCTGTCGCAGCGACAATCCCGGCTTGCCCAGATCCGGGCGTGCAGCCGCGTGGCCACCCTCGCCGCGCGACGCCAACGTTGCGACCATGACCACCACCACCCTCAAGTCTTCCCCGGCCGGCGCCCCGCCCGGCCAGCCCCGCGGCCTCGCCACCATCTTCCTCACCGAGATGTGGGAGCGCTTCAGCTACTACGGCATGCGCGCCCTGCTCGTGCTGTACCTGGTCAACCGCCTCGGTTACGACCGCACCAACGCGCTGGCGCTCTACGGGCTCTACACCGGCCTGGTCTACCTGACCCCGATGATCGGCGGCGCGCTGGCCGACCGCTACCTGGGCAACCGCCGCGCGGCCATCATCGGCGGCGCCGTGATGTGCCTGGGCCATTTCGCGATGGCCTTCGAGCCCCTGCTGCACCTGGCCCTGGGCCTGCTGATCGTGGGCAACGGCCTGTTCAAGCCCAACACCACCACGATGGTGGGCGAGCTCTACGAGGACGAGAACGACCCGCGCCGCGCGGGCGGTTACTCGATCTTCTACATGGGCATCAACCTGGGTGCCTTCCTGGCCCCCATCGTCGCCGGCACGCTCGGTGAAAAGGTGGGCTGGCACTGGGGCTTCGGCGCCGCCGGCGTGGGCATGTTCCTGGGCCTGGTGCAGCTGCTGATGGGCCAGAAGCACCTGGGCCGTGCCGGCCTGAAGTCGCACCAGTCCGCCGTGGGCTGGGCCGACCTGCCCTTGCTGGGCGCCTGGACCGCGGGCTGCGTGGGCCTGGTGCTGGGCGTGATCGCCGCCTGGGGCGTGATCGGCCCGGTGTGGAACGGCCTGTCGGCCGGCGTGCAGATCGTGCTGGCCGTGGGCCTGCTGCTGGCCATGATCCTGGGCATCTCGCGCCCGGATCCCAAGGCCGCGGTCGCTCCGCTGACCCGCTCGGACTGGGGCCGCGTGATCGGCGTGATCGTGGTGATGTTCTTCGTGATCGCGTTCTGGACCGGCTTCGAGCAGGCCGGCGGCACGATGACCCTGTTTGCCGACAAGCAGACCGACCGTCATTTCATGGGCTTCGAGGTTGCGGCCTCGCTGTTCCAGTCGATCAACCCGGCCGTGATCGTGCTGATGGCCCCGGTGTTCTCCATCCTGTGGACCCGCCTGGACCAGAGCCGATTCAAGATGTCGGACATCGCCAAGCAGGGCCTGGGCATGATCGTGCTGGGCCTGGGCTTCGTGGTGATGACCGAGGCCCAGCGCCGCGCCGACGCGTTCGGCCCGGTGGGCCCGCAGTGGCTGTTCGTGGTCTACGTGATCCACACGCTGGGCGAACTGATGGTGTCGCCGGTGGGCCTGTCCATGGTCTCGCGCCTGGCGCCGGCCCGCCTGGCCGGCCTGCTGATGGGCGTGTGGTTCCTGTCCTCGGCCGCGGCCAACTACCTGTCGGGCACGCTGGAGCACATGCTCGAAGGCAGCGGCCTGCCGCTGTACCCGTTCCTGGCCGCACTGTCGGTGGGCGCGGGCGTGGTGCTGCTGCTGATCACGCCGCTGCTCAACCGCATGATGAAGTGAACTGTTGACCCCCACGCTCCCTCCGGTCGCTGCCCCCCGAGGGGGCTCTGCGATCGGCCCGGCAAAGCCGGTTCCGCGGCAGCGGCTGGGTTGATCGTGATCGCACCGCGATCACGGTGAATCCGGCCTCGGGGCCGCATTCACGTCGGGCAGGGTTGGCCGGGCTGCTGCTCAGGTCCTGAACACCGCCACGGCTTCGACCAGCACCGTGGCCTGCTCGCGCAGGCTCTCGGCGGCGGCGGCACTCTGCTCCACCAGGGCGGCGTTCTGCTGGGTGCCCTGGTCCATCTGGGCCACGGCCTCGCTGACCTGGGCGATGCCCTGGCTCTGCTCCTGGCTGGCCGCGCTGATCTCGCCGACCAGGCCCGTGACGCTGCGGATCGCCTGGACCACCTCGTTCATGGTCTCGCCGGCCTGATCGGCCAGGGACGAGCCCCGCTCCACACGCTCGACACTGTCGGTGATCAGGCGCTTGATCTCCTTGGCGGCCTCGGCCGAGCGCTGCGCCAGTGAGCGCACCTCGCCGGCCACCACGGCAAAGCCGCGGCCCTGCTCGCCCGCGCGGGCGGCTTCCACCGCCGCGTTCAAGGCCAGGATGTTGGTCTGGAACGCGATGCCGTCGATCACGCCGATGATGTCGCTGATCTTGCGGGCACTGGCGTGGATGCCCTTCATGGTGTCCACCACCTGGTGAACCACCTCACCCCCGCGGGCGGCCACCTGGGAGGCCTCATCGGCCAGCGAGGCCGCGCGGCCGGCGTTCTCGGCGTTCTGCTGCACGGTCTGGCCCAGTTCGATGGCCGTGGCCGAGGTTTCCTCCAACGCACTGGCCTGCATTTCGGTGCGGCTGGACAGGTCCTGGTTGCCCAGCGCGATCTGGGCCGAGGCCGAGGCCACGGCTTCGGCATTGCTGCGCACCGAGCCCACGACCGTGGCCAGGGCCGTCTGCATCGCGGCCAGGCGGGCCAGCAGACTGCTGGCATCCCCCGCACGCAGCGGGATCCGCGTGCCCAGGTCGCCCGCGGCCACGGCCGTGGCCACCTGCACAGCCAGGGCCGGCTGCCCGCCCAGCTGGCGCAGCAGGGAACGCGACATCGCCGCGGCCATGCCCAGGCCCAGCAGCAGGGCCACGCCCAGCAAGGCCCAGACGCCCATCCGGGCCTTGGCGTAGACGCCCGCCGCGTGGTCGGCCGCCCCGGTGCCCGAGGCGAAGGCCTGCTCCACCACCTTGTCCAGCGCCGCCACCAGGTCGTCGGCACTCATCTTGGCCGCGCCGTCCGAGATGTCGCGGGCGTCTTCGCCCTTGTCCTCACGGCCCAGCTTGATCACCTGGGCCTGGAACTTGAGGTACTCCTCTTCGCCCTTGCGCAGCTGGGTCATCGCCGCGCGCTCCTCGTCCGTGCGCGGGATCGCATCGTGCTCGGCCAGGGCCTGCGCCCAGGCCTTTTGCGCCGCAGCGATCTTGTCCTCGTACTCGGCGCGGTAGCTGGCGTCCGCGGCATGGGCGTGCTTGACCTCCCAGTCCCGCATCTCGAGCAGGGCCGCGCGGGCCTTGGCCAGCTGGCCCACCGTGGGCAGCCATTTGTCGGCCAGTTGGCGCGACGCGCTGTTGAGCTGGCTCAGTGCCAGCAGGGCCGACAGGCCCAAGGCCGCCGCCAGGCTCAGCACCAGGCCGAAGGCCAGGCTCAGCTTGCGCCCGACGGCCATGCCGTCCAGACGCGTCTGCAGTGATTGCACCGCATTCATGATGTTCATCCCTGTGGTCTCGCGGGGCCCCCGGCTCATGGCGGAAGGCCCAGGTCTGGCGCATCGGTCCGATGGGCCCGGCGCGCCGCGGAGAGGGGCGGTCAACGCCCTCCTGGCTTCACTTCTTGAAGCCGACGTACACCACGCCCACGACCTTGCCACCGGCGTCCTTCACGGCGTCGTAGCAGGCGTTGTAGGGCGTGCCCAGCACGTCCACGTCGCCGCAGAAGCCCTGCCCCTTGCTGACGGCCTCGTAGGCCTTGGCCCGGGCCAGCGGCGTGCCCACGCCGCGCTTGCCTTCGGGCGTCAGCACGTTGGTCGAGATGCGGATGAACTCGTCACCGTCGCGCACGAAGATGGTGGCCGTGGCGCCCGAGGACTTCTTCACCTCGTCGACGAAGTCGTGGTTGCCGTTGATCTTGCGTGCGCCGAAGAACAGGCCGGGCACCTGCTTGTCGCCGGCCTTTTCGGTGCCGTCCACACGGGCCGGGCCCAGCTTGGCCAGGCGTTCCTGCAGCCCGGCCAGCGTGGCTTTGGGGTCGGCGGCCGAGGCCAGGCCGGACAGCAGGCCCAGGCTCAGGCCCAACAGGGCCGGGGCCAGGCGGAAGCGGGCACGCAGGCCCGGGCGGATGGAAACGGAGGTGGCATTCATGGCGGGGACTCCCTGTGGGTGATGAACACCCGCCGCAGCGCCCGGAGGCGGGCCGCAGCGGGCTGACCCCCGGGTTGTCGGTCCTGCCGCGAAACTCTTGAGAAAGATCAAGAAGGCCTGCGCACGCCATCCCGGCGCGCGATCCCGGCCTTCAGATTCCCGGCCGCCGGCCGAGCCCCCCCCCCCTGCCCGCTCAGCCGTTGACGGCGGCGCTGCGGACCACGGCCAGGGCCGGGCCGAAGCGGCGGCGCACGGCCTGTTCGATGCCGCTGGCGTCGAGCCCGCAGTCGGCCAGCAGGCGGGCCACGTCGCCATGCTCGATGAACTGGTCGGGCAGGCCCAGGTGCAGCACCGGCAGCACCAGTCCGGCCGCCGACAGCGCTTCGGCCACCGCACTGCCGGCGCCGCCCATCACCGCGCCTTCTTCGACCGTGACGATGGCCTCGTGGGTGCGCGCCACCTCGAGCAGGGTCTCGGTGTCCAGCGGCTTGACGAAGCGCATGTTGACCACGGTGGCGTCCAGCGCCTCGCCGGCTTGCAGGGCCGGGTACAGCAGGGTGCCGAAGGCCAGCAGGGCCACGCGGCGGCCGCTGCGGCGGATTTCGGCCCGGCCCCAGGGCATCGGGTCCAGGCCCGGCTCGGTGGCCACGCCGGCGCCGGCGCCGCGCGGGTAGCGCACGGCCACGGGCAGGTTCTGGGCGAAGGCCGCCGACAAGGCCTGGCGGCATTCGCGCTCGTCGGCCGGCGTCAGCAGGGCCATGTTGGGCACGCAGCGCACGTAGGGGATGTCGTAGGCCCCCGCGTGCGTGGCGCCGTCGGCCCCGACCAGGCCCGCGCGGTCGAGCGCGAACACCACGGGCAGGTTCTGCAGGGCCACGTCGTGGATCAGTTGGTCGTAGCCGCGCTGCAGGAAGGTGGAGTAGATCGCCACCACCGGCTTCAGGCCTTCGCAGGCCAGGCCCGCGGCGAAGGTGACCGCGTGCTGCTCGGCGATGCCCACGTCATGGTAGCGGGCCGGGAAGCGGCGCTCGAACTCGACCATGCCCGAGCCTTCGCGCATGGCCGGCGTGATGCCGATCAGGCGCGGGTCGGCCTCGGCCATGTCGCAGAGCCACTGGCCGAAGACCTGGGTGAAGGTCATCGGGGCCGGGGCACTGGACTTCACCAGGCCCACGGCCGGATCGAACTTGCCCGGGCCGTGGTAGTTGATCGGGTCGGCTTCGGCGCGCTGGTAGCCGCGGCCCTTCTTCGTGACCACGTGCAGGAACTGCGGGCCCTTGGCGTTGCGCAGGTTCTCGAGCGTGGGGATCAGGGAATCGAGGTCGTGGCCGTCGATCGGGCCCACGTAGTTGAGGCCGAATTCCTCGAAGATGGTGCCGGGCACGACCATGCCCTTGGTGTGCTCTTCGAAGCGGCGGGCGAACTCGTACAGCGGCGTGTTCTTGAGCACCGACTTGGCGCCTTCGCGGGCGGCGGCGTAGAACTTGCCGCTCATCAGCCGGGCCAGGTAGCGGTTGAGCGCGCCCACCGGCGGGCTGATCGACATGTCGTTGTCGTTGAGCACGACCAGCATGTCGGCCTGGGACACGCCCACGTTGTTGAGCGCCTCGAAGGCCATGCCGCCGGTCAGCGCGCCGTCGCCGATGATGGCCACCGCGTGGCGCTTCTCGCCCTTGAGCTTGGCGGCGTGGGCCATGCCCAGCGCGGCGGAGATCGAGGTGGAGGAGTGCGCGGTGCCGAACGCGTCGTACTCGCTCTCGTCGCGGCGCGGGAAGCCCGACAGGCCGCCGTACTGGCGCAGCGTGCTCATCGCGTCGCGGCGGCCGGTGAGGATCTTGTGCGGGTAGGTCTGGTGGCCCACGTCCCACACCAGGCGGTCGTGCGGGGTGTTGAACACCGCGTGCAGGGCCACGGTCAGCTCGACGGTGCCGAGGTTGCTCGACAGGTGGCCGCCGGTCTTGCTGACGCTGGTCAGCAGGAACTCGCGCAGCTCGGCACTGAGCTGCTTGAGCTCGGCGCGGGACAGGCGGCGCAGGTCGGACGGCTGTTGGATCGAGGCCAGTAGCGTGGAGGTCATGGCGGGGCCGTTCTCGGCTGTTCTTCTCAGTTGTCGCGCTCGACGATCTTGTCGGCCAGGCTGGCCAGGTGGGCCGCCTGGGCCAGGCCGGCCCGGGCCAGCGCCTGGTGGGCCTTCTCGCGCAGCGCCTGCGCGTGGGCCTGGGCCGCCTCCAGCCCCAGCAGGGACACGAAGGTGGGTTTGTTCTGGTCGGCGTCCTTGCCGGCGGTCTTGCCCAGCACCTCGGAGTCCTGGGTGCAGTCGAGGATGTCGTCCACCACCTGGAAGGCCAGGCCGATGGCCGCGCCGTAGTCGGTGAGGGCCTGCCACACCTGCGGATCGACCTGGGCCTGGGGCGACGCGCACAGCGCGCCCATCAGCACGCTGGCCTGCAGCAGCACACCGGTCTTGCGGCGGTGCATGTCGCGCAGGCAGGCCTCGTCAAGACGATGGCCCACGCTGGCCAGGTCGATGGCCTGGCCGCCGGCCATGCCCGCATGGCCCGAGGCACGGGCCAGCAGGGCCACCAGGCGTGCGGCCAGCACCGGCGGCACGCCTTCATCGGGGGTCAGCACTTCGAAGGCCAGCGCCTGCATGGCGTCGCCTGCCAGCATGGCCTGGGCTTCGCCGTAACGCACGTGCACCGTGGGCTTGCCCCGGCGCAGCACGTCGTTGTCCATGCAGGGCAGGTCGTCGTGGACCAGGGAGTAGGCGTGGATCAGTTCGACCGCCACGGCCGCGCGCAAGGCCACCGAGCGGTCGCCGCCGACGGCCTCGCAGCCGGCCAGCGCCAGCAGCGGGCGCAGGCGCTTGCCGCCATCGAGCACCGCGTAGCGCATCACCTCGCCGATGCCGGCCGGGGCATCTGCCGGCACCCAGCGGCTCAAGGCCGCTTCGACATCGATCTGTTGTTGCTGGACCCAGCGCGGAAATTGATCGACGTTCATCAGTTCGTCCAGGGCTTCAATTGCCCCTCTTCAAGCACCTTGACCTGCGCTTCGACCGCCTCGAGGCGGTCGCGACAGAACGCGAGCAGGCGGGCGCCCCGGCGGTAAGCCCCCAGCAGTTGCTCGAGCGGAAGTTGCCCGGACTCCATGGCGCGCACCAGGGCCTCGAGCTCGGCCTGGGCCGCCTCGAAGGTGGCGGGCAGGGCCGACTCGGCGTCGTCGTCGTCGTCTGGGGCAGGGTTGCTCATGCAGGGCAGCGAGGTCAAACCTTGATTGTAGTCAGGCAAAACCCGGGGACTGCAGACGGGTTTCAGAGTCTTGCACCCAGAGCGGACTTTCTTGACACGACCCTCACTATGCTGCACTGCAGCAACTGCCGGAAATCCCCCGTTTGGGGTATGATCCCAGGTTCGCTTGCCTGTCGGGCACTCGCGCGACCCGAGCTCTGCAGCTGGCGGTCACGGCGACACAGGCCGGCGTTCCATCATCGACAAACCCACCCGCGGGGCCACCGGGTTGGGGGGTTGTGACATTGGTTTTTGGAGATCCTGGGGATCATGTCGGACCTGAGCATCACGCTTGAAGCTCTGGAGCGCGCGCGCTCTCAACTTTCCGTTTCCACCTATTTTGACGAGAACCTGTTCCGCCGCGAACAGGAGCTCATCTTCCAGCATGGGCCCCGCTACCTGGCGCACGAACTATCCGTGCCCGAGGTCGGCGACTACCACGCCCTGCTGCACGAAGGCGAAGGCCGCGCGCTGGTGCGCTCGGCTCAAGGGGTGGAGCTCGTCTCGAACGTCTGCCGTCACCGCCAGGCCGTGATGCTGCGCGGCCGTGGCCAGACCAGCGGCAGCATCGTCTGCCCGCTGCACCGCTGGACCTACGACCTGGAGGGCCGGCTGGTGGGCGCGCCGCATTTCGAGCACGACCCCTGCCTGCACCTCAACCGCTACCGCACGCGCACCTGGAACGGCCTGGTGTTCGAGGACAGCGGCCGCGACATCGCCACCGACCTGGCCCAGCTGGGCCCGCGCGCGCAGCTCGATTTCAGCGGCTACGTGCTCGACAAGGTGCAGATGCACGAGTGCCACTACAACTGGAAGACCTTCATCGAGGTCTACCTCGAGGACTACCACGTCGGGCCCTTCCACCCGGGCCTGGGCCGATTCGTCAGCTGCGACGACCTGCGCTGGGAGTTCGGCACCCACTACTCGGTGCAGACGGTGGGCATCGCCGACCGCCTGGCCAAGGCCGGCTCGGCCACCTACCAGCGCTGGCACGAGGCCGTGCTGCGCCTGAACGGCGGCGAGGCCCCCAGCCAGGGCGCGATCTGGCTGACGGTGTACCCGAACATCATGATCGAGTGGTACCCGCACGTGCTGGTGATCTCCACGCTGCACCCGCGCGGCCCGCAGAAGACCCTCAACGTCGTCGAGTTCTACTACCCCGAAGAGGTCGCCGCCTTCGAGCGCGACCTGGTCGAGGCCGAGCAGGCCTGCTACATGGAGACCTGCATCGAGGACGACGAGATCGCCGAGCGCATGGACGCGGGCCGCAAGGCCTTGTACGAGCGTGGCGACGACGAGGCCGGCCCGTACCAGCACCCGATGGAAACCGGCATGCAGCACTTCCACCAGTGGTACCGCCGCCTGATGGCCAACCCGGCCCAGGACGTGCCCCCGCCGCCGCCCGCACGCAACGAGGCCGACAACCAGGCCGCCTGGCGCCCGCTGCCCCTGGTCCGCTGAGGCCCGCCACCCGGCCCCTGCCCCCCACCGCCCCGCTCCGCCGGGGCGGTGTCGTTTTCGGGCCGGTGGGATCGGTCGGAGGTCTGCCCACCCGCCCGGCCCCGGGCGACAATCCCGGCATGTCTGCCCCTTTGCTGATGGTCGGCTCGACCCTGCTGTTCGCGCTGATGAGCGTGTGCGTGAAACTGGCCGCGGCCGAATGCTCGCTGGGCGAGATCGTGTTCTTCCGCAGCATCGTGGGCGTGATCGCGCTGATCGTGGCTGCACGCTGGCGCGGCCTGAGCCTGCGCACCGCGGTGCCGGGCATGCACCTGTGGCGCTCGGTGGTCGGGGTCTCGGCGCTGTCGCTGTGGTTCTACGCGATCGCCCACCTGCCCCTGGCCACGGCCATCACGCTGAACTACATGTCCTCGGTGTGGATGGCCCTGTTCCTGATCGGCGGGGCCGTGCTCACCGGCGCCACGCGCGTGGACCCGCGCCTGGTGTGCACCGTGCTGCTGGGCTTTGCCGGCGTGGCCCTGGTGCTGCGCCCGACGCTGGGCCAGGACCAATTGGGCCCGGGCCTGGTCGGCCTGGCCTCGGGCATGCTGGCCGCGCTGGCCTACCTGCAGGTGACCACGCTGGGCCGCGTGGGCGAGCCCGAGATGCGTGTGGTGTTCTATTTCTCGCTGGGCGGCAGCGTGGCCGGCGCCGTGATGACCCTGGTCGACGGCGGCTTCCACGCCCACTCGCCGCGCATCCTGCTGATCCTGGTGGCCTGCGGCCTGCTGGCCACCACGGCCCAGACCCTGATGACCCGCGCCTACGCGATCGGCCGCACCCTCTCGAACGCCAGCCTGCAGTACCTGGGCATCGTGTTCTCGACCGTGTTCGGCCTGCTGATCTTCCACGACCCGCTGACCCACACGGCCCTGGCCGGCACCGGCCTGATCATCGTCGCCGGCCTGGGCGCCACCTTCCTGCGCAGCCGCGTGCTGCCGGTGCACCCGGCCGACTCCCGCTTCCCGCCTTCGGAGAACTGACCCATGAGCTCACCCGCCGCCCTGCCCCAACCACTGATCAGCGCGGCCGCGCTGCGCGAGCGCCTGGCCGCCGGCCTGCCCACGGTGCTGCTGGACTGCAGCTTCGACCTGGCCGACCCGGACGCCGGGCGCCGCGCGTTCGAGGCCGGCCACCTGCCCGGCGCCCACCATGCGCACCTGGACCAGCAACTGTCGGGCGCCAAGACCGGCCGCAACGGCCGCCACCCGCTGCCCGAGCGCGCCGCGT
>Ga0228698_1001642_pt1 | contig 10588 bp, 10 predicted proteins | sample McNCre117_Aug_MG_FD_178015 | JGI IMG/M metagenome (GOLD analysis project Ga0228698, IMG submission 178015) | Freshwater microbial communities from McNutts Creek, Athens, Georgia, United States - 1-17_Aug_MG | ecosystem: Environmental > Aquatic > Freshwater > Creek | place: USA: Georgia...
GAAATGCCTCAGCGCGCGCTCCATCGCCGCCTGCACCCGGCGCGGCGTGCCCACGCCAATCGTGTCGGCGATGTCGATGGCATCCACGCCCAGCGCACGCAGTGGCTTCACCACCGCCTCCACCTGGTCGGGGCTGACGTCGCCTTCGTACGGGCAGCCCAAGGCGCAGGACAGCGCCGCGCGCACCTTCACGCCGGCCGCGTGCGCGCCTTCGATGACGGGGGCGAAGCGCTCCAGGCTCTCGGCGATGGAGCAGTTGATGTTCTTCTGCGTGAAGGCCTCGCTGGCCGCGGTGAAGACGAGGATCTCGTCGGGCCTGGAGGCCAGCGCGGGCTCCAGCCCCTTCAGGTTGGGCACCAGCACCGAGTAGCGCACGCCCGGCTGGCGCGCGATGGCCGCCATGACGGCCGTGTTGTCGCCCATCTGCGGCACCCACTTCGGGCTGACGAAGCTGGTGACCTCGATCTCGCGCAGGCCGGCGTCCTGCAGCATCGCAACGAGCCGGGCCTTGTGCTCGGTGGAGACGTTGGCCTTCTCGTTCTGCAGGCCGTCGCGCGGGCCGACGTCGAGGATCTTGACGTGGGTGGGCAGGTTCACGATGAGCCCTTCTCGAGATCCATGAAATCCGTGGGCAACGCGGCCAAGGCGTAGGCCAGCAGCAGCGTGGCTGCGCTGGCGAGCCACAGCCAGTATCCGAGGCCATAGACGTCAAACGTCCGTTGGTCGGCGTTCTCGTTGAGCATGACGGTGGGGTCCACGAGGAAGCGCAGCATCAAGGCCAGCGCCAGCAGCGTTGAGGCAGCCCCCAGCGTGCGTTTGCCTGCGACGAACCCCAGCCAGCCGCCGAACAGCGCGGGGTTGGCCAGCCAACCCAGGTTGCCGCCGACCAGTACGCCGTACCAGCCCACCAGCAGCACGAAGTACGCTGGCGTGCCCTTCACCGTGCCGTTCGACTTGAAGCCGTACGCATCGTTGAACAGGCAGGCGATGAACAGCAGCACGCTGAGCACCAGCCCGATGCGCGGCGCGTAAAGGAAAAACGCCCTGGCGAGCGGTCGGTTCGACATGGCGGGGTCAGGCTTCGAGCCGCAACAGCTCCGCCCCATCGCCCACCTGGTCGCCCACCGCAAACAGCAGTTCCGCCACGGTGCCGTCGCGCGGCGCGCTGATGGTGTGCTCCATCTTCATGGCTTCCATGACGGCCAGTGGCTGACCTCGGGTGACAGTGTCGCCAGCCTGTGCCAGGAAGGCGATCAACTTGCCGGGCATGGGCGCCGTGAGCCGGCCGCCTTCGGCCGGGCCGTCGCCCGCATGCGCGATGAGATCCACCTCGGTCAGCACGGAAGAGCCGTTCGCGGCGAACACGGCGATGCGCTCGCCCTGGGCGTAGGTCTTCACGCGCACACGCTGAAGTTCGGGGCCAGCGCCGAGGAAGAGTTCATGCGTCTCGGCGTCCAGCGACTGCACCGCGAAGGCGATGGTGTCGCCGCCGACCGTCAGCGTCATGCCGCCGCGGTGGTGGCGCGACAGTCGGACATCCACGTGCACGCCGCCGGCCTCGAGGTCGAAGCGCCGCGAGGCGGCGCCAAACAGGCGAAAGCCGTCGCGGGCGCTCCATGGGTCGGTGTCCTGCGTCGTGGCCTCCACGGCCAGCGTGTGGGCGACGACGGCCGCCGCGCTCACGCGCAGCGGCAGGCCGGGCTGGTCGAACAGCACCGCGCGCTCGCGCTCGATGAGGCCGGTGTCGAGATCGGCGCCCGCGAACGATGCGGTGGCGGCGCAGCGGCGCAGGAAGGCGACGTTGGTGTGCAGGCCGACGATGTGCGTGTCGCGCAGCGCCGCGTCGAGCCGGGCCAGCGCCTGCGCTCGGTCCTCGCCCCAGACGATGAGCTTGGCGATCATCGAGTCGTAGAAAGGGCTGATCGCATCGCCCTCGCGCACGCCGGCGTCGATGCGGGTGTTGCCTCGTTCAAAGGCGACGTGCGCGGGCCAGCGCGCCACGTCCAGCGTGCCGGTGGCGGGCAGGAAGCCGCCGTCGGGGTTCTCGGCGCAGATGCGAGCCTCGATGGCGTGGCCGTGCATGGTCAGCTCGTGTTGCTTCAGCGGCAGCGATTCGCCGGCCGCCACGCGCAGCTGCCATTCGACAAGGTCTTGCCCCGTGATCGCCTCCGTCACCGGGTGCTCCACCTGCAGCCGCGTATTCATTTCCATGAAATAGAACTTGCCGACCGCCGCGCTCGGGCCGTCGGGCTCCACGATGAACTCGACGGTGCCCGCGCCCACATAACCCACCGCCTTGGCGGCGGCCACGGCGGCCTCGCCCATCTGCGCGCGGCGCTCCGGTGTCATGCCAGGAGCCGGGGCCTCTTCCAGCACCTTCTGGTGGCGGCGCTGCACGGAGCAGTCGCGCTCGAACAGGTAGACGCAGTCACCCAAGCTGTCGCCGAACACCTGGATCTCGACGTGGCGGGGCTTCTGCACGTAGCGCTCGATGAGCACCGCGTCGTCGCCGAAGCTGTTGATGGCCTCGCGCTTGCAGGAGGCGAGCGCGGCGTCGAACTCGTCGGCGCTGTAGACGGCGCGCATGCCCTTGCCACCGCCGCCGGCGCTGGCCTTGATGAGCACCGGGTAGCCGATGCGGCCGGCTTCGCGCTTGAGCAGCGCGGGGGCCTGGTCGGCGCCGTGATAGCCCGGCACCAGCGGCACGCCGGCGTGCTCCATCAAGCGCTTGGATTCGGCCTTCAGGCCCATGGCCTGGATGGCACTGGGCGGCGGGCCGATGAAGACGACGCCGGCATCGGCGCAGGCCTGCGCAAACGCCTCGTTCTCGCTGAGGAAGCCATAGCCGGGGTGAACGGCCTCTGCGCCGGTCGCCTTGGCGGCGGCCAGGATGCGCTCCCATTGCAGGTAGGAGTCGCGCGGCGCCGGGCCACCGATCAGCACGGCCTCGTCGCAGGCCTTCACGTGCTGGGCGTGGGCGTCGGCCTCGGAATAGACGGCCACCGTCTGGATGCCCAGCCGCCTTGCGGTGGCTGCGACCCGGCAGGCGATTTCCCCCCGGTTGGCGATGAGGATCTTCTTGAACATCTCTTCTTGTCTCCGGTCTCGTGAACCTTCTACAGGGTTGTTCAGATGCGGCCAGGATCGCTGGCGCTGGGGGGCGGCAGGGCCGCAGGCGATCAGCCCGGCTGGCCTTCCTTCATGCGCTTGCGGTGCGCCTCGTAGTCGTCATAGTTCTGGCTGTTGGCCTTGCGGCAGGCTGTCCGGTCCTGCGCGCTGGACGCGCGATCGCAGCTCTCCAGCGCATGGGCCTGGCCGATGTCGTACAGCAGCGAGCACCCTGCCAGCGCCCAGGTCGACACGAGCAGGAGCAGCGCGTGGCGCATCTCAGTGTCGGCAGAGGTCGACCTTGGCCGCGGCTTCGCTGGCCAGGCCCGACTCCGTCGCGCAGCGCATGCCCAGGCGGTCCAGCAGCGCGCGGTCTTTCTCGGCTTGCGGGTTGCTGGTGGTCAGCAGCTTGTCGCCGTAGAACATCGAGTTGGCGCCGGCCAGGAAGCACAGGGCCTGCATGGTCTCGGGCATCTCCTCGCGGCCGGCCGACAGGCGAACCATGGCGCGCGGCATCGTGATGCGGGCGACGGCAATCGTGCGGATGAACTCCAGCGGGTCCAGCGGCGCGGTGCCGGCCAGCGGCGTGCCTTCCACCTGCACGAGGTTGTTGATGGGCACGCTCTCGGGGTAGGGGTCGAGGTTGGCGAGCTGCACCAGCAGGCCGGCGCGCTGGCGGCGCGTCTCGCCCATGCCGACGATGCCGCCCGAGCACACCTTCATGCCCTGCTGGCGCACGCGGTCCAGCGTGTCCAGGCGGTCTTGATACGTGCGCGTCGTGATGATCTGGCCGTAGAACTCGGGCGAGGTGTCGAGGTTGTGGTTGTAGTAGTCCAGGCCTGCGCTTTTCAGCTGCTCGGCCTGGCCGTCTTCCAGCATGCCGGCGGTCAGGCAGGTCTCCAGGCCCAGGGCCTTGACCTCGGAAATCATCTCGCCGATGGCGTCGAGGTGGCGGGGCTTCGGGCTGCGCCAGGCGGCGCCCATGCAGAAGCGCGTGGCGCCGTTGGCCTTGGCCGCCCGGGCGGCTTCCATGACTTCTTCCAGCGGGATCAGCTTCTCGGCCTTCAGGCCGGTGTCGAAGTGGGCCGACTGGGGGCAGTACTTGCAGTCTTCCTCGCAGCCGCCGGTCTTGATGGACAGCAGCGTGGACAGCTGCACCGCGTTGGCGTCGAAGTGCTCGCGGTGCACCTGCTGTGCGCGGAACAGCAGGTCGTTGAAGGGCAGCTCGAACAGGGCCGCGACGGCATCGACGGTCCAGGGCTTGGCCTGGCGGCGGTCGGCGTCGGTGGTGGGCGTGAGGGTCTGGATCTGGTTCATGCGAGGAGCAGGGCTGAGATGTCGAGGCAGGCAGGCGCGGCATGCCGCCCCTCGCCTTCAGGGAATCGCGGCAGGTGGCCCAGGCAGGGGGCTTTCAGGCCGGCCTGCAGGGCGGCCAGATTGTCGGCGACGTGAGGTTGGTGCGGGTCGACGGTGTTGGCGACCCAGGCGGCGAGCGTCAGGCCGCGGGCGCGGATGGCCTCCGCCGTCAGCAGCGCGTGGTTGATGCAGCCCAGCCGCAGGCCCACGACGAGGATGATCGGCAGGCCCAGTTCGGCGGCCAGGTCGGCGGTGTCCCAGGTGCCCGCGAGCGGCACGCGAAACCCGCCGACGCCCTCGATGAGCGCGATGTCACCGCGGGCGGCCGTGGCGCGCAGCGCGCCGAGCAGGGGTGCTGCGTCGATGGTGCGGCCTTCGAGGCGCGCAGCGATGTGGGGCGCGCAGGCCTCGCGGAACTGCAGCGGGCAGACCTCGCCATCGGTGAGCCCGATGTTCTGCGCGGCCTGCAGCGTGGCCACGTCCTCGTTGACCCAGCGGCCGTCGACGAACTCCTGGCCCGAGGCGAGCGCCTTGATGGCCGCGACGCGCAGGCCGCGGGCGGCGAGCGCGCGCGTCAGTGCGGCGGTGACGAAGGTCTTGCCGATCTCGGTGTCGGTGCCGGTGACGAAGAAGCCTCTGCCGCTCATGCTGCTTGCTCCTGCGCGGCTGCCGCGCTTTCCAGTGCGCCGAGCAGCGCGTCGACGTCGGCCGCCGTGTGCGTGCCGCATAGCGTGATGCGCAGCCGCGCGGTGCCGGCTGCGACGGTGGGCGGGCGGATGCCCGGCACGCGCAGGCCGGCGCTCTCCAGCGCCGCCGCGAGGGCCATGACCTCGGCATTGCCGCCGACGATGAGCGGCTGGATGGGCGTGTCCGAATCGGTCAGCGTCCAGCCCAGCTGCGGGTGGCGGGCTATCAGCGCCATCAGGCCGTCGCGCAGCCGGGCCTGCAGCGCGACGAGATTCGCGCGGCGCTGCGCACCGACGGGGCCGTCGATGAGCGCGAAGCTCGTCAGCAGCGCGTGTTCGATGGCCGGCGGCGACGCGGTCGAGAAGATGAAGTTGCGCGCCGCCTGCAGCAGGTATTCGACGATGGTGGCGTGCGCGGCGACGAAGGCGCCGGCCAGGCCGGCGGCCTTGCCCAGCGTGCCCACGAGGATGAGGCGCTCGCTGCACAGGCCGAAGTGCTCCAGCGAGCCGCGGCCGCGTTCGCCCAGCACGCCGAAGCCGTGCGCGTCGTCGACGACGAGCCAGGCGTCATGCGCCTCGGCCAGCGCCAGCAGCGCCGGCAGCGGCGCGAGGTCGCCATCCATGCTGAAGACGGCGTCGGTGACGATGAGCTTCACGCGGGCCGTGCTGGCGGCCAGCAGCGCCTGCAGGCCGGCCACGTCGGCGTGGCCGTAGCGCGTGACCTTGGCCTTGGCCAGCCGGGCGGCGTCGATGAGGGAGGCGTGGTTGAGCTGCTCCGAGAAGATCTCGGTGTGCTCGTCGCCCAGCGCCGTGACGACGGCCAGGTTGGCCATGTAGCCGGTGCAAAAGCCGATGGCGCGCGCCTGCGGGATGTGCGGCGCATACCAGCGCGCCAGCGTGTCGGCCACGGCCTCGTGCGCGGCGCTGTGGCCGCTGACGAGCGGCGACGCGCCCGAGCCACCGCCCCACAGGCGGGCGCCTTCGGCGATGGCTTCGGCAATCGCGGGCTCGGCGGCCAGGCCCAGGTAGTCGTTGGCGCAGAACATCAGCAGCTCGCGGCCTTTGATGCGTTGGCGTGGTGCGGTGCCGTTGTCGGCGGTGCGCAGCTTGCGCGTGAGGCTCTGGGCCGAAATGGCAGCGAGCTTGGCGCTCAGGTGATCAAGCAAGGACATCGTTCAGCGTCGCCGTCACGGCGCGGGCCAGGAAGCCGGCGGTCGTGTCGTCGATCAGGTAAGGGGGCATCAGGTAGACGGTGTTGCCGATCGGTCGGATCAGCAGTTCGTGCGCGCGGGCCTTCAGGTGGAAGGTCTCCGCGAAGCGCGGCGGGGCGTTCGCCACGTCGAAGGCCAGGATCATGCCGCGTTGGCGCAGGTGCGTCACGCGCGAGGCCAGCGGGGCGAAGGCGCGGGCGAGTCGCTCGGCCTGCGCGCGGTTGTCGTCCAGCTGGCCGGCGTCGAAGCGGTCCAGCACCGCGTTCGCGGCGGCGCAGGCCAGCGGGTTGCCGGTGTACGAGTGCGAATGCAGGAAGCCGCGCGTGACGTCCTCGCTCCAGAAGGCCTCGAACACCTCATCCGTGGTGAGCACCAGCGACAGCGCCATCGTGCCGCCGGTGATGCCTTTGCTGAGCAGGATGAAGTCGGGCCAGTCCGTGGCCGGTGACGAGCCGCCCGCCGGGCCGCTCCCAAGGGCGGCGAGGCCCCCTCGGGGGGCGGTCGCCGTACCCGGCGGCCGGGGGCTGACATGTTCCCAGGCGAAGAAGGTGCCCGTGCGGCCGCAGCCCACGGCGATCTCGTCGGCGATGAGGTGCACGCCGAACTCGCGCGTGAGTTCGCGCAGGCCCTTCAGGTAGGCCGGCGAGTACATGACCATGCCGGCCGCGCCCTGGATCAGCGGCTCGACGATGACGCAGGCGATCGACGTATGCCGCTCGGCCAGCAGCGCGCGCATGGCGGCCAGCGCCTCGGCCTCGTTGTCCAGCCGCGCGTCGGGCGACATGACGATGTGCGCGCGCATCAGCAGCGGGTCGTAGGCGTCGCGGAACACCTGCACGTCGGTCACGCTGAGCGCGCCCAACGTCTCGCCGTGGTAGCTGTTCTTCAGGCAGACGAACTCGCGCTTGCCGGCCTGGCCGCGGTTGCGCCAGCTGTGAAAGCTCTGCTTCAGCGCGATCTCGACGGCGCTGGCCCCGTCGCTGCCGAAGAACACATGGCCCAGCGCGCCGCCGGTGCGCGCGGACAGCCGCTCGGCCAGGCGCACGGCCGGCTCGTGCGTGCAGCCGGCCAGCATCACGTGGGGCAGCGTGTCGAGCTGGGCCTTGATCGCGTCGTGCAGCTTCGCGTCGCTGTGGCCGAACAGGTTGACCCACCAGGACGCATTCGCGTCGAAGTAGCGGCGGCCGTCGGTGTCGATGAGCCAGGGGCCCTCGCCACGCGCGATGGGCAGGGGCGGCACTTGGGTCAGGCGGGCCATCTGCGTGCAGGGGTGCCAGACGGCGGCGCGGCTGCGTTGGGCAAGGTCGGGAGCGGTCATCGGTCGGGCGGGATCAGGGCAGGCGCGGCTTGAAGTGCAGCACGGTGGCGTTGAACAGGGCGATGGCGGCCGCGCGGTCGGGGCCGGCGGCCATCATGAAGTGCAGCAGCTTGCGCGGCGTGGCGTAGCCCAGGTAGAGGGCCGTGCGTTCGCGGGGCAGCTCGGCGGCGAAGGACATCTCCAGCCCGGCGCCGCTGCGGTGCGGCCGGATCTGCTGCTGCAGCGGCTGCCACTCGCCGAGGCCGGACGTGGGCAGCGCGGCCAGCCGCTCGCGGATGACCTGGCTGGCCAGCGCGTGCAAGTCGTCGGCGCCGCTGGCGATGAAGTCCACCGACACCACCAGCGCCGCGTCGTCGTCCGGCGCGCGGAACGCCACGGCGTTGTCCTGGTCGTGCGGCAGCGGCTGCCAGGGTGGCGGCAGGGCCAGCTCGAACTCGGAATAGACGTGATCGAGCTGCTCGCCGGCGTCGGCCGGCGGCGGGGGTGTCAGCGAGACGGTGTAGCGGTAGATCATGGCCGTCAGCCCGCCCGCCAGTGGGGCGTCGTCTTGTTCAGGAAGCTCTGCACGCCCTCGCGGCCTTCGGCGCTGGCGCGGATGTCGGCGATGCGGCGCGCGGTGTCGTCGCGCAGCGCGGGCGAGACCTCCCGGCCGGCCACATCCTTCACGAGCTGCTTGCAGGCCCGCACGGCGGCCGGGCCGTTGGCGGCGATGGCGGCCACGAGTTCGTCGACCCTGGCGTCCAGTGCGTCGGCGGCCACCACCTCGTGCACCAGGCCCAGCCGGCTGGCCTCGGCGGCCGAGAAGCGCTCGGCCGTCACGAAGTAGCGGCGCGACGCCTGCTCGCCCATCGCCCGGACGACATAAGGGGCGATGGTGGCCGGCAGCAGGCCCAGCCGCGCCTCGCTGAGGCAGAAGCCCGCGGTGTCGACGGCCACGACGATGTCGGCGCAGGCCACCAGGCCCACGCCGCCGGCGTAGGCGTCGCCCTGCACGCGCGCGATGACGGGCACCGGGCAGCGGTAGAGGGCCCACAGCATGTCGGCGAGCCGGGTGGCGTCGGCGTGGTTCTCGTCCCAGCTGTAGCGGCCAAAAGCCTGCATCCAGTGCAGGTCGGCACCGGCGCAGAAGGCCTTGCCCTCGGCGGCCAGCACGACGGCGCGCAGCGCGGCGTCATCGGCCAGCGTCGTGAAGGCCTGCGTGAGCTCGGCGATCAAGGCCTCGTTGAAGGCATTGCGGACGTCCGGGCGGTTCAGCGTGAGGCGCGCCAGGCCGCCTTGCGGGCCTTCGCGGGTCAGCGTGAGGTGCTGGTAGGTCATGGGGTGCTCCTCACGACGGCCTCGTCGACCGCGTGGACATGGCAGGTGGTGGCCGGCGTGCCATCGGGCTCGGTGCGGATGTTGCGGCGGCAGAAGGCCAGCGCGCGGGACTGCGCGTCGTCGCCCGAGGCGTAGCCCCAGTGGCCGGCACCGTCCAGCGCGTAGGCGCGCGGCAGCTTGGCGTCGAGGAACTTCAGGAAGCCGCCGCGCTGGCTGGTGGTGGCGCCGGCCGGCGCACTGGCCTCGCCGTTGAGCGGCTGCAGGGGCGCCGGCGGGGGCAGCTGCCCCGGCGCGGTGAAGCCGAGCGGCGCGAGGAAGGCTTCGGCCAGCGGCTGCCACACGTCGTTGCCGGTCGTGAACAGTTTGTGGCCATCCTCGCCATGGGCCGGCAGCAGCTTGAGCTCCACCGACCCGCCGCCCGCTGCATAGGCGTCGGCCCAGCGGCGCGCATGGCGTGGGCCGAAGTAGTGGTCGTTCTCGGCGTAGAGCCACAGCGTCGGCGTGGCCGGCTTCACGCTGGCGTTGGCCTCGCCATAGGCGCGGAACAGCCGGCGCAACTGCTCCGTCTGGCACGGCTCGCCGGGGTGCTCGTCGGGGTTGCCGCCGTGGCCGCCGGCGAAGTTGATGGCGGCGACCTGGCCGGGAACGTGGGCGGACGTGGCCGCGATGGTGGCGATGCCGCCGACCGACACGCCCACCAGCAGCGTGCGGCTGGCGTCGATGTCCGGCTGGCGGGCCATGAAGGCGCGCACGGTCAGGATCTGCTGGGCCGCGGCCTGCAGCGCGGCGCCGTAGCGCGGCTGGCTGCACGAGACGCTGGTTTCCGGGTCGCCCGCCTCGGCCAGCTCGCCATAGCCCAGGCGCAGCGGCACGGCAACGGCGAAGCCCTTGCGGACGAAGTAGCGCGCGGCGGATTCGTAGCGCTGGCGCTTGTAGTCGGCACGCTTCTCGGAGTTGCGACCGTGGCTGATGATGACCAGCGGGAACGGCCCCGGCCCGACAGGGCGGAAGGTGGTGACGGGCAGCTCGCCCTCGGCGGGCTTGCCGAACGAGTCCTCGACGCGTGCCGGCACGCGCACGATGGCCTCGCGCAGGTCGGCCTGCAGCCGCTCGGGTTCCTGCGCGGCGGCCGGCTCGGCCACGAGCGGGCCCGGTGCGGCGAGCGCGGTGATGCCGGCGAGCAGCCAGGCGCGGGCGAGCTGCCGCGTCATGCCGGCGCCTTCGCTGCCAGCGGCTTGACCATCAGCACGCTGGCGTAGGTTTTGCCGGCCCATTGCACGTCGCCCACATGCACATAGCCGCGCCGGGCGTAGCGGCGCAGCAGGTGCTCGGCCGGGCGCGCCGTGTCGAGCGCGACGCGCGTGTAGCCCTGCTCTGCGGCCCAGGCCTCGGCGGCGTCCATGAGCCGCTCGCCCAGGTGCTGGCCGCGCTGGCTCGGGTGCACGGCCAGCTGGGCCAGGATGGCGGTGTCGGGCTGCGTGTAGCAGTCGGGCACGGGGTCGCCGAGGTAGTCGCCGTCGGCCCGCTTGGGCGGGCAGACGGTCACGGTGCCGACGAGTTGGCCGCCCAGCACGGCCACGAAGGCCTGGCCG
>Ga0228698_1001643_pt1 | contig 10588 bp, 7 predicted proteins | sample McNCre117_Aug_MG_FD_178015 | JGI IMG/M metagenome (GOLD analysis project Ga0228698, IMG submission 178015) | Freshwater microbial communities from McNutts Creek, Athens, Georgia, United States - 1-17_Aug_MG | ecosystem: Environmental > Aquatic > Freshwater > Creek | place: USA: Georgia...
AAAAGGGGATGGAAAATGACGGATTCAACCAGCACTCCGCTGGTGGTCGATCTCGACGGGACGCTGACGGCCACCGATACGCTACACGAATCATTGATAAAATTAATAAGAAAATCACCAATTCATTTATTCCATCTGCCAGTCTGGCTGATTCGCGGCCGGGCCTGTTTCAAGGAGGAAATCGGCAAGCGAATCCGGATCGATGCCTCGCTGCTGCCCTATCGCCCTGCCTTGCTGGCCTATTTGCGCGAGCAAAAAGACCAGGGCCGGCGCCTGGTGCTGGCGACCGCCGCCGACCAGGCCATCGCCGACAAGGTCAACGCCCATCTGGGCCTGTTCGATCAGGTGCTGGCCAGCGGCTCGGGCCACAATCTCAAGGGCCGGGCCAAGCTGGTGGCGATCCAGTCCCAGGTCGCCGAGCGTTTTGTCTACGCCGGCGACAGCACGGCCGACGTGCCGATCTGGCGCGCCGCCGATGCCGCGATCCTGGTCGGCGCCGACCGTGCCACCGCTGCAGCGGTGCGCAATTCGGTGCGGGTCGAGCGCGAATTCGGTGACACCGGCGGCCAGGCGGCGCTGTGGCTGCAGGCACTGCGGGTGCATCAATGGCTCAAGAACCTGCTGCTGCTGGTGCCGCTGCTGACGGCTTTCTCCCTCGACGACCCGGCCCGCACCAGTTCGGTGCTGCTCGCGTTCGGTGCCTTCTGCCTCGCGGCCTCGGGCAGCTATCTGCTCAACGACCTCTGGGATCTCGAAAGCGACCGCGCTCATCCACGCAAGTGCCACCGCCCCTTTGCCTGCGCGCGGCTGCCGGTCGCGCGCGGACTGCAGATGGCGTTCGGATTGCTGACGGGTGCGCTGGTGCTGGCTCATGCGGTCTCGCCGGCCTTGCTCGGCATGCTGCTGCTCTACCTGCTGGCGACGACCTGCTACAGCTGGGCACTCAAGGAATACGTCCTGATCGACGTGCTGATGCTGTCGTTGCTCTACACCCTGCGCATCCTCGCGGGTGCAGTCGCGGCCTCGGTGCCAACCAGCTCCTGGCTGCTGGCGTTCTCGGTCTTCATGTTCCTCAGCCTGGCCCTGGTCAAGCGCTGCGCCGAGCTGGTGTCGCTCGCAGCAACCGGCCACCGCGCGACCAGCGGGCGGGACTACCGGGTTACCGATCTGACCGTGCTGTGGCCGCTGGGCACCAGTGCCGGCATCTCGGCCGTGGTCGTGTTCGGACTGTTCATCAGCGCGCCCGAGTCCCAGGCCCACTACGCCACGCCCCAGTTGCTGTGGCTGTGCGCGATCGGACTGATCTACTGGCTCGGCCGGCTGTGGATCAAGACCTCGCGCGGCGAGATGCACGACGACCCGATCGTCTACGCCCTGAAGGATCGCGGCAGCCGCGTCACGCTCGCCGGCATGGCCGCTTCGGTGCTGGCAGCACATGCGCTGCGCCTGCCTGCCTGGAACTGAACATGAAACTCGCCCTCCTCTACACCTTGCTGGCACTGATCGCCGCGCTGGCCAATATCGGCGTCCAGGATCTGGTGACGGCCATCTACCAGGGACCGTACTTTGTGCCAGTCGCGATGGTGGCCGGCAACGGGGTCGGACTGCTGGCCAAGTACGCGCTCGACAAGCGCTACATCTTCGGCTTTCACGCCCGCGATGCCCGGCACGATGGCCAGACCTTCGCGCTCTACACCCTGATGGGCCTGGCGACGACCGCAGTCTTCTGGGGCTTCGAACTCGGCTTTCACCATGTGTTCGGCAACAAGGAGATGCGCTACCTCGGCGCCAGCATCGGCCTGGGAGTCGGCTACCTGATCAAGTACCACCTCGATCGGCGCTTCGTGTTCCGGGGCCAGCCCGCATGAAGCCGGTCTCGTCCTGGGGCCGGCTGAGCGCCGAACCACACGATCTGGTCACGGTCGATGGCATCGATCAGCTGAGTCGCCAGCTGCGCCACGGCTGTGACGCCACCATCCCCAAGAGTCTGGCCCACGGCATGGGCCGCAGCTACGGCGATGTCTGCCTCAATCCCGGCGGGCGGCTGTGGCGCATGACCGGCCTCGACCGGGTGCTGGACTTCGATCCGCTCCAGGGCCGGATCGTCTGCGAGGCCGGCGTGCTGCTGCGCGACATCCAGCAGTTGGCCGTGCCGCACGGCTGGATGCTGCCGGTCACGCCCGGCACCCAGCTCGTCAGCGTCGGCGGCGCGATCGCCAACGACGTCCATGGCAAGAATCACCATCGGCACGGCACATTCGGCGACCATGTCGAGCAGCTCACGCTGCTGCGCAGCGATGCCGGACCGATCGTTTGCGGTCTGCATGAGCGGCCGGACTGGTTCGCCGCCACCGTGGGCGGACTCGGCCTGACCGGCGTGATCGCGCAGGCCACCCTCCGGCTGCGACGCATTCCCGGGCCCTGGCTACAGACCGAGACGATCCCGTACACCAGCCTCGACGAGTTCTTCCGGCTCGCCGACGCCTCGGAGGCGGGCTGGGAGCACACCGTCTCCTGGATCGACTGCCTCTCGCCCGGCAGGGGGCTGTTCCTGCGCGCCAATCCGGTTGCCACCGATCGGCAACCGCCGGCTGCGGCGCGCGAGTTCAGACTGGGCTGGACACCCCCGGTCTCGCTGGTCAACCGATTGACGCTGCGCCCGCTCAACCTCGTCTACTACCGACTCAAGCAGCGCCAGCGCGACCCGACACTGGAGCACTACGCCGACTTCTTCTACCCACTCGACAAGCTGCTGGAATGGAACCGGATCTATGGCCCGCGCGGCTTCTACCAGTACCAGAGCGTCGTGCCGCGCGAATCCGGGCCGGAAGCGGTCGCGGCCATGCTGGCCGAAATCAAGCGGGATGGCAGCGGCTCCTTCCTCGCGGTGCTCAAGACCTTCGGCCAGCGCGAGCCGGTCGGACTGATGAGCTTTGCCCGTGCCGGCGTCACGCTGGCGCTGGACTTCCCGAACCTGGCCCGGCGCACGCACAAGCTGTTCGAGCGGCTCGACGCCATCGTGCGTGCGGCCGGCGGCCGCCTCTACCCGGCCAAGGACGCGCGCATGCCACGCGAACTGTTCGAGTCCGGCTATCCCCGACTGCCCGAATTCCTGAGCTACCGCGATCCGGAACTCAGCTCCGCCCTGTCACGCCGACTGATGGACGATTAAACCGATGAAACACACCCGGCTCCCCCACAGCGACAACCGGCTCCAGCCCTGGCTCGCCCTGTTGCCGGTCATGCTGATGGCTGCATTTCTGCTCCACGTCGGCCTGACCCAGTTGCCAATGCACAACAACGGCGACTACTACCGGGTGGTTGGCAGCATGATCGCCACCCCACTGGGCGCACTCGAAACCACGTGCCACCCGATCCTGTCGATGCGCTCGACTCCGTTATCCACCATGGGGGCGATCTTCTACTTGTCAACCACGATCCAGACCTGGCTCGGCGCCGACTGTATCTCCGAACGCTCGACCTTCGCACTGCTGGCACTGAGCTATCTCGCCGGCTTGCACGCCTATGTGCGCAGCAGTGACAGCAAGCTGATTGTTACCGCCACCTGCGCACTGCCCGTCCTCGTCTTCTATCCCTTCCTGCAATCGTATTTCGAGGAGGCTGCCCTGTTCGCGCTGATGCCATGGCTCTGCCTCGGAATACGACAGCTGACCCAGGAAAGCCGCTTCGGCGTGTTCAGCGTCAGCGCCGCGCTGTTCGTGTTCGCCAAGGTGCAGATGATCGTGTTCGTGCCACTGCTGCTGTTGCTGCTGGTCGATCGCCAGCGGCGAATCGGCGGGCGACTGCGGGCCACCCTGGTCGCGGCCGCGATCATCAGCCTGGCCGCACTGGCAGCCCATCTGGGCAAGCACGAGACCCACAAGCCCAACGCCTACAACCGCTATTTCAACGGCATCGGTTGGTCGCTGCAGGGCGTTTCGGACTGGCCAGCAAGCGAATTCACCACCCGCCACGCCTACTGGTACGCCAACCGCGACCAGCTCAACGACACCAGCACCGACTACGAACCGTTGCAGTCACGCGAGCTGATGGGCAGCAGCTACTGGCCGACTGGCGTCGAACTGCTCAAGCTCCATGCGCCGGACAAACAGCTCAAGGCCGACCTGCTCGATCGCATCACGCTGAAGAACTACCTGGGCCTGCTCAGCTCGTCCGGTGAGCTGGCCTGGTCGGTCGCGCGGGAAGTCTACCTGGTGTTTGCGCAGTCCGACTACTCGATCCGCTATCTGCGCGAGCCCGATGCCGGTCACCTGGCCCGCCTGACCCACTTCGCCGCCAGCCACTTCGGCTGGATCTATCTGGTTCTGGCATTGCCGCTGCTGTGGTTGCCGGGATTTTGGCTCCGATTGCTGCTCGGCGGGCTGTATCTGGCGCTGCCTGCGGTCGTAGCCTTCGGCGATGGCTTCTACGAATACGAGAAGCACATGGTGCCCTACTTTGCATCGGCGCCACTCTTTTTCGTCCTGCTGCACACGCCACGCCTTGGTTCGCCGGTGCAGCAGCCCGGCAACACCATCAAGGCAGCACGGTAATTTGCCCCGGCACCGAGCGCGGCACGATCACTCGAAGCGGCGGCGTCGCACCAGGGACAGCGCCATCGCCTCCAGCCCGGCCGGACAGCCGACGCTGCGCCAACTCGCCAGCATCCAGAGCACGTAGACACAAACCCCCAGCAACACGCCAAAGACCAGTCGCGCAACCTCGCTGGCTCCAACTCCGATCAGCTGCCCGTCCACCCAGGACACCAGGCCATGCATCAGGACGGCGCCGCCGAGCGGCCTCCAGAGCGCCGACAGACATTGACGCACCGACAGATCACAGTGCCGGCGAGCCAAATACAGGTGGCAGGCCTGGCGCAGCACCTCGCCGGCAATGCGTCCGTACACCAGGCCAAGCAGCCCATCGCTGCGATAGAACAGCCCGCCCAGGAACACGAACACGACAAATTGCCCCCACACCACCAAGGTCTGCAGACGCGCATGGCCGCGGTAGAACAGCAAGGGGCCGAGCGGACCGCCAGCGGCCGAAATCGCCCCGAAGATCGCAAATGCTGTCAGATAGGCCGATGCGCCGACCCAACCCGGTCCCAGCATCAGCAGGGTCACTGGCGTGGCCAGCGCGGCAAAGCCCAGCCCCAGCGGCAGCGTGACGGTGTTGACGGCGGCCAGCGCCTTGACCACGACCGAATTGACCTGATCAACCGATCCCTGCATCGACGCCAGCACCGGCAAGAAGGCCTTGAGCATCGACGGGCCGACCTCGCTGGTGGGCATCTGGCCCAGGTCCGAACCGACGTGGTACTGGCCATAGTCGGTCGTGCTGCCCAGGCGCGCGGCCAGCAGCTCGTCGCCCCGGCTCAGGATGTAACCCCCCATGCCGCCGAGCATCAACCACTTGGAAGTGCCCCACAAGCTGGCCAGCTCACGGGTGTTCCAGCGCGGCCGGTAGGGATGCATCAGATAGCTCGTCAGCAGACCCGACAGATAGCCCGCCCCCAGCCCGAGCAACAAGGCCCGGTAGTCACGGAAGATCCAGCCACCGATCGCCGCGCCGAGGACGCTGACCAGCTTGCCATAGACCTGCTGGCGGAACAGCAGACCGAAGTCGAACGCCTTCTCTGCCAGCACGAACCCGATGTTGCCCGCGCTGCTGATGGGCACGCACACGGCCAGCACACCCAGCACCGTCAGGACTCGGGGCTCCTCGAAATACATCGCGGCCAACGGTGCCGCCAGCAGCACCAGGCCGCCGACCAGCAGCCCCTGGATGATGCGCAGCGACCAGGCCGAGTCGATCTCGTCGCGGCTCAGGGTTTCCTTGCGCAGCAAGGCCGATCCCACCCCGAAATCAAGCAGGGAGCCAATGATGCCGACCACCATCATCGACATCGCGATCACGCCGTAGTCGGCCGGCAGCAGCAGCCGGGCCAGGATGGCGGTATTGACCAGACCGAGCAACTTGATCGACCAGCGCGTGGACAACTGCCAGAAAGCTCCGCGCATCAGGGCGCGCTTGGTGTCGATGCTCATCGGATCGGCACCACGACAGGCTGCGGAGGCGTACGGTTCTGGGCATCACGGGTCGAGGCAGGCATCACATCTCCTGGAATGCACGCTGGAACATCGGCACCAGCAGCTTGTTGCCGTATTCGCTCAGGTGGTCATCGTCGTAATAGAGCGGCCGCCCCTTCAGGCTGCCGTAACAGCGCCCGGCGCGGCACAGATAGGCGGTCGGATCAAGAATGACCACCCCGCATTGCTCGCGCGCGGCATCCTGGGCCTGCCAGATCCAGCCATTGCGCGCCCGGTATTCGGCCTCCGAGACAGAGATGTCCTCGCTGTGCCCGAAGATTCCGCGCCGAGACAGCGCCTTCGGCACATCGACGCCAATCTCGGGAATCGGACGCACGAGATAGACGGGACGGCGCCGGGCCAGCTCGCAGGCGGTCGTGGTGATCGCACGCCCGAACTCGGCCAGGAACTCAGGCTCAGCACGCGTGTAGATGCGGGAGAAATAGACCTCGGGCCTGCGTTGCTCGGCGCGCGCCTCGTTGCCGCCGTAAGCCCCCTCGGCATAGCGCCCGACGATGATCACTGGCAGCTCTGCGGGCAGCTCGTCGAGCTTGCGGCGCGTCCACTCGATGAACCCGGCACACTGATATCCGGCCTTGAAGCGTGCCAGATGCTCGGGCAGCTGCTTGAGCCCCGGGATGAAGGGGCAACCGCTGTAAGTCAGCTGCATCACGCCCGCACCTTGAGGCTGCGCCACCGCGACGGCGGTCACGACCGCATCGGCATGGCTGTCGCCGACGACAAGCACGCGGGCCGGTTGGCTCCCATAGACACAGAGCGGCGACGTCGATCCGGTGGACGGATGGCATTCGCCCCGGCGCGGATTGCTGTTGTAGCTCTCGGCGGCGGCCAGCTCGACCGCAGACGCGAAGCGGCCACCAAAGCCGTTGTGCTGCCACAGCGCCACCGCAGGCAAGGCCACTGCGGCCGTCGATCCTGCCAGCAGCATCAAGGCCGTGCGGCGCCGGCTTGCCGACAGGAAGATGCGGCTCCGGCTTTCGATGCCGACGAACGAGACATGACCCAGCCCCAGGGCCAGTGCGATGCCGACTCCGGTCGCCAGCGCGTTGTCCTGGCCTTCAAGATAGGCCAGCGCGACGCAGACCGGCCAATGCCAGAGATAGATCGAATACGAACGCTCGCCGATCCATTGCGCGAACCGGTTGTCGCTCCAGCGCGACTCGGCCCGGGCCGCGATCACCAGCATGGCGCCAAGAACCGGAACGATGGCACGCCAGCCCGGCCAGGCCGATGCGGTCTCGAACCACACGATCGAGCCGATGATCAGCACCAGGCCGGGCACGGCCAGCATCGGCCGCGCGGCGCCGGCTCGCGCCAGCCGTGGTTCGAGCAACGCGAGCAAGCCTCCGGCCAGCATTTCCCAGGCACGGTAGGGCAACAGATAGAACGCGGTGGTCGGACTGCTCGCAGTCATCAGCACGCAGGCCAGCAGCGAGGCGAGCAAGCCACAGGCGCTGACCCAGATCAGCGCGCGCCGTCCCGGCCAGCAGCGCCAGGCCAGCATCATGACGAGCGGCAGCAGGAGATAGAACTGCCATTCGACCGACAGCGACCAGGTGTGCAGCAGCCACTTCTCGTGCGAGGCGACATCGAAGTAACCCGCCTCCTGCCAGTATTCGACGTTCGAGAGAAAGGCCAGGCTGTAAGCCACATGGGTGCTCAGCGTCTTGTAGTCGGGCGCGAACAGGATGAACCAGCCCAGGCCGAGCACGGCCGCGCACATCGCGATCAAGGCCGGCAGGATCCGGCGGGCCCGCGCCAGGTAAAAGCCCCAGAGCGAGAAGCCGTTGCGCTCCAGCCCCCTGACGACGATGCCGCTCATCAGATAGCCGGAAATCACGAAGAACACGTCGACACCGACGAAGCCGCCGCGAAAACCCGGTACGCCAAAGTGATACAGCGCCACGGCGGCGACGGCCAGCGCGCGCAGTCCATTGATGTCGCGACGGAACTCTGCCGCCCTGATGTCCCGGCCATGCATCGCCTCTTCCATTTTTCACGCTCCCCGCGCGGACCTCCAATTCCGGTCGCCAACTCTCTTGAACGCCGGATCAGAACCTGCCCACAGACCTAGACTTTATAGTAAATTTGAGTAAACATATCCTGCAAGTTTTCCGACAAACCCTTGCATTTGTCCTGGTAGAAATCCTATGAATCATCTATTGCATAGGCTATTGATCACGGCCACCGTACCCCGGCGCATGCGCCTCTACGCCAAGATGAGAAGCCGCCTGCACTGGACGCAGGACGAGATCCGGCGCTACCAGGAAGACAAGCTGCGCGCCCTGATCGGCTATTGCTGGGAGCATGTGCCGTTCTACCGCGCCCACTGGAAGAACTGCATCGATGACCCGCGCGCGATCCAGACCCTCGACGACCTCAGGCGACTGCCGCTGCTGACCAAGGACCAGGTGCGCGAACACCACGACGCCCTGCTCAGCACCGATCCCGGCGTCAGGAGCAGTCCGGCATGCACCGGCGGCAGCACCGGGCGGCCGATCGCGTTTCGCATGACCGACATCGACGAGCAGTTGGCCTGGGGCCAGATGTATGTCGGCTGGTCCTGGGCCGGCTACCGCATCGGCGATCCGTTCCTGGTCGTCGGCGGCGAGTCGGTCGGCGTCGGGCTCGGTGACCGGCGCAGCTTCAGGGACAAGGTGATGAACCGCTGGGTCAGCAGCGGATCGAACCTGACGCTGGAGCGCGCGCGCGCGCTGAGCGAGTCACCCCACTTCCACCAGTTGCGGCTGATCTACGGCTATCCGAACTCGATCCGCGAGCTGTGCGAGTACCTCGACCAGCTCGGCTGCCGCCCGAAGTCGCTGCAGGGCGTGATCTGCACCGCCGAGGTGATGCGGCCCGAGGTGCGCGAGCGCATCGAGCGGGTGCTGGGGGTCAAGGTGCTGGACCAGTACGGCCTCAACGACGGCGGCCTGCACGCCTGCGAGGGCCCGGAGCAGGACGGCCTGCACCTGTCCTTCCACCGCGGGATCCTGGAAATCCTCGACGATGCGGGCGACAGCATCCAGGCCATCGGCCAGCCCGGGCGTGCGATCGCGACGCTGTTCTCGAACCGGGCCATGCCCTTCGTGCGCTACGAAACCGGCGACCGCGTGCACTGGCATGACTGCGCCCCGGCCGCATCCGGCGTCGGCTGGCCCCGGATCGGCCCGGTCGACGGCCGCACCGGCGACGTGCTGCACTTCCCCGGCGGGCGCAAGGTACCGATGCCGGGCCTGACCCTGGTGATGCGCTGGATCGAGGGGCTCGACAGCTACCAGTTCATCCAGCGCGATGCCAACCGGGTCACGGTGCGGCTCAACCGCGGCCCCGGCTTCGACTGGGACGAGGATCGGGTGATCGGCTATCTGCGCGAGAAGATCGGCTCCGAGGTCAGCTGGGACATCGTCTGGGGACCGCCCGAACTCACACCCAACGGCAAGCTGCTGGTGATACGCAATGACTGGCTCAAGGCAAGGGACGCGGCAACGAGGCAGCCAGCCCCGCCGGGTCCAAGCCTCAGTCATTAGCGGCCGCACCAGGGCCGGACGGACAACGACAAGAACAGGGAGGAAAGCTTGGCCATCTACGGTTTCATGATCGTCAAGGACGAGGCCGACATCCTGGGTCAGACCCTGGAGTCGCTCTGCCGCCACGGCGGTTTCGAACGGCTGCTGGTGTTCGACAACGGATCGAGTGACGACAGCCGCGCGGTCGCCCGGCGCTTCGAGGACCGGGGCGTCGAGTCCCGCGTGCTCGACGAGCCCTTCAGCGACGACCTCAAGTACGACAACGTCTACCGGCACGCCCACCTGCTGCGCGATGGCGACTGGTTCGCGATCCTGGACGCCGACGAGCTGTACCAGGAATCCCTGCCGGATCTCGTCGCCGCCGCGCAAACGGAAGGGGCCAACTACATCGAGAGCCGCTCGGCCCAGTTCTACCTGACCGACAACGAGCCCGACTACGGCTTCGACCGGGATCGGCCAGCGCAGCAACAGCGCCGCTTCTACCTGCTCAACTACGGCGAGCCGCGCGTGTTCCGCCATTCGGCCGGACGCCGGCTCGACGCCAGCCTGGTCAAAGGCCGCGACCCCATGCTCAAGGTGGCCAGGCGCCAGCTGCTGCTGCACCATTTCCAGTTCCGCTCCGAGCAGCAGACGCAACGCCGGCTCGCAGTCCGGCTCGCCAATCACCGCCACTCCGGCAACTGGGGCCACGTCAATTCCGCCGACTGGCGCGACTACCTCGTGCCGGCCCGGCATCTGCACGGCTTCGACGGCAGCATCAGGACCGGACTGCCAACCGGCGCCAACCTGTTCAAGATCCGGGACAACCCGGCCTACACCATGGCCAACCTCAAGTGGCTGCGCAACAACGGTCACCTGACCCCGGATCAATTGGAGTTCTTCAGCGCCGGCGCGCTGACCCGCTGGGCGAGGAAGCTATGGTGAACAGCACGCCCCAAGCGGTCA
>Ga0228698_1001644_pt1 | contig 10586 bp, 10 predicted proteins | sample McNCre117_Aug_MG_FD_178015 | JGI IMG/M metagenome (GOLD analysis project Ga0228698, IMG submission 178015) | Freshwater microbial communities from McNutts Creek, Athens, Georgia, United States - 1-17_Aug_MG | ecosystem: Environmental > Aquatic > Freshwater > Creek | place: USA: Georgia...
TTCAGATGTGATTTATGTCCCACTGGAAACCCCTCTGCTGGCCGCTGCGCGCCTGCGTGGCAATGCCACCGTGAATGGCCTGGGCATGTTGCTGAACCAAGCCCGCCCCGCCTTTCATGCGTGGTTTGGCGTCATGCCCGAAGTCACCCCGGAATTGCGGGCGATGATTGAAGCCACCCTTTGAGTTCCGCCCTCTCCCAAAACCGGCCTGAAGAACCTGTGAGAAAAAAACCAGCACATGCCTGAAACCAATGCAACGGCGGGCTTACGGCCCACCGTTACCCCGGACCTGTCAATCTACGCCAGCCCGAAAATCGATTGCCATTGCCATATCCTCGACCCTCTGGGATTTGCCTATGCGGACGACGTGGCGTACCGCCCCACGGGCCAGGAAACCGGCAGCGCAGACTATTTTTCACGGGTTCTGGACGCTTATGGTGTGCGCCACGCGCTCTTGGTAGAACCCAATTCCGGCTATGGCTTGGACAACCGCTGCATGCTCGATGCGATTGCGCGGGGTGCCGGGCGTTTCAAAGGTGTGGCCGTCGTCCCGAACGACTGCAGCGACGCCCGACTGAGCGAACTGCAGGCACAAGGCATCGTTGGCGTCGCCTTCAATGTGGCGTTGCTTGGGCCCGACTATTATGCGGACGTGGATCCCCTGCTCGAACGCTTGGGACAGCGAGGCATGTTCGCCCAGGTTCAGGTTATCGACGACCAACTGCTTCCTTTGGTGGCACGCTTGCTCGGCAGTGGTGCCCCCATTCTGATCGACCACTGTGGCCGACCCGACCCGGCACGCCGTGCTGCACCCACAGCAGTGGGCCCGCAACCCAGCGACGCCGGCTTTGCCGCACTGCTGCAATTGGGTGCCAGTGGCCGTGCCAGCGTCAAGCTTTCTGGCTTTATAAAATTTTCCCGTTCGCCTTATCCCTTTGCGGATTGCAGCGCCATTTGTGCCGAGTTACTGCAGGCCTTTGGCCCCGACCACTGCATGTGGGCCTCGGACTGGCCCCACCTCAAAGCCCCCTACCGACTCGACTACGGCCCGCTATTGCAGCAATTTGCCAGCACCGTAACCGACCCCGCAGTGCGCCACAAAATTTTGTGGGAAACACCCCGGCGCCTGTTCGGCTTTTAGCGCGCATTGCGAAAGGGCTGCATTCGGCGGCATTTTCAATGTCGGCTTTTTCGGCCGTCTCAGCGGAAGGCCAGATTCAATTGGAAGCCTGCGCTTGTTTGTGCAGAGCGGAATCCGCTGGGGTGGGCCAGGGGCGCTCCGATGAAGATGTCGTATTGCAGCGTGAGGCGCGGGTGTTGGAAACTCCCTTTCACACCCAGCACGCCGCCGGACAATGCGGAGCCCACCAGTGCCGTCGCGCTGGGGCCACTGACTTCGCCTGCATCCAGCCCCAAATACGCGATGTGGGGACTTGCGCCCAAGGCCCAGCCCCAGTCATTGCGCAGCGTCCAGCCGCGTTCGCCGGTGAGCGACGCCGCGCCATCGAAACCCCGCACGCTATAGCGCCCACCAATCGAAAAACGGTCTTGCGGTGGGAGGGGCGTGGTGTTGTTTTGCAAGCGCAGCGCGGCATCGTAGCGCATCTGCTGTCGACCGATGGTGAATGGGGTGGCAGCCGTCACGTCCCACAGCAGCAGCCCCATCTGTGACGTGCCTTCGTTGAAGGCGTCTTCGGGTGAGGCTTGCGAACCAAAGTCGTGGCCGCCACGCCGATAAGTCCAATTGCTGGTAAGGGCTGCGCTGGCCCAATGGTCCTGGTGCTTGAGCGACAGTTCCCCGCCACCCACTGCGCGACGCTGCACGCGGACCTCGGTGTCGTCAACATAGTTATTGCTTTTGCGTTGCCAGGCTTTCAATCCGACCTGCGATGTGCGCCGACCTTCCCGAAAGACAAAACGTGACACGCCCACTTCGGAGTTTTCGCTGGTTCCGGTGTAAAGGTAAGCGGTATCGGGCCCACTCACGTTCTGAAAATAAGCCGAACTGGAGTGGCTGAGTGCCACCAACCACGCGCCCAACGGAAGGCTGTAATGCAGGGTATGGCCCCGGGTGCCACGCGGGCCCGGATCACCACCGCCAAGGTCGTGCCTGAGGGTGAAATACAGCAGGTCACTGAGCCGCAGGGGATTGTCCAGTGACAGCGTGGCGCCGGCTTGGTATTTTCCGGTTCCCATGCTGCCACTGTCATCTAATGTCGTGCTGAATCGCACTTTGTTGGGCTGCGCGTAACGCAGGTGCAAATCGCTGCGATTGCGGCCATCGGCATCGTCTGTCGCGTGCAATTGCAAATCGACCACGGCACTCGGCACGCGCTCCAGGTTCTCCAGCGTTTGCGCGAGATCGGCTAGTCGGATATGGGCACCGCGGGAAAGTGCCACGCTGTTGAAAGTATGTACCGGCACTGTGCCCGCATCGGGTTCCGTTGCGCCAGCTTGCCAACGAACCACGCCAAAGCGGCCAGGCGCAATAGACAAAACCAGCGTGCCCGATGCCAGGTCTTGCGGGGCACTGCGGACTTTGTCGGAGACCCATCCGTGGTGGGCCAAGGCCTGCTGTATGCGCACCAGCAGTGCCTGAACGCCCGCGCTGCCGATACATTGCGCCAGGGGTGAGTCATCCCCCTCGGGGCCTGCCAACTCGGCAGCCAACCACGCGTAGCTTTGGGGCCTTTCATGGGATGGCAACGTGGCCCCCGATTGTTGTGTTTCTTCGGCGTTCTGGAAGACCACGCGGTGAATCTGGAAGCACGGTATCTCGCCCAAAGGCAATCGACTTCCGCGGCCTTCGGACGCTATGCCAGGTCCGGTGGTGGTGGCCTCCAATTGCCGTCGCTGCTCCAGCGTATGTTCGCGTTCCCTGCGTATCTCCCCAACGGGCGAGGGCAGGCTTCCTGAGGGCAGGTTGGCGTGGCTTGCGCCGTGCCGCAGCGCTGTGCCGAGCACAAGCGCCATCACAAGCCCATGCCAGAGCGGGCCGGTCTGCGCAGTCTGGCGCCGCTGGCCTTTGCGGGATATACCCGGCAATTCGGCGCGCATGGCATGCAAACGGTCAAAGAAAAATTCCAGAATGAATTGCAAAGCACTGCCCCAAGAAAAAAGAGGCAGTTTGGGCGGCGGATTTATTCAGGGGATTGTCGAAAATCCCGGCTGAACAATGCCCAAAAACACCCGCGTTCAGGGCGCTGCAATGCGCAAGGTCAAGACCGTAATTTCACTTCGGAAGTGGCGCTTTGGAGGCCCCCAATAACCGGTCCCAACCGACGTGTAGCTCCACATCGCGTCAACGCGGTGCAACCCCTTCACCACCGGCTGTTGCATGCGCACAAAGTAATTCCACGGCCACCACTGACCACCGTGCGTATGGCCGTGCAAGGCAAGGTGAAATCCAGCCTGTGCAGCAGGCCCGGCAGTGACGGGTTGGTGGGCCAGCAACACGCGGACATCGGCCGCAGCGCCTGCCCCGCGAATAGCGGCATGCGGATCGCATGCCAACTCCGGCATAAACCGCCCGGTGGTGTGATCGGTCACACCGGCCAGGGCCAACGTGGCATCACCACGCCGCAAAATAACGTGTTCGTTGAGCAACACCTGCAAGCCCAAGCGACGGAACTCGGCAACCCAGGGCAACGCACCACTGTAGAGCTCGTGGTTACCCAAGACCAGGGCAACCCCGTCGCGTGCGCGCAAATGCTGCAAAGGCGCAACATGGTCTTGCAAAGTGGCAACGTCACCGTCCACCACATCACCCGTAATGGCCACAAGGTCGGCCTGCAAATGGTTCACCATATCGACAATGCGTTGCAGGTAAGGGCGGCGAATCGTCGGGCCAACATGGATATCGGTGATTTGCACAATCCGGAAACCTTGCAACGCCGTCGGCAATCCCGCAATCGGGATATCAATGTGCACCACGGCCGGGCGCATGCGTGCCAGTATGAAACCGGCCAGCGTCGCCAACACGGCCACGCCCAGCACCCACCAGGCGCTGGGGCCATACCAGCCCAACACCGACAGACCCAAGGCGCCCATTAACGGCAACGCCAGCAAACGCAACAAAGACAAGACCAGCACGCTGGAAAACAAACCCATGGCCAGCAGACCGGTCCAGGCAATCGGTGCATTCCAAGGGCTGTCGCGCCACACCACAGACAAAAGACCCGCCGGAATGGCCAATGCGCTGACGACCAAATACGCCGCCAACCCAAGCCCGATCGCTTCGGATGTCTGGGGCATAGCCCCGCTGCGCAAGCCGTCCTGCAACAAGACCCAAATGCCGTAGTGGACGGCAATTACCACGGCCAGGGGCAAGGCCAGTTGTGCCCAACGCAAGCGCATTTAACGCGCTACGCCCAACAACTTGTCAAGCAAGGCCGGTTGCTCCTGCAAACTGAGCGCGGTGCCGGTGTACACCACGGTACCGCGATCGAGCACTGCCGTGGTATCGGAAATGGCCAGGATGGCCTGTGGATGCTGCTCAACGATGATGGCGCTGAGCCCCTCTTCGCGGGTGATTTTCCGAATCGCTGCCAGCAGCTCCTGCACAATAATCGGTGCCAAGCCTTCACATGGCTCATCGAGTAACAACAAGGTGGGGTTCAATACCAGGGCCCGCCCCAACGCCAGCATTTGCTGTTCACCGCCGGACAGCTGTGTGCCCAAATTGGCGTTGCGTTCGGCCAGACGCGGAAACAATTGATAGACCCGCTCCGGTGTCCAGGTCGGACCGACCTGACCAGCGCGCGCCGGACGGGCCACTGCCGTCAGATTTTCGTGTACCGTCAGCGATTTGAATATATTGCGTTCCTGGGGCACCCAACCGATACCGGCGGCGGCGCGCTGATGCGAGGGCAATCGGTGTAAATCGAGCCGTTGGCCGGCGCGCACCAGGCCAATCCGTCCCGCGTGTTGGCGCGTGGCGCCCGCGAGCGTATTGATGAGCGTGGTTTTTCCAGTGCCATTGCGCCCCAGCAAAGCCAGGGTCTGACCGGCTTCAAGCGCGAGGTTCACGCCATTCAGCACGACGGCTTCGCCATATCCCGCGCTGAGGTTTTCAATCTGCAGCAGTTCAGCCATGGTGGGCTCCTGCGTCCTGGCCCAGATAAACCGCCTTGACCTGCGGATCATTGGCGATTTCTTCCGGGTTGCCCTCGGTCAGTACGGTGCCATTCACCAAAACCGTCATGCGGTTGGCGAAACTGAAAACCAGGTCCATATCGTGTTCAATCAGCAAAATAGAAACGTCGGCGGGCAGCGCCGCCACCGTTTGCAACAACTCTTCACGTTCCCCAGCCGGTACGCCGGCGACCGGCTCGTCCAGCAGCAAGACGCGTGGCTCGCAGGCCAGTGCAATGGCAATTTCAAGCAAACGCCGCTTGCCGTAGGCCAGGATGCGGGTGGGCCGGTCCATCACCTCGGTCAGGTGAAACTGTTCCAGCAAGGCATGGGCGCGCTGGTTCACTTGTGTGTTGGAACCCAGGGTGGCCCACCAGGCGGTGCTGCGGCCTTGCTGGTGCGATACCACCATGCGCAGGGTTTCCAGCGGCGTCAGCGTGTCAAACAGCTGGCTGATCTGAAACGTGCGCACCAGACCGCGCTGTACCCGTTGGTGCGCCGGCATGTGCGTAATGTCTTCACCTTGCAGCTGAATGCGCCCCTCGGAGGGTTGCAATACGCCGGTCAGCAAATTGATCAGCGTGGTTTTACCTGCACCATTCGGGCCAATCAGGGCATGTCGGGCCCCTTGCTTGAGATCCAGGGTGACATGATTGGTGGCCATGATGCCACCAAAGCGCATCACCAGGCTGTCGGTTGTCAGCACGCTGGGCAGCGCCACGGAAGGGGTCGCGCTCATGGCTTGCCTCCACGTCCCAGCGATGCACCAAACCAGGTCCAGGGCCGCACCAGGCGTTCGCGCCCCACTTGTACCAATACGACCAGAAACAGACCAATCCAGAAGGTCCAGTATTGCGGCGTAATGCCAGAAATAATTTTTTGCATCACGTCAAAAACCCAGGCGCCCAACACCCCACCATAGAGCCAGCCCGTGCCGCCTATGACCAGCACCAGCATGACGTCGGCGGAGCGGTGCAGTTCAAATAAATCGAGGGAGGCAAAACCACTGGTTTGGGCCAATAAGGCACCCGCCGCACCGGCCATGGCCGCTGCCACCGTGTACACCACAGCGAGGCGGCGGGGCACTGAAATGCCAATGGCCATCACCCGCAAACGGTTGTCGCGAATCGCTTTCAGGGTTGCGCCAAACGGAGAGTGCACCAAACGCCGGGCCAGAATAAACAAGAGCAGCAACACCACGGTGGAATAGGCTGCAGCAACCTGCCCATACAAGTCAAACTCAAAGCGGCCCAATAACGGGCCCATAACCACGCCTTGCAGGCCATCGGCGCCGCCGGTCAGCCAATCGAGCTTGTTGGCCAGTTCCAACAAAATCAGACCCAGCCCCAAAGTCACCATGAGGCGACTGAGATCGGTTCCGCGCAACACCGTAAGGCTGCTGATGGCGCCCAACACGGTCGCGGCCGCGACGCCCACCAGCAACCCCAGCAAAGGATCGGGCGATATCCATTTGGCAAACAAAGCGGCGCTATAAGCCCCCATGCCAAAGAAGGCCGCGTGCCCCAAGGAGACGATGCCGGCATAGCCCAAGATCAGGTCCAGCGAGACCGCAAACAAGGCCAGAATGGCAATTTCGTTCAATAGCAATGCGCGCTCTGCGAGCAACCAGGGCGCAGCCAGGGCGACGGCCCACAGCGCATACTCCCACCACTTCCAACGTGATTGCGAGCCCATCAGCGGCCTCCCTTGCGAACAAACAGTCCCTGCGGACGCCACACCAAAATCAAAATCATCAGGCTGTACACAATGAATGCACCCAGTTTGGGGATGTAATATTTACCGGCGACGTCGGCGATGCCCAGTAGCAAAGCAGCCAACAGGGGGCCCGTGATGCTGGAGGTGCCACCGACAGCAACCACAATCAGAAAATAAATCATGAACTTGAGGGGAAAACCAGGGTCCATGCCGAGCAAATCGGCACCCAAAGCACCGCCCAGGCCGGCCAGCCCAGAGCCAACCGCAAAGGTGGTTAGGAAGACCGCATTGACGTTGATGCCCAAGCCCGACGCAACGCGCTGGTCATCGACAGAGGCCCGCAAACGGCTGCCAAAGCGCGTTCGGGTCAGCACATATTGCAGGGCCACCGTCAGGGCGCCACAAATCGCAATAATGAACAAACGGTAGTGGCCCATGCCCAGCATCCAGTCGCCCTCACCGATTTCCGTGCGTCCTTTGAGCCATTCGGGCAACTGCATGATTTGCGTCGACGAACCGACAAAGTAATCAACCGTCGCGCTCGCCATAAAGGTCAGCCCAAGCGAAAACAGCACCTGATCGAGGTGCGGCTTCTGGTAGAGCGGACGGTACAGTGTGCGCTCGAGCAGCGCCCCAACCACCGCAGTACCCATAAATGCCAGCGGCAAACAGAGCATGAAGGGAACGCCCTGCCGCTGCATCAGCAATATGGTGATGTAGCCTCCGGCCATGGCAAAAGCACCATGGGCCAAGTTAATGAAATTCATCAGCCCCATGGTGACTGCCAGTCCCACGGCAAGAACGAACAGCAGCATGCCATAAGCAATGCCGTCAAAAAGAATAGTGAGCATGTGGATGCGCAGTCAAGAAAAAATCAAAATGGGCATGGGGCGCCCGAGACGCCCCATGCCGATTGGTGCGCCCGGCGCCTGCCTTGAACGCACCGGGCGACACCGCATCAGTGTGACTTGCCAGGGTCTTTCACGTCTTTGATGACGTCAAATTCCACATTGAACAATTGGCCATCTTTGCGTTCCACTTTGCGCAGATAAATGTTTTGCACGATGTCGCGGGTCTGTGCATCGATAAAGACCGGACCACGTGGGCTCTCAAAGGTCTGGCCCTTCATGGCGGCCAGCAGTGCATCGCCGCCGCCCTGCCCCTTGCTTGCCCGCAAAGCTTCGTAGATAACGCGCATGCCGTCGTAACCGCCAATTGCCATAAAGTTGGGGCGCATGCCGTTATTGGCTTTCTTGAAAGCTTCGACAAATTTCTTGTTCAGTGGCGACGGGTGGGCCGCGGAGTAATGGTGCGAAGTAACCACACCCAAGGCGCCCTCACCCATGTCATTGAGCTGGTCGTCGTCGGTAACGTCGCCGGTGCCAATCAACTTGATGCCCGCCTTGTCCATGCCACGTTCCAGAAACTGCTTCATGACCGCGGCACCGGCGCCCGAAGGCACGAACACAAACAGCGCATCGGGTTTGATGTCACGCACTTTCTGCAAAAAAGGAGCGAAATCGGGATTGCGCAAAGGCACCCGCAGCGATTCCACCACCTGGCCGCCATTGAACAGCAGGCGGTCCTTGAAAAAGCGCTCGGCATCCAGCCCGGGGCCGTAGTCGCTCACCAGCGTGACTACTTTTTTGATACCGTTTTTGGGCGCCCAGTCGGCCAGCGCAACCGATGCCTGCGGCAAAGTAAAGCTGGTTCGCACGACATAAGGCGAGCTTTCGGTGATGCTGCTGGTAGCGGCTGCCATAACCACTTCGGGGGTCTTGGACTGGGTCGCGATGCTGGCGGCGGCCAGCGCGGAAGGTGTAATGCCGAAACCGGCCAACACATTCACCTTGTCATTCACCACCAACTCTTGCGCAAGGCGCTTGGTGACGTCCGGAATCGTCGTGTCGTCTTTGACAATCAACTGAATTTTCTTACCGGCTACGGTGTCACCGTTTTGTGCCATATACAAGCGGGCCGCAGCCTCCACTTGGCGGCCGGTACTGGCCTGCTGCCCGGTCATGGGCAGAATAAGACCAATTTTAAATACATTGTCTTGGGCGAAACCAGGCAACGCCAGGCCGGCCAAAGCAGTGCATGCCAACGATACGAAAACACGCTTTTTCATGGTGTAGCTCCTAATAGTTGTTGGAGCGCGTATGACACACCGCGCTCACGTTAGTTTGCACCAGACTATGCGGACATGTGGCCCGCATGGCAATAGATATTTTCGACACTCAGGTATCGCAATATGGAATAACTGGCCCCAGCCGGCGCATCCGTATTGCGAATAACGCAGCAAAGCCGCGCGTTAAATCAGGGGCACGCCGGTTTTCGCCTGAACCTGCTCCCGGGTGACGTCGGGCGCGAGTTCCACCAGTTTGAGTCCTGCCGGGGTGACATCCATGACCGCAAGGTCGGTAATGATACGGTTCACCACACGAACACCGGTTAATGGCAGGGTGCAACGCGGCAAAATTTTTAGGTCTTCTGTCCCGTCTTTTTTGCGCGCCACATGCTCCATCAACACAATCACGCGCTTGACGCCAGCCACCAAGTCCATGGCACCGCCCATGCCTTTGACCATTTTTCCGGGAATCATCCAGTTGGCCAAATCGCCATCGGCGCTGACTTGCATAGCTCCCAAAATGCTGAGGTTGATTTTGCCCCCACGGATCATGGCAAAGCTCTGGTCGGAGCCAAAAATGCTCGACCCGGGAATCGTCGTGACAGTTTGTTTGCCCGCATTGATCAGGTCGGCATCTACGGTGTCTTCGGTCGGAAACGGGCCAATGCCGAGCATGCCGTTTTCTGATTGCAACCAGACCTCTGTATCTTTCGGCACATGGTTGGCGACCAGCGTAGGAATGCCAATACCCAGATTGACATAAAAGCCATCTTCGAGTTCTTGGGCCGCGCGCGCCGCCATTTGGTCTTGATTCCAGCTCATGTTCAGGCTCCCACTTTTTCGGAAATAGTGCGTTTCTCAATGCGCTTTTCGGGCGACGGATTGCACACAATACGGTGCACGTAGATCCCGGGCAAATGCACTTGATCGGGTTCGATCGCACCGGTTTCAACAATCTCTTCCACTTCCACCACGGTGCGTTTACCGGCCATGGCCACCGCCGGGTTGAAGTTGCGCGCCGTAAAACGGAACTGCAAATTACCTGATTTATCTGCACGGAATGCTTTCACCAGCGCCACGTCAGGCACCAGGGCATGTTCCATTACATAGGTTTCGCCGTTGAATTCACGCAGTTCCTTGCCTTCTGCAACCAAGGTGCCAACGCCCGTCTTGGTAAAAAAGGCGGGGATACCAGCGCCCCCGGCACGCAGCTTCTCCGCGAGCGTGCCTTGTGGCGTAAATTCGAGTGCCAGCTCGCCGGCCAGATACTGGCGCTCAAACTCCTTGTTCTCACCAACGTAGCTCGAAATCATCTTTTTGATTTGGCGCGTTTCCAGCAATTTGCCGAGCCCAAAGCCATCTACCCCGGCGTTATTCGAAATCACCGTCAGGTCTTTGACGCCACTGTCTTTTAAAGCGTCAATCAGGGCCTCGGGAATGCCACAAAGCCCAAACCCTCCCACCGCCAGCAACTGGCCGTCGGCAACCAGTCCGTCAAGCGCCGCTGCGGCGCTGGGATATATTTTGTTCACGATATAGCCTCCTGTAAATCGAATGCACTAGCCTGTCAAACGAACGCTACGATACTACGTATTGAACTACGTAGTTT
>Ga0228698_1001645_pt1 | contig 10580 bp, 11 predicted proteins | sample McNCre117_Aug_MG_FD_178015 | JGI IMG/M metagenome (GOLD analysis project Ga0228698, IMG submission 178015) | Freshwater microbial communities from McNutts Creek, Athens, Georgia, United States - 1-17_Aug_MG | ecosystem: Environmental > Aquatic > Freshwater > Creek | place: USA: Georgia...
TATTGCGCCCGCGGTCGAGGGCCTCCACTCGCTCGAGCTCGCCAACGCGATGCTGCTCTCCGCCTGGACCGACAAGACCGTCGAGCTGCCCCTCGACGCCGCGGTGTATGAGAAGTGGTTGAAAAAGAAGATCGCCGGCGCCCGCGCCGGCCGGAAGTCGCGGTAATTTCACCTTGGACGCCCGGTTGCCCCGCCTTATCTAAACGACCGTCACCCCATGAAACTCCCCTCCTGGCTCCGGGCCGCAACCTGGACCCTCGTTGTCGCGCTGGGCGTGGGCGCCATCGCCGTGCTGGCCTTGTCGCGCGGCGAACCGGTCAGCGCGCTGTGGATGGTCGTGGCGGCCCTGTGCGTGTTCGCGGTGGCCTACCGCTTCCACTCGGCGTGGCTGATGGCCAGGGTGCTGACGCTCGACGAGCTGCGCGCGACCCCGGCCTTGGTGAACGAGGACGGGAAGGATTTTGTGCAGACGAACAAGTGGGTGGTCTTCGGCCACCATTTCGCCGCCATCGCGGGGCCGGGACCGCTGGTCGGGCCGGTGCTGGCGGCCCAGTTCGGCTTCCTGCCCGGCATGCTGTGGATGCTCATCGGCGCGACGCTCGGGGGCGCGGTGCACGACAGCGTGATCCTGTTCTGCTCGGTGCGGCGGCGCGGCAAGTCCCTCGGCCAGATGGTGCGCGAGGAGGTCGGGCCCTTCGCGGGGCTGGTGGCGCTCGTCAGCATCCTCGCCATCATGACCATCCTGCTCGCGGTGCTGGCGCTCGTCGTGGTCAACGCGCTGGCCGAGAGCCCGTGGGGCGTGTTCACGATCGCGGCGACGATGCCGATCGCCCTCATCATGGGCTGCGCGATGCGCTACGGCGGCGCCGGCGGCCGGTGGCTCGCGGCGGTCAGCGTCTTCGGCGTCGTGGCGCTGCTCGTGGCGGTGTGGGGCGGGCAGTTTGTGCACGGCACGGCGCTGGAGGGCTGGCTGACGCTCAAGGGCACGACGCTGGCGTGGTGGATCATGGGCTACGGGCTGCTGGCCTCGGTGCTGCCGGTGTGGCTGCTGCTCGCGCCGCGCGACTACCTCAGCACGTTCATGAAGATCGGCACGGTGGCCGCGCTCGGCGTGGCGATCGTGGCGCTGGCGCCGATGCTGAAGATGCCGGCGCTGACCAGGTTCATCGACGGCACCGGGCCGGTGGTGGCCGGGCCGTGGTTCCCGTTTGTCTTCATCACCATCGCCTGCGCGGCGGTGTCGGGTTTCCACTCGCTGATCTCCTCGGGCACGACGCCCAAGCTGCTGACGCGCGAGAGCCACATCCGGGTCGTGGGCTACGGGGCGATGGTCACGGAGATGGTCGTGGGCATCATGGCGCTGATCGCGGCGTGCGCGATGGAGCCGGGCGAATACTTTGCCGTGAACATGAAGGGCGAGCCCGCGGCGGTGGTGGCCAAGGTGAGCGCGCTGGGCTACCCGGTGACGGCGGCGCAGATGGACGACCTCGCGGCCAGCGTGGGCGAGAAGACCATGGTCGGCCGGACGGGCGGCGCGCCCACCTTCGCGGTCGGCATGGCGCAGATGTTCGCCGGCGTGCTCGGCCGCCGGTCGGCGCTCGCCGTGTGGTATCACTTCGCGATCATGTTCGAGGCCCTCTTCATCCTGACGACGATCGACGCCGGCACACGGGTGGGGCGGTTCCTCGTGCAGGATTTCCTCGGGTTGTTCTCCAAAAAGCTCGGCGACACGCAGTCCCTCGCCGGCAACACGGTGGCCACGCTGCTGTTCGTCAGCGCGTGGGGCTGGTTCCTTTATCAGGGCGTCATCGACCCGCTCGGCGGCATCAACTCGCTGTGGCCGATCTTCGGCGTGGCGAACCAGCTGCTGGCGGTCATCGCGTTTGCCCTCGGCACGACGGTGCTCATCAAGATGGGCCGGGCGCGCCATGCCTGGGTGACGCTCGGGCCGCTCGCGTGGCTGCTGGCCGCGACAATGACGGCCGGTTGGATGAAGATCTTCAGCCCCGCGCCGGTCGGGTTCCTGGCCATCGCCCGGGGTTTGTCCGCCCGGATGGCCGAAGGCGGCCCCGCGGCGAACCTGGCCGCCTGGCGGGCGCAGCAGCTGAACAATTACATCGATGCGGCCGTGACCGGCGCGTTCATGCTGCTGGTGCTCATCGTGGTGGCGGCCAGCGCCCGCGTGTGGTGGCAGCTGCTCGCCGGCCGGCGGGCGGCCGATCTGCGCGAGGAACCCTACGTGCCCCTGGTCGGCACTTCCGCGGCCAAGTGATGCGCATCGCGGTCTTCGCCGACACCCACGACAAATACCCGCCCGGGCTGCCGGCCCGGCTGGCCGCGGCCGACGAGATCTGGCACCTCGGCGACGTGTGCGATCCGGCCACGCTGGTCGAGTTCGAGCAGCTGGGCAAACCGCTGCACGTGGTGCGGGGAAACAACGAGTGGCATGATTTCTGGCCGCTCGAGCTGCGCCTGGAGCGTGCCGGCCGGAAATGCCTCCTGGTCCACATTCCGCCGGCCCGGGCACCGGCGGGCGTGGACTTGGTGCTGCACGGCCACACGCACGTGCCGCGCGACGAGACGGATGCCCGGGGCGTGCGGTGGCTCAATCCCGGCTGCATCACGCGCCCGAACCGCGGGGCCCGCGCGAGTTTCGGCTGGCTGGAGCTGCAGCCCGGCCGCCCGCCGGCCTGGCAAATCGAGCCGTTGTAACCGGGGCGCGGTCAGTTCACCGCGCTGACCGACGAGGGCGCCTTCTTCCAGGCAAAGCGGCCGACGTTCACCTCGTCCGGCGGCGCGATGCCGGCGATGACACCGAAGGAGGTGATGATGCAGGCGATATTGCCCTGGCGGCCGGCGCGGGCCTGCTCCTGGAGGCGGGGCTTCGTGGGCTTGCCGTCCTTGCCGATGGTGCCGAGCGAAACCTGCCCCTCGGGCGTGATGATGACAAGCTGGCTGCCGGGCTTCTTGTCGGTGGAGTAGATGCCGGCCACGGTCTTGAAGATCGTGTCGCGCTCGTCGTCAGAGGTGACAATGGCCACGCCCGGCGGCAGGTCGCTGAGGCGGCGTTGCGGGACACCGTAGCGCAGTCCGACAGCCACCAGCACCAGGGCGGCGGCAAAGAGGCCGACCGCCTCGATGATGGTGCGCACGGTACCGTGGCTCCGCGGTCCGGTCGCGGCATGGGTGGAGCGAGGGGCGGCGCCGGCGTTGGCGTGGAAAGGAGGGAGCTCGGTCAGCGCCGCGGCGCTGTCGACAGTCCAGAAATCATCAAAGAGCGACATGCTCTTGTGCATGCGCAGGCGGCCCTGATGGATGCCGATGCGCCAGCCCTTGTCGCCGCGCTGGACGATGATGCCCGGCTCGGCCTTGGTGCTCGAGAGATCGAGCAGGAGGAGCTTGCCGGCCAGCCGGACGATCTCCTCGACCGGGTGGGTGCCGTGTTCGACCTTGTCGTTGGCGCCCCCGATGCCGGCGGCGTCGGGCTTGAGCTGGACCAGGGTGATGCGGTAGGTGACGCTCATTTTTCGATGATGAACACCAGTGAGTTGGTCGAGCCCAGCTGCAGGTTGCCCGTGGAGAGATTCCCGTCGTCGATCTGCTTGTCGATCGCCTCCAGCTGATCGAGGTCATCGAGGATCGGATTGCCGGACTCGGCCTGGATGATGATGGCGGCCTTGGCGGGGACGCCGTCGGCGGGCACGTCGAAGCTCCACTTGTAGACGCCGCCGATGGGGGTGCGCTGGATGAAATTGCCGGGCAGCTGGCCAGCCACCTCGGGCGGGACCACCTTGGGATCGCCATCGGCGGGGTAGCGGCCGTTCTGGATGCTGTAGGCGATGAAAACCGTGGAGAAGGTGCGCAGGTCGTTCACGACGCTGGCCGCGCGCGAACGCAGGGTGATCAGCCGGTAGGCGGGCAGGGAGGCGGCCGCGAGCAACCCGATGATCACGACGACCACCATGATCTCCACCAAGGTGAAAGCCCTAGAGCGACGCGCTGGCAAAGGGGGGATGTGCAAACCTTGCGGCATTACGTTAATAGCAGACCGGCAGGCTACTGGTATTTATCAGGTGTGCAAGCATTCAGGGTAACACAGTTTGCCCGGACGGATTCTTTCAAGTGATTTCCGGCCGGCTCCCCGGAAATGCGGCCCAAACCAGCCCATTGAATCTGTCATATAAGCGCGGCGAATTGCCGGCTGGCCTCCGGGGGCGGGCCGGTCTAGCCCTTGGCTCATGCCGGATGTGAGTGGCGAACAGCAGCAATTTTTCGAGGCGGGATCCGCGGCCAAACCCGCCCTGGTATTTGTCCGCAGCCTGCGCGCCCGGCATTACCGGCTGACCCTGCGCAAGGACGGGGTGGCGGTGGCCACGGTGCCCGCCCGCGGCTCGGAGCGGGAGGCGCGCGCCTTTGTCGAGCAGCACCGCGACTGGCTGATCCGGGCCCGGGCCCGGCAGGCGCGCCGGCCGCGCGCGGCCGAGGTCTGGGCGGTGGGCACGCTCGTGCTGTGGCGCGGGGAAATGACCGAAATCCGCCGGGCGAGCGAAGGGCCCAAGCCGACAGCCTGCCTCGCGGCGGATATTTTCCGCGTGGCGTCGTTCGACGGCGACCTCCGGCCGGCGCTGGAGGCGCAATTCGCCCGCCGGGCCCGGATCGAGCTGCCCGCCCGCACGTGGGAACTGGCGGCTGAAACCGGCGCCGACGTGAAGCACGTGACCGTGCGCAACCAGCGCTCGCGCTGGGGTTCGTGCTCGGCGGGCGGCACCATCTCGCTCAACTGGCGGCTGGTGCAGACCCCCGACACGGTGCGCGACTACATCATCTACCATGAGCTGATGCACCGGCAGGAGATGAACCACTCCGACCGGTTCTGGGCGCGGGTCGGGGCCGTCTGCCCGTGGTGGCGTGACGCCGAGAAATGGCTCAAGCGCAACGGCAGCCTGCTCGGGCTGTAGGCAGCGCTAGCGGATCTCCACCAGCTCGACCTCGAAGACCAGCGTGGCGTTGGGCGGAATCCGGTCCCGGCCGGCCGGGCCGTAGGCCAGCCACCAGGGGACGATGAGGGTGCGTTTCTCGCCGACCTTCATGGCGGCGATGGCCTCGTCCCAGCCCTTGATCACGCTGCCGGTGCCGACACGGAACACATACGGTGCGCCGCGATCGCGCGAGCTGTCGAATTTAGTGCCGTCGAGCAGGTAGCCGTCGTAATGCACCGCGACCTCGCTGCCGGTCGCCGGCGTGCGGCCTGCGCCCGGGTGGCGCTCGAGGTAGCGCAGGCCGGACGGGTTGAGGTGCGCGTTGCCGTAGCGCTCGCGCAGGAGGGCGGCGTCCTCCGCGCTGAGCTGCGGGTTCTCCATGATCTGCCGCATGTACTTGTTGGCGGGCTCGCCGGGATTGGCGCGCCGGAAGATGCCGGTGCGGGCCTGGAACGCGATGAACGCGAGCACGAGGCCGAGGATGAGCAGGATACCAAATTGGCGCATGGGAAACGGGGCGGACTATTTTTTGGCCAGCAGTTCCAGCGCCGCCGCGGTGAGCGCCGTGACGCCGGTCTTGATGGTCGGCTCGGGCACCGGGGCGAACTTGCTGGAGTGCAGCGAGGGGAGCGGTTCGCCGGTGCGCTGGCTCTCGGCGAATTTGGCCGGATCAACGGCCCCGACCCGGAACATGCTGATCGGCACCTTCTCGCCGGTGCGGGCAAACTGGCTGAAGTCCTCGCCGCCCATCTCGGCGTCGATCGTCTTCACGTTGTCGGCCCCGAGCCACTGCACGAGGGCCCCGCGCAGGCGCCGGGTCAGCGCCGGGTCGTTGTAGGTCGCGGGCGTGAACTCCTCCTCCTTGTGGGTGATGATCGGCATGAGGTCGTCGGGCAGGCCGGCCGCGATGGCCTCGCCGCGGCAGATGCGCTTGATGGCGGCGAGCATGTGCTGGCGGACGTGGTCGGAATAGGAGCGGCAGGTGATCTGCAGCTTCACCTCGTTGGGGATGATGTTGTGCTTGGTCCCGCCGTGGATCGACCCGACGGTCAGGACCGCCGGCTCCACCGGGCGCGTCTCGCGGCTGACGATGGTTTGCAGCGCCACCACGATGCGGGCGGCGAGCACGACGGGGTCGATGGTGGTGTGCGGGTAGGCCCCGTGGCCGCCACGGCCGCGCACCGTGATGTCGACGGAATCAACGTTGGCCCAGCCGAAGCCCTCGATGGTGCCCACGGTGCCGGCGGGCAGGGTGGCGCTGTCGTGCACGGCGATGGCGAAGTCCGGCACCGGGAATTTCCGATAAAGGCCGGCCGCGAGCATGTTGCGGGCGCCCGCGCCGACCTCCTCGGCGGGTTGGCCGACGAAGAGCACCGTGCCCGCCCATTTGTCCTTCAGGGCGGCGAGCATCCGGGCCGTGCCGGTGAACACGGTCATGTGGATGTCATGGCCGCAGGCCTGCATGACGGGCACGTCCTGGCCGGCGAGGTTGGTGACGCGGTCCTTGCTCGCATAGGACAGCCCGGTTTCCTCGAGCACCGGCAGGCCGTCGAGGTCCGTGCGGATGAGCAGGGTCGGGCCGGCGCCGTTCTTCAGCACGCCGACGACACCGGTGCCGCCGAATTTCTCGGTGACCTCGTAGCCGGCGGCGCGCAATTCACCCGCGACCTTCGCCGCGGTTTTTTCCTCCATGAGCGAGAGCTCGGGATGGAGGTGCAGGTCCTGGTAGAGGGCCTCGAGCGACGGGTAGTCGGCGGCGACCTTGTTGCTGACGAAATCACGGATCCCGTCCGCGGCGGGCAGTAGCGGGCCGGGGGCCAGGAGCAGGGCGAGAAGCAGGGGGCGGAATTTCATTTGGGTTCGAGCTGGAGGATGAGGTGGTCGAGGATGGCGTCGGCCTGTAGCTTGAGGTGCTGGCCCGGCGGGGGCGGTTGGTCGGGTGGGGCGGTCTTCTGCTGCGCGGCGTAGGCCGTGTCGCCCTCGGCCGTCGCGGCCTCGATGAAGGCGGTCTTGAGCTTGTGCAGCGGGCCTTCCGGCCCCAGGTCGGCCGCGGTGGCGTGGTGACCGAGGAAACGATCCGCAGCCTCGTCGCTGAGCCAGAGGCGCCAGTCCTTTTCGTCGGCGAAATAAGCCGCGAGGGCGCCCTGCTTGGCCACGCCGAGTTTTTCCGCCAGGGCGTGCATATAGGCGCCGGGCACGGCGTCCTCGGCGGCGGCCGGAGACCGGGCAAAGAGGCGGCCGACGATGCGGACGCCGGTGGTGTGCTCGAAGTTCGCGAGCTTGAAGTTGAAGTTCTTGGCCCGCGGCACGGTGGTGGGCAGCAGTTTGTCCGGATCGTCGAAATGGGCCGTGGGCCCGGGCTCGGCCGAGCCGACATAGGGCTTGGCCTTGGCCGCGAGGGCCTGAAAGGTCGCCGGATCGGCCTTGAAGGCGCGGGCGGCCTCGCCGACGCGGAGGATCTTGATGGTGAACGGCTCGTCCGGCTTGATCTGCGGCAGGATTTCCCGCCCCTGGATGGTGCGGCCGAAGACACTGTGCAGGTAATTGAGCCGGGTGTCGTCGCCGAGCGTGACGAAGAACTCGCAGCCGTTGGTGTCGGGCCCGGCGTTGGCCATGGAGAGCGTGCCGATCTCGCGGTGCCGCAGCCCGGGCACGAATTCGTCGTTGAACTTGTGGGGGATGCTCTCGTCACCCGTGTCCTTGAGGCCGGGGTTGCCGCTCTGGATGACAAAGCCCGGCACGACGCGATACCAGGTCAGGCCGGTGTAGAAGGGCTTGCCGTCGCGCGGGGCGAGGGTGCCCTCGGCGAGGCCGACGAAGCTGGTGACAGTAAGCGGCACCTGCCGGTAATGCAGCTCGACGACAAAGGGGCCGTGCGGCGTGTCGAATTCGGCGTAGAGGCCGTCGGCCAGTTTTTCCGTGGCCGGGAGGGCGATGCAGCCGAGCAGGAGGAGGGGAAGCAGGCGGCGGAGCATGGTGGCACGTTAGCCGTGGGCGCGGCTTCCGCGAGCCCTTTTCAGGTCTCCGACGAGCGGTCTCTTCAGAGGAACGAGCAGATGTATTCGCAGAGGCCGGCTTGGACCTCGATCGTGAACCCGCTCTTTCCCGGGACGTCGAAGAAGGTGCCGGCCGGATAGTCCTTCGCCGCCGCCGCGCCATCGAGCGTCACGCGGCAGGCACCGGCCACAAGCTCCATGCGCTCCGGGGCGCCGGTACCGAAATGGTAGCTGCCGGGATAGATGAGCCCGAGGGTCTTCTTGGCCCCATCGGGCATGAGCACGGTGTGGCTGACGACCCGGCCGTCGAAATAGACATTGGCCTTGGAGTGGACGGTGACGCCGGCGAACTGGGTGGGCAGGGACATGGCGCGACTTTGGCCGCGGAGTCACAAACGAGTCAATCCAGCGGGGTGAACAAGGTGGTAATTTAAGGACTTCCCCCCGGGTCGCCGGCAATTCATCATGAATCACGGGCCGCCCCGCTGGTTTGCTCCCATCAGCGGGAAATATCTGTTACCTTCGAGGCGTCCCCATGAACACAACACACTGCCAAAGCTGCGGCAAACCGATCAAGAAATCCGTTGACCGCGGCACCAACGCGAACGGCACGCTGTCCGGCAAATACTGCGCCCACTGCTACTCCATGGGAGAGTTCACCCAACCCGACATCACAGCGGCGCAAATGCAGGAACGGGTCGTCGGGAAAATGCGCGAACTAGGCCTCCCGGGTTTCCTCGCGCGGTTTCTGGCCCGGAATGTCCCCAAGCTCGAGCGCTGGTCTCCGCCGAAGATCCCGTCGCGCTGAGTGGAAGAATAGATGAAAATCGTCAAAAGCGTCTTTTTCCACGACGAATGGCGCAATAGTGCGCCAAGCGCCGCAATCGAACAGATGACCTCAAGGCATCCGACGGGCAGGTGCTTGCTTTTGCCGCGAACGACGGCTTAACCCTGCCCTATGCCTGAAAACCGCCGGCTCAACTGGCGCACGGTCCTTGGCCTGTGGACGGCGCTGGGCTTTTTGCTGATCTTGCAGTCGTATGTCGCGACGGCCGCGGACGATTATTCGAAAGCCACCCTGATTCAGCACGCCTACACTTGGGTCGCCCAACTCTACCGGGCGTGGATCTGGGCGCTGCTGACGCCGATCATCTTCTGGCTGCGGCGCGACCTGAACCGCCGGCACAACAGCACCGTGGTCATCGGGATCCTGCATCTCCTCGGGGCCCTGACCTTTCTGGCGGTGGGCAACGTGGTGCGCATCTGGGCGGTCGAGGTCAGCTTCGGCTACTTGGACCTGAAATACTTCACGCTCTCGGCGGTCTACAGCCAGCTCGGCGCCTATACCCTGATTGATTTCTACATCTACTGGGCGGTGCTGCTCGTGGCGTATGTGTCGGACATGAACTGGCAGAAGCGCCAGATCGAGCTGCGCGAAGAGCAGTTGCGCACCCAGCTGGCCCAGGCCGAGCTCGCCGCGCTCAAGCAGCAGGTGCAGCCGCATTTCCTGTTTAATTCGCTCAACGCCATCGCCGCGCTCATGCGCGAGGGCGAGTCCGCCAAGGCCGTGGAGGCGCTCGCGCTTCTCTCCACGCTGCTCCGCCAGCTGATGAATCACGCCGGCCGGCCCGAGATCGAGCTGTGGCGCGAATTCGACTACGCCCAGTGCTATCTCTCGGTCGAGCAGGTGCGCTTCGAGGACAAGCTCGTGCCGCATTTCGACGCCGACGAGGATTGCCTCCACGCCCTCGTCCCCACGCTCATTTTGCAGCCGCTGGTCGAGAACGCGGTGAAGCACGGTATTGCCCAGCGCCGCACGCCGGGGCGTGTCACCGTCACCGCCCGGCGCACCGGCGACCGGCTGCGGCTGCAGGTGGCCAATGATCCCGCCGAGGGCGGGCACCACGCCCGGGAGGGTGAGAGCCACGGCATCGGCCTGAGCGCCACGCGCGTCCGGCTGGAGCGCACGTTCGGCGCCCGGCATAGCCTGGATTGCGTGATCAACGGGCCGGAGGGTACCGTCATCACCCTCGAGCTGCCGCTGCACCTTGCCCCCGCCGGGTAAACCCCTTTCCCCATGCACCGCATCAAGACCCTAATCATTGACGACGAAAAACCAGCCCGCCGCGCACTGCGCGGGCTGCTGGAAAAAGACAGCGCCCTCGAGGTCGTGGGCGAGGCCACGGACGGCGAGCAGGCGCTCGCCCTCATCCGCCGGCTGCAGCCGCAGCTGATCTTCCTGGACGTGCAGATGCCGATGCTCACGGGCCTCGAGATGCTCGACCAGCTGCCGGCGGCCGGCCGGCCGGAGATCATCTTCGTCACGGCCTATGACAACCACGCGCTGACCGCCTTCAACCTGCACGCCGTGGACTACCTGGTGAAACCGTTCACCGACACGCGCTTCGCGGCCGCGGTGGAACGGGCCAAGCAGCGGCTGCACAACGGCCAGCTCAGTGCCACCGAGCAGACACTGCGCGCCCTCCTGACGCAGCTTCAGGCGGCGAACGGGGTGTCCGCCCCGCCGGCCAATGAACATGCCCGACTGGTGGTAAAGGCCGACGGACAGCTGCATTTCCTCAACCAGCGCGACATCCGCTGGGTG
>Ga0228698_1001646_pt1 | contig 10577 bp, 9 predicted proteins | sample McNCre117_Aug_MG_FD_178015 | JGI IMG/M metagenome (GOLD analysis project Ga0228698, IMG submission 178015) | Freshwater microbial communities from McNutts Creek, Athens, Georgia, United States - 1-17_Aug_MG | ecosystem: Environmental > Aquatic > Freshwater > Creek | place: USA: Georgia...
CAAGGTCACGGCCGTGACCGACACGTCGGACCTGGAGTCGGGCTACTACACGCTCGAAATCGCCTGATCCGGCCTGCACGGCCGGCCGCCTGCAGGCCGGTCGTGCCCATCGGCCAGGCCCGGGCCATGGGGGGGCGCCGCGCGGCTCCCCGTGGCCTGCGCCGGGCACGGATATACCGTTTGACCGGGTATTTGTGCCGGTGCGATGGCAGGGATTTGAAAAATGGCCATTGTGCGGGTGGCTATTTTATTTGGCCATACCAATGAAGATGTTCCACCATGAGCGCTTTGAAATTCTTTAATCAGACGCCCCATATTGCCCAGTACCAGGTTTATCGGGGTGATATGCGGGTTGCCCGCTTGCCCGGTATCGCGCCGGGCGCCAGTTTGGTGGTGCCTGTCTACAACGATTGCATCGTGACGGCCAGCACCTGGCTGCAGGGCAACCTGTACACCAGCGCGCCGCTGCGGGTGAACAAGGCGGCCCGGTTTCTGGCGCAGGTGCGTCAGGACGCCGCGCGCGGCACCTACGACTTCGAGGTGCGGGTGCTGCCCAGCAGCTCCACCACGCAGATGCAGTTTGAAAAGACCTGCGAGGCACCGGTGAGCTTCAGCCTGTCTCACCCGATGGCGCCTGCGCAACTGCTGCGTGTCGAGGATGCCTTCACCCTGCGCACGCTGAACGTGGCCGAGCAGTTTTCGGTGACCGCCGTCATCAACGGGGTGACCACCGACGAGCTGTGCACCGCCGACCCCGACGCCGTGATCACCGCCGTGAGCAGCAGCTCGGACGGGCAGGCCCCCTACTGCACCTTGCAGCTGCGCCATTGACACCTGCCGCGCCGAGCCAGCCATGTCCGCACACCCGCCTTGCACCCCCGTGCCTGGCCAGCCCCGCCTGGTGCTGCACAACACCGGCCCCGAGCCGGTGCGGGCGCGCCTGCTGTGTGCCGGTGTGCAGACCTGGGATGTGTGGATCGGCCCGGCCGGGCGCGTGAGCGCGCCCGCGTTTCCGCCCCCGCGCGCGCTGGTGCAGGCGCAGTGGCACAACCCGTCCGAGCAGGTGTGCCACGAGGTTCAGTCGCCCGAGTGGCCTTTGCAGGGGCATTGGCAGCTGCGCTGGCAGCGGATGGCGGGGCTGCCGTGCCTGAACTGGTCGAACCTCACCGGCGAGGTGTCGGCGGGGCTGCAGATCAGCAACCCGCATGGCTGCGCGCTGCAGATGGCCCTGCGCTTCAGCAACAGCCCGTATCGCATGCAGTGGGCGCTGGCCGCCGGCGCGCGCTGGCGGCTGGAGCCGGCGCGCCTGAGTTTGCTGGTGGTGAGCCAGGGGGTGAGCGCCGAATGCGCCGTGCCCCAGGGCCACGGCAGCTGGGCCTTGCTGAGCCAGCAGGGTGCGCCCCGAATCGTGCGGACCGACGACCCGCCCGCCCAGCCCCTGAACGACCCTGACGAACGCCCCTGATCGGAGACCCCGTGGCCCACCCTGCTTCCCTTGTCAGCACCCAGCCTGCACAGCAGCTGTTGTCGGGCCAGCCGCCAGCCCTGCCGCCCGCCGATGGCACCTGGCAGATCCGCGCCCGTGGCGACATGCAAGTGCAGGTGCAGTGGTGGGTGCGGCAGCAGGGGCAGCAGGTGCGCCTGCTGATCCAGCAGCTGCGCGGGCCTGGCCCGGCCCTGAGCTACGACGCCCTGCTGGGTTTGGTGCCGCCCTTGCCAAGAGAAGGCACCTGGGCCTTTGGCCCGCCGCCGCCTGCCCAGGTTGAGATGACGCTGGACTTGCGGCCATCGACAGGCAGCCGCCCGGGTGCTGGACCCCGGGTTGAGCTGTGGGTCAATGTACCGGTGGCACCCAACGAGATGCGCGAGCAGTCGATCGGTGAATGGCCCCTCCAAGAGCCCCCCGTGCCACCTGCACCACCTGCGCCGCCGGCCCCGGCGGACCCGGCCGATGAGCCCGTGGTGGTGGACGATCACGCCGCAGGGCAAGACCTGTTCAACACCTGCTGGCTGCAGCCACTGGGCCTGGCCGAGCGTCACACCCTGGCCTGGCGCGGCATGACGCCGGCAGCCCCCGGCAGCCTGCCGCTGGTGCAGCAACTGGCCGCCTGCACCGGCAGCCCGGCAGCGGTTGCCCAGGCGCGGCGCACGGCGGCCAGCGCCTTTCTGGCCGGCGGCGCGCCCAACCTCACCAGCGTGAGCGGGCTGCAGGCGCCCACCAGCGGTTTTGCCCAGGCCTACACCAGCCTGTTGCAGGCCCTGGCCGGCCCGCAATCGGGCCCGATGAGCCTGCAGGATCAGCTGAGCCTGGTGAGCCCGTATCTGGCCCCCGACACCAGCCTGGACGCCTACCTGGCCGATGCCAGCACCGCCACCGACACCGAGGCCCTGTGGCAAACCGTGATCGCACTGGCCCTGGCCGGCACCGCATCCCAGGGCCTGCTGGCCACCCAGCTGGTGAACACCTTGCGTGTGCAGCATTACCTGCAAACCCTGCAGGATGAGCTGACCGCCACGACGCAGCCTGGTGCCCTGGTGGACGCACAGGTGCGGCGCTGGGTGCTGCAGGCCACACCGGGCTTGCCTGACGACTGCGCGGCCTGGGCGCTGGCTGGCCAGGTGCCCACACCGGACGCCGCGCCAGCTGGCAACACCTGGCGCCTGCTGGGGGTGGGCCAGCTGGCCCTGGCGCGCCAGCAACCGCTGGGTTATGCGCTGGGTGAGCTGGCCGAAGTGGTCAACGTGCTGCCCCGCGAGCGCCAGGAGCGCAGCGAGCGCAGCGTGATGGCCGACGAGGACAGCCAGCACCAGCATCACCAGCAGCACAGCCGGCAAGGGCACCGGCACCATGCCGATGCCAGCAACGAACTGGCCGACACCCTGAAGGCCCGGTTTCACAGCCAAGGTGAGCTGAACAACCTCAGTAACCTGACCCAGACCTACAGCAACCCCAACCTGGTGCTGGGCGGCACCACCGCGCAGGGCGAGGCCCGGCTGGACGCCGTGCTGGGCCAGCAAGGCAAGCTGCTGCAGCGCTCGGGCGAACAGGCGGCGCACAGCGTGGCCGAGCAGGTGCAGCAGCAGCGCCAGGTGGTGCGGCGCCATTGGCTGGAGCAGCAGGCCAGCCGTTGCATCGACAACAGCGCCGGGCAGCGCCTGGTGGGCGTGTACCGCTGGATCGATCGCCTGCTGCGCCTGCAATTGCAGCCCCAGGGCGCGCGCCTGGTGCTGGCCTTTGACCTGCTGCAACCGGCGCAGGCCTGGCTGGATCAGCTGGCCGCCCAGGGCCCGGTGCCGCTGCAAAAGCCATTGGGCTTGCAGCAGCTGACGCCGCCGGTCACCGGCTACAGCGTCATACAGCCTGGCAACTACCAGGCGCTGGGGGCGGCCTACGGGCTGAGCGATTTGCCCGCACCGCCGCCCGACACCATCAACCTCAGTCTGCAGGTGCTGCCCAGCAGTGCCGGCCAAAGCGTGATGCAGGTGCCGCCGGGTTATGCGGCCACCAGCGGCAGCGCCAACCTGGCCCTGGGCAACCAGGGCGCGAACGCGGTGGCCAGTGTGGCCGGCCAGGTGCTCAGCCCGGTGGGCAGCAGCAGCCCCGCGGGTGTCACGCTGAACCAGGATGTGCCCGCCACCACGGCCAGCACCGTGGCCGCCCTGGCCCTGGCGCTGCCTGCCAGCCCGCTGGCCACCTTGCCGGCCACCCAGGCCCTGACGTTTTCGCCCCCCTTGACTGGCGCCGTGCCGGTGACGGTGTTGAGCGATGCGCCGCTGTACATCCTCAGCGTGAGCCTGAGCTGCCAGCGGGTGGGCCTGGGCGGCGGCGCGCAGCCCGATCAGTTGTTGCAAGCCTGGCAACTGCAGGTGTATGACCGCCTGGTGCAGGCCTGGCAGCAGGCGGCGCGCGGCTATGCCGGTGAACTGGCGCTGCGTGTACAGCGCGCCAGCGAAGTGGGCAGCGATGTCATCCAGCGCCAGTGCCTGCAGGCCGCGTGCCTGGCCACGCTCAGCCAGTCCAGCGCCACCAGCGATCCGGCCTTGCTGACCGGCGGCCTGGATTGGGCGGCCATGAGCTGGCATTACGAAGCCACGGCCAGCACGCTGGGCGGGCCCTTGCCCATCAGCCCGGATGCGGCGGTGTCCACCACCACGCCGCCCGGCCAGGTGCCTGCCGCCCAGCAGCTGTTTGATCGTTTTGTGCACGCCGCAGCGGCCCGTGTGCTGGTGCCCTTGCAGCCTGCGCAGCAAACGGCGCTGCTGTTCGCGCTGCAGTGGCAGGCAGCGTGGCCCAGCCCGGCGGTGCCGCAGCCGCAGGCGGCGCTGGCCATCCCGCTGAGCCTGGCTGCCGCGCCCTTTGTGGTGGAGCAGTTGCATGCACCCACCCCGCAGCCCGGCCCACCGTGGACGGTGCGCCTGCCCACGCCGCAGATGTACCTGCAAGGCAGCGATCAGTTGCCCGGCTGGGCGTCTGGCGCTCGCAATGAGGTGGTGTCATGAGCCACCCATCCTGGCATGCCTGGCCCCCGGTGGGCGCCATCGTGGCCTACGCCGGGCCCCTTTGCAGCGAAGACGCGAGCCTGGGCATCACCATCGACACCAACCAGGTGCAGGACGAGTTGGGCATGACCGGCTGGCTGCCTTGCGATGGGCGATCACTGTTGATTGCCGACCACTTCCGGCTGTTTGGCGTGATCGGCTTTGCTTTTGGCCAGCCCGATGACCAGCACTTCAACCTGCCCGACTTGCGCGGCCGCTTTGTGCGCGGCGTCAATGGCACGGCCAGCCTCGATCCCGACGCCGCCCAACGCAGCGCCGCTGCCACGGGCGGCAACACCGGCAACAAGGTGGGCTCGGTGCAAGCCGATGCCTTCCAGGGCCATGAGCACGACTACCTGCAGGCCCAGGGGCCCGCGGTGCCTGCGCAAACAGGCGGGGCCGGCGCCTTCACTGTCAATGCCCAGGCCATCACCACCGGCCTGGAAGAAATGAGCCCGGACGGCACCCCCCGCAGCAGCAGCGAGACCCGCCCCGTCAACCTGTACCTGAACCACTTGATCCGTTGCCGTTGACGCGCAGCGGCTGTTTGTCCTGTCACCCAAGGAGACCCTTCACCATGCCCAGCATTGCCATCATTGGCGGCGGCGTGGCCGGCATCGCTGCCGCCCAACGCCTGCTGCAAGCCCGTCCCGACTGGCAGATCCGCGTGTTCGAACGCGCCAACCGCCTGGGTGGACGCGCGCTGACCGACAGCGTCAGCATCCCGGGCTTTGCCTTCGACAAGGGTTCGGTCTACCTGCAGGACTCGGCCACCAACCCCCTGACGGCCATTGCCCAGCGCCTGCAGTTCGCCACCACACCCGAGCCGAACAGCGACGCATGGCTGCGGGTTCAGGGCGTGGACGGGCCGGTCAACCTCAATGAATTTGAGCCCTCGTTCGCGCTGGTCACACAGCAGATTGAAGCGAACTTCAATGTGGCGGCTGAACGGGACGACGAAGAGGACTTCAAGTACCCGAACGCCACCGTCACACCCCAGCCGGTGTTGGCCACCCCCATGCTGCAGTTCGGGTTTGGCGTCAGCCAGTACGGGGCGTTCAGCGAATCGGCCGAGACCTGGCAGTACCTGGCCGCCGACAGCGCCCGCCAGGTGTCACCCGAGCCGGCCAGCGGCAATCTGTATGTGGATCGCGGCATCGGCACCTTGGTGCAAACCTGGGGCGAGCAGGTGCTGGCCGACCATGCCGTGCTGGGCGCGCAGGTGACGCAACTGGCCCTCAGCGCCGATGCGGTCACCGTGCACTGGCTGCAAGGTGAGCAGCCGCAGCAAGGTGCTTTTGATGCGTGCATCGTCACCTTGCCCGTGGCGGTGATGGCAGCCCGTGATGTCACCTTTGACCCGCCCCTGCCTGCGCCCTACCTGCAGGCCCTGCAGTCGCTGCGCCTGGGTTCGTACAAGAAATTCGCCCTGGCCATGGCGCAGGTGCCTGGCGACCTGAACAGCGCCGACAACACCTACTACCTGACGCAGGGCGGGCTGGGGCTGCCCGGGCCCAGCGGGGTGTGGCAGGTGTTTCGGGTGCCGCAGCCTGACGGGGCCACACCCGTGCTGCTGGTGCATGCCGCCGGTGACTTTGCGGCCCAACTGGACGCCCTGGGCGACGCCGCCGCCTTTGAGTTGTGCACCGCGCGCCTGCAACTGGCCTGGCCTGAACTGCGCCTGAACCCTGAGCAACGGGCCGTCACGAACTGGAATGCCAACCCCTTGTGCCGGGGCGCCTATTCGTACACCCGGCCCAGCCCGGGCCTGCTTGCCCAGGACACCACCGCCCTGCAAGCGCGCATCAACCTGGGCGAACCGCTTGAGCGCCTGCACTTTGCCGGCGAAGCCACCAGCACCGCCTGCTACGGCACCTTGCAGGCCGCCTACTTTGAAGGTGAGCGGGCCGCTGATGCGGTGGTGGCCCAGCTGATGCAGCCCTGAACACCACAGCCCACCGGAGCCGCACCATGACCACCCCCTTGCAACTGCGTTTTGCCAACCACAGCCAGGTACCAGCCGACACACCCATCTGGATCGGCCTGGTGCCGGGCAGCCAGGCCGCCATGCAGGTGCACGATGCCGCCACCGGCGCGGCCCTGCTGCCCGTCAACCAGGGTGGCAGCTATCCCCGTGCCGGCAACTGGTATGCGCTGAGCGGCCTGAGCCAAGGCCTGTCGATCGAGGCCTTCAGCGGCCGCGTGTACGTGTGCTACGGCATGCCATGGACGGTGCAGGGTGCCGGCTATGAGCCGGCGCAGACGCCCGCCGACCCCAACTTTCTGCTGCGCTACGACAAGCTGGAGCTGACCTACACCGGCAGCGCCAGCGATGTGGCCAACCTGACCAGCATCGACTACTGGGCCATCCCGATGAGCCTGCAGGCCACGCGTGATGGCGCGGCCACCGGCGCCCCGGTGCTGGGCCTGCTGGGCGGCATCACCGCGCAGCAGATGGCCGACGCGCTGAGCGCCCTGACCACGCCGCCGGTGTCGGGCCTGGCCGGGGCTGTGCCAGCCCGTGTGCCCGCCGATCCCGGGGCAGGCCAGGGCTTTGCGCGGGTGATCGGGCCTTCGTCGTACCCGCCGGTGTTTCCGCCGCCGGGCGGGCGGCCGCTGACGCCCTTCAACCTGTTGCGGGGTTATGTGCAGACCCTGCTGGCCCGGTTTGGCCCCGGCACGGCGCGTGGTGCCAGCCTGCCCATGCTGGGTGGCGGTGTGGTGGCCCTGCTGGGTGGGCAGTTTGCCGGCGTGGGCCCGAACGTGCCGCCCACCGGCCCGCAGGCGCAGCAGGCTTATGCCTTGTACGCCTGCATCGATGCCGATTGCAACCTCACCTTGCGAGGCCAGGCCTCGGCGGTGGGCGACATCCAGATGCACTACGCCTGCCAGGATCTGCTCAACCCCCATGGCATGCATGGCGGTGATGCGCCCTTCAGCCTGAACGGTGGCCCCCTGGCCGCGCCCGGCAACGATGTGTATGGCTGGATCGCTGGTGACCTGTTTGCGGGTCTGAACATCGGCGCCGTGGGCAGCCCGGTCAAGCCTGCGGGTGCGGCCATGCCGGTGGGTGCCTGGCGCAGCGAGGACTGGTTCAAGCTGCCTGTGAGCCAGTTCTTTGCCGGCTTGCAGCCCCACAGCCCGGTGCTGGCCTGGAACGCCTGGGCGGCCACGCTGGCGGCCCGCTCGCAGGCCTACAACTTTGCCTACACCGACCGCTTTGCACCGGTTTTCGTGAGCCTGAACCCGGCCATGGTCAATGGCCTGCTGGTGACCCTGGAACCCGCTACGGTGGCCTGACCACCCGCCCTTGTTGACCAACCCATCCCTGGAGACAGACATGCCCTACAGCTACACCCCCGCCCAAGACCCGATGGCCGTTGCCGAACAAGGCTTCAGCACCGATCCCGAAATCCGCTTCACGCCCTTTACCTCGTGCATCGGCCTGCTGGCCAGCCATGCCGACATCAATGTGGACGATGTCACCGCCATTCACCTGGTGATGGTGGGCGCCGACGGCACGATCTTCAACAACCTGGCCGCCGACAACGCCGTGGCCCTGCTGGGGGCGTACCGACAGGTGGTGGTGATTGGCAGCACCACGTCATGGGCCAGGCAACCTGGCTTGAACGGCGCTTTCCAGCACCTGATCGGCTTGCTGGATCACCCGATCATCATGGACCGCGACGACGGCACCTATGGCGGCCGCATCAATGCCGGGCAATTTCAGATCTATGACAACGGCCACTATGTCAACGTGCCGGCGGCCGAGGTGAACATGGTGCCCGCGGCCCCGACGCCGGTGCCGGGCCTGGCAGGCGAGGCGGCCGTGGCGCTGGCCATGACACCCCCGCAATGGGCCGACGTGACCTATGCCGCCCAGCAATGGGCCAACCTGCTGCAAGACAACGTCGACATCAATGTGCAGGTGTGGTGGGTGGACATGGCACCGGCCAACCAGGCGATGGGCCTGAGCCTCAACGCCATGTGCATTCCGGGCATCGTGCAAACGGGCGGGCAGACCCTGACCCGGGCCCAGGCCAAGCGCAGCGGCGCCCTGGCCTTCAATGACCCGGGCCTGGACATGCTGGTGGTGCTGGACAGTGGCACGCCTTGGCTCACTGGCACTGGCACGGGCGCCAACGCCCCGGTGGTGCCCAATGGCCAGTACAGCCTGGCCACCACGGTGTTGCATGAGCTGTGCCACGGCCTGGGCTTTCTGGGACTGTGCAATGTGGACAGCCACGCCCAGACCGGCACCTACAGCGATCCCAATCTGGTGCCCATGGTGCAGGCCGTGGCTGCGAACACCCAGCCGCCTGTCACGATCCCGCCCAACTTCTTCCCGGCCAATTTGGCGGCCGGGCAGATGACGCCACTGGCCCGGTTGTTCCGCTACACCAACCCCGCCTTGCACCAGGGCATGGCGCCCGAGGACTACACCGCCTTCACCAGCGGCACGACACCTGCATCGATCACCGTGCAAGGCAGCACCCTGGTGCCGCCGCAGCCGGCGCCCAGCACCGTGCTCACCGGCCAGCCCTTTGCGCCGTTCACCAACTGCGATCACGTGACCACGGCCAATTGCCTGATGAACCCGACCACCTCGGGCCGCTACTACGGCAGCCCCGACGTGACCACGCTCAATCTGGTGCGTGCCATCGGCTGGACGGTGTGAGCCATGCGTGTGTTTCAACACCCCAACACCTGCCGGAGCCTGCCATGTTGACACCGCCGTTGCTGGATCAGGTCAGCCAGGCCACGTACATCGTGGTGGCCGAGTTTGCCGATGAGTCGGAGCAGACCGGCACAGGCCTTTGCTTTTTTGATGGCGGCCTGGTCATGACTTGCGCACATGTCATCAGCCGCCGTGTGGAGGGCCAGGTTGAACTGGCGACGGGCATCTTCTTGAGCCGGCAAGTCGACCAGACCGTGCTCACCTACGTGGCCAATGTGGTCAAGAACGGCAACCCAACTGGCCCGATGCTGCCAGCGCAGATGAACGATGTCGACAACCTGGACCTGGCTGTGCTGCAACTTCAGCCGACTGACCACCACTACCCGTACATCCTGTTTGCCGGTGAGCCGCCACCCGTGGTGAACCAGGCCTGCACCAGCGCAGGTGTGTTTGAGCAGGTCAACGGCGGAGGCGGCCAAGACCTGGTGCTCGCCGTGCAGGACGGGCAGGTCACGGCGGTGTGGCCCAACCAACAGGGCGTCACCGCTGTGGTCCGCCACAACTGCCCCATCGTGCCAGGCTTCAGTGGCGGGCCTTTGCTGGACGAGGCCGGCCAAGTGGTGGGGGTCAATGCGCTGGAATATCCCAACCAGGTGCATCGCTACGCCATCGCCGCCGCCCTGGCTTGGGACTTTGTGCCTGAGCCAGACCGCGGCTGACCCCGGTGCCGGGTGCCTGGTTGAAGATGCCGGAGCCGACGATGAACTCAGGAAACGGCCGGATGCCGGCCACGACCTTCACATTAGGGTGCTTGGCCTCGGACTTCTTGATGACGCCATACAGCGCATCGTCTTTATCCTTGTAGTGGCCTGTGGCCCACCGTTCGGTGAGCTTTTCCTGGGTCCGGGCGGCAGCGGGGCCGACAGCCATCCAGCTAGCGGCCAACAGCACGGCGGTGAGCAGAGTCTTGCGTTTCATGGTTGATGAGTCTCCTGTCGGTGAATGGGTACAAGGCGTCGCAGAATAGGCGTAGCCTAAGAGTTAGGGTACGTTTATCAAAGGGTCGTGGAACTTGGGCTTACCCGGATCGCGGCACCGCTGATCAGCGCAGTTCGTTAGCCGACGTGCATGCCGACGGCCCACTGAGCACGCGCTGCACGTAGTCAAAGGCCAGATCGGCCAAGGCTTTACGGGTTTGCCCGTTGGCACTGCCGATGTGCCGTGACACCACTTCTTGCGGCAGAGGCAGCAAGCGGGCGGGCACCAGGGGTTGGACTTCGAACACGTCCAGACCGGCGGCCCCGATCACGCATGGGTTCAGCGAATCGATCAGGTCGCCCCCGTCTACCACTGAGCCCCG
>Ga0228698_1001647_pt1 | contig 10575 bp, 12 predicted proteins | sample McNCre117_Aug_MG_FD_178015 | JGI IMG/M metagenome (GOLD analysis project Ga0228698, IMG submission 178015) | Freshwater microbial communities from McNutts Creek, Athens, Georgia, United States - 1-17_Aug_MG | ecosystem: Environmental > Aquatic > Freshwater > Creek | place: USA: Georgia...
TCTTGAAGCGCTGCTTCATGGAGCGCAGGTTGAAAAACAGCTTGCGCTGGGCCTTGGTGGTGGCCACCTTGACCATGCGCCAGTTTTTCAGGATGTATTCGTGGATTTCGGCCTTGATCCAGTGCATGGCGTAGCTCACCAGGCGCACGCCTTGATCGGGGTCGAATCGTTTGACGGCTTTCATCAGGCCCACATTGCCTTCTTGGATCAGGTCGCCGTGGGGCAGGCCGTAGCCTAGGTACTGGCGTGACACCGATACGACTAGGCGCAGGTGGGAGAGCACCAGCTTTCCGGCAGCTTCCAGGTCGTTTTCCTGCTTGAACTTGCGCGAATACTCCTGCTCTTCTTCCAGTGTGAGCATGGGCAGGCGGTTGGCTGCAGAGATGTAGGCGTCCAGATTGCCCAAAGGCGGCACCAGCGACCAGGGGTTGGCCACCGCCAGCGCGGTTTTGGTAGGGATCGTCAGGGATGCAGTCATGGCAGAACTCCTTGTGTGCATGCCGAGGATATTAGCACTCCCATATAGAGAGTGCTAATTGTTCGTTTCAATGGTGTAAAGCTTCTGGGGCTATCGGCCCGGTCGCCAGGCGGCGCTGCGCCTGGCGCAATTGCACCAGCCCGGGCAGCAGCTGCGCGGCCACCATCCCGGTTGCGAGCCGGAGGCGCTCAGGCGCGTGCGGAGCCAGGCTTACGGCTCGCAATGCGGATGGCCATGGCTTCGAGAACATCAAACGGGGTCGGCTTGTGCAGCACCTGGATATCAGCGGGAAGGCCACCGCGATTTCCATGGCGGCCATGCCTTCTATGCCGCGGATGGTGCGCAGCATCTCAAAGCCGTCCCATTCCGGCACGTGCGGTCGGGCAGCATGGCCCCTACGTGGATCAGTGCCTTGAAGCCGTTGCTCACCATCACCACCTCGGGCGGCAGGCTCCACTGGCCCAGCCGCAGGCGCGTTCCGCCGTGCGGCGCTACTTCGTCACGCAGTCTGCTCGTCGCACCAACTGACGCCGTCCATTTCTTTGACCAAAAAGTCGATCATCGCGCGCACCTTGGGCGACACATGCTGGCGCGTGGGGTACACGGCGTAGATGCCGAATTCCATCGATCGGTACTGCGGCATCAGCTCCACCAGCGCACCGCTTTGCAAATCGGCGCTCACCATGAAGGAGGGCTGAAACACGATGCCCCGGTGCTTGCGCGCCGCGGCAATGCAGGTGTCGCCGCTGTTGGTGCGCATGATGGGTTTGACGGTGACGGCCACCGGACCATCGGGGCCATCAAACTCCCATTGGTCTCCGGTGGCCAGCAGGCTGTACGACAGCACCGCGTGCTGGGTGAGGTCTGATGGGTGCTTGGGTTTGCCGTGCTTGCGCAGGTAGCCGGGTGACGCACACAGCACCATGCGGGTGGAGGCCAGCTTGCGGCTCACCAGCGAGGAGTTTGGCAGGCGTGCAATGCGAACGGCCAAGTCGTAGCCTTCTTCCACCAGGTCCACCACGCGGTCGGCCAGCGTGATGTCCAGCTCTACATCGGGGTACCGGGCCATAAAGCCGGGCCACAGCGGCGCCAATTCCAACAGTCCGAACGACACAGGCACGTTCACCTTGATCAGCCCTTTGACGGTGACGGCCTTGGAGGTGATCTCCGTCTCCGCCACTTCCACATCGGCCAGCACCGCCTTGCAGCGGCCATAGAACGCGCGCCCCTCTTCGGTGAGCGACAGCTTGCGCGTGGTGCGCTGCAAAAGCCGCACGCCCAGGCGTTGCTCCAGGTCGGCCACATAGCGCGACACCGTGGGCTTGGATATGGCCAGCGCATCAGCGGCCTGCACAAAGCTGCCAGCGTCCACCACCGCCGCAAAGGTCTTCATTTCGAGGAACTTGTCCATTTGTTTTGAATTTCGGAATAGTTAATGTCATTGAAGCATATTTATCTTCATATCCGTAACAAATACAGTTCACCCATGCCTTCTAGCCAACGCAAGAAGGCAGGCAAGCCACCCATCCACCACCCAAGGAAACACCATGAACCGCACCTTCATCCAGTCCCTCGTTGCCACGGCAGCCCTCGCTGCCATGGGCTTTGCATCGGCCCAAACGCCCGCAGAAAACCCCGCCACCCCCGCGCCCAAGCATGAAAAGCAGGCGCCCAAGGTAGAGCGCAACCTCAAGGTTTTTGACAACCTGGACTTCGACGTGTTCAGCAACCAGAAGTGGGACCGCCTGAAGGAAAGCCACTCTCCCGACATCGTGGTGACTTGGCCCGACGGCCACGAAACCAAGGGCCTGGAGTCGCACACCAATGACCTCAAAGCCATGTTTGTGTTCGCACCCGACATCAAGATCAAAGAGCACCCCATCCGCTTCGGCTCAGGTTCGTGGACTTCGGTCACCGGCGTAATGACCGGCACCTTCACCCAGCCCATGCCCATTGGCGAAGGCAAAACCATTGCGCCCAACGGCAAACGCTTTGCCATCGGCATGGCTACCATTGGCCACTGGCAAGGCAAGACCATGGACCACGAGTGGCTGTTCTGGGATAACCAAGACTTCATGAAACAACTCGGCCTGGCCCAGTAACCCAGCAAGGGCACACGGCAAACCCACGCGCATTAAAAGAAAGCATCCCCATGGAAATCGGCATCTACACCTTTGGAGACCTTCCCGCCCATGCGCGTGGCCCGCAGGCAGCGCAACAGCGGCTGCAAGAAATTGTGGCCGCCGCCAAGCTGGCCGATGAGGCCGGGCTGCATGTGTTTGGCGTAGGTGAGCACCACCGCTCGGACTACGCGGTGTCGGCCCACACGGTGGTGCTGGGCGCGCTGGCTGCGGCCACCCGCAACATCCGCCTGACCAGCGCGGTCACCATCCTCAGCTCGGCCGATCCGGTGCGGGTGTTTGAAGACTTTGCCACCTTGGATTTGCTCTCCAACGGCCGCGCCGAACTGATGGCCGGGCGCGGTGCGTTTGTGGAGTCCTTCCCGCTGTTTGGTTTTGCGCTGCAAGACTACGAGGCGCTCTACAACGAGAAGCTGGAGTTGCTGCTGCAGTTGCGCGACCAAGAGCGCATCAACTGGCAAGGCCAGTTCCGGCCCGCGCTGGGCGGTGTGGAAGTGGCGCCCCGGCCTTTGAACCCGTTGCCCATCTGGATAGGTGCAGGCGGTACGCCGCAAAGCGCAGTGCGGGCCGGGCAGGCGGGCTTGCCGCTGAACCTGGCCAACATCGGCGGCGAGCCTGCGCGCTTCAAGCCGTTCATCGACCTGTACCGCAAGACTGGCCTGGCCGCAGGCCACGCGGCAGCCGATTTGAAAGTGGCTGTCTCTGGCCACCTGCATGTGCAAAAAGATTCGCAGCGCGCCCGCGACGAGTTCTTCCCGCACTACACGCACTACATGCGCCACAACCTGCCGCAGCGCGATGTGGGCTGGGCTATTTCACCGGCCGACTATGCGCAACTGGCCAGCCCGCGCGGCTCGCTGTTTGTGGGCAGCCCACAGGAGATTGCCGACAAAATTTTGTACGAGCACGAGCTGTTTGGGCACCAGCGCTTTCTGGCGCAAATCGACATTGGTGGCCTGCCGTTTGCCAAGGTGGCCCAAGCCATTGAACTGCTGGCTGGCGAGGTGCTGCCCATGGTCAACAACGCATTGGGCACCAGCGCGGCGCAGCGTGCCGACGCCGTAGCGTCCCCAGCCTGAACACCACTTCCATTCACCATCCTCAAGAGAGCCACACCATGACCCAACCCAGCGCTACCACTGCCGCCAAAATGCCCACCTGGTTCATCCCCCACGGCGGCGGCCCCTGCTTCTTTATGGACTGGAACCCGCCCCACGCCTGGAACAAGATGGCGGACTTTTTGAAGAACGTGGCCAGCACCTTGCCGCGCACGCCCAAGGCCATCGTCATGGTGTCGGCGCACTGGCTCACGCCCGACGTGACGGTGACCAGCGGCGCGCAGCCCGAACTCATTTACGACTACTACGGCTTCCCGCCCCACACCTACCAGCTCACCTATCCGGCCGCCGGCGCGCCCGCGCTGGCCGCGCAGATCGTGCAGACGCTGCAAGCCGCAGGCATTGCCAGCGGCCAGGATGCCCAGCGCGGCTTTGACCACGGCATGTTCATCCCGATGAAGCTGATGTTCCCGGACGCCAACATCCCGGTGTTGCAACTCTCGCTCAACGAATCGCTCAATCCCGAACAGCAGCTGCAAACCGGCCGCGCGCTGGAAGCCCTGCGCGAACAAGACGTGTTGATCATCGGCAGCGGCATGAGCTTTCACAACATGCGCGCTTACGGCAACCCGGCTTATGGCCCGGTGTCGGACGCCTTTGATGCCTGGCTCACCCAGGCAGTGGAAAGCAGCCCCGAGAAGCGTTATGAGTTGCTGGCGAACTGGACGCAGGCCCCCGGTGCCCGCGACTGCCACCCGCAGCGCGCCGAAGAGCATTTGCTGCCGCTGATGACGGTGGCCGGTGCCGCAGGCCAGGACGCTGGCCGCAAGGTGTTCAGCGACCGCGTGCTGGAGACCACGCTCTCGGCCTTCGTGTTCGGTTAAGCACTGCAAGGCCGCTTGGGGCAGGGCGCCCCGGGTGGTCCCATTCCATACTTCAAGTATCATCGAAGTATGGAATCAACCGCCGTTGTCAAAGCCCTGGCCGCTCTGGCCCAAGCCTCCCGCTTGGAGGTTTTTCGTTGCCTGGTGGTGGCGGGCGAGCCGGGCCTCACGCCCACTGCCTTGTCCGAAAACCTGGGCGTGGCCGCCAACACGCTGTCTTTCCACCTCAAAGAGCTGCTGCACGCCGACCTGGTCACCCAGGAGCGCGTCGGGCGCAACCTGATTTACCGTGCCCAGTTCGACCGCATGAACGCGGTGCTGGCCTACCTCACCCAAAACTGCTGCCAAGGCCAGCCGTGTACGGGCGAGGCGCTTGCGCCGTGCAGCCCTTCGTCCAATTGCTAAAGCCTTTATCCATGAGCCACCACGCCCCCCTGAACGTTCTCTTTTTGTGCACCCACAACTCGGCGCGCAGCATCCTGGCCGAAGCCTTGCTCAACTCCATGAGCAACGGCCGTTTCAAGGCCTTTTCGGCGGGCAGCAGCCCGCGTGCCAACCAGCAACCCAACCCCTTGGGTTTGCAGGTGCTGCGCAACGCAGGCATCCCCACCGAAGGCCTGTACAGCAAAAGCTGGGACGCGTTTTCCGCGCCCGACGCGCCAGCCATGGACCTGATCATCACCGTGTGCGACAACGCCGCCGGTGAGGTCTGCCCCGTGTGGCCCGGCCACCCCGCATCGGCGCACTGGAGCTACCCCGACCCGTCGGAAGGCGATGGCAGCGATATGCAAAAACTCGAAGCCTTCCGCAAGACCCTGCACGCCATCCACCGCCGTCTGGAGCTGTTTTGCAGCCTGCCCGATGACAAGCTGGAAAAAGCCGTGCTGCAAGACAGCGCACGCGATTTGGCCCACACCTGAAAGAACATCCATGCAAGCTTCCGCAAAACCAAAAGCCGCCCAGGCCACCGTGGCGCCCATGAGCGTGTTCGAGCGCTACCTCACGGTGTGGGTGTTGCTGTGCATCCTTGCCGGCATTGCGCTGGGGCAGTTTTTTCCGGGTGTGTTCCAGGCCATTGGTGCGATGGAAGTGGCCAAGGTCAACCTGCCAGTGGGGCTGCTGATCTGGGTCATGGTCATCCCCATGCTGGTGAAGGTGGACTTCGGGGCGCTGGGCGAGGTGCGCAAGCACGTCAAAGGCATTGGCGTCACGCTGTTTGTGAACTGGCTGGTCAAGCCTTTTTCCATGGCCTTGCTGGGCTGGCTGTTTATCCGCCACTGGTTTGCGCCCCTGCTGCCGCCGGACCAACTCGACAGCTATATTGCCGGCCTTATTCTGCTGGCCGCAGCGCCGTGCACCGCCATGGTGTTTGTGTGGAGCCGCCTCACAGGTGGTGACCCGCTGTTCACGCTCTCGCAAGTGGCCTTGAACGACAGCATCATGGTGGTGGCCTTTGCGCCGCTGGTGGGCTTTCTGCTGGGCATCTCGGCCATCACGGTCCCGTGGGACACGCTGCTGACTTCGGTGGTTTTGTACATCGTGATTCCGGTGATCCTGGCGCAGTTGTTGCGCAAGGCGCTGCTGAAAAATGGCACTGCCGCATTTGAGGCCGCCATGGCCCAGGTGGGGCCGTGGTCTATTGCCGCATTGCTGCTCACGCTGGTGCTGCTGTTTGCCTTTCAGGGCGAGGCCATCCTGCAGCAGCCGATCGTCATTGGCTTGCTGGCCGTGCCCATTCTGATCCAGGTGTTTTTCAATTCCGCGCTGGCCTACTGGCTTAACCGCGCCGTGGGCGAGAAGCACAACATCGCCTGCCCCTCGGCCCTGATTGGCGCCTCCAACTTCTTTGAACTGGCCGTGGCCGCCGCCATCAGCCTGTTTGGCTTCCACTCCGGTGCTGCGCTGGCCACGGTGGTGGGTGTGCTGATTGAAGTGCCCGTCATGCTGCTGGTGGTTTACATCGTCAACAACAGCAAGGGCTGGTACGAACGCAGCCCCGCCTAAGAAAGAACAACATGACAAACATCACGATTTATCACAACCCGGCCTGCGGCACCTCCCGCAACACGCTGGCCCTGATTCGCAACAGCGGAGTCGAGCCCACGGTGGTGGAGTACCTCAAGACGCCGCTCACCAAGCCCCAGTTGCAAGACCTGCTCAAGGCCCTGGGCATCAGCGCACGCGCACTGCTGCGCGAGAAGGGCACGCCCTACGCCGAGCTGGGCCTGGCTGAGGCCCACTGGAGCGAAGACCAGTTGCTGGACTTCGTGGTGCAGCATCCCATCCTGATGAACCGCCCGGTGGTGGTCACGCCCTTGGGCGCCAAGCTCTGCCGCCCCAGCGAAGCCGTGCTGGACATCCTGCCCCAGCCGCAACAAGGTGCCTTTTCCAAGGAAGACGGCGAAGCCGTGGTGAACGCGCAAGGCCAGCGTGTCTGAGCACGCGCTGCCCAGCAGCAACGTAGACGCCGCCTGCTTTCAGCTCCCTGAGCCCGAGCGGCTGCGCGCTGCCACACCGTCTACCCACGCACCGCGCATCCTGATGCTGTATGGCTCGCTGCGCGAGCGTTCGTACAGCAAGCTGCTCACACTGGAAGCGGCCCGCCTGCTGCAGGCCATGGGAGCCGAGGTGAAGGTGTTTGACCCGCAAGATTTGCCCCTGCCCGATGGCGCGCCCGACACCCACCCCAAGGTGCAGGAACTGCGTGCCTTGGCTGCGTGGTCCGAAGGCATGGTGTGGTGCTCACCCGAGCGCCACGGCGCCATGACCGGCATCATGAAAAGCCAGATCGACTGGATACCGCTGTCGGTGGGCGCGGTGCGGCCCACGCAGGGCAAGACGCTGGCCGTCATGGAGGTGAGCGGTGGCTCGCAGTCCTTTAACGCCGTCAACCAGATGCGCGTGCTGGGGCGCTGGATGCGCATGCTCACCATCCCCAACCAAAGCTCGGTGGCCAAGGCCTTTCTGGAGTTTGACGAGGCCGAGCGCATGAAGCCTTCCGCCTACTACGACCGCGTGGTGGATGTGATGGAGGAGCTGATGAAGTTCACCCTCCTCACGCGCGACGTGGCCCCCTACTTGGTTGACCGTTACAGCGAACGCAAAGAGAGCGCAGAGGAACTGAGCCGACGGGTCAACCAGCGCTCGCTCTAGCCTTGGGGCTGCTGCGTTTGATCTAACGCAATAGTCATCGCTGCTTCATATTGCTTTTCACCGGGCTGTCATTTCCGGTTCCTACATTGCCTGCACATGCTCTCGTACCTGCAAGCAACACTGAACCGAAAGGCAACTCACCATGCGCAATTTTTGGAAGCAAATTCAGCAACTCCAATGGGATGACCACCGCTACTACCACCAGTGCCGCATCAACCAGACGCTGCACCTGATCAGCGCAGTTAGCTTTTTGGTGGCCTACGCCTTGCTGTTTGTGGACCCCGCAGCCGCAGGCATCGTGGGCTGGTTGGTGGGCATGGTCACGCGCCAGTCCGGTCACATCTTTTTTGAGCCGCGCGGCTATGACACCATCAACAACACCAGCTATGACCACAAGGAGTCCATCAAGGTAGGCTTCAACATGCGCCGCAAGGCCATCTTGATCAGCCTGTGGTTGTCCTTGCCTGTGCTGCTGTGGCTATCGCCCAGCTTGTTTGGCCTGATTCAACCCGCCCAAGGCTTCAACGGCTATATGCACGACGTGGGCCTGATGTGGTTGGCCCTAGGCTCCGGTGGTTTGCTGTTCCGCACCCTGCATTTGTTCTTCTTGCGCAGCCCGTCCTGGGGCCTTGCATGGGCTGCCAAGATTTTGCTGGACCCGTTTCACAACGTGCACATTTACTGGGCGTCACCCATCGCGCTATTGAAGGGCCAGCGTCTGGACCCGCTCAAGGCAGACCACTGAGAAGCGCTGCCACGGCAGGGCGCAAGGGCGTCACGCCGTTGTCATAAATTCTCCATACGATGCGATGTGTGGTCATTGTGGCCAGACATCTATCCAATAAATCAGTCAAGGGAGCGGCACCATGCCCATCGAGTTTGAAGACACCAGCGACACGCTGCGCACCATTCGCATTGCCGGTCGCCTGGACCTGGTTGGCACGGACGAAATCGCCACCAAATTTGCCGCGCTGTCCACGGTCCATGACCGCCGTGTGGTGGTGGATTTGACCGGCGTGAGCTTCCTGGCCTCCATCGGCATCCGCTCCATCATCACCAATGCCAAGGCGCTGCAACAGCGCGGTGGCCGCATGGTGCTGTTTGTGGGTAGCAACGAATCCGTTGCCAAGACGCTGGAAACCACCGGCATCGACAGCCTGATTCCGCTGTTCAGCGACCAGGCTGCTGCAGTGGCAGCCGCCTCTGCCTGAGCCCATGCAGCTTGGCGCGCACGACATGCTGAACACTGCGGCCCTGGACATCAGAGCCGCCGTGTCGGACGTGCGCGTGGCCTCCGAATGGATGGCCGGTTTTGCCGCCGCACAGAATGTGCCGCCCGAACAGATCAACCGCCTGGACCTGTGCCTCAACGAGGCCTTGGCTAATGTCATTTCGTATGGCAACGAGGCCGCGCTCACGCAGCCTGTGCTGCTGCGCATGCATGTGCGCTGCGAGCACGGCGCGTGCGAGGCAGCGGTAACCGTGTCCGATGCGGGCATGGCCTTTGACATGGCCCACGCGCCCATTGCCGAGCGCCCGCACTCGCTGGCAGAAGCCGAGCCGGGTGGTTTGGGTTTGCTGATGATTCGCAGCTTTTCCGATGCGCTGACCTACCAGCGCAGCAACAGCCGCAACGAGCTGACCTTCTGCGTGCGCTGGAACGGGCAAGCTGCCGCATAGCCGTGAACCACTTCCGCAAGTTCAAAGACCGCGCAGACCGGCGGAAAGTATTCGCTGCGCGCGACCCCGAGCGCCGCAAGCAAGACCGTCGCAGCGCCACGCTGGGCTGGATTCCGCTGTTCCAGAACGTGCACCCTGGCAAGCTGCGTGCAGCCTTGGCCGAATGCGAAATCCTGGAGCTGCCTAGCGGCACCCACTTGCTCACGCCCGGCGAGATGAACAACGCCGTGTTCATTCCCCTGGCCGGCAGCGTAGTGGCCCGCCTGGAGAATGGCCCCGGCAACACCTCCGACATTCCGATTGAAATTGGCGCCTGTGTGGGCGAGCTCTCTGCCATCGACGGCAAGGCCGTATCGGCCCTGGTGCTGGCCACCAGTGACATCCGCGTGTTGCGCATTTCGTCCGAGGTGTTTTGGGAGCATGTGATGACCATGCCCCACGTGGCGCGCAACATGCAAAAGACGCTGAGCGACCGCGTGCGCAAAACCAATGAGATGGCGCTCAAGGCCCAGCGCGAGCATCTGGAGTTGGTGCACTTGCGCAAAGAGCTGGCCGTGGCCACGCAGCTGCAAGCCAGCATGCTGCCGCTGCAGCGCCCCATCTTCCAGCAGCGCCCCGAACTGGATGTGTGTGGCTTCATGGAGCCCGCATCCAACGTGGGCGGCGACTTGTTTGACGCCTTCTTTGTCGACGACAACCTGCTGTTCTTTTGCATTGGCGATGTGTCCGGGCACGGCGTGGCATCGGCACTGTTCATGGCGCGGGCCATTGGCCTGCTGCGCCTCTTGGCCATGAAGACCAATGAGCCGCACCAGTTGCTCAAAGAGCTGAACGACCGGCTCTGCATCGCCAACGAAACCAATATCTTCGTCACCCTGTTTTGCGGCTTCTACGACGCACGCAGCGGGCGCCTGAGTTACTCCAACGGCGGGCACTGCGCACCGCTTTTGCTCAAGGGCAACAAGGCGGAATTTCTGAAGGTACCCAAAGGGCCGCTGGTGGGCGCGTTTGAAGGCATTGCCTTTGGCCAAGCCGAAATCACGCTGCAACCGGACGAGCTTTTGTTTTGCTACACCGACGGCGTGACCGAAGCCCAAACTGCAGCGGGCGAAGAGTATTCCGACGCACGCTGCGCCCGCCAGTTAGAGACCTTCGGCCAAGCCCCGCTGGCCGACTTGCTG
>Ga0228698_1001648_pt1 | contig 10573 bp, 6 predicted proteins | sample McNCre117_Aug_MG_FD_178015 | JGI IMG/M metagenome (GOLD analysis project Ga0228698, IMG submission 178015) | Freshwater microbial communities from McNutts Creek, Athens, Georgia, United States - 1-17_Aug_MG | ecosystem: Environmental > Aquatic > Freshwater > Creek | place: USA: Georgia...
GCCGCCCGCTGCCATCGCGCTGGTGGCTGATGCTGCTTTTGGTGATTGCCAGCGTGGCAACCTACCGCACCCACCGCACTTTGCTTGGGCGGGACGCCGGCGTTACGTTCATCGTGGTGCTGCTGGCCCTGAAAACCCTGGAAATACATGCCCGACGGGACACCTTTGTGGTGTTCTTTCTGGGCTTTTTTGCACTGCTGTCCAACTTCTTCTTTTCCCAAAGTCTGCTGACCGCCGTTGCCATGGTGCTGGGCCTGCTGGGCCTTTTGACCGCGCTGGTGAATCACCACATGCCTGTGGGCCGCCCGCCACTCATGTTGGCAGCGCGCACGGCCGGCGGCATGGCCTTGTTGGGCGCGCCCATCATGGTGGTGCTGTTTGTATTGTTCCCGCGCGTGGCGCCTTTGTGGGGCCTGCCCGGCGACTCCACTGGCGGGCACACGGGCCTGTCCAACAGCATGCAAGTGGGCACCATCAGCAATCTGGCGCTGGACGAAAGCGTGGCGATGCGCATTCGTTTTGCGGGAACGGTCCCGCCCCAAAACGCGCTGTATTTCCGGGGGCCGGTGCTTTCCGCCTTTGACGGAACCGAATGGAAGCCTTTGCGCTCGGTTTTGCCCCCCCAGCGCCAATTGGCGGCACAACTGGAAGTAGAAGGCCCACCCATTCGATACGAAGTGACGCTGGAGGCCAATCACCATCCGTGGTTGCCCTTGCTAGACGCGACGCCAAAAGCCCCCGTCGTTCCCGGCCTCACAGCGACCATGCAAAGTGACCTCCAATGGAATGCGGACCAACCCGTGAACGACCTGGTGCGCTTCAAGGCAGAAAGTTACACCCGTTTTCGCCACGGCCCGGTCAAGCAAAGTCTGGCGCTGCAAGAGCTGCTGGAGTTGCCGGAGGGCTTTAATCCGCGCACCCGCCAGCTCGCTCTGGACCTGCGCCGCGATCCGCGCTACGCCAAAGCCGACGCCGCAGGCCTGGTAGACGGCGTGATGAACCTGCTGCGTACCGGCGGGTACCGCTACACCCTGGAGCCCGGTGTATTTGGCACGCATACGGCCGATGAATTCTGGTTCGACCGCAAGGCCGGATTCTGTGAACACATTGCGTCCAGCTTTGTGCTGCTGCTGCGCGCAATGGGCGTGCCGGCGCGCGTGGTAACCGGATATCAAGGCGGCTCCGTCAACCCGCTGGACGGCTATTGGACGGTGCGCCAAAGCGATGCCCATGCCTGGGCCGAAGTGTGGATAGCCGGTCAGGGCTGGACACGGGTGGACCCCACGTCGGCGGTGGCACCCGGGCGCACCGGCACGCCGAGTCGCCTGATCCCGCCCCGCGGCGTGATCGCACAGGCACTGGGCAGCATCAGTCCCGGCTTTGAAATCAACCTGCGCGCCATGTGGGAAGCCACCAACAACCGCTGGAACCAATGGGTGCTGAACTACTCACAGGCCAAACAGCTGGACTTGCTACGCAACGTAGGCTTTGAGTCTCCGGATTGGGAAGACCTGGCTTATGTGCTGCTGGGCATTGCCGTCACCGTCAGCCTGATGGGCGCGGGCTGGGCCCAATGGGAGCGTCTGCACCAGGACCCGTGGTTGCGCCTGTTGCTTGGCGCCCAACAGCAATTGCGCCGGGCCGGCTGGTCTTTAGAGCCCCACGCGCCCCCGCGCCAAATAGCCACCCTGGTGCGGGAACACATGGCCACGTTGTCCGCCGCCAATGATCGCGGAGATACCCGCGTCGAGGATTTGCAGCGTCTGTGTGACTGGCTGCTGCGGCTTGAAGCATGGCGGTACGCACCCACCGCCGCGCAGCCCCCAAAAACCCGCTCCGCGCTGGGTACACTGCGGCGGGAATACCGCCAGCTCCGCTGGCCCGCACCATATCAATCCGGGACACCGTGAAACGCCACTTCATCGCCATTGCCATCGCCCTTGCCACAGGGGTTTTTTGCAACGTGTCGGCACACGCCGCGACCGCCATTCAGACCCTGCCCTACCACCCCATGGGCAAAGCCACCAAGTCCAAGGCAAAAAACAAGGCACCCGCCATTCGGACTGGTAAAGGAGCCGAAGGTACTGCCTATGTGAACCGCATCGATGTCATGGTGCAGGCCGACGCCATTGCCGAACGCCGCGGGCTGGACCCGCAGTGGGTCCGCGATGCCATCGGCAAGGCGCGCTACCTACCCGCAGTGGCACGTGCCATCCTGCCGCCTGCAGCCGGCGTGGCAAAAAACTGGACGGCCTACCGCAGCCGCTTTGTGGAGCCAATCCGCATCAAGGCAGGCACCCGCTTCTGGCAGGCCAACCGCGAAACACTGGAACGTGCCGAGGCCGAGACCGGCGTGCCGGCCAGCATCATTGTGGGAATCATTGGGGTGGAAACCATTTACGGCCAGAACACCGGCAATTTCCGCGTCATGGACGCACTGGCTACGCTGACCTTTGACTTCCCGCAAGCGCACCCCAAAGCAGCGGCGCGCAAGGCATTTTTTCAGAACGAACTGGAAGAATACCTGGCGCTGACCAGTCGCACCCGCACCGACCCGCTGGCGCTGCGCGGCAGCTACGCCGGCGCCATGGGCTGGCCACAATTCATGCCGTCAAGCTGGGTGAAATACGCCGTCGATTTCGATGGCGATGGCCGGGTGGACCTGTTTCACAGCCAGGCCGACGTGATCGGCTCGGTAGCCAATTACTTCAAGGCGTTCAACTGGCGCCCAGGTATGCCCACGCACTACCCGATACAGCTCAACGGCACCGATGCCGACAAGGCGGCACTGCTGGTGCCCGACATTCAGCCCAGCTTCAGCGTGGCCGAAATGTCCGAACGCGGCGCGGTGTTTGACCCAAGCGGCCAGCAACACGCCGGACCGCTGGCGCTGATTGAATTGCAAAACGGCGAAGCGCCCGCGCACTACGTCGCAGGTACTGAAAATTTCTATGCCATTACCCGCTACAACTGGAGCAGCTACTACGCCATGGCCGTGATCGAACTCGGCCAGGCGGTCGCCAAGGCGATGGCCGAATCGTCTTCCGGAAATACCGACACAGCCCAATAAACCATGGCCACTGCACCCTCTAGCACCGAAACCCTGAAGCTCGACCGTACCGATGGCAGCGCCACGCTGGAGTTGTACCGCGCAGCACTGGGGCCTATGCGGCGGGACTATTACCTCAAGGCATTCACCCGGTTTGATGCAGCTGGCAAGACGGGCGCCAGCTGGAATGCGGTGGCCGGGCTGTTCACCATCCAGTGGCTGGCGTTTCACAAGCTTTGGGCCGCGGCTTTGGCCTATGTCGGCGCGCTGGTGTTTGCCGCCTTGCTGTTGCTGGGCATCGGGCGCGTACTGTTTCACCTGGATGACACCGCGCTGATTGCATTGGGCGGTTTGGCTTGGGTCGCCTCGGTCGCCGTGCCTGGGCTGTGGGGCAACGCCTGGCTATATACGGCCTTGAGCCAACACATTGAAAAGGCGCTGGTCGACAGTGCAACACTGGAAGACGCCTGTGCCACGCTTGCGCACCAAACGGGCGGACGCCGGCGAATGGCCGGATTGGCCGGCGGCAATGTGACCCTCTTGGCGGCAGTGGCGGGCCTCTTTTACGGGTGGCCCGATACGGCATCTTTGCCTCTGAACAGTAGCAAGATGGCAGCGGCGCGCACAGCAACGCCAGACAATACCGCCAGCGTGCTAGCCCACCCATCGGCCGCGACCGCCTCAAGTCCGCAAACGGCGCCCGCCAATTCTGCGGCACCCATGCCGTCCGCCCCGGTTCAGCCAGTACAGGCACCCCATGAAGAAGCGATTGCCAACGCTGCACGCGTCAGCAAGGGCAGCGTGCAACAAGCCATTTCACCAGTCCCTGCCGCGGTCACGACCGCTGCTGCCGTCGCGGCGCCCGCCAGGGAAGAAAAATCCACGGTTCCGACGGTCCCGGTAACCGCGCTGGCGAAGTCCGACAAGGCAGCGTCACCGTCCCAATCGGAACCACCCGCACAACCGGCCAATGCTGCCAAGTCAGAGACGCCTGTTCCGGCTGACAAAGCGCAGAAAGTTGTGAAGCCGGAGAAGTCTGGAATGAAGGACAAGAAGCCTGCCGCCGACACCCTCAAAAAGCCAGAAAAAACAAAACCGACCCGCGAACCTGCCAAAGCCAAAGCGCTGACAGTCACCGCGTCAAAACCAACACAAGCGCTAGTGCCAGAGTCAGCGCCAGCGCCAGCGCCCTCAAAAAGCGCAACCCAGGCGTCGGACAAATTCCTTATCAACGTGGGCCTGTTTTCAGACTCCAACAACGCGCGCAACGCAGTTGCCAAGCTGCAAGACGCTGGGCTGCCGGTGCTTTCCAATACTTTGAAATCGCCAAAGGGCGAGCGCACGCGAGTGCGGGTGGGGCCGTATGAAACCCAGGCAGAAGCCGACCGGGTCGCGGAGTCCATTCAGGCCATGCGGCTTGAGGCGGTGGTGGTCAAACCCTGAGCGGGTCGGTGCGGGTCGCACCGCAGGGGCAGTCTGTCGGAGCGCAGGTGACGGTCAGATGACCGACACGCTCTCGAATACCGGGTAGAGCGCATCGACCCATGCATCAACCTCTTCAGGGCTGATGCGAATGTGGTCCATGCAAGCCTGACCGTACTGGTCCCATTCGCGGTGCACCTGAATGCCTTCGTGGCGCGCCACCAGGTTTTCCGCCACCAACCCCATTGCCACCAGGGTGCGCACTTCGTCGGGAAAGCGGGTGTCGTTCAGCGCCGTGAAGTCATGGTGCAAGCGCACGGCCACGGCCACCAGGGGCGACAGCCGCCAGGTTTTGGCCACGATGGCACCGACCACCGCATGGTCCGTATGGTGGGCGGCATTTTCGGTTTCGGTAAAGCCGCGATCCTGCCGGGCCATTGCCTCGGCCAGGGTTCCGGAATAGCCCTTCAAGCCCATCAGCATGATCGGAATGCCGACATGGCAAAACAGGCCGCAGGTGTGCGCAATTTCAGCATCCACGCCGTAGAGTTGCTTGGCAATAAAGCCCATGGCCAAGGCGCGGCGGGTGGAGGTTTCCCAGAAGTGTTCGATGAGTTGCGACTTGACCGGAATGCTGTTGCGGGTGAGAAAGCAGGTGAGGATGCCGATGGTGGGCCCCACGCCCAACATGGCCACTGCCTGCGCCACCGTTTCGGCCGGGCGCGGGCGGGCATACAAAGGGCTATTGGCAATGCGCATCAGTGAAGCGGCCATGGCCACGTCACTGGCTGCGATGCGGGTAATTTCAGCGGGATCGGGGTCGGCCTGATCGACCTCCTTGCGCAGTTCGAGCAACAACTCGGGGCACGGCGGAATGACGATGTCCTTGACCGGACCCTCGTCTCTTGCCTTGTCCAGCTCACGGTGAATATCTGCGACGCCCATGCATGCCCTTTCTGCTTGCATTATCCAACGATATTTTTTGTGGATTCCGGCTTTTGGTTGATGGCCGTCAATGCCCGGCGATCCGGTCGCGGCACCCTGTGTTAGGGGCGCAACCGACCGTGGAAGTCGCGTCCGAAAGTCCTGATTGCCACCGGCGTGTTGAGTTTCCGCAGCGTCATCGGCAGTTTGGGCGCAGAGCCGGCAGAAGCCGAAGCCATCACCCAGCGGATGGCACAGGGCCATCTCGACACGGCCATCCGCGTCCGGCAGGGCGACACCAGCAGCCGGCTGCATTCCATCAAGGAACTGCGGGACAGCCTTGTTCACATCGTGGGCGACGTGCGCAAAGACGCGCTCGGCGTCGCCACCGCCAGGCAGCGCCATGGTCGACCCAGCCGGTGGCACCATGAATGAAGTGGTGGCCTCCATCAAGCGCGTGACCGACATTGGTGCACGGCGTATCCATCTTCAAGCTCAGCGCGACATAGCGCGCAGTCCGGTCAGGCTCCGGCCACCAGGAATTCGCGGCTGATGTGGGCACCCAGATCGTTCACGCGGTCCAGGAACTGCGTCAGGTAGGCGTGCAGGCCGGTGGCCAGAATTTCGTCAATGCGGCCGTATTTCAATTCGGCACGCAGCTTGCCCGCACGGCGCAACGTTTCGCTGTCCGGGTTGCTCGACACCAGCGCGAGGTTGGAAACCACTTCGTTCAGGCTGGCGTGCAGCGAACGCGGCATGTCGGATTTGAGAATGAGCAACTCCGCCACGCGCTCGGGACGGATGACGTCGCGGTAGACCTTGCGGTACACCTCAAAGGCAGAGACGCTGCGCAGTATGGCGCTCCAGTGGTAGAAGTCGTACTCTTGGTCACGTTCATTGGCCACGCCATAGAAATCACTTTGCACCGCATGGAACTTCACATCCACCAGACGCGCGGTGTTGTCCGAGCGTTCCAGAAAAGTGCCCATGCGCATGAAGTACAGGGCCTCGTCCATGAGCATGGTGCCCACGGTCACGCCGCGTGACAGGTGCGAGCGGAACTTGACCCATTCAAAGAACTGCGCCGGGTCGGCCTCGAATTCGCCGCTCTTGATCATGCGTTTGACTTCGAGCCAGGTCTGGTTCTGTGTTTCCCACACTTCGGTGGTCAGCGTGCCGCGCACGGCCCGGGCGTTCTCGCGGGCCGCACCCAGACAGGAAATGATGGACGAGGGGTTGCTCTCGTCTTTCACCATGAAGTCCATGACGTCGCGGGCGGTCACCGAGCCGTATTGCTTGGTGTAGGCGCCCGTGAGTTCGCTGATGCTCAAGAGGCCCTGCCAGCCCATTTGGGCGACGGCCTCGCTTTGGGGCAGCAGCGAGGTCTGGTAGTTCACATCCAGCATGCGCGCGGTGTTTTCAGCCCGCTCGGTGTAGCGGGACATCCAGAAGAGGTGGTCTGCGGTTCTAGAAAGCATTTCAATAACTCCGGCACTGAGCGCCAATAACGCAACGATAGAAATAACTAACATCAAAGACACTGCAGAACCAGCTTGGCTGGGCTGCCAGTGTCGCCCCCTTGAGGGGGGAGGCCGCTACGCGCAGCGAGCGGCAAAGGGGGTGCTTCATGCCTCCAATATCCAGGTATCTTTGGTTCCGCCGCCTTGGGATGAGTTCACCACCAAAGAGCCTTCTTTCAGGGCCACGCGGGTCAGGCCTCCGGGCACCATCTGCACGGTCTTGCCGGAGAGCACATAGGGGCGCAGGTCGATGTGGCGCGGCGCAATGCCGCTTTCCACAAACGTAGGGCAGCTCGACAGACTCAGCGTGGGCTGGGCGATGTAGCCGCTGGGGTTGGCCAGCAGGGCCTTGCGGAAATCTTCAATCTCGGCGGTGGTGGAAGCGGGGCCCACCAACATGCCGTAGCCACCTGCGCCGTGTACCTCTTTCACCACCAGGTCTTTCAGGTTGGCCAGGGTGTACGCCAGATCATCCTTGTTGCGGCACATGTAGGTGGGCACGTTGTTCAGGATAGGCTTCTCGCCCAGATAGAACTCGATCATCTTGGGCACGTAGGGGTAGATCGATTTGTCATCGGCAATGCCGGTGCCGACTGCGTTGCAAATCGTCACATGGCCTGCGCGGTAAGCATCGATCAAGCCCGCGCAACCCAGCGTGGAGGTGGGGCGGAACACGGTGGGATCCAGAAAATCGTCGTCCACGCGGCGGTAAATCACATCCACGCGGCGCGGGCCGCGCGTGGTTCGCATGTAAACAAACTTGTCTTTGACAAACAAGTCCTGCCCTTCCACCAGCTCCACGCCCATTTGCTGGGCCAGGAATGCGTGTTCGAAGTAGGCGCTGTTGTACATGCCGGGCGTGAGCACCACCACGGTCGGTTCGGCGGTCGTCTCGGGGCTGCTGGCGCGCAGGGTTTCCAGCAACAGGTCAGGGTAATGGGCCACCGGTGCCACGCGGTGCGCGCTGAACAGGTCGGGGAACAGCCGCATCATCATCTTGCGGTCTTCCAGCATGTAGCTCACACCGCTGGGCACGCGCAGGTTGTCTTCAAGTACGTAGTACTCACCGTTGCCCTTGGCATCGGGTGCGCGCACGATGTCAATGCCGCTGATATGGGAGTAGATCTGGTGCGGCACGTCCACACCCACCATTTCGGGGCGGAACTGGGCATTGCCTTCGATCTGGTCACGCGGCACCACGCCGGCTTTCAGGATTTCCTGATCGTGGTAGATGTCATGGATAAAGCGGTTAAGCGCATTGACGCGCTGGACCAAACCCTTTTCCATGCTGGCCCACTCATGGGCGGGAATGATGCGGGGGATCAGATCGAAGGGAATCAGGCGCTCGGTGCCGGCACCGCTCTCGTCTTTCTCGCCATACACGGCAAAGGTGATGCCGACGCGGCGAAAGATCATCTCGGCTTCTTCGCGGCGCTTGGCCATCATGTCGCCGGGCTGCCGCGCCAACCACTCGTCATAGATTTTGTAGTGGTCGCGAATCTGCTCGCCCTTGGAGAAGAACTCGTAGGGCAGCTTGGTGTACATCTCGTCAAATTTCTGCATAAATCCTCTTGAACTCAATCTCTGGTATTGCCTAAAGCAAACTTCGCACCAACATCCTAAACCCCTGCACACCCCGTTATCGCGCACTGTTATGGAACACGGTGGCTCCAATAGCGCTGCCGCTCCTGGCGGGTGCACTGCACAGGCAAAGGATTGTCCGAGCGCCACTGCATTGCACCGCAATGGGGCGAGTCATGCACCGTTATGCCGCGCTCCGCATAACGCACCATAACTGGAGCCGCCGGGTGGCCGTAACGGTTGCGGTAACCGGACTGCACCCACGCCTGCCGGGGCTGCACCGCATCCAAAAACGCCTCGCTGCTGGAAGTCTTGCTGCCGTGGTGTGGCACCAGCAGCACATCGGCCTTCAAAGGGACATGGGCGGCAATAAGCGCCGCCTCTTGAGGCGCTTCAATATCTGCCACCAGCAGTGCGACCTGCCGCGTCGCGCCGGCACTTTGAATGCGCAGCACACACGACAGGGCATTGGGTTTGTGGGGCGCGCCATAGTCGGCTGCCTGTGGGTGCAGGAGGTCAAACTGCACGCCGTCCCATTCCCAGTGCTGCCCTGCGCTGCAGCGTTGCGCCGGACGCACCGCTTGCAAAGCGTCATCCGCGCCAATGGAACTCATCAAAACCGCCTGCTCTTGCATAGCCAACACGGCGGGGGCACCACCGATGTGATCGGCATCGCGGTGACTGACCACGAGCATGTCCAACCGCACGTGCAAGGCCTGCAAAAGTGGCAACAGCACCCGGTGGCCTGCATCACTTTCCAGGCTGTAACGCGGCCCCGCGTCGTACAGCAACGCATGGTTGGTCGTACGCACCAGCACGGCATTGCCCTGCCCGACATCGGCGGCCAGCAAACTGAACTCCCCCAGCGGCGGCACCGGAGCCTGCCACATCAACACGGGAAGCACCAGCGGGAGGCCCAGCACGCGCAGCCGCCACGGCCATGGCGCAACCAGCACCACACCTCCCACCACCCCAGCGGCCGCCAGCCCCCACGGCGCCTTCGCCACGGTGAAGGTGGCCCAAGACAGCGCTGCCAGCCATTGCAATAGCTGCATGAGGAGTGCAATCGACGCACCGGCCCAGTCCCAGATAACAGGAACCGCCACGCCCAGCATCGCCAAAGGCGTCACCACCAGCGTCACCCACGGAATAGCCAGCGCATTGGCCAGCAAACCCACCACGGAGACCTGTCCGAACAGCAGCAAAGTCAGCGGTGCCAGGGCCACCGTAACCACCCACTGCTCGCGCAGCATCGCCCGCACACGCGTGCCCGTTGCGTGCAACCAACCGTCGGCGTCAGGGCGCCCTGAATGGCCCGCGTCCGTCGCAAACAGCACCCCCACTGCCACAAAACTGAGCCAGAACCCCGCCTGCATCAAAGCCCAGGGATCGCATGCCACCACCACCGCACACGCCAGCATCCAGGTCTGCGGCCAGGGCCAGCGCAGCCCGGAAAGGCGCAGCAGCGTGACCGCAGCCAACATCCAGCAGGTCCTTTGGGCCGGTATGCCCCAGCCCGAAAAAACCGAATACGCCAGTGCCAACGCCAGGCCACCCGCCAACGCCGCAGTCGGCGCAGGAAGTGCCTCACACAACCGGGTTGATCGGCGCCACAGCCACCCCACCAGCCAGACCGCGCCCCAGGCAAACATGGTGATATGCAGTCCCGATATGCTGACCAAATGCGCGATGCCGGTGGCGCGGAACACATCCCAATCCACCCGGTCAATAGCCGCCTGATCACCCACCACCAACGCCGCAATAAGCCCCGCAAACTGCCGCTGCTCGACGTGGGTTGCGATGCGTTCGCGAACCACCTGGCGCAAAAGCGCCACGGGATGCCGCCAGGTCTGCCCGACGCGCTGCGGCGCGGCGTCCGCAGGCCCGGCGCGCACATAGCTGCTGGCCTGCACACCCCGCTCCCACATCCACAACTCATAGTCAAAACCAAAAGGGTTGCTGCTGCCGTGGGGTGCCCGCAGGCGCACGGTAATGCCCCAGCGCTCACCGGCCCGCACGTCGCCTGGCGGGCGCTGCACGCTGAGCGGATCTCCGGCCATGGCATAAGCGCCCGCGT
>Ga0228698_1001649_pt1 | contig 10556 bp, 7 predicted proteins | sample McNCre117_Aug_MG_FD_178015 | JGI IMG/M metagenome (GOLD analysis project Ga0228698, IMG submission 178015) | Freshwater microbial communities from McNutts Creek, Athens, Georgia, United States - 1-17_Aug_MG | ecosystem: Environmental > Aquatic > Freshwater > Creek | place: USA: Georgia...
GGTGTCCTCGTCGAAGGACTCGATCTCCAGCATCTCCTGCAGCGGCACGTAGGCCACTTCCTCCAGGCTGGCAAAACCTTCCTCGATCAGGATATCGGCGATCTCCTGATCGACGTCGAGCTTTTCCATGAACAGCGAGCGGATCGACTCGGATTCGGCCGCCTGCTTCTGCGCCGATTCGTCGGCGGTCATGATGTTGATCTTCCAGCCCGTCAGGTCGGACGCCAGGCGCACGTTCTGGCCGCCACGGCCGATCGCGATCGCGAGGTTCTCCTCGTCCACCACGACGTCCATCGCGTGACGTTCCTCATCGACCACGATCGACTGCACATTGGCCGGAGCCAGCGCGCCGATCACGAACTGGGCCGGATCTTCGCTCCACAGCACAATATCCACGCGTTCGCCCGACAGCTCGTTGGTCACGGCATTGACGCGCGAGCCGCGCACGCCGACGCAGGTGCCGATCGGGTCGATGCGCTTGTCGTGCGAGAACACCGCGATCTTGGCGCGGCTGCCCGGGTCGCGGGCGCAGTTCTTGATGTCGAGCAGGCCCTGCTCGATCTCGGGCACTTCCTGGCGGAACAGCTCGATCATGAACTCGGGCGCGGCGCGCGACAACAGGATCGGAGCACCGCGCAGGGTCAGATCGACCTCCATGATCATGGCACGCACGCGGTCGCCGGAACGGAAGTTCTCCTTCGGGATCATCTCGCCCCGCTTGAGACGGCCCTCGACCCGGCCGCTCTCGACGATCACGTCGCCCTTGTCCAGACGCTTGACGGTGCCGACGAAGATCTTGTCGCCGCGCGACATGAAATCGTTGAGCAGCATCTCGCGCTCGGCGTCGCGGATGCGCTGCAGGATCACCTGCTTGGCGGCCATCGCGCCGATGCGCCCGATCGGCAGGCTCTCGACCTGGTGCTCGATGAAGTCACCGACCTGGATGCCGGGATTATCGTCGGCAACATCGGAGATCATCTCCTCGGCTTCCGGGTTCTGGAGGCCGGCCTCGTCGGGCACCACCAGCCAGCGGCGGAAGGTGTCGTAGCTGCCACTGTCGGGATCGATCGCGACACGGATATCGACCTCGCCCTTGTACAGCTTCTTGGTGGCCGAAGCCAGCGCGGTCTCGACGGCGCCCAGTACCAAGTCGCGCTCCACATTCTTTTCGCGCGAGATCGCATCGATCAACATCAACATTTCGCGATTCATTTCACTCGCCTGCCTTTCCGTACTCTGCTGTTTCTCAAACCTGTTCGTCGCCCGCCGGCTTGGCACTGCGGCCCTTGAAGCTCACGAGCGGCGCCAAGCGGGCCTCGCGGATCTCGTCAAGCGTGAAACCCAGCACCTGGACCGGAATCTCCTTGGCCTTCTTGCTGATCCGGGCACCAGGCTTGCGCTCGGGCGCGTCGCTCCAGACGATCTGCCAGCCCTCGCCGCTGTCGGGCCGCTCCAGCGTACCCCGGAACTTCTTGCGGTTGGCCGCCACCGCGCCACCGGCCGACCCGATCGGCGCCTTGAGCGTGATGTCAATCACCTGACCGGCAAAGCGGATGAAATCGTTTTCGTGCCGCAACGGCCGGTCGATGCCGGGCGAGCCGACTTCCAGGCGCTTGTAATCGACGTTCTCGACCTCGAGCAGGTACTGCAGCTGGCGCGTGATCTTCTCGCAGTCCTCGACCGTGACGAACTGCTCCTGCGGCTGGGCCGGATCCCACGGCATGTCTATGGTCACCCGCAACAAACCGCCTGCGGATCGTTCCAGATCCACCAAGTCATACCCCAAACCCGTGACGGTCTGCTCTACGGTTTGCTGCCAGGTCATCAATATCTTGCCGCTGCTGAAAGGGCCTTCAAAAAAGGCCAGCCAAAAAAAAAGGGCCGGTGATTACCCGCCCGCTTGGTCGTGAAGCTTGGATTCTAACACTGCTGACTCGGAAATACCAGCCACACGCACCGTGGATCCATGGCCTGCCCGAGGGACTCGAACCCGTCTGCCGACGGGGCGGCCTGCAACGCCCGGCGCCAAGACCAGGAAATGTCACGTGATACGATCGTTCTATGCGAAAAAGGAAACCATCCGCATGGAGTTCATCGTATTTGTAGTACTTACCGTTTTGCTCATCGTGTCGATCGCGGCATGGCAGCAAGCAAGCAACCGGGCCAGAAAGTCCGAGGAGTCCCTGAAGCAGGTCATCGAAAGCACCGCAGCTCAGATTGCGAACGCCGATGCACAGGCCACCAGTCTGGAGAATCTGACCGCACAGCTCGACGCAGCCAACGCCACCATCAAGGAACTTGAGTCTTATCGGGCCGTGGAGGACGCGGCCCAGAAAGCCACCCGGATTCTCAGCCAGGCACAAGGCATCCTGGACAATGCGACAAAGCAGGCCATACAACTGGTCGCAGGCGTCGAGAACACGACCATCAAGATCCGCGATGATGCCGGCGGCGTCCTGGAGCAGGCAAAGACCCAGGCCAAGGCAGAGATCGACCAGGCACACGCGGCGGCAGCCCAACGGCTGTCCGATGCGCAGCAGGAGATTGCCGGCGCTCAGGATCAGGCACAAGTCATCATCCAGAAGGCCAGGCAGGAGGCCGAGCAGATCGCTGGCGATGCCCGCGTGGCGAAGCAGAAGGTTGATGCGCTGCAGAAGACCTTGCAGGCCATGGAGGGAACGATCAAGGGATACGGCGACGCCTGCATCGTGCCGACGCACAGCCTGCTCGACGACCTGGCCGACGAGTTCTCGCACACCGATGCCGGGAGCAACCTGCGCCAAGCCCGGACGCATACCCGCGACATGGTGCTCAACCAGGGCGCGGCAACCTGCGACGACGCGGAGGCCCACAGGCGCGAGGCGGCGATCAGCTTCGTGACCGACGCCTTCAACGGCAAGGTGGATTCCATTCTGGGCCGGGTCAAGAGCGACAACGTGGGCAAGCTGGAGCAGGAGATTCGCGGCGCTTTCCAGCTGGTGAACCACAACGGCGCCGCCTTCTGCAACGCCCGGGTGACGGATGCCTACCTGGCTGCCAGGCTCGACGAGCTGCACTGGACCGCGACGGCCAAGGCGCTGCAGGAACATGCACGCGAGGAACAGCGCCGGCTGCGCGAGCAGATCCGCGAGGAGGAACGCGCGCGCAAGGAGTTCGAGCGCGCGATGAAGGAAGCGCAAAAGGAAGAAGCCGCCCTCCACAAGGCGATGGACAAGGTGCAGGCCCAGCTACAGAAGGCCAACGCGGAGCAGAAGGCCGCGCTCGAGGCCCAGTTGGCCGAGCTGATCGAAAAGCTGAGGCTGGCCAGGGAGAAAGGCCTGCGTGCACACTCAATGGCGCAGCAGACCCGCGCGGGGCACGTCTACGTGATCTCGAACATCGGCTCGTTCGGCGAGAACGTGTACAAGATCGGCATGACCCGGCGCCTGGAACCACTGGATCTGGTGCGCGAACTGGGTGATGCCAGCGTGCCATTCGAGTTCGACGTGCATGCCATGATCTACAGCGATGACGCGCCCAAGCTGGAGAAATCACTGCACCGCCATTTCATGCGCGCGCAGGTCAACAAGGTCAGCCCGCGCAAGGAATTCTTCCGCGTCGGCATCAGAGAGATCATGGAACACGTCGAATCGACCGGCATCCAGGCGCACTGGACCCTCGCGGCCAAGGTGGCCAGCTTGCGCGAGACGCAGCGCATAGAGCAGTTGCTGCTGGCCGGCGGCGCCGAGGGACAGCGCTGGATGGAAATCCAGACCGAAGCGATCGAGACGGACGAGCGTCAGGAAGAAACCGAAACCGCGTGACCTCGGTCTTCAACTACATCGAGATGTTCTACAACCCCCAGCGGCGCCACGGCACCGCTGGCGGCATGAACACGGCCGAGATGGGCAAGTTGAAAACCCTGCTCGACCGAGCCTGCGGCAGCGCCGACAGGACGGCGCACGGATGATTTTCGAAGGAAATTTCCCAAAACGTCCCCGGGCCATCGGCTTCGGGCTTGTTTTCATAGGGGAATCGGTGGCCTGCCCTGAGGGACTCGAACCCCCGACCTGCTGCTTAGAAGGCAGCATAAAAACATAACAAAATCAATAAATTAAACGCAAAACGTCAAACTGTTTTGTTCGATCTACTGCGCATTCTCCCTGGGGAGCATGGAACAAAATTTGACAGCAAATTGGCACTCGCCAGCGCCAGACCACGCACAGCACCGGCGAGGCAACCGGCAGCAGCATCAGGCCCCCAGCAGCGCCGCATCGGCCGCGCGCCGAACCACCAGGCCAGGCAGCACTCGGCCACCGCCCCTGACCCACTTTCCGAGTTCGGTCTTGGCGCTCGTCCAGTCGCCGGCGTTGACCAGTTTGCGCAGCGTGCTGTCCTCATACGCGTGCGCGCCGGCGTTGTAGCAAAAGTCCGCGATCGCAGCCAGACGGCCCGGTGGCTGCTTGGCCAGCCCGGGCGACAGCCGCAATGCATCCGCGACGAACCGCATCATGTCTGCCGCTAAGCGGGCATCGGCCTGGGCCTGGGTCCAGCGCGTGGTCGCCGTCACATCGGCGCCGGTGGAGCCCCAGCCGCAGGTCCATACACCTGCAGGGCACTGGTAGGCCGTGAGGCTGCAGCTCTCGGATTTTTTGATCAGCGCGATCAGCTCAGCGGGTGGCGTGGTCATTCAACCCTCCTTGACGCGGGTGCGGACGATCAGCATCGCGACCCCAAGCATCACGATGGCCTCGGTCAGCGCTGGGCGATCGACGCGCATCAGCACGCGCAGATCGTCGGGCCAGGCGTGCATCTGTAGCAGCGCCGGAGAGATCAGGCCTCCGCCGGCGCCCAGGGCCAGCAGGCACCAGGAAACCCCCTTGAGTCCTTCGAGCAGCCGCTGCCGCATGGTCAGCTCCCGCACGCAGGGCGAGCAGCGCTCCAGCTTGTTGAGCGCCTCGGCCATCACGATCAGCGAGGCGAGCCAGTGGATGATCTGGATCGCGATCATGCGGAGGGCCCTCCAACTTCCTCGGGAGGAGCAACCCGGCTCATGTATTTCAGGAGCACGCGCTGCGCACCAGCCCCGACCAGGAACGCACTGCCCGCCACTGCGTAATCTGGCAGCTGGGCGAGCAGCAGCACCATGGGCGTCAGATAGCCCGCCGTCAGCGCGCTGGCCAGCGAAACAGCCATGCGCCGCAGCGTGGTGCGCAGCAGTGCCGACCAGGTGTCTCCCAGGCTGGGGACGCTATTGAGAAGCGAGATTGCAGCCAGCGATCCTGCGAAGCCGATGAACAGTAGATCAGGCCGCAGCCCGAGCGGAACCCCGAACAGCGTCAGGGCCGGGACTGCCAGCGAGCCGGCGGCCAGCGTGACGACGGCGGCGGTGGTGGTAGTGGGCTCGGCCATCAGCAGTGATCTCCATGGGGGTCAAACACGTCGAGCAGGCGATCGCAGATCGAGGTGGCCAAGCTGGCCGTTGAGGTAATGGGTTCAGGCATGGTCAGTCGTAGAGGATGTTGATAGAGCCGGCATCGAAGGTATCGGTGCCGTTGGTCGTCGTGATGCGCAGACGATCCAGAGTGCCAGTCAAGGTTTTCGCCCCGTTACCCACTGAAATCAACGCGCTGCTGGAATAACCTCCGGTTAGCGCCCCCTGCCAGACGTTGCCGCCGACATTGGTCAGGGTATAGGTTGCATAGATCACGTTGGCGGCAGCCGAACCACCGAACAAGAACCCAGAGCTAAAGTTGACGGCGGTGGTGCCGTCCGAGTAACTGCCCGCGTAACCGGTGGTGTCGATTGCGCCAGAACCGATTTGCACAATCGGGCGCGATGTGCCATTGGTACTCACGCCCACCAGCATCACGGTGATACGCTTCACCCCCGGGAGAATTCCTGTAAAGGTAATGCTGGTGCCACTTGCATTGGAAACCAAAGTCCCCTGCGTAACAGTCGAATTGCCCCGCACAATCCAGTCAGAACCATCGCCCGTGAATGTGAGACTGGATTGCGGGGGCATGGTAAGCAATCCAGACCCGCTACCAGAAGGCCCCAGGAACAATCCTCCACCGCCACCTAGGTCATAGGGGAAGTTACTGTTGTTCCATACTTCCAATGACACACCGGCAGGCATGAACACAGGATTCGGAAAACCACAGGAGGCATTTGCCCCACCAGAGAATACAACGAGACTTCCGACCTGTGAGGCAGCGACAGTGATGCTGTTGTTGCCAGTGGCCGAGATGATCCCTTGACGATTCCCCATGGCGCGTTGCACGAAAGCTGTAGTCGCCGGGGAGGTATCGGCAAGAAACTGCGCCGGGGTGGTGAAGGCCGTCTTGGAGTTGGTGACACTCCCAGGGGCGAGCTTTACGGCCGTAATGCTGCCATCAGGCGGTGATGTGATCAGCTGCCACGCCGACCCAGTGTAGAACTTCAACGCATTGTTAGCGGTGTTGAAATAACAATCACCAGTATCAACAGAATTTCCAACAGGGTCCAGCACTGGATCGGAAGACATCGGGCCATAGTATTGACTTCGAAATGAATTCCATGCACCAACAGCATTGGTTGCGCTATCCAGAGCAACAGAGGCGTTTTCCGCTGTCGCGCTGACATTGTTCAATATAGATGCAACAATGGAATCACCAGCAATTCCGCTACTGATTGGAGCCTTTGCTGCCCGACTGACCTGCTCGGACAATTGCTGAATCTGTATCGTCAGCCGGTCAAGCGCATCATTAATAACGGTCGGGTAATATCCACCCTGATTCATCATCGTCACCGGCTGCAAGTTGGCCACTTGGCTGGTAAGCGTGATCGTGTAACTCGATGCGGGTGCTGACTGTAGCGTGACTGTGCCGCCCGGGTTGCTGTCCTGATTGCTATTGAGTGATACCGTATAGTGGGTGCCAAGCGTAAGGTCAGTCTCGGCCCCATATTGATCGGCGCGCACGACGCGCACATCCGCCACAGCAAACACCTTGAAAGCGAACGGGAACACGGTGGTGACGCCATTGCCGGTGTATGGCCCGGCCTTGCGTGTGGTCGAGGAAATGGTCATGGGACGAGACTCCAGGAGATAGCCGTGAGGCTACCGGCCCGGGTCCGCGCTACGTGCACCGATCAGTGCGGCTCCTGGAAGCCGAACGCCAGCGCGGCAGGGTTGTGGGTCTTGCCTTCGTTGAGCGCCTCGGCGCCACTGATCGTGCGGTTGATCTGGGCGCCGGGCAGACGCAGGAAGTCGCTGACGGTGTTGACCAGCGCCTTGCGCATGCCAACATCCCATTCGCCCTGGCCAAGCCGCTTGCCAAGCTCCACGATGTCGGTGACCCAGCGCAGACCAGACGGCCCGGAGTATTTGCCCTGCGGCTCGCCCTGGATGGCTGCGCCGATGCTCTGCAGCTCGCGGAAGCCGACGAACTGACCCAGCAGGAAACCGATCTGGTCCGAGGCGAAGTTCTTGGCGAACTTCTCGGGATCGTCATCGCCCGAGTCGCCAGGCGTGAAGGCCATGCCGATCATCGCGCCCAGGAGCACCGGGATGGTGTTGATGAGCAGCAGGTCGATGACCTTGCTACCGACGCCGGCCTCGGACTTGAGGACGCGGTAGTTGACGTTCATGGTCGTGTTCATGAACGACATGAAGCCCGTCACCAGCCGGATGGCGCCGCGCTGCCGCTCGATGCTCGACATATCCTTCTGCTGGCCGCCACCTTGCGAGTCGATCACGGCCTGATCGGCCACGGCCACTGCCGTCTCGTCATCGCGGCCGGCGTCGATGGCCTTCTCGTAAGCACCCCACCAGGTCGGAACATCCACCGCCGTCTGCATCGCCAGCATCATGGCGTAGCCGCCCCGGTCCAGCAACTCGCGCGCCTTGCCTTGATCCTGCACGGTATTGCGCGTCTCGGCCAAGTCACGGAACCGGGTCGTAGCGCGCTTCTTCATGAAGTCGGACTTCTCGATGCAGTCCAGGTAGGCGCGGCGCGGGCTCTTCATCGAGCGCGCAGCCCCGCGCGCCATCCATTTGCTTCCGATCACGGCCATGCTCTGCGTGTAGCCCGTCACCTGCTTGACCGCCGACATGACGTTGTAGGCCAGGCCGACGAACGACACGTTGCGCGAAAACCCCAGCAGCAGGCGCTCGGCCTGGTCGCGCGGACCCTGCATGCCGGCAGCGTTGTCGCCGGTCCATTCGGCCAGCAAATTGACCACGTCGGCGCCATAGTAGGTGCGGATCGGATCGTCCAGCGCCTTGACCAGGCGGTTCGCGTCGATGATCCAGGGCTGCCAGTGCAGGTAGTGGATCGTGTCCTGGATGCCGCCGATGAAGCCGTCGAGCGACAGCATCAGCGGTCGCCCCTTGACCTCATCGACGCGCGCCTTGGTGAAGGACTTGCTCACCGTGCTGGCAACGCGTGCGGCCTGCATCATCTGCTTGGCGTCCTTCTCGGCGGCGAACCTGGCCGCCTTTCCGCTGGCGCGCGGGTCGTAGATCACCGGGGCATAGCCGCCGCGCAGGTTCAGCGTCTGCCCGTCGGCGGTCTTGACCTCGAAGGCCTTGGCCTCGATCCACTGCGGCTCGACACCGTTGATCAGGCGCTCCATCTCGGCCACGCGCGGCCGGAACGTCTCGTAGTAGTCCCACATGCCTTGCACGAACTGCCAGTCGGCCGCAGTCAACGTCGCGACCACCGGCTGGATCTGCTCCAGCGTCCAGCCCTCGCCGCCGAGTAGGCGCTGGAGGTTCGACTCGTTGCCCATGTTCATGGCGATGGCCAGCACTGCCTGGCGGTTCAGGTCGCGGCCTATGCTCGGGAAAGGCTTGCTCTTGCCGGTGATCGGGCCGATGTCCTTCAGGCCGGCCATGAGCCGCTCGACATGGTCGTGCGCCTTGGCGATGTCCATCGTCTCGGCATTCGCGGCATCGTTGGCTGGCCGGATCAACGCCTCCCACAGCGGGCCGCCATCTTGGCCGTCCATGATGTGCACGAGGTTCGCAGCCTTGACGTGCGAGAAGAAGAAGCCGCGCCAGGACAGCTTGCTCTGCCCCCTGGTGTCATTCGGCGTGCGGGTGTCCCCTGCCTTGCGCCCAATCCTGCGCGCCACCTCGGAGATGCTGACCGTCAGCTCGGCCGCCAGGTCGGCGAACAGCCGGTTCTTGCGGTCGGTCAGCACCTTCTTGGTGCGTTTGCCGATGTGCTCGATCTGCTTGATCGTGTCGCGCAGGCCCAGGATTTCCTCGACGGTCGCCTCCTTGTAGCTGCGAACCTGGATGTCATCGACGAAACCGGCCAGCAGCTCGGCCTGCGCCTCCTCGCTGGCATGGATCAGGTCTCCGTCGTCGTTGCGGCGCTCCAGCTCGGCCTGGTAGGCCCGGCGCTGCTCGGGTGACAGCAGCGCTTCCACGTTGGGCGGCACGTTGCCGGACTCCAGCTGTCCCTTGACCCAGGTGCGAAAGCGCATCGCGTTGTCGATCGACTTCAGCGACTGGTCGCGCAGGTCGAACTTGGCCAACAGCTGCAGGATCTGGGCATAGTGGTCGGCCGGCAGGCTGCCGGGTTTCTGGATGCGCTTGAAGTAGGCCAGTGCCGCCTCGATGTCCTGCCGCGCCTGGTAGGCCGCCTTGGTCGCCTGGAGGCTGATGAGCTGGTTGCGCTTCTCGGTCACCGCCGCCTGCAGGTCGCCGGCCTTGCTCGCCTTCTCGGCCGCCTTGGCCGCGCGTGCCTCGGCTGCCGCGTACTGGCCCGGGCGCACGTTGCGCACCTTCAGGCGTTGGATCATGCTCTCGGCGTACTCGCGCGCCGCACGCGCCATCGTCGGGCGCATGATGGCGCGGCCCCGCTTGTCGGTGCCGACCTGCTCGGTCTGGCCCATGGCCTGCTGCAGCACCGCCAGCTCGGTCGCGACGAACCGGGCGCGCGCCTCGTTGTGCACCGCGATGTCAGCCGCGCGCTCGACGTCCTGCGGCGTGGCAAGGTCGGCGTAGCGCTCGACCATCTTCTGATCGGTCAGCGCCTGGATCGCAGCCTTCATGTCATCGACCTCGGCCAGCGCGCGCGCCAGTTGCTCGCCCGAGTCAAAGCCGGGAAACATGGCTGCCACCGCATCCGGGTGCCAACCCTCCTCGGACACCATCTTGCGCGCCTTCAGGACGTTCATCGCCTCCTTGGGCAGGCCCAGGCCATTCAGCATCGCGCGCTCGAAGCGGCCCGAGTTGGGCGCGCTGGCGTCGGGATGGCGCTGCGGCAACTCCTCGGGGAAGATCAAGCCGTAATCGACGCCGGCCGAATACTGCAGGTTGCCACCCAGCTCCTCGGCAATGCGCTCCTCCAGATCGCGCAGCTCGTGCTGACCGTGCTCGTTGACTGGCAGATAGCCGTGCTCGACCAGCGCCTCGGCCATGCTGTCGGCGCTGCGCCCACCCTCCTTGCGGAACACCGGCTTGCCGAACACGCCCGACTGCGCCTGGAAGTCGTCCGCATGCACGCCCAGGTGCTCGTGCGCCGACTCGCGCGCGATGCCGCCGAGCTTGGCGATGGCCACCAGCAGCGAGTCCATGCTCGGAT
>Ga0228698_1001650_pt1 | contig 10555 bp, 7 predicted proteins | sample McNCre117_Aug_MG_FD_178015 | JGI IMG/M metagenome (GOLD analysis project Ga0228698, IMG submission 178015) | Freshwater microbial communities from McNutts Creek, Athens, Georgia, United States - 1-17_Aug_MG | ecosystem: Environmental > Aquatic > Freshwater > Creek | place: USA: Georgia...
CCCTGAGCCCCGAGCCGGGCGGCGGTGCCCCCCAGCCCCGCTGGCAGGGCAGCAGCGGCGACGAGGGCGGTGGCTGGCGCGGCAAGGGCGGCAGTGGCGGCGGTGGCGGCAAATGGTCCGGCAAGGGCGGCAAGGGCGACTGGGGCAGCAATGGCCCTGGAGGCTTCCGCCGCCGCGGCCGCGACGCCGGCCCGCCCGTGCCCACCACGCCTCGCACGGCCCCGCGCTCGCCCGAAGACGTGGTGCTGACTCTGCTGCTGGGCAATGCCGCCTGGTGGGACCAGCTCTCGCCGGAGGACCACGAACTGCTGCACGGCCTGCCCGGCGCCCACGGCGCGCTGGTGGCCTGGCTGGAGCGTGACCTGCACGAGCATGGGCCCCGACCCTGGGCCGTGCTGCGCGTGGCCCTGCAGGACGACCCGGCGCTGGACGAACCACAGCGCCTGATCGCGCGCCAGGAGCCCGACACCGAGGCGACCCCGGTGCACCTGCGCCGGGCGGTCGACCTGCTGCTGGTGCGCTCGCTGGACGCGCAGAAGACCCGCCTGATCCGCGAAGCCGAGACCGACCCGTCGGTGCTGGCCCGCTACCGTGAGGTCGACGCGTATTGGCGCGAGGTCAAGGCGCGCATGCTGGCCGCGGCTTCGCCCGAGGAGTGAGATCCTTCGGGTGGGTTCGGGGCTGGGCTGGGCTGGCCTGACCTGCTTGGCCGACGTTCATGGGTTCGTGGCGCGGCCCCGGTTCTCCCCCCATCCGCCCCGATCCGTCCTCAATCCTGACCATCCGGGCGGCATTTTCCTGGCAAGCGCTGGGCAAAATCGCACAGCCCAAGGTATAATCCATTTCCGCCCAAATTCAGCGGCAAGAGTGACAGCAGCACCTCCGGTCCCGGCCACCCTCGTCCAGGGTCACATCGGCCACCTTCCCCGCAAGGGCTGCCTTTGAAACGTTCACGCCAGCTTGCCAGCCAGGGTACCCGGCCGGTCGTCGCCCCACGATGCCCGGCCCGCTGCGCCGTCCCCGCCCCGCCCGCCGGTTGCGAATATTTTTCGCAACCCAGGGGTTGACGCGCGCCCGCCCCGGCCTGGGTCCGACATTCACCAAGGAATCGCATGACTGCCAAGAAGAGCGCTGACGCTGCAAAGACCGCCCCGGCCACCAAGGCCCCGGCCAAGGCCGACAAGGCCACCGACGACAAGAAGACTGCAGCCAAGGCGCCCGCGAAGTCCAGCACCAAGGCCGAGGCCGCCGACGCCACCGACAAGCCCGCCACCAAGGCCAAGGCCGCCAAGGCGCCGAAGGCCGAGGCCAAGGGCAAGGCCGCCAAGGGCAAGGCCGAAGAAGCCAAGAAGCCCGCGTTCGACGAGGACCTGGCCGATGTCGAGGCCGACCTCGAAGGTGAAGTCGACGGCGAAGCCACCGAATCCTCCGAATCCGCCGACGTGGTCGAGGCCATCGACGACGGCGAGCCCAAGGCCAAGGCCAAGCCCCTGCGCATGAAGGTCTCGCGCGCCAAGGAGCGCGCGCTGATGCGTGAATTCGGCCTGGACGAAACCCAGCTGACCGAAGAGGAAGTCGCCAAGCGCCGCCAGGAGCTCAAGACCCTCATCAAGATGGGCAAGACGCGTGGCTACCTCACGCACCAGGAAATCAACGACCACCTGCCCGAAAAGCTGGTCGACAACGAAATCCTCGAGGCCATCGTCTCGATGCTCAACGACATGGGCATCGCGGTCTACGAACAGGCCCCGGACGCCGCCACCCTGCTGATCTCGGGCAGCGCGCAGTCCACCGCCACCGAAGAAGAAGCCGAGGAAGCCGCCGAAGCCGCGCTGTCCACGGTCGACTCCGAATTCGGCCGCACCACCGACCCCGTGCGCATGTACATGCGCGAAATGGGCTCGGTCGAACTGCTGACCCGTGAAGGCGAAATCGAGATCGCCAAGCGCATCGAAGGCGGCCTGCAGTCGATGATGCAGGCCATCTCGGCCTCGCCCACCACGATCGCCGAGATCCTCACGCTGGCCGACCGCATCGCCAAGGGCGAGATGCAGATCTCCGAAGCCGTCGACGGCTTCGTGTCCACCGACGAGGCCGACGACTACGTGGCCGAAGAAGACTTCGACGAGTTCGACGAAGAGGACGACGACGACGGCGCCGGCGGCTCCAAGGCCCTGACCAAGAAGCTCGAAGAGCTGAAGTCCCAGGCCCTGGACAAGTTCTCCGAACTCAGCGCGCACTTCGACCGCATGCGCCAGGCCTTCGAGACCGACGGCTACCGCTCGGCCCCGTACAACGCCGCGCAAGAGGCCCTGACCAACGATCTGATGAAGATCCGCTTCACGGTCAAGACCATCGAGCGCCTGTGCCACATCCTGCGCACCCAGGTCGACGACATCCGCCGCTACGAGCGCGAGATCCGCAAGATCGTCGTCGACAAGTGCGGTCTGCCGCAGGAGCAGTTCATCAAGAGCTTCCCGCCCAACATGCTCAACCTCGAGTGGGCCGAGAAGGAAGTCGCCGCGAACAAGCCCTACAGCGCCGTGATGAGCCGCAACCTGCCGGCCATTCAAGAGCTGCAGCAGAAGCTGATCGATCTCCAGGCCCGTGCCGTGGTGCCCATCGAGCACCTCAAGGAGATCAACCGCAAGATGAACGAGGGCGAGAAGGCTTCGCGCGACGCCAAGAAGGAAATGATCGAGGCCAACCTGCGCCTGGTCATCTCCATCGCCAAGAAGTACACCAACCGCGGCCTGCAGTTCCTCGATCTGATCCAGGAAGGCAACATCGGCCTGATGAAGGCGGTGGACAAGTTCGAATACCGCCGCGGCTACAAGTTCTCGACCTACGCCACCTGGTGGATCCGTCAGGCCATCACGCGCTCGATCGCCGACCAGGCCCGCACGATCCGCATCCCGGTGCACATGATCGAGACGATCAACAAGATGAACCGCATCTCGCGCCAGCATCTGCAGGAGTTCGGCTTCGAGCCCGACGCCCCCACGCTGGCCGAGAAGATGGAGATGCCCGAGGACAAGATCCGCAAGATCATGAAGATCGCCAAGGAGCCGATCTCCATGGAAACGCCGATCGGGGACGACGACGACTCCCACCTGGGCGACTTCATCGAGGACACCAACAACCTCGCCCCCGTCGAAGCCGCGATGCACGCCGGTCTGCGCGACGTGGTCAAGGACATCCTCGACAGCCTCACGCCGCGCGAAGCCAAGGTGCTGCGCATGCGCTTCGGCATCGAGATGTCCACCGACCACACGCTGGAAGAAGTGGGCAAGCAGTTCGACGTGACCCGCGAGCGCATCCGCCAGATCGAGGCCAAGGCCATCCGCAAGCTCAAGCACCCGAGCCGCTCGGACAAGCTGCGCACCTACCTCGACAACCTCTGAGGCCCTGCCCGCCGACGTCGCCCACCCCACCGCCCCGGCCCCCCACTGCATGTCCAGCATCCAGCGCCGCGCCGTCCTGTTCGCCGACCTGCGCGGCAGCACGGGCTTGTACGAGTCCATCGGCAACGCGCAAGCCAGCGAGGTGGTCACGGCCACGGTCAATGCGCTGGCGCGGCGGGTGCCGGCCACCGGCGGCGTGCTGGTCAAGACCCTGGGCGACGGCCTGATGGCCGTGTTCCCGTCGGGCACCTCGGCAGTGGACTGCGCCGAGCAGTTGCACGAGGAGCTCGACCGGCTCACCGCACGCCGCGAGGTGCTGATGCAGGGCGGCGCACGCCGGCTGCAGCTGCAGGTCAGCGCGGCCTGGGGCGAGCTGGTGGAAATGGGCGGCGACTACTTCGGTGATGCCGTCAACGTGGCCGCCCGCCTGATCGACCACGCCGGCGACAACGAGACCCTGATCACGGCCGAGGTCCTGCGCACCCTGCCCCCGCAGCGGCGCGACGTGTTCCGCAGTCTCGACCGTGTGCGCCTGCGTGGGCGGGCCGAGCCGGTCGAGGTGCACATGCTGTCGCGCCGCGGCGTGGACACCGCCCCCACCCTGGTCGGCGACCCCGCCCAGGGCATGCCCGGCCCGGTGGCCGTGGTGCTGGGCTGGGGCCCGCTGCGACGCCGGTTCACGGCCGAGCACATGCCCCTGGTGATCGGCCGCGGCGCCGGCTCCGACATGCTCATCGACGATGCCCGCGTGTCGCGGGCGCACTGCCGCATCGACTGGCTGGGCGCCACGCTGCAACTCAGCGACCTCAGCATCAACGGCACCTTCGTGCGCTTCACCGGCGAAGACGAGGTGCTGAGCCTGCGCCGCGGCAGTTGCACCCTGCACGGCAGCGGCGAGGTGGGCCTCAGCGGCTCGCCCGAGGACCCGGGCGTGGCCGTGATGCACTTCGAGGTGCAGCATGCCCCGGCGATCGACGACGAGACGCGCGCGGCCCCGCTGTTCCCCTGAGCCACCGATCCGACGCCCGTGGCCGCCTGGGGCGGCCACGCCTTCCGACCTTCCCTGCCCCGAGGCCGCCATGGACCGCAAGGTGACCCCGTTTTCCCACGCCCGCGCCGAGCGCACCGGCGTGCTCGTCGTCAACCTCGGCACGCCCGAGGCGCCGACGCCCGCGGCCCTGCGCCGCTACCTGGCCCAGTTCCTGGGCGACCGCCGCGTGGTCGAGATCCCGCGCGCCGTGTGGATGCTGATCCTGCACGGCATCATCCTGCGCGTGCGCCCGGCCAAATCGGCCAGGAAGTACGCCTCGGTGTGGACCCCCGAAGGCTCCCCGCTGGCCGTGCACACCGCCCGCCAGGCCAAGCTGCTGCAAGGCTGGCTGGGCGAGCGCGGCAGCCTGGTCACGGTGCGCTGGGCCATGCGCTACGGCCAGCCGGCCATCGCGCAGGAACTCGACGCGCTGGTGGCCGAGGGCTGCACCCGTGTGCTGGTGTTCCCGCTGTACCCGCAGTACAGCGCCGCCACCACGGCCAGCGTGTTCGACGACGTGGCCGCGTGGATCCCGCGCACCCGCCGCCTGCCCGAACTGCGCTTCATCAACCATTACCACGACGACCCGGCGTGGATCGACGCACTGGCCGAGTCCGTGCGCGCCCATTGGCAGCGCGAAGGCCGCGCCGGCGTCCTGGTGATGAGCTTCCACGGCATGCCCGAGCGCACCCTGCACCTGGGCGACCCGTACCACTGCGAGTGCCACAAGAGCGCCCGCCTGCTGGCCGAACGCCTGGGCCTGGGCCCGGACGACTACCGCGTCACCTTCCAGAGCCGCTTCGGCAAGGCCAAGTGGCTGCAGCCCTACACCGAGCCCACGGTCGTGGCCCTGGCCCAGGCCGGCACCGAGCGCGTGGACGTGATCTGCCCGGGTTTCTCGGCCGACTGCCTGGAAACCCTGGAAGAGATCTCGATGGAGGTGCGCGAGGCCTTCCTGAAGGCCGGCGGCCGCACGTTCCACTACATTCCCTGCCTCAACGAAGCCCCGGCCGGCATGGCCGCGCTGGGCGCGCTGGCGCAGCGCCACCTGGCCGGCTGGCCCGTGGGCACCCACCCCGGCCCCGAAGAGCTCCAGGCCCGCCAGGCCCGCGCCCAGGCGCTGGGCGCCGGCCAATGAGCGGCCGCGGCAAGGCGCCCGTGGGCGCACCGGCCGCTGCGGCCGACATGCGACTGGACAAGTGGCTGTGGGCCGCGCGCTTCTTCAAGACCCGGGGCCTGGCCACCGACGAACTCGACCGCGGCCGCATCCGCATCAATGGCCAGGACGCCAAGCCTTCCCGCTCGGTGCGCGTGGGTGACCTGGTCGAGATGCGCCAGCCTGGCCTGGTGCGCACCGTGCGCGTGCTGGGGCTCAGCGCCCAGCGCGGCCCGGCCCCGGTGGCCCGCCAGTTGTACGAAGAGACCCCCGAGAGCATCGCCGCCCAGCAGGCCGCGGCCGAACGCCGCCGCTTCGGCGTCGAGCCCGCCGAGGCCCTGACCGAGGGCCGCCCCACCAAGCGCGACCGCCGCGACCTGGTGGAGTGGGACCGCTGGAGCGCCTCGGCCGACGACCTGGACACGGACGACGACGACTGAATCCTCGCGCGCAGGGGAGCGCCTGCCCGCCCGCCCGCCCGCCCGCCCGCGCGTGATGCACGCCGCGGAAAAAAGTTTCATCCAGGGCCCTTGAAGACCCTTGGACCGACCCCATTTCCCGAAACGAACGACCACTTTGTTGCCATGACCGACCAACAAACTCCCCCGAACCCCCTCGACGCCGCCGCCGCTGCCCAAGCCGCCGCGGCTGCCCACGCCACCCCCGACGCCGCGCCGCAGGCCGACGCCGGCCAACGCCTGGCCGAACTCGAGGCCAAGGTCGCCGAGCTCAACGACGCCCACCTGCGCGCCAAGGCCGAGGCCGAAAACGCCCGCCGCCGCGCCGACGAGGAAGTCGCCAAGGCCCGCAAGTACGCGGTCGAGAGCTTTGCCGAGAGCCTGCTGCCCGTGCGCGACAGCCTGGAAGCGGCCATCGCCAACACCCCCGAGAGCGCCGACCCCAAGCTGCTCGAAGGCGTGCACGCCACGCTGCGCCAACTGGTCAGCGCGCTGGAGCGCCACAAGGTCGTCACCATCAACCCGCCCGCGGCCACCAAGTTCGACCCGCACCAGCATCAGGCCATCTCCATGGTGCCGGCGGACCAGGAGTCCAACACCATCGTGGCCGTGCTGCAGAAGGGCTACCTGATCGCCGACCGCGTGCTGCGCCCGGCCCTGGTCACGGTGGCCGCTCCCAAGTAAGCCGGCCGGCTGCCGACGGCCCCTTCACCCTGCAGTGAAGATGGCCTCTTGAAAGCCGGCCGCCGACCCCGACATCCCAGACAACACAGTTTCAGAACCCGGAGAACACCATGGGCAAGATCATCGGCATCGACCTCGGCACCACCAATTCGTGCGTGGCCATCATGGAAGGCAACACCACGAAGGTCATCGAGAACTCCGAAGGCGCGCGCACCACGCCGTCGATCATCGCGTATCAGGAAGACGGTGAAGTCCTGGTCGGCGCCTCGGCCAAGCGCCAGGCCGTCACCAACCCGACCAACACCCTCTACGCGGTCAAGCGCCTGATCGGTCGCAAGTTCGGCGAGAAGGAAGTGCAGAAGGACATCAACCTGATGCCCTACAAGATCGCCGCCGCCGACAACGGCGACGCCTGGGTTGAAGTGCGCGGCAAGAAGCTCGCGCCGCCCCAGGTCAGCGCCGAAGTGCTGCGCAAGATGAAGAAGACGGCCGAAGACTACCTGGGTGAGGAAGTCACCGAGGCCGTCATCACCGTGCCCGCCTACTTCAATGACAGCCAGCGCCAAGCCACCAAGGACGCCGGCCGCATCGCCGGCCTCGAGGTCAAGCGCATCATCAACGAACCCACCGCTGCAGCCCTGGCCTTCGGCCTGGACAAGCACGGCAAGGGCGACCGCAAGATCGCCGTGTTCGACCTGGGCGGCGGCACCTTCGACATCTCGATCATCGAGATCGCCGACGTCGACGGTGAAAAGCAGTTCGAAGTGCTGTCCACCAACGGCGACACCTTCCTGGGCGGCGAAGACTTCGACCAGCGCGTGATCGACTACATCATCGCCGAGTTCAAGAAGGAACAAGGCGTCGACCTGACCAAGGACGTGCTGGCCCTGCAGCGTCTGAAGGAAGCCGCTGAAAAGGCCAAGATCGAGCTGTCGAACTCGGCCCAGACCGACGTCAACCTGCCGTACATCACGGCCGACGCCACCGGCCCCAAGCACCTCAACATCAAGCTGAGCCGCGCCAAGCTGGAAAGCCTGGTCGACGAGCTGATCGAGCGCACGATCGAGCCCTGCCGCATCGCCATCAAGGACGCCGGCGTCAAGGTCAGCGAGATCGACGACGTGATCCTGGTCGGCGGCATGAGCCGCATGCCCAAGGTGCAGGAGAAGGTCAAGGAGTTCTTCGGCAAGGACCCGCGCAAGGACGTCAACCCCGATGAAGCCGTGGCCGTCGGCGCCGCCATCCAGGGCCAGGTGCTCTCGGGTGACCGCAAGGACGTGCTGCTGCTGGACGTCACCCCGCTGTCCCTGGGCATCGAGACCCTGGGCGGCGTGATGACCAAGATGATCAAGAAGAACACCACGATCCCGACCAAGTTCTCGCAGGTGTTCTCCACCGCCGACGACAACCAGCCGGCCGTGACCATCAAGGTCTACCAGGGTGAGCGCGAAATGGCGCAAGCCAACAAGAGCCTGGGCGAGTTCAACCTCGAAGGCATCCCGCCCGCGCCGCGCGGCCTGCCCCAGATCGAGGTCGGCTTCGACATCGACGCCAACGGCATCCTGCACGTGAGCGCCAAGGACAAGGGCACGGGCAAGGAAAACAAGATCACCATCAAGGCGAACTCCGGCCTGACCGAGGACGAGATCCAGAAGATGGTGCGCGATGCCGAAGTGAACGCGGCCGAAGACGCCAAGAAGCTCGAAATCATCCAGGCCCGCAACCAGGGTGACGGCATGCTGCACTCGGTGCGCAAGAGCCTGTCCGAGCATGGCGACAAGCTCGACGCCGCCGAGAAGGACGCGATCGAAGCCGCGCTGAAGGACCTCGAAGGCGTGCTGACCGGCGAAGACAAGGCCGCCATCGAAGCCAAGACCGAGGCCCTGATGACCGCCAGCCAGAAGCTGGGCGAGAAGATCTACGCCGAGCAGCAGGCCGCCGCGGCCGCCGCCGGCGCGGGCCCGGAAGCCGGTGCCGCCCCGCAAGGCGGCGCGCAGGCTGAAGGCCGCCCGGCCGACGACAACATCGTCGACGCCGACTTCAAGGAAGTGAAGAAGCCCTGATCAGGGCCCCCGGCCTGTCCGCAGGCCTGATCCGGCCGGCGGCCCCCGGGTGCTCTGCACCCGAGGCCGCCGGCCTTGTCGCTTGTCAGGGGCCCGGCCGGCCACCGGTGCCCGGCCCCTGATGCGCCCTCCCCCCGACGCGCGCCCGCCCCTTTCGCGGCCCGGCGCAGCCCAGAGAAGCCCATGAGCAAGCGTGACTATTACGAGGTCCTCGGCGTCGCCCGCGACGCCAGCGACGAGGACATCAAGAAGGCCTACCGCAAGCTGGCCATGAAGTACCACCCCGACCGCAACCAGGGCGACGGGGCCAAGAAGGCCGAAGAGCAGTTCAAGGAGGTCAAGGAGGCCTACGAGATGCTGTCGGACCCGCAGAAGCGGGCGGCCTACAACCAGCACGGCCACGCCGGTGTCGACCCCAACGCGGGCGGCTTCCATGGCGGCGGCGAGGGCTTCGGCGGCGGCTTCGCCGATGCGTTCGGCGACATCTTCGGCGACATCTTCGGTGGCGGCGGCGGCGGTGGCCGCGGCGGCCGTGGCAAGCAGGTCTACCGCGGCAACGACCTCAGCTACGCGATGGAGATCACGCTGGAAGAGGCCGCGGCCGGCAAGGACACCCAGATCCGCATTCCGGCCTGGGACCACTGCGACACCTGCAAGGGCACGGGTGCGAAGCCCGGCACCAGCCCCAAGACCTGCACGACCTGCAACGGCGGCGGCACGGTGCACATGCGCCAGGGCTTCTTCTCGGTGCAGCAGACCTGCCCGCACTGCCACGGCACGGGCAAGATCATTCCCGAGCCCTGCACGGCCTGCAACGGCGCGGGCAAGATCAAGCGCCAGAAGACGCTCGAGGTCAAGATCCCGGCGGGCATCAACGAAGGCATGCGCATCCGCTCGTCGGGCAACGGCGAGCCGGGGCCCAACGGCGGGCCGGCAGGGGATCTCTACATCGAGATCCGGATCAAGCAGCACGACATCTTCGAGCGCGACGGCGACGACCTGCACTGCACGGTGCCGGTGGGGCTGACGACGGCGGCGCTGGGCGCGACCATCGAAGTGCCCACGCTGGGCGGCAAGGTCGAGATCGAACTGCCCGAGGGCACGCAGCACGGCAAGACCTTCCGGCTGCGCGGCAAGGGCATCAAGGGCATCCGCTCGAGCTACCCGGGCGACCTGTACTGCCACATCACGCTGGAGACGCCGATCAAGCTGACCGAGCACCAGCGCAAGCTGCTCAAGGAGCTGGACGAGTCGCTCAAGAAGGGCGGCGAGAAGCACTCGCCCAACGCCAAGAGCTGGACCGACCGCGTCAAAGACCTCTTCAAGTGAGGCCCCCACGCTCCCTCCGGTCGCTGCCCCCCGAGGGGGCTCTGCCAGCGGCCCGGCGGAGCCGGTTCCGCGGCAGGGGCTTGGTGGATCGTGATCGCACCGCGATCACGGTGAAGACGGCGTCGGCGCCGTCTTCACGTCCGGGGGTGCCGTTGTAGCTCGCGGCTCGCGTTGGGCGCGGCGGCGGTCTGGGGGCGCGCAGCGCCCTCAGCCGGCGCGCCCGGGGCCCCGGCGGGACCGCGCAGCGGACCCAGCCGACGCCCCCACCAGTTGAGCGGCGCGTCAGCGTCCGCTCCAACGTTATCGAACTCTCTATCCGGGGCAGCCGGGGCGAAGTCTTCCGAGGGCCGAAACGGTGCCGGAGGACTCGGTGGTGGGGAGTGTCTGGAGCGGCCGTAGAGGCGGCGAGAAGCGCAACGGAGGTGGGCGTC
>Ga0228698_1001651_pt1 | contig 10555 bp, 9 predicted proteins | sample McNCre117_Aug_MG_FD_178015 | JGI IMG/M metagenome (GOLD analysis project Ga0228698, IMG submission 178015) | Freshwater microbial communities from McNutts Creek, Athens, Georgia, United States - 1-17_Aug_MG | ecosystem: Environmental > Aquatic > Freshwater > Creek | place: USA: Georgia...
TGGCGGTGCTGTTCAAGCGCAAGCTGGACCTGCACCAGACAACCTTCGCGATGGGCGAATCCATCGCCCACTTGAACGCGTTGTGGCTGCGTGGGCAACTGAGCCGCGACCTGGGCAGCGACGGCATCTACCGGTTCTCTGCCGCCTGACGATCGCAGCGGGGCGCACCAAGTAAAACGCCGCCCCGGAATCATCCGGTGGCGGCGTTTCTGCCCGGTACCTTTACTCCCTCGATCTCCGCCGGCCTTTGGCCGACCTCGGTACCTCTGATGACAGCGTCGTCAGCTAGTGTTGCTGAATGTGAATGACTTGGTATGACAAAGCTCAGGGAATATTCACTTGCAAACGTTTGCAGTTGCAATTGAGTCGCATCCGCGTCACTGCACGACGATGGATTCCCCTCTCAAGGCCTCGCGGGAGCGTTCGAAATCGGGCAACACAGACCTCACGGTTTCCCAGAAGGCGGGGCTGTGGTTCATCTCGCGCAGGTGGGCCAGCTCGTGGGCCACGACGTAATCGATGATGGCCGGCGCGAAGTGGATGAGCCGCCAGTTCAGCCGGATGGAGCCGTCGGCGCTCGCGCTGCCCCAGCGTGTCTGCGCGGACGACAGCCGCAGCGACTTCATCGATACCCCCAGCTGCTCGGCGAAATGCCGGCAGCGTGGCAGGAAGTCTTCTAGCGCGCGCGCCTGCAGCCAGGCCTGGCAGAGGTCGCGGATCTGTTCGGCCGCGGCGCCGTGGGGCAGCGGCAGCCGCAGCTCGCGCGTGGTGGCGTCCCAGGCCACTTCACGCTCGGCGGGCGCGATGACCAGCGTCAGCGGCTGGCCCAGGTAGGGCAGGCGGCCGCCGTCGATCCATTCGATGCGGGCGGCCTGCACGCGCTGCTGGCGTTCACGCTGCTCCACGAGCTTGCGCAGGATCCAGTCGCCCTTGTGATGCAGGGCACGTTCGATCTCGGCGATGGGCACCCAGCGCGGCGCGCTGACGCGCAAGCCTTGCGGGCCGACGACGAAGCCGATGGAGCGGCGGCGCGCGCGCTTGAGCTCGTAGCCCACCCGGTGCTGGCCCAGCCAGAGCTCGCGCCGCGCGCGGGCTGCGCCGGGCTCGGCGGGTTCGACGTCGGCGGTGGCCTCGAACAGCGACAGCTGGCTGTCGTTCAGCAGCGTGGCCGGGCGCTTGGGCGGCATGTCTAGTGCTGGCTGGCGGTGCTGCCGATGCCGGCGGGGGACGTGGCGGCATAGGCCTCGGGGTCGAGCCGGCGCATCTCGGCCTCGATCCAGTCCTTGACCTCGAGCATCAGCTCGCCGGGCTGGCGGCCCTCGGGCCGGATCTGCCGGCCGATGGAGATGTCGACGACGCCCGGCTTGAGCAGGAAGCTCTTGCGCGGCCAGCAGCGTGCGGCCGTCGCGGCGATGGGCACCACGGGCAGGCCGGCCTCGATGGCCAGGCGCGTGCCGCCGGTCTTGTAGTCGCCGACCTCGCCGCGCGCGATGCGCGTGCCTTCCGGGAACATGATGACCCAGTTGCCCTGGCCACCCAGGCGCTTGCCCTGCTTGAGCACCTTGTTCCAGGCTTCGGTGCGGCGGCCACGGTCGATGTGGATCATGTCCATGCGCGCCATGGCCCAGCCGAAGAAGGGCACATACAGCAGCTCGCGCTTGAAGACATAGGCGAGCGGGTGGCTCAGCAGTGCCGGGTAGGCGAAGGTTTCCCAGGTGCTCTGGTGCTTGGACAGCAGCACGACGCCGGCCTGGCGGTCTTCGGCGGGCGGCAGGTTCTCCATGCCATGGATGCGCCAGCGCACGCCGCAGATGATGCGGGCGCTCCAGATGGCGACCTTGAGCCAGCCGGCGCAGGCCCAGTACACCGGGTCGCCGCGGCGGAAGATGGACAGCAGCAGCACGGCCAGTGCCCAAGGGATGACCGTGACGGTCAGGACGATGACGAAGATCAGCGAGCGGATGGCGCTCAGCAACGTGGACATCAGTGAAGGTCTCCGGCCTGGGTATCGGGGGGCATGGCCTGGCCGCGCTGCTCGGCGACGCGTCGGCGTTCATCCTGGATGAGGGCCTCGGCGAAGCTCATCAGGTCTTCGTGCACACGGGCACCGGGCACCTGCATGAGCAGGTTGGTGAGCTCGCTCGCGCCGAGGCTGCCGAAGGGGCCTGTCAGCACGAGGTGAGGAACACAACCGGCGTTCTGCGCCGTCAGCAGGTCGGTCAGCGAGGCGCCGACCATGTGGACCTGCGGCAGTTCGACGTCGAAGCGCTCGCCGATCTGCTGGATCAGGCCGGGCAGCGGCTTGCGGCAGTCGCAGCCTTCTTCCGGCGTGTGAGGGCAGAAGAAGGCGGCGTCCAGGCGCCCGCCCTTCTCGGCGAGCAGCTGGTTCAGCCGCAGGTGCACGGCGTTCAGCGAGGCCATGTCGAGCAGGCCGCGCCCGATGCCCGCCTGGTTGGTGGCCAGCACGGTGTGCCAGCCCGCGTGGTTGAGGCGGGCCACGGCTTCCAGCGCGCCGGGCAGCGGGTCGAGCTCCTCGGGGGCCTTGACGTGATCGTCGCGGTAGCGGTTGATCGTGCCGTCGCGCCCGAGGATGACCAGCTTCATGCCGTGGGGGTGGTCGGCCCGCATGTCAGCGACACCTGGTTGTCCGAAGCCACGGATCGCCGCGCCGGGCGCTGGTGAGCGAAGGCAGGTGTCGTGTCATGGTGTCCTCAGGCAAGCCGCGACAGGTCGGCGACGCGGTTCATGGCCGCGTGCAGTCGGCCCAGCAGGGCGAGCCGGTTGGCACGCAGCGCCGGGTCTTCGGCGTTGACCATGACGTCGTCGAAGAAGGCATCGACCGGGCCCTTCAGCGCCGCCAGGCGCTGCAGCGAACCCGTGTAGTCGTGCTGCTCGAACAGCCGGTCAGCCTGCGGCTGCACGTCGGCGATCGCTGCGGCCAGCGCCTGCTCGGCGGCTTCCTGGAGCAGGCCGTCCTTGATCTCGGTGGGCAGTTCGCCCTCGACCTTCTTCAGGATGTTGCCGACGCGCTTGTTGGCGGCCGCCAGCGAGGCGGCCTCGGCCAGCGCGGCGAAGGCGCGCACCGCCTCCAGCCGCTTGGGCACGTCGCCCAGGCGGGTAGGCTGCAGCGCGAGCACGGCGTCGACTTCCTGGGCGCTGTAGCCCTGGTCGCGCAGGCCCACGGCCAGGCGGTCGGCGAAGAAGTTCAGCAGCGCCTGCCGCGTGTCCTGCGGGTTGGCGATGAGCTCGCCAAAGGCCGGCAGCGCGGCGTCGATCAGCGCCGGCAGCTCCAGCGGCAGGTTCTTCTCGACGAGGATGCGGATGACGCCCAGCGCGTGGCGGCGCAGCGCGAACGGGTCTTTGTCGCCGGTGGGCAGCTGGCCGATGCCGAACAGGCCCACCAGCGTCTCCAGCTTGTCGGCCAGCGCCACGACCGTGCCGGTGTGGTTGCGCGGCAGTGCGTCGCCGGCGAAGCGGGGCTTGTAGTGGTCTTCGATCGCGATGGCGACGCCGTCGCGCAGGCCCTCGTGGCGGGCGTAGTAGCCGCCCATGATGCCTTGCAGCTCGGGGAACTCGCCGACCATGTCGGTCAGCAGGTCGCACTTGGCCAGCGTGGCCGCCTGCTTGACTTTGCTGTCGAGCACCTTGAACTCGTCGTCGGCCTCGACCGTGTACGGCAGCGTGGCCATGCTGAGCTGCTGCACGACGGCGTGCGCGATGGCGGTGACGCGCTCGGTGCGCTCGCCCTGGCTGCCCAGCTTGCCGTGGTAAACGACCTTGGCCAGGCCGGGCAGGCGGTCTTCCAGCTTCTTCTTGCGGTCCTGGTCGAAGAAGAACTTGGCGTCGGCCAGGCGCGGGCGCACGACGCGCTCGTTGCCGCCGGTCACCGCCGATGCGTCGGCCGGGGCGATGTTGCTGACGACGAGGAAGTGGCGCGTCAGCTTGCCGTCGCGGTCCAGCAGCGGGAAGTACTTCTGATTGGCCTTCATCGTGAGAATCAGGCACTCCTGCGGCACGGCCAGGAACTCGGCCTCGAAGGCGCAGGTCAGCACGTTGGGGCGCTCGACGAGGGCTGTCACCTCATCGAGGAGGGCGTCGTCGTCGATGGGCTTGAGGCTCAGCGCGTCGGCGGCGGCCTGCAGCTGGCGGGCGATCTCGGCGCGGCGCTCGGCGAAGCTGGCGATGACGGCACCCTGCTCGCGCAGCTGCGTGGCGTAGCTGTCGGCGGTGTCGATGTTGACGGTGGGCTGCAAGGCCTCGAAGCGATGGCCGCTGGTCGTGCGGCCAGACGTCAGGCCCAGCGCCTGCAGCGGCACGATGTCGCCGCCGTGCAGCGCGATGAGGCCGTGCGCGGGGCGCACGAATTTCACATCGGTCCAGCCATCGGCGAGCTGGTAGGTCATGACCTTGGGGATGGGCAGCTTGGCCAGCGTCTCGTCCAGCGCCTTCTGCAGGCCTTGGGCGAGCGTCGCGCCGGGCTGCACGCTGTCCCAGAACAGCGCCTCGGCCTTGCCATCGGGCTGGCGCTTCAGTTGCGGCACGACCTCGGGGCCGGCGCCGACGGACGCGAGCTTCTTCAGCAGCGCCGGCGTGGGCTGGCCGTCGGCGGTCAGCGCGACGGCGACCGGCATCAGCTTCTGCTGCACGGCCTTGTCGGCGGCCTTGGGCGAGACGCCGGTGACATGCACGCCCAGCCGGCGTGGTGACGCGAATGAGGTGACTGCGGCGTCGGCAGGTGCCAGGCCTTGCGTCTTCAGGCTGTCAGCCAGCACGGCGGCAAACGACTCGCCCAGCTTCTTCAACGCCTTCGGGGGCAGCTCTTCGACAAACAGTTCAACGAGCAGGTTCGTCATCACGCGGCCGCCTTCTTGCTGTTCTTCAGTTCGATCTGCGCGACGACTTCATCGGCCCAGGCCTTTGGCGCCATCGGGAACCCGAGGCGCGCACGGCTGTCGACATAGCTCTGCGCGACGGCACGGGCCAGGTTGCGGATGCGGCCGATGTAGGCCGCGCGCTCGGTCACCGAGATGGCGCCGCGGGCGTCCAGCAGGTTGAAGCTGTGACCCGCCTTCAGCAGCTGTTCGTAGGCGGGCAGGGCCAGCGACTGCTCCATCAGGTGCTTGGACTGCTTCTCGTGCGCGGCGAAGGCGCCGAGCAGGAAGTCCACGTCGCTGTGCTCGAAGTTGTAGGTGCTCTGCTCGACCTCGTTCTGGTGGAACACGTCACCGTAGGTCAGGCCATCCGTGTAGACCAGGTCGTACACCGATTCCTTGCCCTGCAGGTACATGGCCAGGCGCTCCAGGCCATAGGTGATCTCGCCGGTGATGGGCTTGCAGTCGATTCCGCCGACCTGCTGGAAGTAGGTGAACTGCGTCACCTCCATGCCGTTCAGCCAGACCTCCCAGCCCAGGCCCCAGCAGCCGAGCGTCGGGTTCTCCCAGTCGTCCTCGACGAAGCGCACGTCGTTCTTTTTCAGGTCGAACCCCAGCGCCTCCAGCGAGCCGAGGTAGAGCTCCAGGATGTTGGCCGGCGCGGGCTTCAGCACGACCTGGTACTGGTAGTAGTGCTGCAGGCGGTTGGGGTTCTCGCCGTAGCGGCCGTCCTTGGGGCGGCGGCTGGGCTGCACGTAGGCGGCCTTCCAGGGTTCAGGGCCGAGGGCGCGCAGGAAGGTGGCCGTGTGGCTGGTGCCGGCGCCGACTTCCATGTCGTACGGCTGCAGCAGTGCGCAGCCCTGCTTGGACCAGTAGTCCTGCAGGGTCAGGATGATTTGCTGGAAGGTCAGCATGTCAGGGGTGCCCGGCCGCTTGATACCGCTCGCCGTCCCCGGGGAGGGCGGCGAGCTTTCGCGGGCGTGAGGGCATGTGGGTTGCGGAGGAAGGGGGTGCCCGATTCTATTGGGCGGCTCTCTTGATCCCCATCAGGATCAACAGCGCCAGGGCCCACAGCGGCCACAGGCCGAGCGCGTCGAGCCAGCGGGCGTACGGCGTGGTGCCGTGGCGCCCGTCGACGCTGACCTCCAGCACGCCGCGCGCCAGTGCGGGCAGCCGGTCGGTGACAAGGCCGTGGTGGTCGATGACGGCCGTGGCGCCGGTATTGGTGGACCGGACCAGCGGGCGCTGGAACTCGAGCGCGCGCATCTGCGAGAACTGCAGGTGCTGGTCCTGGATCATGACGGTGCCGAACCACGCCAGATTGCTGACGTTGACGAACAGCGTCGCGGCTTGCGGGCCGACGGCGCTCTGCACTACGTCCTCGCCGAACAGATCCTCGTAGCAGATCAGCGGCCGCAGCCGCTGGCCGGCCACCACCCAGGGCTGCTGATGCTCGCCGCTCGCCTGGTCGTCCATCGGGATGCCCATCATGCGCACGAACCAGCCCAGCCCCGGCGGGATGAACTCGCCAAAGGGCAGCAGGTGGCGCTTGCCGTAGTGGTAGTCGCTGCCGAGGTCGACGACGGAATTCACCCAGCCGGTCTCGGCGCTGCCCAGGAAGGTGCCCAGCAGCACCGGGTGGCCCGGGCGCGACAGGCGCGCGAGGGTGCTGGCATCCAGCTCCGAGAGCGGCAGCGGCAGCACGGATTCCGGCGTGATGACGACCTGCCCCTTGGCGGACTCGATGAGCCCGGCCAGCGTCTCCAGGTTGGCGGAGAAGCGGGCGGGGTCGAACTTCTGATCCTGCGGGATGCTGGGCTGCACGAGCGACAGCGTCACCTGTCCGCTGGAGGTGGTGAAGTCCTGCGGCAGGACCCAGCCGACCAGCGGCAAGGCCAGTGCCGGCGCCGCCCAGGCCCAGGTGCGCTCCTTCAGCAGCGCCAGGCCGACCGACGCGAGGGCCGCCAGTGCGGTGATGCCGTAGATGCCCACCCACGGCGCCCAGCCCGCCAGCGGGCCCACCGTGTGGGCGTAGCCGGAGGCGATCCAGGGGAAGCCGGTGAACCAGGTGGCCCGCGCGAGTTCGGCCAGCAGCCACGCGGGCGCCAGGCCCAGCAGCCGCCAGCGGCCGGCCGGCAGCCAGCGCGCCGTCAGGCCCAGCGCCAGCGCGTAGTAGCCGCTCAGAAAAGCAGCCAGCAGCGCCACGGCCAGCGCGGCGGCCAGCCACGGAATGCGCCCGAATTCGTGCATGCTGATGTGCAGCCACCACAGGCCCGCGGCCAGCCAACTGAACCCGAACAGCCCGCCGCACAGCGCCGCCACGCGCGGGGTGGCGCGGGCGACCAGGCTGAACAGAACGGCCTGCGCAGAGAGCTGGGCCCACCAGGCCTCGGTCGGCGCGAACGAGGCGGTCTGCAGCAGGCCGGCCGCCAGTGCGGCGGCCACAGCGAGGCGCGGCCTCACGCTGCGGTCTCGTCGTCAGGCGCCCGCGTGACCTTGAACCAGCGCACCGCGCCGCCGCGCGTCAGCATGACGGCGAAGTTCAGTCCCGCGACCTGTACGGACTCGCCGCGGCGCGGCACCCGGCCGTGCTCATGCGCGACCAGGCCGCCGATCGTGTCGAAGTCGTTGTCGGGCAGCGCGAGGCTGAAGGCGCCGTTGACGGACGCGATGCTCGCGTCGCCCGCCACGCGCTGGCTGCCGTCAGCCAGCGTGTAGATGCCCGTGTCGGAGCTCTGCTCGTCGAATTCGTCCTCGATCTCGCCGACGATCTCTTCCAGCACGTCCTCGATGGTGATCAGGCCCGCCGTGTTGCCGAATTCGTCGATGACGATGGCCAGATGGTTGCGATTCGAACGGAAGTCGCGCAGCAGCTCGTTGAGGCCCTTGCTCTCCGGCACGAACACCGTGGGGCGCAGCAGCGCCCGCAGGTTGAGCTCCGGCGCGCGCTGCATCTTCAGCAGGTCCTTGGCCAGCAGGATGCCGATGATGTTGTCGCGTTGGCCCTCGTAGACGGGGAAGCGGGAGTGGCCGGTGTCGATGACGATGGCCAGCAACTCGTCGTAGGGCGCGTCGATGTCCAGCAGGTCCATGCGCGGCGCGGCCACCATGGCGTCGCCGGCCGACAGCTCGGCCATGCGCAGCACGCCTTCGAGCATCTGCCGTGACTCGGGCCCGATGAGCTCGCGCTGTTCGGCATCTGCCAGCGTTTCGATGAGTTCGGTCTTGGAGTCGGGGCCGGGGTGCAGGAACTCCAGCATGCGCTCCAGAAGGCCGCGGGCCTCGGGCGGTTGTTTGGCGGCCCCACGCAATGGGGGCCGGCCTGAATGCGGTTCGCTCAAGGGGAGCTGTCAGGGTATTGCGGAAGGGACAGAATAGCCGATTGGTTTGACAACACCTTGTCCTGGGGCGCCTAGTCCCCATATCCGCTGCCTTCCCGAAACGGTCCCCACCATGTCCACTGCCCAAGGCCTCATTCCTGCAACCATCCTCACGGGCTTCCTCGGCGCCGGCAAGACCACGCTGCTCAAGCGGGTGCTGACCGAGGCTCACGGCCAGAAGATCGCCGTCATCGAGAACGAGTTCGGCGAGGAGAACATCGACACCGAGATCCTGGTGTCCGACACCAACGAGCAGATCATCCAGATGAGCAACGGCTGCGTGTGCTGCACGATCCGCGAGGACCTGCGCACCACGCTGAGCGATCTCGCGGCCAGGCGCCGCAAGGGCGAACTGGACTTCGAGCGCGTCGTCATCGAGACCACCGGCCTGGCCGATCCCGGCCCCGTGGCGCAGACCTTCTTCATGGACGACGAAATTGCCGAGGCGTACTTGCTGGATTCGGTGCTGACGCTGGTGGATGCCAAGCATGCCGACGAGCAGCTCAACACCCGCCAGGAAGCCCGCATGCAAGTGGGTTTTGCCGACCAGATCTTCATCAGCAAGAGCGACCTGGTCGAGCCGGCTGCGGTCGAGGCGCTGATCCATCGCATCAAGCACATGAACCCGAGGGCGCCCATCCAGACGGCCCATTTCGGCGAAGTGGCGCTGTCCAAGGTGTTCGACCTGCGGGGCTTCAACCTGAACGCCAAGCTGGAGATCGACCCGGACTTTCTGAAGGCGGACGACCACGGTCACCACCACCATCACGACCATGATCATCACGATCACGAGCATGGTGAGCATTGCGACCACCCGCACCATCATCATCACGATGACGATGTGAAGAGCTTCGTGTTCCGTGCCGACAAGCCCTTCAACCCGGCCAAGCTGGAGGACTTCCTCGGCGCCATCGTGCAGGTCTACGGTCCCAAGATGCTTCGATACAAGGGTGTCCTGTACATGAAAGGCACGGAGAAGAAGGTCATCTTCCAGGGTGTTCACCAGATGATGGGGTCTGATCTCGGCCCGAAATGGATGCCGGGCGAGAAAAAGCAGAGCAAGATGGTGTTCATCGGGATCGACCTGCCCAAAGAGGTGCTGTTGCAAGGCCTCGAAGGTTGCCTGGCGTGATGGTTTATGGCCGTCCGCAGCCATATTTTGTGCGTGCGTCGGCGCGGGGATCGACATGGCTACAATCCGCCGCGCTCAAAGTTGGGCAGCAGGCTGGAAAGCAGTCGGATCAAGGTCTGACACCGTGCGATGCAAGCCCTGAGTGAGGAGAAGACTGTGAGCAAAACCCCGGCCCCCAAAACCGCCGCCGCGCCCGCCAAGGGCAGCAAGACGGCCGCCAAGACCGACGCCGGCAACGACGTCGCCACCCTGGACGTGCCGGCATCGACCAATCGTTTCGCGGACCGCTTCGCGCCGCCGAAACCGCCCGTGCGTGGCGCCGGCGCGACCGACGACGCGCCGCGCGTGGCCGCCAAGGGCGACCCCAAGCTGGTCAACGCCTGGAAGAACAAGTCGGGCGCTGAGCTCAGCGATGCCGAAGTCCTGGCCATGCCGGACTCGGAGTACATGAATGCGAAGCAGGTGGAGTTCTTCCGCGCCAAGCTGGAGGGCCTCAAGAACGAGGTGCTCTCCAACGCCGGCGAGACCACCGAGCACCTGCGCGAGGACACCACCATCGTTCCCGATCCGGCCGACCGCGCCACGATCGAGGAAGAGCACGCGCTGGAGCTGCGCACGCGGGACCGCGAGCGCAAGCTGCTGAAGAAGATCGTCCAGTCCATCGGCCGACTCGACAGCGGCGACTATGGCTATTGCGACGAAACCGGCGAGCCCATCGGTCTGGGCCGTCTCATCGCACGCCCGACGGCGACGCTATCGCTCGAGGCGCAGCAGCGTCGCGAGCTCAAGCAGAAGATGTTCGGCGACTGAAGTTGAAGACCTCCGGCCAAGCATCATCTTGGCCGGTTCCTGGAAGGGGTGGCGGTGCTGGTGGCGTTAAGCTGCCGGTGTTTCGTCTGGATGCAGCGCATTGGCGGCGCCCTGGCGTGGCCAAAAAAGGGATATTCCGTACATGACCGAGTCCAAGCCCGCAGACCCCAAGGAAGGCGACAGTTTCTTCCGCAAGGTGGCGCGCTTCGTCGCCAACCCGACGACGGATTGGGCCGAGATCAACTCGCGCCAGGACGATCCCGAAGGCGATCTCGCCAAGGCCGAGTTGCGGGCCATGGTGGAACGCAAGCGCCGCAACGACTTCGTGCGCAAGCGCGAACTCGACATGCTGCGCCGCATTC
>Ga0228698_1001653_pt1 | contig 10552 bp, 9 predicted proteins | sample McNCre117_Aug_MG_FD_178015 | JGI IMG/M metagenome (GOLD analysis project Ga0228698, IMG submission 178015) | Freshwater microbial communities from McNutts Creek, Athens, Georgia, United States - 1-17_Aug_MG | ecosystem: Environmental > Aquatic > Freshwater > Creek | place: USA: Georgia...
GCGGCCGTCAGGATCGGCCGGGCCAGGGCCGCGCCGCGCCACTGCTGCCACAGGGCCAACGAGAACGCCGGCCACGCGCTGCCCCCTTGCAGGCCCACCATGGGGGCGCGGCGCAGCAGCCCGTCCACGTCGGGCCGCACATTGATGAAGCCGGTGACCGCGCCTGCGGTGGCCAGCGCCGGGGCCGGCGACACGCGCCCGGGCCAGCGCAGCGCCGAGGGGCCCTCGCCCAGCAGGGTGGCGTCGAACAGGTCAGGGGCAGGTGTGGACGCCTGGGTGGGCGTGAGCGTGGGCGTGGGCGTGGGCGTGTGCGTGGGGGCACGCGTCGGGCCGGATGGGGGGCCGGCGGCGAATCCCGCCGCCGAGGCCGCCCCGAGCCCGGGCCCTGGCCCAGGCTCCGCCGGCGTGTCCTGATTGAAGTGGAAGGCCAGCACCACCGGCCGGCCCTGCAGCGCCCGGGCCAGGGCCTGGTCCTCGGCCGGTGGGCCGCTTTCGGCCAGCAGCAGGTCGATGCCCAACGCGGCCACCTGCTGATCCTCGAACAGGATGCTCACCAGGCGCGCCAGCCGGTCCCGGGGCCAGGGCCAATGCCCCTGGGCCTGCAGGCTGGCGTCGTCCACGTCGACGATGACGATGTCGCGGCGGGCTTCGTCGGCAGGCGGAGTGGCCCAGGCCTGGCGCAGATCGGACCAGGTGCCGTCCAGGCGGCCCAGCAGGGCCGAGGGCGACACCACCAGGTGCCACAGGCCGGCCAGCAGGATCAGGCCGGCGAACAGGGCCAGGCCGGGGCGGGCACGCGTGTGCCGGGAACGGGCCGAACGGGCCGCAGAAGGGGCAGAAGAGGCCGGGGGAGCCGCACGCGCCGCGCGGCCAGGGTCGACGGAGCGGAGCCGCGCCATGCGCCGGAACGGCCGCCGAGTGCCGGCGCTCAGGCCTGCTGGAACTGCATCTGGGTGCCGGCCAGGTCGATCACGTCACCGTGCTTGAGCGGCACGGCCTCTTCCCCCACGGGCTGGCCATTGACCTGGGGCCGGCGGCTGCCTTCCACATGGGCCAGCACGTAACCGCCCGGGCGCTTGGTGACCGAGGCCACCTGCACACCGGGCTTGCCCACGGTGGTGACGACCTTGCTGAGCATCACCTCGCGGCCGGCGGCGCCGCCGTTGAGCACCTTGATCGAGGCCGGGCCGGTGGGCGCCGCCGCCCCCGGCAGCGGCAGGCCGCCCGTGGTGCCCGGCGTGCGCCCGAACGCGCCGGGCCGCAGGATCATGGTCTTTTCGTAGTCCTCGGCCTCGTCGGCCAGGAACTTGATGCGGTACTTGCCGACCTCGACCACGTCGTTGTTGGACAGCAGCTGCTTCTTGACGGCCTTGCCGTTGATGTAGGTGCCGTTGGTGCTGTTGAGGTCTTCGATGAACACCTCCTGGCCGGCGGCGGTGAGCACGGCGTGCTCACCCGAGACGGCCAGGTTGTCGATCACGATGTCGTTGTAGGGACGGCGTCCGAGCGTGGTGCGCTCTTTCGCGATCTGGAATTCCTTGATCACGACGTTGTCGAGCGAGACGACGAGTTTGCCCATGAAAGACCTCAGTTTCCTTCGCGGCCCACCGGGGGCCGCTGCATGTTTCTTCGCAGCCGGGGGATCAACGCCAGAAGGACCACCATGAGCGGCCGCTCCCGCCGGCGCCCGGCTTGGCGCGGGCCAGAACGACGGCGATGTTATCCCGCCCCCCTGCCGCGTTGGCGGCCTGGATCAGCAGGGTTCCAGCCTCTTCCAGGCTGTCGTTGGTTCGCAACAGCTGGGCGATCTGCTCATCGTGGAGCATGTCGGACAGCCCGTCGGAACACATCAGCAGCACATCGCCGGCTTCGACCGAATGGTCGTGGATCTCGAGGTCGACGAGTTCGTCGACACCCACGGCCCGGGTGACCAGGTTCTTGTGCATCGAGAACGCAGCCTGCTCGAGCGTGATCAGGCCGGCGTCGATCTGTTCCTGCAGCAGGGAGTGGTCGCGGGTGAGCTGCTCGAGTTGGCCGCCGCGGAAGCGGTAGGCGCGCGAATCGCCGATGTGGCCCAGCCACAGGCGGCCGCCCCGGAACAGCGCCACCACCAGGGTGGTGCCCATGCCCGCGTACTCGGGGGTGTTCATCGCGGCGTCGTGGACTTCGCGGTTGGCGATGTCGACGGCGTCGAGCAGGGCGCTCTTGATCTCGGTGTCGTTGGCGGCGGGGCCGCCGCGCAGGCGCTTGGCGAGTTCTTCGCGCACGCGGGTGCAGGCCATCTGGCTGGCGACCTCGCCCGCGTTGTAGCCACCCATGCCGTCGGCCAACACCGCGATGCCACCGGCCGCGTCCAGCGCGACGGCGTCTTCGTTGTTGCGGCGCGCACGACCGGTGTCCGTGAGACTGAAGAACTCGAGAATCATGTGCACGAGGCGCTGGGTCGGGGGCTGTGAGCAGTGGTCACGATTGTGCCTTGCTTTGCCAGCGGCCCGCGTGACGGGCCGGCGCCGCCGGGCCGCTTGCGCCTGACGCGGCCAGCGGGGCGGGCTCGTCGACCAGATCCGGGTCGATTTCGGTGTCTTTCCAGCCGGGATGATCGCCGTCCTCGGCGTCGGCCGGTTCGGCCAGGTCGTCGAGGATGCCGTGGAGCAGCGACCCGGCGTCGACGGGGGCGGCGGCCGCGGGGGCGGGGGCGGGCGGGGCCTGGGTGGGCAGCATCGGCGCCGGGCTCGAGGCCGACGCGGGTGCGGGTGCGGGTGCGGGTGCGGACGCTGGTTCCGGCAGGTGCATCACGGGCAGACCCAGGCCGGGGAACGGCAGGATCACGGCACCGGCGCGGGGGGGGGGCTCGGTGCCGGGCTCGGACTCGGCCGGGGCCACGGCGTCGGGTGCGGGTGCGGGTGCGGGATCAGGTGCGTGTGCGTGTGCGGCAGCAGCTTCGGCAACAGCAGCAACAACAGCCACAGCAGCATCGGCAGCAACGACCGGGGCGGGCGCCGCGACGGGAACGGCGGCCGTCGGCGTGGGCACGGCCAACGCCGACGGGCTTGCAGGCCCCGCGTCCGCGGCCGCCGCGCGGCCCTTGCTGGGCGGCAGCTGCGCCAGCGCCAGCCGCAACTCCAGGGCCAGTTGACGGCCGTTCTGGTGGCGCTTGGCCGGCGACTTGGCCAGCAGGCGTTGCAGGATGTCGTCGAGCAGCGGGGGCAGGCCGGTGCGCCAGGTGGACAGCGGCGGCACCGGCTGGCGCGCGATCTGGCCCAGCAGTTCGCCCACCGAGGCCGACTCGAACGGGCGGTGGCCGGTCAGCAGTTCCACCATCAGCACGCCCAGCGCGTAGAGGTCGGATTGCGGCGTGGCCTCGGCCCCGCCCAGCAGTTCGGGCGCCATGTAGGCGGGCGTGCCGATGATCAGCCCGCTGCGCGTGGCCGCCGCGTCGGCCACGCGGGCCGAGCCGAAATCGGTGAGCTTGAGGGCCTGGGTGTTCGGGTCGAACAGCACGTTGGCCGGCTTGATGTCTCGGTGGACCACGCCCGCACGGTGCGCCTGCTCCAGCGCCAGGGCCAAGCGACCGACCAGGCTCAGCACCAAGGCTTCGGGCAGCAGGCGGGACGCCGTGGTGTAGCGCGACAGATCGCTGCCGTTGGACCATTCCAGCGCCAGCCACCCGGTGAGCACGGGCGGGCCGGCCGGCTTGGCGCCGCTGTTGCCGCTGCCGGGCGCACTGAGCAGGCCCTGGTGCACGCCCCCGGCATGCACGCGGATGATGTCGGGGTGGCGCAGGCGGGCGGCGGCTTCGGCTTCACGCAGGAAGCGCTCGCGCCACAGTGAGCGGTCGGTGGCCGGGCCGTCTTCCAGGCGCACCGTCTTGAACGCGACCACGCGGCCGGTGGCCGTTTCGACCGCGCGGTACAGCGTGGTGCGGTCGTGGTGGGCGATCACCTGTTCGATCGCGTAATCGGACGGGCGGGGCAGGCGGCGCGAAGGCCCGGCGCCGGGGCCGTCGATGGCCGCGGTGTCCAGCGACCAGACCGGATCGGCGCCGAAACGCGGCCCGCGGCTCAGCCAAGAACCCAGGCGGGACCAGAGACTTTGCGATGGGGCGGCGACCGGCGGCGGCATGGGCTTGAATTTAACCTCGGGACGGGCTCTGGGCATCGCCCGTCGGCGGGAGACGCGACAGGCGGCAGCCCGCACGCGGCCAGCGGACGGGCCCCGACGCCGCAGGCCGGCCGGGGCCTGTTGGCGCAACATCCGCGCCGGCAACCCGGGGCTTGCGGCATGAAAAAAGGGACCCGCAGGTCCCTTTGGTGGGGCAGCGTGCGGTTCAGCACAGTCTACCCAAGCGGGGAGGCCGTCAAGACCGGGATCGACCCGATCAGTTGATCAGCCTCGCGAACGCTTCAGATCACAGCAGGCCCTTGAGCAGGCGGCCCATTTCGGACGGGTTGCGCGTGATCGTGAAACCGCACTCTTCCATGATGGCGAGCTTCGCATCGGCCGTGTCGGCACCGCCGGAGATCAGCGCGCCGGCGTGGCCCATGCGCTTGCCGGCCGGGGCGGTGACGCCCGCGATGAAGCCGACGACCGGCTTCTTCATGTTGGCCTTGCACCATTGGGCGGCTTCGGCTTCGTCGGGGCCGCCGATTTCACCGATCATGATCACGGCGTCGGTGTCCGGATCGTCGTTGAAGGCCTGCATCACGTCGATGTGCTTCAGACCGTTGATCGGGTCGCCACCGATGCCCACGGCCGAGGACTGGCCCAGACCGATTTCGGTCAGCTGCGCCACGGCTTCATAGGTCAGCGTGCCGGAGCGGCTGACCACGCCGATGCGGCCCTTGCGGTGGATGTGGCCCGGCATGATGCCGATCTTGATTTCTTCGGGCGTGATCAGGCCAGGGCAGTTCGGGCCCAGCAGCAGGGTCTTCTTGCCGCCGGCGGCTTCCTTGGCCTTCATCTTGTTGCGCACGGCCAGCATGTCGCGGACCGGGATGCCTTCGGTGATGCAGACCACCAGGTCCAGGTCGGCCTCGACGGCTTCCCAGATGGCGGCGGCAGCGCCCGCGGGCGGCACGTAGATCACGGAGACCTGGGCACCCGTCTGGGCCTTGGCGTCGGACACCGAGGCGTAGATGGGGATGCCTTCGAAGTCTTCACCGGCCTTCTTGGGGTTCACGCCGGCGACGAACGCGTTCTTGCCGTTGGCATAGGCCGCGCAGCCACGGGTGTGGAACTGGCCCGTCTTGCCCGTGATGCCCTGGGTGATGACCTTGGTGTCTTTGTTGATGAAAATGGACATGGTGTTTCCTTGAGGCTCGGGGCGAGGGCTTACTTGACGGCGTTGACGATGGCCGTGGCGGCCTCCGCCATCGTGTCGGCGGCGATGATGGGCAGGCCGGATTCGGCCAGCATCTTCTTGCCCAGATCCTCGTTCGTGCCCTTCATGCGCACGACCAGGGGCACTTGCAGGTTCACGGCCTTGCAGGCGGTGACCACGCCTTCGGCGATGGTGTCGCACTTCATGATGCCGCCGAAGATGTTCACCAGGATGCCCTTGACGGCCGGGTTCTTCAGCATGATCTTGAAGGCTTCGGTGACCTTCTCGGCGGTGGCGCCACCGCCCACGTCCAGGAAGTTGGCCGGCTCGCCGCCGAACAGCTTGATGGTGTCCATCGTGGCCATGGCCAGGCCGGCGCCGTTGACCAGGCAGCCGATGTTGCCGTCCAGGCTGATGTAGGCCAGGTCGAACTTCGAGGCTTCGATTTCAGCCGCGTCTTCTTCGTCCAGGTCGCGGTAGGCGACGATTTCCGGGTGACGGAACAGGGCGTTGGAGTCGAAGTTGAACTTGGCGTCCAGGGCCTTGATGTTGCCGTTGCCTTCCAGGATCAGCGGGTTGATCTCGGCCAGCGAGGCGTCGGTTTCCATGTAGCAGGTGTACAGCTTCTTCAGCACGTCCACCGCCTGGGCTTGCGACGCCTCGGGGACGCCGATGCCGGCGGCCAGTTCCAGGGCTTGCGCGTCGGTCAGGCCGACCAGCGGGTCGACGAAGACCTTCAGGATCTTCTCGGGCGTGGCGTGGGCCACTTCCTCGATGTCCATGCCGCCTTCGGAGGAGGCCATCATGGCGACCTTCTGCGTGGCACGGTCGGTGAGGGCCGCGACGTAGTATTCCTTCTTGATGTCGGCGCCTTCTTCGATCAGCAGGCGGCGCACCTTCTGGCCTTCGGGGCCGGTCTGGTGGGTCTTGAGCTGCATGCCCAGGATCTGGCCGGCCAGGCCCTTGACCTCGTCGATCGAGCGGCCCAGCTTGACGCCGCCGCCCTTGCCGCGGCCGCCCGCGTGGATCTGGGCCTTCACGACCCAGACGCCGCCGCCCAGCTTCTGGGCGGCTTCAACCGCTTCCTGAACGGTGAAGGCCGGGTAGCCGCGCGGCACCGGCACGCCGAACTGGCGCAGGAGTTCCTTGCCTTGGTATTCGTGGATCTTCATGGAAGCGTCTTCTCAGGTGGCTGTGGGGGGTGTCCACACCGGGCGACCCAGGGCATGCGAAGGGGGCGCTCATACGAGGCGAGCGCGGCCTGGGCTCAGGGACGGGCGGCGGGGGCTGATCGCAGGAATCGGGATTCTGCGATGCTTTCTTGGCACGAGGCTGACGGAGACTGGCCTGCTTCTATGAACAGGGCCGGTCGCCGGAAACCGGGTGTAACCCGTGACTTTAGCATGCTGCACCGCGGCATTTGTGCGCTTTGACCCGGCGCAGACCGTGGGCGATGCGGGGCAACGGGGCGGCGACGGCGGTGGACGGGGCGCCGAAGACGTTGGCCCGGCGCAACGCTGGCGGCGCCGGATCAGCCCTCGTCGCCCAGGTCGCCGCCGACCAGGCGGCGCACGATGCCGGCCGGAAAGCCCCGGGCGGCCAGGAAGCGGGCCTGCTTGGCACGGGCCTTGGGGTCGGCCGCGGGTTCGCCGAACTTGCGCAGCCACAGTGCGCGGGCGCGGTCGAACTCGGTTTCGCGCAGTTGGGCGGCCTGTTCGGCATCGAGCTGCAGGCCGTGCTGGGACAGCTCGGCCTGGATGCGGCGGCTGCCGTGCTTGGCCAGGCGGGTGGCCACGCGGTTTTCGACGAAGCGCGGATCGCTGAGGTAGCCGCGGGCTTCAAGCCAGTCGAGCGCGGCATCGACCGCGGCGACGGGGTCGCTGAGGTCGTCGGCGGGCGGTGGGGGTGGAGCGGGAGCGGCGGGGGCCGGGGCCGGGGCGGGGCCCCTGCCCGGCGGCCGGGCTGCGGATCGGCCTCGTGCCGCTGGAGCCTGCACCACGGGCCCTTCGTTGAACGCGGCCGAGAAGGCCGCTGCCAGCGGGTCCGCAGCCAAGGCGGGCCCGGGAGGCTGCGCCTGGCCGAACCACCCGGCATCGAAGGCGCTGGGCGCGGCGGCCTCAGCCGCCTCCCTGGCGCTGGCAGCCGCCTCGGCCTCGGCCGCGGCGGCATCCAAGCGCATGTGCCGGCGCAGCGCGCTCAGCAGCTTGGTGCGCAGTTCCTGCCGGCTGTGCTCGCGCCGGGACAGGTAGGCCAGGCCCTGGGCCCGCAGGCTGGGCCGGCGCCGGGGCTCACTCGGCGGCTTGGCCACCACCGGCTTGCAGCGGAACGCCCAGCGATTCGCGGACCTTGTTCTCGATCTCGAGGGCCAGGTCGGGGTTTTCGCGCAGGAACTCGCGGCAGTTGTCCTTGCCTTGGCCGATCTTCTCGCCGTTGTAGGCGTACCAGGCGCCGGACTTGTCCACCACCTTGGCGGCCACGCCCAGGTCGATGATTTCGCCTTCGCGGCTGATGCCCTGGCCGTAGAGGATGTCGAACTCGGCTTCCTTGAACGGGGGCGCGACCTTGTTCTTGACGACCTTGACCTTGGTTTCGTTGCCGACGATTTCCTCGCCGCGCTTGATCGAGCCGATGCGGCGGATGTCGAGGCGCACCGAGGCGTAGAACTTCAGCGCATTGCCGCCGGTGGTGGTTTCGGGGCTGCCGAACATCACGCCGATCTTCATGCGGATCTGGTTGATGAAGACGACCATGCAGTTGGTCTTCTTGATCGTGGCGGTGAGCTTGCGCAGGGCCTGGGACATCAGGCGGGCCTGCAGGCCGGGCAGGGAATCGCCCATCTCGCCTTCGAGTTCGGCCTTGGGCGTCAGCGCCGCCACCGAGTCGATGATGATCAGGTCGACCGAGCCCGAGCGCACCAGGGCGTCGACGATTTCCAGGGCCTGTTCGCCGGTGTCGGGCTGGGAGATCAGCAGGTCTTGCAGGTTGACACCCAGCTTCTGCGCGTACTGGATGTCCAGCGCGTGTTCGGCGTCGATGAAGGCGGCGACGCCGCCGAGCTTCTGCATCTGGGCCACGACCTGCAGGGTCAGCGTGGTCTTGCCGGAGGATTCCGGGCCGTAGATTTCAACCACGCGGCCGCGGGGCAGGCCGCCCACGCCCAGGGCCACGTCCAGGCCCAGGGAGCCGGTGGAGACGACCTGGATGTCTTCGATCTTCTCGTTTTCGCCCAGCCGCATGATCGAGCCCTTGCCGAACTGCTTCTCGATTTGAGACAGCGCGGCCGCCAGGGCCTTGGCCTTGTCGGCGCTCAGGTTGCTGGAGGATTTGTCGGCAGGGGAGTTCTTCACAGGGGCGTCCATTCGGTTTCTCCGACGGTGCGGGTTGGAATGCGCTGATTATGTCAGAAGCTGGATGTTCGTACAGTTGTTTGATGCATTGGCAGGCGCGCCGGATGCCCGCTCAAGCCCGGGTTCGGCGCGGCCGATAACGGTGAATACCATGCTTGGGTCCCGCCGACTCCCCGCGCCCGGCGCGCGCAACGCGCTGGTGCAGTTGTTCATCCGCCTGATGGCGGTGGCCCGGCTGCGCTTCCTGATCGAGTTGTGCGGGGTGTTCCTGGCGGTCTGGCTGGGCTGCGCGGCCCTGATCTGGTGGGCCGAGTCCGGCACCGGCGGGCGCCTGCACACGCTGGGCGACGCGGTGTACGCGCTGCTGGTGACCATGACCACCTCGGGCGATTCGGCCGTGCAGCCGCAGAGCCTGGCCGGGCGCCTGGTGATGGGCTTCGCGCTGCTGGCCTCCAAGCTGCTCACGGCCCTGCTGTGCGCGCTGGCCGCGGCGGTGCTGATCGAACACAAGGTGAAGGAAGACCTGGGGTTGAAGATGCATCACTTGAGCGGGCACATCGTGATCCTGGGCTGGAACCTGAAGGGGCCGCAGATCGTCGCGGCGCTGCGCAGCGATCCGCAGACGGCCGACACCCCGGTGGTGATCGTGGCCGACCTCGACCACAAGCCGCTGGAGGACGCGGCGCTGCACTTCGTCAAATCCGCGTTCCCGGTGCGGGGCGACGCCCCGGCGCGCGCCTGCCTGGGCCAGGCGCGCCAGGTGCTGGTGCTGGCCCATTACGGCGAGAAGCAGCACGCCGACGCGCTCAGCGCCGTCAACTGCCTGGTGGCGCGGCAGGCCAATCCGCAGGCCCGCCTGGTGGTGGAATTGCTGGACCCGGCCCAGCGCGGCTACCTGGAGGCCGCGGGCGCGGACGTGGTGATCAGCCTGGGCGACGTGGGCGGCACCCTGCTGGCCGAGGCGGCCATGGGCCAGACCGAGGCCGGAGAGTTGCTGGCGCGCGTGGGCCGTGCGCGCGGCGCCACGCCGGCCCCGCGCTGACTCACTAGAATCAGGTCAGGCCTTCCGCGCCGGCCGGGCCCCGCCCGCTGCGCGCCGCCCCACGAAAGGCCAGGAGACACCTCATGCGCATTCTCATTGCCGAAGACGACCAGGTCCTGGCCGACGGCCTGCTGCGTTCGCTGCGCGGCGCCGGCTACGCGGTCGACCAGGTCTCCAGCGGCTCCGAGGCCGACGCGGCCCTGGCCTCGCACGAGTTCGACCTGCTGATCCTCGACCTGGGCCTGCCGCGCATGCACGGGCTCGAGGTGCTGCGCAAGCTGCGCGCGCGCGGCTCGGCCGTGCCGGTGCTGATCCTCACGGCCGCCGACAGCGTGGACCAGCGCGTCAAGGGCCTGGACCTGGGCGCCGACGACTACATGGCCAAACCCTTCTCGCTGCAGGAGCTCGAAGCCCGCGTGCGCGCGCTCACCCGGCGCGGCCTGGGCACGGCCTCCAGCGTGATCAAACACGGCCCGCTGACCTTCGACGCCACCGGGCGCGTGGCCTACATCAACGAGCAGATGATCGAGCTGTCGGCCCGCGAGATCAGCCTGCTCGAGGTGCTACTGCAGCGCGCCGGGCGCCTGGTCAGCAAGGACCAGCTGGTGACCCGGCTGTGCGAATGGGGCGAAGAGGTCAGCAACAACGCCATCGAGGTCTACATCCACCGGCTGCGCAAGAAGATCGAGCAGGGCCCGATCCGCATCGCCACGGTGCGCGGCCTGGGCTACTGCCTCGAGAAGATCGCGGCCTGAAGCCCGCGGGCCATCCCCCGCCCGGGGGGGCCGGCCGTGAATAGTTGCCATGGCTGTCCGGCACCGCCGACAGCTGGCGCCGATGTTC
>Ga0228698_1001654_pt1 | contig 10549 bp, 8 predicted proteins | sample McNCre117_Aug_MG_FD_178015 | JGI IMG/M metagenome (GOLD analysis project Ga0228698, IMG submission 178015) | Freshwater microbial communities from McNutts Creek, Athens, Georgia, United States - 1-17_Aug_MG | ecosystem: Environmental > Aquatic > Freshwater > Creek | place: USA: Georgia...
CTCGCGCAGGCGCAGCGTGCGAGCGCGCTGCGCCGCGCTGAGGCGGGCGTCGAGCGCATCGGCCAGCGCCTCGCCCTGGGCGTCGACGATCCAGTGAACGATGCGCCCACCCACGGGCCAGGCCCGCCCGTCGGCCCCCCCCAGAACCTCCAGCGCCTCGGCCAGCCGCGCCACTTCGACGTCGAGGCCGCCCGACAGGTAGAGCGCGAACTGCTGCCCGGTCGGATCGGGCTCGAAGGCCAACGCCGGCACGCGGTCCACCACCGGCAGCAGGCAGGGCAGCCGCAGGCGCTGGCAGGCCACCTGCACCGGCGCCCAGTCCTGGTCACCCGCCCCGCCGATCACCGCGTAGACCGGCTGGGCCGCCTGCCAGCGCTGCAGCTGCGCCGCCCAGGTGGCGGGCGGCCCCTCGAGCGCCCAGACCTGCAGCTGGATCGGCCGGCCGCGGATGGGCGTGCGCTGCGCCCAGCGCTGCAGCGTCTGCTGCACCGTGGCCGCCCGGGCGGCGGGGGCGTCCGGCGTGATCACCGTCGCCAGGTGCAGGCGATCGGGCGCAACGCCCGGCGGCGCCGGGTCGTCCAGGCGGTCCAGGTAGGCCACGAGGTTCTCCACGTCGGCGGGCGACAGGTCGTAGCGCGGCATCCAGTCCTGCAGCGCCCGGCCGTCGGGGGCGATGCCGCTGCGCAGCGTCTGACCGATGCCAGAGCGCTCGTAGGCCGGCCGCAGCTCGTGGCGCAGCAGCTCCATCGGGATCGCGGTGCGGCGCTGCACCGCCGGCAGGTGGGTCCGCCCGGGGTTGAAGAGCGTCGCACCGGTGATCGGCGGCACCAGCAGCCGCCCCTCCGCCCCGCCGAAACCGCTGGGCCGGTGGCAACCCACGCAGGCCGAGCCTTCGGGCGGCAAGGCCCCCAACCCGGGCCGCTGCGCCGTCACCGCCCGGCCGTCTGCCCCGCGCCCCTCCAGATAGAGGCGTCGCCCAGCCTCGACATCCGACGCCCAGGCGCCCGACACGGCCAGCACGGCCAGCAGCAGCGCGGCCGACCGCCCCGCCACCGCCCCAACTCCAGGCCTCCCCGTTTCACCCATGGCCTCGCCCCCCCCATCCGTCCACCGGCCCATCGCCAGCGGCTGCGCGAATTGTGCCGGCGGGCAAGGGCCGCAAGGCGGTCCGACGCAGCACCGATCGGCGCGGATGGAGGCGATTTCATATACCATGCAGGGTATCAAGGAGAGTTCGACATGCCCAGCCTCACCCCGACCCGCGCCACCTTCCGCACCGCCGTGCTGGCTGCGGCGGCGTTGACCCTGGGCGCCGGGCCGCTGGCAGTCCGGGCGGCCCAGCCGGCGGCGGCGCTGGACGTGCCGACGGTGGCGGTGCAGGCCGGCGGCAGCGCCCGCGCGCTGGAGTTGGACGGCACGCTGGAGCCGATCCGCCAGGCGACGGTGGCCGCGCAGGTCGGTGGCAACGTGCTCGCGCTGGCGGTGAAGGCCGGCGACCGGGTCAAGGCCGGCCAGGCGCTGGCGCGCATCGACGAGCGCAGCGCCACGGCCGCGCTGGCGCAGAGCGACGCGGCGGTGGCGCAGGCGGACACGCAGCTGCGCCAGGCCCGCACCGACCTGAACCGCGCCCGCGAGCTGCGCGCGCAGGGCTACGTCAGCCAGGCGGCGCAGGACAACGCCGAGACGGCGGTGAAGGCGGCCGAGGCCGGCCTCGCCCAGGCGCAGGCCGGGCGCAGCCAGGCGGCGCTGGCGCGAGGCTTCACGACGGTGGCGGCGCCCTTCGAAGGCCTGGTGCTGGCCACACACCTCAACGAGGGCGACCTGGCCGCGCCGGGCCGGCCGATCCTGACCGTCTACGCCCCCGGCGCGCTGCGCGCGGTGGTGCAGGTGCCGGCCTCGCTGGCGGCGCTGGCGCGCAGCGCCGGCAAGATCGAAGTCCAGCTGCCGGACGGCACCTGGGCCGCGCCGGCCCGCAAGGTCGAGCTGCCCACCGCCGACGCGGTGGCGCAGACGGTGGAGTGGCGGCTGGACCTGAGCGCCTCCGAAAGCGCCCGCAGCCTGCCAGGCCAGGCGGTGCGCATCCGCTTTGCCGGCGCCAGCGCGGGAACGGCGGGCGGGGCGGGATTGGCTGGCGCCAAGGCGGCCGGCCTGAGCGTGCCTGCCGCCGCGCTGCTGCGCCGCGGCGAGCTGACGGCCGTCTACGTGGCCCAGGGCCCCCAGTTCGTGCTGCGCTCGGTGCGCGTAGCGGGCCCGGGCGGCGCGGCGGCCGGCGATGGCATCGAGGTGCTGGCCGGCCTGCGCGCCGGTGAGCGGGTCGCGGTGGACGCGGTGCGCGCGGGCCTGGCGGGTGCCCGCCCGGCCGGCACGCAGTGACGGACGAACACGGAGCAGGCCGCGCGATGAGTTCGCCCCAACTTCACGACCCCCACGGCCCATCGGCCGACGAAGGCGCCCGCCTGGGCCTCTCCGGCCGCATGGCCGCGCTGTTCCAGGACAACGCCATCACGCCGCTGCTGGCGCTGGTGGCGCTGCTGCTGGGCCTCTTCGCGGTGCTGGTGACGCCGCGCGAGGAAGAGCCGCAGATCAACGTCACGATGGCCAACGTGCTGATCCCCTTCCCGGGGGCCAGCGCGGCCGACGTGCAGAACATGGTCGCCCGCCCGGCCGAGCAGGTGCTCAGCCAGATCGCCGGCATTGAGCACAGCTACTCGGTGGCGCGGCCCGGCGTGGCGGTGCTGACGGTGCAGTTCAAGGTCGGCGTGCCGCGCACCGAGGCGCTGGTGCGTCTGTACGACGTGCTCAACGCCAACCAGGACTGGCTGCCGCGCGACCTGGGCACGCTGACGCCGATCGTCCGGCCCAAGGGCATCGACGACGTGCCGGTGCTGGGCGTGACGCTCTACGGCCGCGACGGCACGCCAGCGGTGGAGCTGGAGCGGGTGGCGCGCAGCGTCGAGACCGAACTCAAGCGCGTGCCCGGCAGCCGCGAGGTCAGCACGATCGGTGCGCCAGGCCGCACGGTGCAGGTGGACCTCAACCCGACGCAGCTGCGCGCGCGCGGCGTGGACCTGCTGCGGCTCAAGCAGATCGTCGGCGCGGCCAACCAGGCGATGCCCTCCGGCACGGTGCTGCAGCGCCCAAGCGGGGCGAAGCAGTCGGCGCAGATGCTGACGGTGGACACCGGCGAGTTCCTGCGCAGCGCCGAGGACGTCGGCGCGCTGGTGGTGGGCAGCAGCAACGGCCGCCCGGTCTACCTGCGCGAGGTGGCCCAGGTCAGCGAGGGCGGCGCCCAGCTGGCCAACCCGGTGTGGTTCACGCCGGGCTCGGCCCCCGCCGCTGCTGCCGCGGAAGGCGCGGCCAGTGCCGTGTCGGCCGCCGGACAGATCTACCCGGCGGTGACGATCACCGTCACCAAGAAGCCTGGCCAGAACGCGGTGGACGTGGCCCAGGCCGCGCGCCAGCGGCTCGATGAGCTGCGCAACACGCTGATCCCGGCCGGCGTGGAGATGACCGTCACGCGCGACTACGGCGAGACGGCGGCCGAGAAGGCCAACAAGCTGATCCAGAAACTGGCCTTCGCCACCGCCTCGGTGATTCTGCTGGTCGGGCTGGCACTGGGCCGGCGCGAGGGGGGAATCGTCGGCGCCGCGGTGATCCTGACGCTGACGGCCACGCTGTTCGCCAGCTGGGCCTGGGGCTTCACGCTCAACCGCGTCTCGCTGTTCGCGCTGATCTTCTCGATCGGCATCCTGGTGGACGACGCGATCGTGGTGGTGGAAAACATTCATCGCCACCAGCAGCTCGAACCGGACAAACCGCTGCTGCAGATCATCCCCGCGGCGGTGGACGAGGTGGGCAGCCCGACCATCCTGGCCACGCTGACGGTGATCGCCGCGCTGCTGCCGATGGCCTTCGTCTCCGGGCTGATGGGCCCATACATGAGCCCGATCCCGATCAACTCCTCGCTGGGCATGGCGATCTCGCTGGCGATCGCCTTTTCGGTGACGCCCTGGCTGGCGGCGCGGCTGATGAAGTCGCACGGCGCCGAGCACGGGGGCCACGCCGGTCACGCCGCGCAGGGTGAACCCAAAGGGCTGGCCGCCAAGCTGCCCCGGCTCTTCACCGCGATCCTGACGCCCTTGCTCGACAGCGCCACCAAGCGCTGGCTGCTGATGGCGGGCATCGTCGCCGCGCTGGCGCTCAGCGTGGGCCTGGCGGTCGTGCAGTGGGTGGTGCTGAAGATGCTGCCCTTCGACAACAAGTCGGAGTACCAGGTCGTCGTGCAGATGCCCGCGGGCACGCCGGTGGAGGACACCGCCGCCGCGCTGCAGGCCCTGGGCGGCTGGCTGGCCAAGCAGCCGGAGGTGCGCGACCTGCAGGGCTACGCCGGCACGGCCAGCCCGATCACCTTCAACGGCCTGGTGCGCCAGTACTACCTGCGCGCCGACGCCGAGCAGGGTGACCTGCAGGTGAACCTGGTCGACAAGAAGCACCGCCACGACAAGAGCCACGCGATCGCGCAGCGCCATCGGCCCGAGCTGGAGAAGATCGCCGCGGCCTGGGGGGCGCGCATCCAGGTGGTCGAGGTGCCGCCCGGCCCGCCGGTGATGAGCCCGCTGGTCGCCGAGGTCTACGGCCCGGACGAGGCCGGCCGCCAGCGCGTGGCCGCCACCATCGCCAAGGCCTTCAGCGCGACGCCGGACATCGTCGGCATCGACAGCTCGCTGCGCGAGGACGCGCCGCGCGCCTTCCTGCGCGTGCAGCGCCAGCGCGCCGAGTCGCTGGGCATCCCGGTGGCGGTGGTGGCGCAAACGGTGCAGGGCGCGCTCTCGGGCATGGACGCCGCCTACCTGCACGACGGCCAGAGCAAGCACCCGGTGCCGGTGCGGCTGCAGCTGCCGCGCGAGCGCCAGGTCGGGCTCGACAGCGTGCTGCAGCTGCCGCTGCGCGCCGCCAATGGGCAGCTGGTGCCGCTGTCCGAGCTGGTGCGCATCGAGCCCGGCGTGATCGACAAGCCGCTGTTCACCAAGGACCTGCACGGCGTGAGCTACGTCTTCGGCGACATGGCCGGCACGCTCGATTCGCCGCTCTACGGCCTCTTCGCCATCCGCGGCAAGCTGAGCGGCGTGGAGCTGACGAATGCGCTGAAGGTGGGCGAGCTCGGCGAGTACTGGATCAGCCAGCCCTCCGACCCCTACCGCCAGTACGCGCTGAAGTGGGACGGCGAGTGGCAGGTCACCTACGAGACCTTCCGCGACATGGGCGCGGCCTACGGCGTCGGCCTGGTCCTGATCTACCTGCTGGTGGTGGCGCAGTTCAAGAGCTACCTGACACCGCTGATCATCATGGCGCCGATCCCGCTGACCCTCATCGGCGTGATGCCCGGCCACGCGCTGCTGGGTGCGCAGTTCACCGCCACCTCGATGATCGGGATGATCGCGCTGGCCGGCATCATCGTGCGCAACTCCATCCTGCTGGTGGACTTCATCGACCTGCAGACCGCCGCCGGCATGCCCTTCAAGGACGCGGTGCTGTCCTCCGCCGCAGTGCGGGCGCAGCCCATCTTGCTGACCGCGCTGGCCGCGATGATCGGTGCGTTTTTCATCCTCGACGACCCGATCTTCAACGGCTTGGCCGTCTCGCTGATCTTCGGGATCCTGGTCTCGACGCTGCTCACGCTGGTCGTGATCCCGGTGGGCTACTTCGCGGCGTACCGGCGCCGCCACGGGGCCTGAGCGGCCCGCGCATCCCCTTCCTGTTGTTCTGAAAGGACCTCACCATGACCGTCGAACGCTACATCCGCCTGATGGCTGGCTTCTTCGTGATGCTCTCGCTGGCGCTGGGCGTCGAGGGCAGCCCGCTCTTCGTGAGCCGCTGGTTCCTGGCCTTCACCGCCTTCGTCGGCGCGAACCTCTTCCAATCCGGCATCACGGGCTTCTGCCCGCCGAGCGTCCTGCTCAAGAAGCTGGGCGTGCCCGAAGGCGGCTCGGCCTGCGGCCGTTGATCGACCCCGGAAATTCGGTGGATGACGCCACGCCTGTTTGCGGAGCAGAGAGAATGTCGGTCCCAACGCCAAACGACCTGCCTCTCTCGGACACCTGCACCATGGCCCAACTCCAGGACGAATCAAGCCGTACGGACCTGCTCAACCGCCTCAAGCGCGCCGAGGGTCAACTGCGTGGCATCCAACGCATGATCGAAGCGGGCGACACCTGCCTGGACATCGCCAGCCAGATGGCCGCGGTGCGCAAGGCGCTCGACAGCGCCTACGTGCGCATGACGGTGTGCTTCATGCAGCAGGAGCTGCGCCAGAAGCTGGGCGTCACCGAGGCGCAGGAGCCCGAACTGGCGCGCATGCTCAACGACATGCAGACCCTGCTGGGCAAGGTGCCCTGAGCCGGCGCGGCGGCGCCACCCGCTTCAGCGCCCGCCCAGCGGCAGCAGCCGCTGCGACACCGGCAGCGCGACGCGGCCCTCCAGCTCCAGCGCCACCTGCTGGCACACCGCCCGGCACAGCATCGCCACGCGCTCGCTCGCCAGGCGGTAGTGGATCTGCGTGCCCTCGCGGCGGCGCGCCAGCACGCCGGCGCGGTAAAGCATCGACAGGTGCTGTGACAGGTTGGGCTGCGTGGTGCCCAGCTCGGCCTGCAGCTGCGAGACGTTTTTTTCCGCCCCGTCCAGCGCGCGGATGACCTTCAGCCGCACCGGCGTGGCCAGCAGCGCGAAGAGCTCGGCGCTGGCGTTGAAAACGGCGTCGTCGGAAGAAGAGTCGCTGCGGTGAACCATGGGCCGAAGCCGCGGACCCGGAGGGGCCCCAGCGGCTCGGCCCATTCTAGGGGGGGGGTCAGGCCGCGGCGGCCACCGCGCTCGCCGCCACGCAGCCGGCATGCCAGACGCGCAGCGCCGCCAGGTCGAAAGGCAGCGCCGGCCCCGGCACCGCTGCCGCCAGCGCGGCCGGCAACGCCTCGGCCGGAAAGTACTCGCTCGGCCGCAGCCACAGCGGAACGCCCGCCGCACGCGCCGCCAGCCCGCCGGGCGGCGAGTCCTCCAACGCCAGCGCCTGCTCGGGCGCCAGGCCCAGCCGCTCCAGCGCCAGCCGGTAGACCTCGGGGTCGGGCTTCTTGCGCCGGGTGTCTTCGCCGCAGCAGACGGCGTCGAACAGCGCCGCCCAGTCCTCGCCCAGCAGGCGCGCGAACAGCGCCTGCACGTTGCTGCGGCTGGTGGTGGTGACGATGGCCTGGCGCAGCCCGGCGGCGCGGGCCTCGCGCATCAGCGCCAGCACACCCGGGCGCGCCTGCAGCCCGCCGGCGGCGACCAGGCGGGCGTAGCGCGCGTTTTTCAGCCCGTGCAAGTGGGCGGCCAGCGCCTCGCGGTCGGCCTCGCGGGTGGGCGCGTCGGGTCGGCCGGCCATGTCGGCCAGCAGGCGCTCGCGCCCGCCGGTGACGTGCAGCAACTCGCCGTAGCGCGCCACGTCCCAGTGCCAAGGCAGGCCGGCGGCCTCGAAGGCCTGGTTGAAGGCCACGCGGTGGCCGTCGCGCTCGGTCTCGGCCACCGTGCCGTCGACGTCCCAGAGCAGCGCGCGCAAGGTCTGTGGCATGGCTGCGGCCTCCTGTCGCGTCAGCGGTAGCGCGGCACCATCGCGTCGAGCGCGATGGGCTTGATGCGGCTGGCCTGGCCGGCGCAGCCGAAGGCCTCAAAGCGCGCCTGGCAGATGCCCTGCGCCGCCTTCGTCGCGGCGGCCAGCGCCTTGCGCGGGTCGAACTCGCCGGGCTGCGTGGCCATGAGCTGGCGCATCGCGCCGAACATCGCCAGGCGGATGTCGGTGTCGATGTTGACCTTGCGCACGCCGCTGGCGATGCCACGCACGATCTCCTCGACCGGCACGCCGTAGGTCTCCTTCAGCTCGCCGCCGTACTGGCGGATGATCGCCAGCCACTCCTGCGGCACGCTGGAGCTGCCGTGCATCACCAGGTGGGTGTTGGGCACGGCGGCGTGGATCTGCGCGATGCGGTCGATCGCCAGCACCTCGCCGGTGGGCGGGCGGGTGAACTTGTAGGCGCCGTGGCTGGTGCCGATCGCAATCGCCAACGCGTCCACCCCGGTGCGGGCGACGAAGTCCTTCGCCTCGGTCGGGTCGGTCAGCATCTGGTCGTGGCTGAGCTTGCCCGCGGCGCCCACGCCGTCCTCCTCGCCCGCGTCGCCGGTTTCCAGCGAGCCCAGGCAGCCCAGTTCCCCCTCGACGCTCACGCCCACCGCGTGGGCCATCGTGCAGACCTGGGCGGTCACCGCGACGTTGTAGTCGTAGCTGGCCGGCGTCTTGGCGTCCTCGCGCAGCGAGCCGTCCATCATCACGCTGGAAAAGCCCGAGCGGATCGCCTGGATGCACACCGCGGGCGACGCACCGTGGTCCTGGTGCAGACAGACGGGGAGGTCCGGGTGCGTCTCGATCGCCGCCAGCACCATGTGGCGCAGGTAGGCCTCGCCGGCGTACTTGCGCGCCCCGGCGCTGGCCTGCAGGATCACCGGGCTGTCGGTGGCCTGGGCGGCCTGCATGATCGCGTGGATCTGCTCCAGGTTGTTGACGTTGAAGGCCGGCACGCCGTAGCCGTGATCGGCGGCGTGGTCCAGCAGTTGGCGCAGGGAAATCAGGGCCATGGGAAGAGCCTCGGTGGGAGTGACAAGGATGCGGGGCGATTCGATTCGATTCGATTCGGGTCGGGTCCGGATCAGGCGGCCAGCGGCGTGGGCCCCGTCTCGGCGTGGTCGCGGTTGGCGCTGAGCACGAAGTCGGCGACCTCGGGCAGGCTGGTGAAGTGGCGGTCGGCCTCTCGCCCCGCGGCCGGGCCACCCGGGTAGCCCCAGGGGACGAACCAGGCCTCGGCCCCGACGGCGCGGGCGGCTTCGACGTCGGTGGCCGAGTCGCCCACGTGCGCGGCGCGCCGCGGCTCCCCGCCGAGCACGCCCAGCACGTGCTGCAGCGCCTGCGGGTGCGGCTTGGGTCGCGCCAGCAGGTCACCGCCGACGACGTAGTCGAAGGCCCCCAGCAGCCCCGTGCCCTGCAGCACCTTGACCGCGTGGCGGTGCTCCTTGTTGGTCAGGCAGGCCAGCTTGACGCCGCCCAGGTGCAAGGCCCGCAGGGCGGCTTGGGCACCGGCATAGGGCCGGGCGATCGAGCCGGCCACGGCGCCGTAGAGCGCATCCAGGCGCGGCCCCATCGCCGCACGGCAGCGTTCGTTGACGGCCACGCCGTCGCGCTCGCAGAGGTGGTCCAGCGTGCGCTGCAGCGTGGTGCGGGTGCCCGCGCCGACGAAGCCAAGGATCAGCGCATCGGGCTGGCGCGGCAGGCCGAACTCGGCCAGGGTGCGGTTCACCGCGAGGGCGATTTCGGCGCCGGTGTCCACCAGGGTGCCATCGAGGTCGAAGGAAATGACGCTGTAGCGCATGGCGAAGGGCCTCCCGACTCAGTTGGACGAGCGCTCGATCTGGGCGTCCTCGCCCGCCTCGGCCGCGACGAGTTCGGCCAGGTGCTCGGGCGTGAAGCCATAGGCCTTCATCAGCTCCGGGCCGGGCGCGGATTCGCCAAAGCGGTCGATGCCCAGCACCGCGCTGCAGCCGTACGCCGCCCAGAGTTTCGAGACGCCCGCCTCCACCGCCACGCTCGGCAGCCCGCGCGGCAGCACCGCCTCGCGCCAGCCACGGTCCTGGCGGTCGAAGACGCTGGTCGAGGGCATCGACACCACGCGCACCGGCAGGCCGCGGGCGTCGAGCAGCGCCTGCGCCGCCATCGCCAGGCCCACCTCGGAGCCGGTGGCCAGGATGGCCGCGCGGGCCTGCGGGCGGTCGCTGAGCACATAACCGCCGCGCCAGATCGCCGCGGTCTGCTCCGGCGAGCGGGCCTGCGCCGGCAGGTTCTGGCGCGACAGCAGCAGCGCGCTCGGCCGGCGCGGCTGGGTGACGGCGCTGCCCCAGGCCACCAGCGTTTCGGCCTCGTCGCAGGGGCGCCAGACGTCCAGGTTGGGGATCAGCCGCAGGCTGGCGGCGTGCTCCACCGGCTGGTGGGTGGGGCCGTCCTCGCCCAGGCCGATCGAGTCGTGCGTCAGCACGTGGATGACGCGGCGGTTCATCAGCGCCGCCATGCGGATCGCGTTGCGGCTGTAGTCGCTGAAGGTCATGAAGGTGCCGCCGAAGGGGATGAACCCGCCGTGCAGCGCGATGCCGTTCATGATCGCGGCCATGCCGAACTCGCGCACGCCGTAGTTGATGTGGCGCCCGCCCGGCTCACCCCCGCGGAGCGCGCCGCAGCCCGGCCAGTCGGTGAGGTTGGAGCCGGTCAGGTCGGCCGATCCGCCCAGCAGCTCGGGCAGCGCCGGGGCCAGCCGGGCGATGGACTTCTGCGAGGCCTTGCGCGAGGCCAGCGTCTCGCCGAGCTGCTGCGCCTCGGCGATCCAGCCCTGCAGGTCGGCCTCGAAGTCGCGCGGCAGCTGGCCGCTCAGGCGCCGGGCCAGCTCCGCGGCCTCGGCCGGGAAGGCGCTGCGGTAGGCGGCCCAGC
>Ga0228698_1001655_pt1 | contig 10547 bp, 16 predicted proteins | sample McNCre117_Aug_MG_FD_178015 | JGI IMG/M metagenome (GOLD analysis project Ga0228698, IMG submission 178015) | Freshwater microbial communities from McNutts Creek, Athens, Georgia, United States - 1-17_Aug_MG | ecosystem: Environmental > Aquatic > Freshwater > Creek | place: USA: Georgia...
AGTAGTAATCCAGCGCCTAGCCCCCTCTCATGACTAACGTCCTGGGTCGAACTAGTACTCTGGTCAGGGGTCTGACGTAGTACTAATGTGGTCTGGCTGGGTGTATACACCATGAGCAGCAGACGGGCAAAGGGTGTACTGACATACAGAACAACCAACCCCAGCGCAGACCTGGGTAAAATCCCTGGCGTGGCGCTGCCTGGTCGGTGTCCTGTGGTGCTTGCGTCGGTGTTGTTTCCGTTTGCGAACCGCCAGGTAAACCATGTGACCCCCTAGCTGGTCGGCTGCCAGCGGTTATAAATACCAAAGAAACGGGACACGTTTTCCACTTCACGGACAACGTAGGGGTTCAGGTCTACCCCGTCAATCACGTCCAGGCGCAAACTGTCCGTACTCTGGTAGTACGTCGGGGTGACCATAATCTGGACAGCTTCACGCCAGAGTTTATTCAACCCCGACCCCTCATGTTCTGTCCCGATGACCCAGTTTTCCAGCTTTGTTGCCTGCCACAGCTTAAGCAGTTCTTCAGTGTGGTGTTTGTTCTGCCAGTACCTGGCGGGGTAAATGCTGTCCACTTCGTCAAAAGCAAAAATCTGATGACGGGTAGCCAGGTGCGTCATTTCAGATACTTTCATTCTCATGAGCGTATTGTCCAGGCGGTGAACCCCTGGGACATACAGCGGAAAGTTCGTCCAGACTTCAGACGGGTCGTATCCGCATTCCGTTATCAGATGAATGATAAGACAGACCATGCCCAGCGTTTTACCTTTGTCAGCGGGGGCGCAGAAGTCAACCACATAACCCAGACCGTGAAAGGCGGGGTTGTACCTGGACAACACTGGTTCTTTGAGCGCCCGCAGCGCCCAGTCGGGCGGGACGTATTTCGGCGCTTTTCCCAGGTCGGCATATTCCTCTGGGGGCGGTGACTTGCGGGGTCTGCCAGGTTTGCGCTTGACGGGGGTTTCATCGGTCGTCATTTATTTCCCGAACCCCCTGCCCTGGCTGCTGCCCTGGCTGGTATCCGTCATTTCCCGTTTGAGCGCAGCCAGGAATTGGTCACGGCTGTTTTTCGGTGCGCCCAGGGTCAACTGGTATTCCTCTATCATATCAGCGAACCCGTCCAGCCAGCCCCAGGGGTTCGCTTTAGGGTCGTCGGTTGACAGCCTGGCAGCCATGACCCTGACCGCAACCAGGGCGCTTGCCTGCTTGCCTGGCAGGACGATGCGGTTTGTCTTTGTCCTGGCAAGCATTTTAGCAGCCTGTGACTGGCTGTCCACTTCACGAAAGATTTTCTGGTTTGCAATTTGTTCCAGCCAACTGTCACCCATGTTATTTTACCCCCTGGGGCGGTTGCGCTGGGTTCGGCTGGGGAATGGTGCTGCCCCCGCCGTTGCCCTGCCCTGGCGCTGGCGTCCCCTGCGTAGTGGTCGGCGTCGCAGCCGTCTGCTGCTGCCCCATGTACTTTGCCCCGAAGAACCCCAGGCCAGCAGCAACCGCAGCAATAAGCACCATGACCAGGATTGACGGCATGATGCTGGCTTTCAGGCTGGCGACCAGGGTCTGGAATACATACCCTTTCGTCAGGTTAGACAAGTCCTGCCCTGACAGTTCTTTCCTGGGGGTGTCCCCATGTCTGCTGCGGGCAACGCTCATGCCGTCCACCACGTCAATGATGCGCCTGTTACGCAGCCAGCTATATCCATAGTCCTGGGCGACGGCGACCGTTCTTTCCTCTTTGTTGATGACGTAGTTGTAGAAGTCACCCTCTTGACCAGAGTAATAACGCTTGCCTTTGACGGGCGGGTAGACGAACTGCCCCATCTGGACGTAGATGACAGCATTGTCAGGGTTCGGTTTGGCGTTGCGCCCGTAGAACCAGCGCAGAAACAGCCAGACCCCAGGAATGAGCAGCAGCAGGACAAAGAACAGGATGACGACGAACCAGAGGAAAGCGGGGGACGCATTTATCAGGACAGCGGGGACGACGTGCGAACCAGGGGCAACCAGGTTTACCATTTCATTCACCTTTCCTTTACCGTATTTACTTCTGGACTATTCCAGTATTTCGCCAGCAAACATCTGTTTGATGAACGCAAAGAGATTGACCAGCGCCATGATTGCAGCGACGACGATGCCGATGAACCCCTGGTCGTTGCTGACCAAGTAGTACACCCCATACATACAGACCGCCAGAGCGCCGATAGTGACATAACCCCGACGCAGCCAGAGCGCCAGGACGGTCATGCCGACCAGGACGACCAGGGACAGCAGGACGGTTGTAGTGACCATTTACGTACCCCCTGTGTGGATTATCCGTATCAGGCAGTAGACCCAGGCAATCGCCATGAACAGCCAGACAACGCTGAAAATCTCTGCCCCCGATACCTGGAAAGCGAACATCTTGAAAAAGAACGCCACGCTGTTCAGCAGCCAGCCGATGACCTGCCCCACGTTGTCGGGCGCTGACCCCGCTGGCGTGGTGATGACCGCAGCGGTGACCGTCTGTCCCATAAGGGTCTGGAATGCCCCGACGATAAGACTGACGAACAGCCAGACAGCAGTGATACCCAGGAATACGTAAGTAATCATTATTCGTCTGCCCCGCCCTGTCTCATGGACAGGATAGCTTTGACCAGGAATATGCCCCCGCCCAGAGCCAGGGCAACAATGATGACCCAGGGCAGCCAACCTGTGACCAGACCCAGCCCGAAAACCATCATTGCCATGATTGAACCCAGGATGACCCCGACTTTTGAGCCTTTCGTCCCGATGACGCAGACCAGGAAAATGAAAACCATTGCCACGATGACGACCGCCATTTTGCCCCAGGTGTTATTCATGCCGATGTTACCCAGAGCGCTTTCCCCCGCTTTCAGCGGGTCGGTCGGGGCAGCGCTGCCCGTCACTTTGAAAGCGTAAAGGGCGTACGTGGCAGGGACGCTGCCCCCAGCTTTTGACAGTTCAGCTTTGAAGTTATAGCTGTCAGCGGTTGCGGGGACTATCAGCGTACTGTCATATTCCTGGTTGTGGCTGCCGACCGTCTGGGTCGTGACCGCCGTCCCAGCGCTGTTGACCACGTAGTATTTCAGGGTGTCATAAAGCGTGAACGCAACCGCAATGCTGGCAATGGAAATCTTTATCTGAGCGCTTTCATTCGGGGCATAGCTGTTTTTGTCCATTTTGGCGGTAATGACATAGCTTTGCTGGACATACCAGTAGACGCTGAATGGCGTGGTGTATTTCGTGACGTGGTCTGAAGTCTGAACCAGGCATCCGTCATAGAACCCGTTGTTTGCCCCCGTCGTGATAGGCAGCGCCAGGTTCACTATCAGGCTGTCATAGCTGTTGTAACCAGTCGGGGCGTTGAACTCAAACAGGACGTACCTGGTATTTGCCATGCCGTTATTAGCGCTGTAAACAGTCTGAAAATAGACGCTGTTCATATCGGAATAGTTCAAACCGTAGACCGACGTGGTGTCATTCAGGAATATCCTGAACTCATAACTGCCCATATCCCCCGTCCCCAGGGTCGTGCGCCAGGCCATGATATTCATATCGCTGTCAGCGGAATAGAAGTTGCTAATGTCCCTGGCGGTCGTGTCCAGGTATTTTGCGTATGATTTCGGGCTGGTGAACCCCGCCACTTTAGCATAGGTGCAATAACCCCAGGTTGAAGTCACCCCCGTCACGGTTTCCACGCATTTGAAAAACCCCGTGAAGTTGGCGGGAAAGTTCAGGTTATTCCAGACCTGTCCGCCGTCCGTCCCGTTCTGCAATGTGACCTGGGGTACGATGACCGTCCCTTTGCTGTCCACAACCTGGGGTTTCATGACCAGGTTTGCGGTTGCTGCGAAAGTGAACCCGAACTGTTCGTCCTGGAAAGCTGCCCTGGGGGTTGTCCAGGTAATGCCCGTGACCGTCCCCGACGTGACCGCCGTCCCTGTTGTGTGGTAGGCGGGAAACTGGGCAATGTTCTGGCTGACAGCCAGACCGTACACCCTTTCCATTTTGATATTTGAATGGGTCGTGGTCATTGTCCCAGGCATAAGGTAAATGACGCCATTTCCAGGCGCTTGTGCAATCGGGACACACCACGTTGTTGAATACGTTACGTTCATGAGATTGACCGACCCGCCAAAATCCCATTGGTCGGTATAGAATGTCCAGCCTGTCCCGTCAGCATATTTGTATACCTGGGGCAGCCAGTTCACATTCCTGAAGTCAGTTGGGGACGAAACCCCGAAAAACAACCCGTATATGGTGTCCCCGCTATTCCAGACGCCATGCAGACCGCCAGAGGGTGCACCCCCGACGACGGTCGTGGTGATTGTGGCATAGGTCTGGCTGCTTTCGGTGAACTTATAACCTTTAGAGTAATCCTGACCGTCCAATATGATATGGACGCCTGTGGACAACCTAAAATGCTCAGTTACCCCTGCCAGGGAAACCAGCGGGGCAAAGTTGCCGTTGTTCGTCCAACCCCCAGCGCTGGACGTTGAAGAATGGGAAAAGTCTTTGAACCCCGTCACATTAGCGACGACGTGCAATACGCTGTGTGCTTCATCTTCAAAAATAACCTGGTCTGCTGACGTTGTCCCTGTTGTGGCAGTACCCCATGAGTCATATGTATCAACCAGGTAATTCCATTTCCATACCTGGGTTGAATTACCTGAAGAATCTGCAATCGTCCAACCCCGCCCCGCCGTAGTTGTCGCTGACAATGTCGCAATTTGTGCGCCTATTGATACATCATACGGGGGTTTTGCTAATGCTGTCCAGGCATTATTCACCCCGTCATAAACATAACTGACAAAAGTGTTTGCACCACTCAAAGTTGGCTGAAAGTAAACTTTTGAACCAGTCACCCCAACCAGTGGCTGCCCTGAAACCCACGACCCAGCGGTCGGGAATGGCGCAGCCAGGTCAGCTTTGCCGTCGTTGCTGTTTGCCAGGACGGGCGCTGCTGGCACAATGAAAGAAACCGCTGAAGCTATAACCAGCATTGCAGCGGTGAAAACCCGAACTATTCTATTTTTCATCTTTCCTCTTTGCCCTGTGGTAAAGATTGACGGCATAGACCGCCAGCGCAGCCCAGGGCAGAATGACCCAGAATACCATTTTGTTCACCTGTGGCGGGGATGGTGTATACACCATGACCCGTATTGCCCATCTTCAGCAGATGCTATACATCTGGACACCCCGCCAGGTTGCGACCCTGTTCTGGGGTGTTTCGGGCTAACCGATTTTGAAATGCTTGATTGCAGCGAAAATCAGCCCGACCGCAATGCCGATACCGACGACCAGCAGAGCGATAGGCCAGAAGTCCTGCAACGTAGTCGTCGCAGCGTCGGTCTGGGTCAGGGCTGCTACGTCCGTGCCAGAACCGATAAAAGACGGCCAGAGTGCGGGGACAGCTTTCCCGATGACGATAAAAAGAACCACGATAGCGATTATGCCCCCCAGGGTACCTTTCATTTTGCTGTTCATGTTTTCTTTCGTCCTGTCCAGGTAGAACCTGGCGTCCTGTGCGCTTAAATTGTATATATTCATACCACAGCCTGGAAACGGTTGTCAATACCTTAGTACTAACTTGACCCATGACCCCCGTACCGTGACGCCCTGGCGGGTTTCCAGGGAATAAACAATTATTTATTTCTGAACTTATTATAAGTCGGTAAATAATGGTTAGAGGGGCGCAAACTACCCATGACCTTAGTCCCAGGGACTTTTTGCGTGGTTCACAACCGCAGCAACCCTGCGGTATCATGGTTGAAGTCAGCAATGTCCCACAACCTGGCTGACAAAGGGGGTGATAACCAGATGCAAGTTTACCTAGTGGTCAACCGACCCTGCCCGAACTGCAAGCGGGACACCTGGCAGGTCGTCAAGCGGTCGGGAAACGTCTGTATAATCTGCCGAAAGGAAAATGAGCATGACGCCAGAACAGCAGCAAAAGCAGCAGGCAGCATGGGGTCATTTCAGACTGTCGCTGAACGGCATTCTAGCCCCGCTGCAAATGCCCGAACTGGGCGGGTATGTCAACCGCTATGCAATTGAAGTCAGGGAACAAATTGAAGCTGAAGCGAAAAGACTTCACGAAAATCTAGTTGAAAGAGGATAAAGGAAAATGAATACGGTAAACCAGAACGCACAGAGAACCACGAAACCAGCAGCCAGGCCAGCAGCGAAACCCGCAGCCAAACCCGCCGACCGCCTGCCCGACGCCTGTACCCTTATCGGAAACGTGGGGACAGCCCCCGAACTGCGTTTCACCCCCAGCGGGAAAGCGGTCGTCAATTTCCGCTTTGCTGCCTATGCGGGGACGACCCAGACCGACCAGGGAAAGGAAAAAGTGACGGAATGGTTTTCCATTGCCATGTGGGGCGACCTGGCGGAAAAAGCGAATGCGGAAATCAACCAGGGTATGCGCCTGAAGCTGTCGGGCAACGCCCCGACTATCCGCACCTGGCAGGGCAACGACCAGCAGACCAGATACCAGCATGAAATGACCGTCTGGTCGTATGAAATACAGGCGTCCCAGCCTGAAATGGGGGTTAACCAGGCATAAGACGCAACGGGACAGCGCCAGGGTTCACAGCCCTGGCGCTGCTGCGTCCCTGGGTAAAATCATGAGAACAGCGAAACAGACTGTTGAAGCAATCGCCAAAGCAATGCGCCTGACCGTTCTGTCCAGGCAGAACCCCGCTAAATACGCAGACATGGCAGCCAGGTTGCACAGCCAGGCGGTTTACCTGGACATAAACAGGCTGGACGATGACAGCGCTATCGTCCTGGCTGCCCTGGCGGGCGAAATTGACGATGCGTCGGAAAGCAAGTGTGACCATGCCTGTACTCATGCAATGGTCTACGGGTTCAAGCTGGGAATGCTGCGGGCGTCCCAGGGCGGGAAACTGCAATGATGTATGAGATTGAACGCTTGGGGGATATTGCGGTCGTCGTCAGGGACGGAAACAAAGAACCTGTTGCCTTTGGCGGTATCTGGCTGAAGTCGGGCGAACTCTGCGGGGTCTACGTCAGCCCAGAACATCGGGGAAAGGGTTTGGAAAAGTTCATACTTGCCAGGCTGACCCATGTGGCAACCGTCCACAAGATACCCCGCTTGCATATGAAAATCCGCTGGACAGCCCCGTTTATTGCAGCCTGGCTGCTGCGGGCGGGGAAACCCTTTCATATCAGGCATTTCCACTGGTTTGAAGTGGATACCCAGGACATGACCGCATTCCTGACCAGACGGGTGAAAATCAGATGACGGTCAGAGAACGCCTGGCCTGCGTCGGTCTGGGTCTGTGGTTCATCTACTGCGGGGCTGTCATGGCAATGGCGGGCAGCCCTATGCGCCAGTACCATGTTATTGCCCAGGGGCAGGGCTGGCAAAAGATACAGTACGAAAGCGCAACCCGCACCCCGCTGGGCTGGTTTCTCATGTTTATGGGCGGTCTGGTTTTCCTGGGCGGGTATGCCCTGGTTTCATTCGTGGTGATGAACGTCATAAGGGGGAAACATGGCAAAAGCTAAACTGGGTTTCCTGGAATGGGCGGGGCATGGCGAAAGCAGGGCGCAGCGCTCAAACAGGACAGAGATTGAAAAACGGGTCAAAGCTGGCGAAAGCGCCAGCAGCATATATAAGTCGCTGAAGTCAGAGGGACGGGGAATGCGGAAACAGGACGTGCTGGAAAGCGCTGCCTATGCCAGAGAACGCCAGCAGCCTGCCCAGGAAATGCGCCCCCGCACCTATCATCCTGAAGCAATCCGCAGAACCCCCAGGGTGACAAAGACGGGGAAAGCAAAGCAGTACCGCCCGACCGCCAGGGGCGTCTGGACGGCAAAGGGGGAAACCCGCAAACCGCATGAGTACATCGTCCAGGTAGGCAGCCGAAAGGGAAAAGACGGGAAAAGCGAAAAAGTATTCGTCACCGTCACGTCTGACCGACCGCTGACGGAAACCCAGGTCAAACGCCAGGCTGACAAGATGAACCTGGCGACGTACGGCATTAAGCGCCGTCATTTCAAAATCGTGGGGGTGCGGGTGAAATGAGCGTGTTAGAACAGCAGATTGAAGCTTTGCAGGCCAGGATAGCTGCCAGGCAGACCGAATACCTGAAGCTGATAAAGACGCCCGCAGCCAGCCGACCGCCTGGGTCTGCCCGCGACCTGAAAATCATGTCAGCCCAGATTGAAAGCTGGAAACATGACGTTGCAACCGCCAGCAAGTGGCTGGCAATCTGCGGGAAACGCTAGATGCGACGCCCGCACTACCTGGCGGGAAACGCAGCCAGGGAAATGCCGTCAAAGATTGTCTGCGTTGACGTGGAAACAGACAGCAGACCGATAAACGACCGCCAGGTTGAAGCGGTACTGCGGTTCGGTTTTGCCTGTTTCACGTCACGCCAGGCAGACCACTGGTCGTCCCCAGAGTGGAAAAAGTTTGCCGACGCTGGGGATTTCTGGGACTGGCTGGTCAGTAAAACCGCCAAAAAGCACAAGCTGTATGTCTACGCCCATAACGTCAGCTTTGACCTGGTCGTCTTGCAGCAGGCACGTCATTTGACCGCCAGGGGCTGGCAGCTTGTCAGGTGCATACTGGACGAACCCCCGACTGTTTTCACCTGGCGTCTGGGGGAAACCGCAGAGGAACAGAAACGGGAAAACCGCACGATAACCGTCATAGACACGCTGAACTACTGGCGGTCGTCGCTGAAAGAACTGGGCAGGCAGTTGGGCTGCTCAAAGCTGGAAATGCCTGCCCAGGACGCCAGCCAGGAATTATGGGATGACTACTGCAAGCAGGACGCAAACGTCGTCCGTGAAGCTGTCCTGTCCCTGTTCGGGTTCGTCCAGGACAACGACCTGGGCAACTACCAGTTGACCGCAGCGTCCCAGGCGTTCAGCGCTTTCCGTCACCGTTTCATGCCTGTTGCCCCGTTCTGCGACGACCACACGGTTGCCCTGGACATTGCCAGGCGGTCGTATAACGGGGGCAGGACTGAAGCATTCCGTATCGGGACGTTCAGCGGGGACTTCTACTGCCTGGACGTGAACAGTGAATACCCTTTCATCATGTCCCAGGCTGAACTGCCCGTCCAGCTTGTCAGCGTCTGGAAAAACCCGACCGCTGCGGAAATGGAAAAACTGCTGGCAAAGTATTTTTGTGTTGCTGACCTGGTCGTCAGGACAAAACAGCCAGTTTACCCGTCACGTATCGGGGAATGGCTGTGCTGGCCTGTCGGTCGTTTCCCCGTCACCCTGGCAGACCCCGAACTGCGTTATGCCTGGGCGCATGGCGACGTGGTCAGGGTCAAAGCGGTTGCGTTCTACACGAAAGCGGTTTTGTTCGGGGACTACGTCAGGGAAATATACGCCATGCGGAAACGGTTTGAGGCAGCAGGTAATAAACCGTACGCAGCGCTGTCAAAACTCATGCTGAACAGCCTTTACGGAAAGTTCGGGCAGACGGGCAGGGCGCTGGAATGGGCGGGGGAATGCGACCCCGCCGTCATATCTGCGGAAACCGTCATTGACGCCCAGACGGGGACAAAGAAACGACGGTTGATGTATGCGGGGGTCGTCCAGGAATGGGCAGACGGGGGCGAATCAACCAACAGCAGCCCCGCCGTCGCCAGCGGGGTTACGTCGGGCGGTCGTATGCTGCTTTGGCAGTTCATGACCGCTGCGGGACTGGAAAACCTGTTCTACTGCGATACTGACAGCCTGTTCGTCAACCGCCAGGGATACGAAAACCTGCTGCCCTGGGTTGATGACAGAGAACTGGGCAGGCTGAAGCTGGAAATGCGGGGCGACCGCCTGGAAATACGGGGTCTGAAAGACTACGATTTCGGGACAAAGCACAAGATAAAGGGCGTCAGGGGCAACGCCCGCCAGATTGACGCAAACACCTATGAGCAGGACACGTTCAGGGGCATTAAGGGAATGCTGGACGACCATGACACGGAAAGGGTGCTTATCTCAAAGACGGTAAAGCACCTGACCAGGAAATACACGAAAGGGGTTGTTGAAAATGACCGCATTATTCCGTTTGAACTTTAAGCGCTGCTGGCCTGGGGTGACCGTCCAGGCTGTTGACTACGGGTTGACCGTCTATCTGGTCACTATGGGGCTGGGTCATGAGGGAAACCCAGCCCTGGCGGGTCTGACGGGGTCGGCTGCGGGGCTGGTCGTCCTGGGTCTGGTCAAGCTGTCCAGCCCGCTAGTACTGTATCCCAGGCTGAAGTCATGGCAGCAAAAAGCGGTCACCCTGGGGATGACCGCCGTCTGCCTGTTCAACGTCTGGGGGCTGTTGGTTACGGCATGACGATTTTGTCCAGGTACAACCCCTTTGACGCTGCGGGGTATTTCGCTTCAACCTGTGACCTGGTCAGTTTGCCATGCTTTGACAGTACGTCGTATGTGATACGCCGTCGCATATCCTCACGACCGCCAGCGCTGCGGTCAATCAGGTCTAAGACTTCCAGAGGCAGCCGTATGGTCAGAATGCCTGTTGTTTTGCTTGCCATTTGTTCACCGTCCTG
>Ga0228698_1001656_pt1 | contig 10539 bp, 12 predicted proteins | sample McNCre117_Aug_MG_FD_178015 | JGI IMG/M metagenome (GOLD analysis project Ga0228698, IMG submission 178015) | Freshwater microbial communities from McNutts Creek, Athens, Georgia, United States - 1-17_Aug_MG | ecosystem: Environmental > Aquatic > Freshwater > Creek | place: USA: Georgia...
GAAACCGCGCGGTGGGTGCGCTGTCGGGTCGGGTGCTGGTGGTCGATGACGAAGCGGAACTGGTGGACCTGATCACCACTTGGTTGACCAGCACCGGGCTGACCGTGGCCACCGCCAGCAGTGCCGCAGACGCGATAGGGCTGCTGGGTGACGGCAGCGTCGATGCGCCTTTTGACTTGGTCATCAGCGATGTGGTCATGCCGGGCCACTTGAGCGGCTTTGACCTGCTGGAGTACGTGGGCGACATGCTGCCGTCCACCGGCGTCTTGCTGATGTCGGGCTACTCCGGTGAGGCGATTGCAGACCCGCGGCTGCAGGCCGTAGGGGTGCTAACCAAACCATTCCGACAAGCGGATTTGCTGGACGCGGTATCCAAGCTGTTGCAGAAAGAGGCCTTGCATGTCTGAACTGATCCCACTGCACGCAGTAGCCGTGGTCGATGACGAGCCCTTGATTACCGCCTTGCTGGGCACGGTGCTGCAATCGCTGGACCGCACGGTCAAAGGCTTTGAGAGCGCAGCGGAGGCGCTGATGCATCCCCATCTGGCGTATTTTCAGACCATTTTTTTGGACCTGACCTTGCCGGATATGCAGGGCCTGGAACTGGTGGATGCTGTAGCCCGGGCCGCACCCCAAGCGCATTTGGTCATTTTCAGTGGCCATGACCGCAGCGTGTTGAACAAGGCCAAGTGGCACGCACGTTTGTGTGGCGTGGCCCGCTGCAGTGTCTTGAGCAAACCCTTCACCCGGGACGAAGTGTTGCAGGTGCTGCAAGCACCGCCCGCCACCAAGCCTGCATGAAGGCCTATGTGCCAAATGGCAGGTGTTACTAACCGTTCTGAAAGCCGAAAAGATCAACCTAATGGTGCAACGATGTTCACCACCGGGTTGTCGTTACTTGCAAGCCATAAGCCTATTCGGATGACCGCTTTCAGCTGATGCCAATTCATGAGGTGACTGACACGGTTCCCAAAATTTGAACTCAAGGTACGAGCCGTCAACAGTCGACGATCAATGACCTTCTAGGGCCTTCCTATGGGCAAAGAACAATTGTTGAGAACTCTTTACCGAAGGCGCTCGACTAAGCCTTGCTGCGATGCGCACGCATCTGTCGCACAAAATTTTGCGAGACCAGCAGCACCCCCGTTGCACCCAACGCGATGACGCCCTGTGTTCCCATGGCAGAAATAAGCGCACCGCCTATCGCTACGCCTGCGGACTGCCCCATGAAATACGCAGCGGCAAATGCCGCCACTGCTGCACCGCGCCGCTCGGGCGCCATTTGGGTGGCATTGATCTGCAAGGTGTTGTGCAACATGTAGAAGCCCAGCCCGGTGAGGAAACACGCAGGCAGCGCCCACCACCAGGGCTCCGCAAAGGCCACGGCAAGGTATGACACCGCCACCAACAAACCACCCCACCGGCACAGCCCCTCTTCACCCAGCCGATGGACCAGGGTGCGCGCACTGAGCGCAAACAGCAAGCCGCCCATGCCAAACAGCATCACCACCTGACCTGCCGTGGACAGCGCAATGCCATGCACCTGGTGGAGGTGCGTCACCAGAAATGCCAACACCCCAAATATCGCGGCACCTTCGGCAAACACCGTTCCCAACACCACGCGCGCCCACGGGACGGCCAGCACCTGGCTGAACTCGAAGACCATGTGCTGGATGGCAGACCCCTGGGGCGGTTGGGTCTGTTTGGCATGCGCAGGCAGACGGTGGTTGAGTAACAGCAGATAGGCGCCACTCAGCGCGAAGTAAGCCGCTATCACGGCAAAGGGGGCGCGCCAGTGCAAATGGTCGGCAGCATAGCCGCCAAACAGCACACCGGTAGACACGCCCAGCACCTGGCCAATCATGAAACGCGCCAGCGTGGGCTGGCGTCGCTCGTACGGCGTGACGTCACCAATCCAGGCCATCGCCAACGGAATGAGCGCGGCCGCAGACGCACCCGCCAAGGCGCGGGCCAGCAACAACATTTCAAAACTGGATGCCCATGCACACAAGGCGGTGGTGATGGAGCAGCCCACCGTTCCCCAGGCGATGACGCGGTACTTTCCAAAGCGGTCGCCCAAGGGGCCAAAGACCAGTTGCGACACGCCATACGTGATCGCAAAGACCGTAATGACCAATGCCGCATGGCCCAGCGACAAACCAAACTCCTCTGCCAGACCAGGCAGCAGAGGGTCCGACACCCGCATCGATACGCCACTGCCAAATGCCGACACCGACAGCGCCAATAGCGCCCCGCCTGGCAACGCCATGTCGGGAGGCTGCGCGGTGGCAGCTGATTTACTTGATGGATTCATTCACGGTAGTGCGTTAGCGCCCTTTTTCGTTCAACGGGAGAGCCAGATACGCTGACTTACAGAAGCGCCTGAACTGAAACGATCCTAGAAAAGTGCGGCGTTGGCCTGCAGCACGTCGGGCGTAAAGCGGTAAATCGTCATGCCATCCACGCTGTAGGCGCCCAGTCCTTTATAGAAGGCGATGGTCGGCTGATTCCAGTCCAGACAGGCCCATTCCAGCCTTTTGCAACCGCGCTCCACGGCCAGACTGGACAGGTATGCCATCATGACTTTGCCCAGGCCCCTAAAACGCATGGACTCATCGACAAAGAAGCCGTCGATGTAGATTCCGGATTGCCCGATGAAGGCAGAGGAGGTCTGGCAGAAATAGGCAAAGGCCACCGTTTCGCCAGCGTAATCGCCAAACACGGCTTCGCCCCTTTTGGAGGCGAGTAGGGTGCGAAGGCCCTCTTCTGTAGCCACGATTTTGTCGGCCATTTTTTGGTAGGCGCCAAGCTTGTGCATGAAGCGCAACACCAAGCCGGCATCCTCCGGCATGGCCGGACGCAGGGTGAATGCGGGGTTTTTTGTAGTGATCAATTTGCTGAGGGGTTCAGGAAGGGTGCGGGCATTGCGAGTAGCGCGTGGCGCTGCATAGCAGACCAGTTTAGCCCGCTCACCACAAAGAACATGCGTCACTGCGGGGACAGAACAGACCGCTCGTCCAGACTCCACTGCCCGGCACCAAAGGCAACCAACATAAGAAAGCCCCCAGCGATCGCCATATTCTTGAAAAACATGATGTGCTGGACCATTGCATCTTGCGCGGATGCTGCCCAGAACTGATGGAAAAAAACTGCGGTTGCAAGAGTGAACGCCGCCATGACGGCGGCAACCCAGCGCGTCTTGAAGCCTGCCAACAGCGCCAGTGAGCCGCCAACCTCCACAGCGATTGCAATGACCGCACCGACTGCCGGAAACGGCAATCCTGCCGAACCAATGTAGTCAACGATGAAGCCGAACCCACGGATCTTGCCAATCCCCTCGGGAAGGAACAGCGCGGCAAACGAGACTCGGCTCGCAAGCGCCAATGCGTTCTGCAGATTGGTATGCATGAGATTGCCCTTGGAGTGCAAGCCTCACTGGGGATGTGCCATCTCGTACTGCTTCATTGCCTGTTTCAGATCTGAATACTCTTCGCAGCCAAAGGTGCAGAGTTTGCTTAAAAGGGCCAACTGCTCCTTTGCTTTCGCAACATCATTGACCTGAAGGTAGGCCTCACCAAGGTACTCATGTGCCCCACGGTGTTTGGGATCAATCCGCAGCGCCTCTGCATATTCAGCGAACACCAAGTTCATGTCCGGATTGGGGCCCTTGCGCGTCGAGAACGCCAACAGATTGTGGTAGTCCGCATTGCCTGGATTTGCCAACAGGGCTTTCTTGAGCAAAGCCTGGGTGCCAAGCCAGTCTTGCTTGGCAATTCCGTCCTTGGCAGCACGGATGACCGGGTCCTTCACAGGCACGTCACTGGTGGCCTTGCCTCCACCACTGGAGCTGTCACCTCCAGCACCATAGGCGAGCGATCCCAAGAACAGCATCAAAACGCCCAAGCTCCGAAGGAACAGTTTCATGGGCCTACCCTGCCTTTCAAGTGATTGAACAGCAAGGTTCAGTCTAGTCATCGCCATGCACAAAACAAGGCCTAAACCCGGCAGCGCGTAAAACACCATCCCAACCCGCTGAATATGTGCCTCCAATTCCGGGTGTCGGAGTTCCGCGTGCAGCGACAAATCAATGCCGTAGGGCAATAGCAAATCGTCCAGGGCTTCGGCAATGGTGTGGCGTTCAGCGGATGTTGGGAGCGCAGTTGTTCCAGTTCCACCATTGCGGTAGGTTTATGGGACGCCCCGGGAGCGGTAGGAAAAACGCTCCTCCCTCTCAGACAGAGAGCCGAATCGCCTCCGGTGTGCGGGCTGCAATGCGCAGCAGCGTCTTGGCTGCGCCAGAGGGTTCGCGTCGGCCTTGCTCCCAGTCCTGCAAGGTGCGGACCGACACGCCCAACAAGGCCGCAAACTCGGATTGCGAAATACCCACCTTCGCTCTTGCGTCAGCGGCGGGAGTCAATGCAACCACCGTCGTGCGCGCAGCTTTTCCGGCCTTCATTTGCCGCACAGATTGCAACAGGTCAGCTTGGAATTGCTCCATTTCAGCATCCACTGTCTTTGCTTTTGCTTTAGTCATTTTCGACCTCGTATCTGAGCTTTGCCAAAAATTCGGCAGGCAGGTTGTCAAACTTGGCTTTGGCATACACGATCAAGAGCCAAATGTGCCCTTCCAGCGCGTTGAAATAGATCACCCGTGCACCGCCACGTTTCCCCATCCCACTGCGGCTCCAACGCACCTTGCGGCAACCGTTGGAACCAGGGACCACATCTCCAGCCAACGGGTTGGCCGCGATCCAATTGATGAACTCTGTGCGCTCACCATCCGACCATACGTCTGCCGCGTATTTTTGAAAAATTTCAGTTTCGGAAACCGTGTGCATACCGTCTGCATTGTACGGCATTGCCGTACAAAATCAATACTAGGTCTTAACTACCTCAAACCACCCGCGCCCGTCCACCCTTCTCCGCCCAAGTCCGCGTCCAGCGCAGCTGCATGGTGCGCAGCATGATCAGCATCACACCGGCCAGCGCGGCGAAGATGACGAAGCCCCAGGCGTAGGAGCCCAGGTACTGTTTGGACAGGCCCATGGCGTTGGGCACTAGGCCGCCGCCCAGGGCGCCGCATTCGCCAATCATGGAGCCGGCCACTGCGGTGGCCAGGGGCCAGCGCAGGGGCACGAGTTGGAACAGCGCGCCGTTGCCTGCGCCCAGTGCAGCAAAGCACAGCATCACCAACAAGGTGGTGCCCACCAGCGAGCCAGTGGCCAGCGCGCACAAGGTGAGCGTGACGATGACGCAGACCAACACCAAAGTGAGTGTGTTGATGCCGCCCCAGCGGTCAGATATCCAACCGCCAAACACGCGCAAGGCCGCGCCCATGAATGCGGCGAGCATGGTGAGTTGACCGGCTTGCACTTTGCTCACGCCAAACTGGTCGTAGTAGTAGGTCGGCAAGAAGGTGGCCAGGCCGATGAAGCCGCCGAAGGTGATGGCGTAAATCAGGCTGAAGGCCCAGCCGTCTTTCTCAAACAGACAGGCAATGTGTTCCTTGAAGCTGGCGTGGGCGTCCAGGTCGTCGGGCTCTTTGGCAAACACGATCATCACGGCCATGGGGATCATGATGGCAACGGCGGCGAAGCCATACACCGTGACCCAGCCGAAGGCCTGGGCCAGCGGCGGTGCAATCAGCACCGACACCGCCGTGCCCACATTGCCCGCGCCCACCAGGCCCATGGCCAGGCCTTTGTGTTTGGGCGGGAAGGAGCCCGAACCCAGCGACAGCGCCACGCCAAAGCTGGCACCGGCAATGCCCAGCAGCACGCCCATGGCCAGCATGTCGTTGAAGCTGTGCACCATAAAGAAGCCAAACAGCATGGCCACGGCAATCAGGCTCATCTCCACCAGCGTGGCCTTTTTGCGGCCTATATATTGCGACAGGATGCCCAGAGGAAAGCGCATCAAGGCACCGGCCAGAATGGGGATGGACAGCATCAGCCCCTTTTGCGCGGGGCTGAGGCCAAAGGTCTCCGAGATGAATGGCGCCATGGCGCCGTTAAGCACCCAAATGCAGCAGGAAAACGCGAAGTACAAAAACGCTGCGAACAGCGTGGGGGAATGGCCTGATTTCAGGAAGGTGCGAAAGCCCGCCATGGTGCATTTCTTTCTTTATGGAGTTGAACTCCCCAAGCCGGTGCAAGAAGCGTTCCAGCTTGGGGCTGCGGCCCCCATTCCGGGGCACGCGGGCTCAGGCCGCCTTTTCGACGTGGGCCTGGCGGGTGTAGAGGAAGTCGATCACGGCCTTGCGGTAGCCCAGGTACTGCGGGCTGTCGGCCAACTCCACGCGTGAGCGCGGGCGCGGCAGGTCCACGTGCAGCACCTCGCCAATGGTGGCAGCGGGGCCGTTGGTCATCATCACGATCTTGTCGGACAGCAGCACGGCTTCGTCCACATCGTGCGTCACCATCACCACGGTGCTTTGTGTGCGCGCCACGATCTCCAGCAACTCGTCTTGCAGCTTGGCGCGGGTGAGTGCGTCCAGTGCACCAAAAGGTTCATCCATCAGCAAGACCTTGGGCTCCATGGCCAGCGCACGGGCAATGCCCACGCGCTGCTTCATGCCACCCGAGATTTCGCCGGGGCGCTTGTGGGCTGCGGCAGTCAGGCCCACCAAGGCCAAGGCCGCATCGGTGCGTTCCTTGAGCTGGGTCTTGTTCTCAGACGCAGCACCGGTGCTCTTGGAGGCCGAGCCAAACACGCGCTCCACACCGAGGTAGATGTTCTCGAAGCAAGTGAGCCACGGCAAGAGCGAATGGTTCTGGAACACCACCGCGCGCTCGGGGCCGGGGCCTGCTATCTCGCGGTTGGCGCACAGCAGCATGCCTTGCGTGGGCGTGGTCAGGCCCGCAATCAGGTTGAGCAGCGTGGACTTGCCGCAGCCGCTGTGGCCAATGAGCGCCACAAACTCGCCCTTGGCGACGGTCAGGTTGATGTCGCGCAGCGCGGGGAAGGCGCCCTTCTTGGTCTTGAAGGTTTGGGCCACGCCTTGGATGTTGATGAACTGGGCGTTGAGGGTTTCGGTGCTCATGACTTGACTTCCTCGAAAGTGAATGCGGTTGCAACTTTGATCAGGGCGTATTCCAGAATCAGCCCCACGATGCCAATCACAAAGATGGCGATGATGATGTTCTTGACGTTGAGGTTGTTCCACTCGTCCCACACCCAGAAGCCAATGCCCACACCACCGGTCAGCATCTCGGCGGCCACGATCACCAACCACGCGGTGCCCACGGCCAGACGCACACCGGTCAGCATGTAGGGCAGCACCGAGGGGAACAGGATCTTGGTAACGATCTTCCACTCGCTCAGGTTGAGCACGCGGGCCACGTTCATGTAGTCCTGCGGCACGCGCTGCACGCCCACTGCCGTGTTGATCACCATGGGCCAGATGGAGCAGATAAAGATGGTCCAAATGGCGGCCGGGTTGGCACCCTTGAACACCAGCAGCCCAATGGGCAACCAGGCCAGCGGTGACACCGGACGCAGCAGGCTGATGAGCGGGTTGAACATGCGGCCCAAAAAGTCAAAGCGGCCAATCACAAAGCCCGCGGGTATGCCCACCACCGCCGCCAGGCCAAAGCCCAGCGCCACGCGCTCCAGCGACATCAGCACGTTCCAGCCCACGCCCTGGTCGTTGGGGCCCTTGCGGTAGAACGGGTCGCTGAAGATGGTGATGGCCTGCTTGGCCGTGTCGATGGGCGTGGGGATGCTGCCCCCCGTGCCCATGCTCACCATGGCCCAGATGATGACCAACAGCATCAGGCCCAGCACCGGCGGCATCACCGCCATCAGCAAGGCGTTCCAGTCGAAACCGGGCTTGGCTTGCACCGGCGCGGCAACGGGGGCTGCGGGTACGACTGGTGCGTTGACAGGAGCAGCCTTCATGGCCGCCACGTCTTCGGCCGCAGCGGCCAAAGGAGAATGAAAAACAGCGCTCACCATGATGGGCTCCTTACACCTTGATCTTGAAACCGTCGGCGTATTTCTTGGGATCTTTGCCATCCCAAACCACGCCGTCCATCAGCTTGGTGCTGCGCATCACGTCCTTGGGCACAGACGTTTTGGTAGCCGCAGCGGCTTGCTTGTAAATGTCGATCTGGTTGATCTGCTTGGCCACCGCCAGGTAGTCGGGGTGGTCTTTGAGTAAGCCCCAACGCTTGTGCTGGGTGAGGAACCACATGCCATCCGACAGGTAGGGGAAGTTCACCGCGCCGTCGTTGAAGAACTTCATGTAGTTGGGGTCGTCCCAGGTCTTGCCCATGCCGTTTTGGTAGCGACCCAAGATGCGCTGGTTGATGGCGTCCACGCTGGTGTTCACATAGCTCTTGTCGGCAATGGTTTCGGCCATCTTGTTTTTGTTCTGCAGGCCCGCATCGATCCACTTGCCGGCTTCCAGAATCGCAGCGGTCACGGCGCGTGCGGTGTTGGGGTACTTCTTCACAAAGTCGCCAGTGGTGCCCAGCACTTTTTCGGGGTGGTCTTTCCAGATGTCTTGCGTGGTGGCAGCGGTCACGCCAATGCCGTCGATGATGGCGCGGTGGTTCCAGGGTTCGCCCACGCAGTAGCCATCCATATTGCCCACACGCATGTTGGCAACCATCTGCGGCGGCGGCACGGTGATGACCTTGCTGTCACTCATGGGGTTGATGCCATTGGCCGCCAACCAGTAGTACAGCCACATGGCGTGGGTGCCGGTGGGGAATGTCTGGGCGAACGTGTATTCGCGCTTCTCGGCAGCCATCAGCTTGGCCAGCCCTGCGCCATCCACCGCGCCCTTATCGGCCAGCTTCTTGGACAGCGTGATGGCCTGGCCATTGTTGTTGAGCGTCATCAGCACAGCCATGTCTTTCTTGGGGCCGCCTATGCCCAGATGCACGCCATACACCAGGCCATACAGCACATGGGCAAAGTCCAGCTCACCAGTGACCAGCTTGTCGCGCACACCGGCCCAGCTGGCTTCCTTGCTGAGCACAAACTTCACGCCGTATTTCTGGTCCAACCCCAACACCGAGGCCATGACCACGCTGGCGCAGTCGGTGAGCGGAATGAAGCCGATCTTCACCTCGGTCTTCTCGGGTGCGTCCGAGCCTGCGGCGTACACCGCAGCGCGCAGCGCCGAGTCCACGCCGAAGGCGCCCACGGCTGCGGTTTGCAGCACGGCGCGGCGGGTGAGTTTGTGTTTGAGCAAATCCGTCATGGCAACACTCCTGAAGTAAAAAAACAAAAAAGGCGTCCGCACGGGGCCCAGTCGCTTAAAGCGCTGAACGCGTGGGGACGCCTTTGTCCGGTTCGGGCCGGCACCAACCGCCGTTGGCTGGTGTATGACCGCTGACCATCGCTGGTCTTGTTTTTAACTACGCAAGGCGCGTGCCAAGTTGAGGCTCGTGATTGCCGGTGTACGTACGCCTGAGAGGCTGGGGCGAGTGCTTCCGCGGCTGTCCCCCGGCCTGCGGCCTCCTCCTTGATGCCGCTGCAGCACCCGGCCCAGCCTCTCAGGCAACGAAGCGGATTGGTACGCGAAAACTTCTTAAGTGCACACCGCTCTGTGTCCGGTGATAGTGACGGCGTGCACTGACTTTGTGCAGTGCACCAAAAAAGAAAATTCAGCCCAGCAAATCGGCCACATCCAACATGCGCTGCGCCACGTCCACCATCTTGAGGTTCTTGTCCATGGCCGTCTTGCGCAACTTGGCATAGGCCTCGGCTTCAGTGAGTTTCTGGCGCTCCATCAGCAATGCCTTGGCGCGGTCTATCACCTTGCGCTCCTGCAGGTTGGCGCTGAGTTCGTTGAGCTCATTGCGGGTATCGGCCAGCTCCTTGCGCAAGGCCTGCTCGTGCTGGAAGCGGGCCATGGCCACGTCCAGAATGGGCCGTATGCGCTCAGGCTGCAGCCCGGCCACGATGTAAGCCGTCACCCCCGCAGCTACCGCTTCGCGGGCATGGCCGCTGTCCTGGTCGTTGGTGAACAGCACGATGGGGCGGCGCTCGTCGCGCGTGGCCATCACCACATGCTCCAGCGCATCGCGCGCGTCGCTCTCGGCATCCACGATCACCAGGTCGGGCCGAAGTTGGGCCAGGCGCTCGGTGAGGAAGACATCGGCGGGCAGGGACGCCACCAGGTTGAAGCCACTCTCCAGCAGCCCAATGCGCAGGCTGCGCGAACGCTCGGCTTGCTCCAGCGCCTGTGCATCTGGCGCGTCCAGCAGGTCCGGGTCGGAAGAAACAACAACGATGCGCAGTGCGGCAGTCATGCACCGGAAGATGCAATATTCGCGCCACGGCGATATGGCTTTTAGCGCCCTGCTGTCTTCATGGCGTAGAGGCGCTTGTCGGCCACGGCCACCAGGGACTCGTAGTCGGCACCGTCTTCCGGGAACTTGGCCAGCCCGTAACTGAAAGACACCGAAAACTCGGACTCGCCAAAGCGCAGCGGCTTGGCGCGCACCTTGGCGCGTATGGCGGCAATGTTTTTGTCCATCACCTTCCAGTCCGAGTCGTAATAGCAGGCAATGAACTCATCACCTC
>Ga0228698_1001657_pt1 | contig 10527 bp, 9 predicted proteins | sample McNCre117_Aug_MG_FD_178015 | JGI IMG/M metagenome (GOLD analysis project Ga0228698, IMG submission 178015) | Freshwater microbial communities from McNutts Creek, Athens, Georgia, United States - 1-17_Aug_MG | ecosystem: Environmental > Aquatic > Freshwater > Creek | place: USA: Georgia...
AGGGCGGAGCCGAAAAGCCCGACGGCCAGAAGTGAACAATCTGCCCCCAACGGATCACCGTCAGGGCCAAAACCAAGGGCAACACCAGCAGCCAGGCGCGGATCAGGCCGCGCAGGATGCCGTTGAAAAAGACAGAGAGATAGCGGGTGAGTAGAGGCAGCATTTACATCGTTTCGGCGAACAATTCGCGGCCGATGAGCATACGGCGGATTTCGCTGGTACCGGCCCCGATTTCGTAAAGCTTGGCATCGCGCCACAGGCGGCCGAGGGGGTACTCGTTGATATAGCCATTGCCGCCAAAAATCTGCACGCCGTCACCCGCCATGCGCGTGGCTTGCTCGGCGCACCACAGGATGACGGAGGCGCAATCCTTGCGCACCTGGCGCACGTGTTCGGCACCCAACAAATCCAGGTTTTTGGCCACGGTGTAGGCGAAGCTGCGGCCCGCCTGCAACACGGTGTACATATCGGCTACCTTGCCCTGAATGAGCTGGAATTCGCCAATGCTTTGGCCAAACTGCTTGCGGTCGTGGATGTAGGGCACCACGTTGTCCATTACCGACTGCATGATGCCCAAGGGGCCACCGGTGAGCACCGCGCGTTCGTAGTCCAGGCCGCTCATCAGCACCTTGGCGCCCATGTTCAGACCGCCCAAAATGTTTTGCGCAGGCACTTCCACGTTATTGAACACCAGCTCGCCGGTGTGGCTGCCGCGCATGCCCAGCTTGTCGAGCTTTTGCGCGATGCTGAATCCCTTCATGCCCTTCTCGATCAGGAAGGCGGTGACGCCGCGCGCGCCCAGCTCGGGTTCGCTCTTGGCATAGACCACCAAGGTGTCGGCATCCGGGCCGTTGGTGATCCACATCTTGCTGCCGTTGAGCAGGTAGTAGCCGCCCTTGTCCTCGGCCTTGAGCTTCATGCTGATCACATCAGAACCCGCACCGGGCTCGCTCATGGCCAACGCGCCCACGTGCTCGCCAGTGATGAGCTTGGGCAGGTACTTGGCGCGCTGCTCAGGCGTGCCGTTGCGCTTGATCTGGTTCACGCACAGGTTGCTGTGCGCGCCATACGACAGGCCCACCGACGCGGAGGCGCGAGAGATTTCTTCCATGGCAATCATGTGCGCCAGGTAGCCCATGTTGGCACCACCGTATTCCTCGCCCACGGTAATACCCAGCACGCCCAGCGAGCCCATCTTTTCCCACAGGTCCATGGGGAATTGGTCGTTGCGGTCGATCTCGGCAGCGCGGGGGGCAATTTCTTCGTCGGCAAAAGCGCGCACCGCGTCGCGCAATGCGTCAATGTCTTCACCGAGTTGGAAGTTCAGGCCGGGTAGGTTCATTGTTGTCTCCTTGTTTTTTGGGGAATGGTTGAAAAGGGCTGAGAGGGTCAGTACGTCTTGGGCACCGGCACCAGCGTTTGCTGCATCACAGCGCAGGCGCTGTGCTTGCCATTTGCGTCCACATGCTGCACCTCGGCACTGGTGACGATGAGCTTGCGCCCGGCCTTGATCACACGGCCCGTGGCGCGCAATTCGCCGCCCTGGAAGGCCGCGAGAAAGTTGATCTTGTATTCGGCGGTGGTGACTTCCATGCCTTCGGCGGCCATGGTGAGGCCCGCATAGCCCCCGGCAATATCAGCCAACGCGCCCATGGCGCCACCGTGAAAGCCGTCTTGCTGCTGGGACACCTTGTCGGAATACGGCAGCGCAATTTCCACCAAACCCGGCTCCACGCGCAGCAGGCGTGCGCCCAGGTGGCGCATCATGCCCTGGCGGTCCAGGCTGTCTTGCACGCGTTGGCGCAATGCGTCTTCAGGCTGCATCTTTTTTCCCCTTAGGCGTGGTTTTGGCGGCTGCTTTTTCAGCGGCCTTGGCGTCTTGCTTGGCCAGGAGTGCGCGGGCTTCGCGCTGGTGCACCTTGATCTCGTCCAGATTGGCTTGCAGGTCGGCCATCTGTTCTTCGATCTGCGTGCGGTGCAGGGCCAGCACGTCCAGGAATTTGGTGAGCTGCGCGCCGGTGTCGCGCGGGCTGTCGTACATCTCGATGATGTCCTTGGCCTCGGTCAGGCTCAGGCCCAGGCGTTTGGCGCGCAGGGTGAGCTTGAGGCGGGTGCGGTCGCGCAGGCTGTAGACGCGGTTGCGTCCGCCGGGGCCGCTGCGCTCGGGCTGCAACAGCCCCAGGTCTTCGTAAAAGCGGATGGCCCGGGTGGTGAGGTCAAACTCACGTGCCAGGTCGCTGATGGTGTAAGTAGTGGTCATTGGTGGGGCCGCAACACAGGAGACAACACGCTTGGCGCCATCTGCCTACAATAGCCCGGCAGTTGACGTTTACGTAAACGTCAATTATGTCCCATAAAGCCCCCCCCATGAACGCACTCGAACAACAACTCCATTACCCCTTGGGCGACGCCCTGCCCCCGGCGGGCCATTGCATAGAGGTGGCGCCCGGCGTGAAATGGGTGCGCATGGGGCTGCCCTTTGTGCTCAACCACATCAACCTCTGGCTCTTACGCGACGAACTGGACGGCGTACAAGGCTGGAGCATTGTGGACACCTGTATCCACCACGATGAGGCCAAGGCGCAGTGGGAGCAACTGTTTGCCACCGCGCTGGAAGGCCTGCCCGTGCTGCGCGTGATTGCCACCCACATGCACCCCGACCACATCGGCCTGGCCGACTGGCTGTGCACCCGCTGGAATGTGCCGCTGTACATCAGCGCTACCGACTTCATGGTGGCGCACCGGGCCTGTGAGGGTGACGACGCCTTTGTGGGTGAACTGGCCGTGTCCTTCCACGCCGCCCATGGCCTGAACGATGCCGAGACAGCACGCAAACTGCGCGAGCGCAAACCCTACTTCCGCACGCTGGTGCCGTCTGTGCCAATGCAGTTCCGGCGCTTGCTGGACGGCGGCACCTTGCAGATCGGCGCGCACCGCTGGCGCTGTATCAGCGGCTACGGCCACGCGCCGGAGCACATGGCCTTGTATTGCGAAGTGCTGGGCGTGCTGATAGGCGGCGACATGATGCTGCCGCGCATTTCCACCAATGTGAGCGTGCACGCCCAGGAACCCGAGGCCGATGCGCTGGCGCTGTTTCTGGATTCCATAGACCGCTTCAAGGCGCTGCCGGAGGACACCTTGGTGCTGCCCTCACACGGCAAACCTTTTGTCGGCATGCACACGCGCATACAGCAACTGCATGACCACCATGCGGAGCGGCTGAGCGAGGTGATGGAGGCCTGCACCGCGAAGCCCTGTAGCGCGGCAGACGTGCTGCCGGTGCTGTTCAAGCGGCCGTTGGATTTTCACCAGACCACCTTTGCCATTGGTGAGGCGATAGCGCATTTGCATACGCTGTGGCACCGGGGCGATTTGCGCCGGCAGCTAGACCCGGATAGGGTTTACCGCTTCGGCATTTGACGTGCGGCGGTCCGCCCGATTCCATTCCTCCGTCATTGCTGGCAAGGCCGAGCAACAACGCCAGGAATGATGGAGGGATGGAATCACCACTTGGGTACGCCGTCTTCTTTCAGCTGCGCCCGCAGGCTCTGGTAATCCGGCACCACTGTGGCCACCGTGTTCCAGAAGCTTGCGCTGTGGTTCATCTCGCGCAGGTGGCTGAGTTCATGCGCCACCACGTAATCAATCACCGGCTGGCGGAAGTGAATCAGGCGCCAGTTCAGCCGGATGGAACCATCGGCACTGGCACTGCCCCAGCGGGTGCCAGCGCTGCTGAGGCGCAGCTTTTTCCACTGCACTCCGAGCAACGGCGCGAAGTGCTCCATACGCTCCTTGAAGTTAGCCTGGGCCTGCCGCATTAGCCAGGCCTGCACCGCATCGCGAATCTGCTCGGCGCTGGCGGCTTTGGGCAGGCCCACATGCAAAACCTGCACACCGGCCTCGCCCGCCTTGAGTTGCGCGCCCCGGCCACTGAAGCCGTGTGCGGGGTCCAGCAGCACGGAGATGGTTTGCCCCAGGAACAGAATCTGCACGCCCTCACGCCACTCCACGCGCGCGCTTTGCAGGCGGCTTTGGCGCTCACGCGACTCTTGCAGCTTGCGCAAAATCCAGTCGGCTTTTTCCTTCAACGCGGCATCGACTTCGTAGAGCGGCGTCCAGCGCGGTGCCCGCACCACCAGGCCGTCGGGGCCCACGATAAAGCCAATGGTGCGGCGCTTGGCCCGTGCAAATGCATAGGCCACCACGGCATCGCCCAGCCGCACTTCCCGCGTGGCCTGCGGGTGCGCAAAGTGGGCGGGGGCAATGGCGCCTTGCAATGGCAAACCGGGCTCAAACGGGCCTTGCGGCTTGGGGGATGGCGGTAGCGGAGCAGGTACTGCGGGAGTCTCTGTCGGCTCAGCTGAAAACAAATCAAGCGTGTAGCGGAGCAGCGGCAGCATGGCGTGCGTGTGTCTGTGCAAGCCGGGCAGGCGCCGCGTGGCTGGGGCCTACAGGCTCACCAGGTACTGGGCAAAAGCCGCGAGATCTTCGTGCACCATGGTGCCGGTGGGCAGGCCTTCGGGCAAGTCACGGCCGCGGTAGCTGGCGGACTTGCCGGTGAGCACCAGATGCGGCGCGCAGCCCACGGCGGTGCCCGCCACCAGGTCGCGCACCGAGTCGCCCACCGTGGGCATGCCGCGCAGGTCCAGCCCATAGCGCTCGGCAATCTGCTCGTACAAACCCGGCGCGGGCTTGCGGCAGTTGCAGTTGTCTTCGGGCGCATGCGGGCAGTAAAAAATCGCATCCACTTTGCCGCCCACCGCCGCCAACATGCTGTGCATCTTGGCGTGCATGGCGTTGAGCGCGCTCACGTCAAACAGGCCGCGGCCCAAACCCGACTGGTTGGTGACGATGACCACATGCCAGCCCGCATGGTTGATGCGGGCAATGGCCTCCAGCGCGCCGGGCAGCGGCTGCCACTCGCCCGGCGACTTGACGTAGTCATCACTGTCTTCGTTGATGGTGCCGTCGCGGTCGAGGATGCAGAGTTTCATGGTGCGCCTTGCCTTGGTTTATGCAGCCAGCTTGGAGAGATCGGCCACGCGGTTCATGGCAATGTGCAAGCTCTTGAGCAGGCCCAGGCGGTTCAGGCGCAGGTCCAGTTGCTCGGCATTGACCATCACGTCCTCAAAGAAGGCGTCCACCGGGGTGCGCAGTTCGGCCAGCGATTGCAGCGAGGCGGTGTAGTCACCGGCCTCCCAGCGTCCTTGGGCCATCGGCAACACGGTTTGCATGGCGGCGTGCAGGTTCTTTTCAGCGCCTTCCACCAGCAGCACCGGGCTGACATGGGCATCCACGTCGTCGGCTTTTTTGAGGATGTTGCTGATGCGCTTGTTGGCGGCTGCCAAGGCGGCGCTTTCGGGCAGGGCGGCAAAGGCGCGCACGGCCAGCAGGCGCTTGGGCACTTCGCCCAGGCGCTGCGGGCGCAGGGCCAGCACGGCGTCCACCTCTTGCGCGCTGTAACCCTGCTCGCGCAAGGAGCCCGCCAGACGGTCGTACATGAAGTCGGCAAGCGCTTGCGTGGCATCGCTGATCAGCGCACCAAAGGCGGGCACTGCGCCGGATAGCAAAGCGGTCACGTCCAGCGGCAGGTCTTTTTCCACCAGCATGCGGATCACGCCCAGGGCGTGACGGCGCAAGGCAAACGGGTCTTTATCGCCAGTGGGCAAATTGCCAATGCCAAACATGCCGACCAGGGTTTCGAGTTTGTCGGCCAGGGCTACCACCACGCCAGCGGAATTGCGCGGCAGGTCGTCACCGGCAAAGCGGGGTTTGTAGTGGTCTTCAATCGCGAAGGCGATGTCGTCGCCCAGGCCATCGTGGCGCGCATAGTAGCCGCCCATGATGCCTTGCAACTCAGGGAACTCGCCCACCATGTCGGTCACCAAGTCGGTCTTGGACAGGCGCACGGCGGTATCGGCCTGTGCAACCAAAGTACCGGCATCGGCATAGCCGCCTTGGCCCAGCAACGCGGCAATGCCCTTGGCAATAGTGCGCACGCGCTCGCTGCGCTCGCCCTGCGTGCCCAGCTTGTTGTGATAGACCACTTTGCCCAGGCCTTCGACGCGGGACTCCAGCGTTTTCTTGCGGTCCTGGTCAAAGAAGAATTTGGCATCGGCCAGACGTGGGCGCACCACGCGCTCGTTGCCGCCGATGACGGCGCTGGCGTCTTCCGGGCTGATGTTGCTCACCACCAGGAACTGGTGGGTCAACTTGCCGGCGGCGTCCAGCAGGGGAAAGTATTTCTGGTTGGCCTTCATGGTGAGAATCAGGCATTCCTGCGGCACATCGAGGAACTGCTTCTCGAAGCTGCACACCAGCACATTGGGACGCTCTACCAGCGCGGTGACTTCGTCCAGCAGCGCGTCGTCTTCAATCGCGCGGGCACCGTTGCCCACTTTGGTTGCAGCCTCGGCCAACTGGCGCACGATGTCGGCGCGGCGTTCGGCAAAGCTGGCAATCACCGCGCCTTGTTCGCGGAGTGTTGCGGCGTATTGGTCGGCATCGGCAATCACCACGGGCGACACCTTGGCCTCAAAGCGATGGCCTTGGGTGACGTTACCGGCTTGCAGGCCGAGCACCTGGATCGGCACCACATCAGAACCGTGCAGCGCCACCAAGCCGTGTGCCGGGCGCACAAAGCTCACGCTGGTCCAGCCGGGCAACTCGCAGCCGCTGGCGGCGTCGAGCTGGTAGCTCATGACCTTGGGGATGGGCAGCTTGGCCAGCGACTCGTCCAGGGCCTTTTGTAGGCCATCCTTGAGCGTGACGCCGGTGACCATGCTCTCGAAAAACAGCGCTTCGGCTTTGCCATCCATGGCGCGCTTGAGGCCCGCCACGGCAGAGGCATCTGCACCCAGCGAGGCCAGCTTTTTCAGCAACGCGGGGGTGGCTTCGCCTTGCGCGTTCAAGCCCACAGTCACGGGCATCAGCTTGGCGGACACGGCCTTGTCGGCGGCTTGCGCTGCGACTGCAGTCACATGCACGCCCAAGCGGCGTGGCGAGGCAAAGCTGGTCACTACCGCGTTGCTTGCGGCCAAGCCTTGCGACTTGAGGGAGTCTGCCAACACGGTGGCAAACGCGTCACCCAGCTTCTTGAGCGCCTTGGGCGGCAGCTCTTCTACAAACAGTTCAACCAGAAGGTTTTTCGTCGTCATCTTTATGCTGCCTTCTTGGCCATTTGTTCAATCCACTCGCGCGGTGCCATGGGGAAGCCCAGGCGCTCGCGGCTCTCGTAATAACTTTGCGCAACAGCGCGGGCCAGGTTGCGGATGCGGCCGATGTAAGCGGCGCGCTCGGTCACGCTGATGGCACCACGTGCGTCCAGCAGGTTGAAGCTGTGCGCGGCCTTGAGCACTTGCTCGTAGGCGGGCAAGGCCAGTTGAACTTCAATCAGATGCTTGGCCTGCTTTTCGTGGGCGGTGAATGCGGTGAACAAGAAGTCGGCGTCGCTGTGTTCAAAGTTGTAGGTGGACTGCTCCACCTCGTTTTGCTTGTACACATCGCCATAGCTCATGGTGTCGGTCCACTTCAGGTTGTAGACGTTGTCCACGCCCTGCAGGTACATGGCCAGGCGCTCTAGGCCGTAGGTGATTTCGCCCGTGGCGGGTTTGCAGTCGATGCCGCCCACTTGCTGGAAGTAGGTGAACTGGGTCACTTCCATGCCGTTGAGCCAGACTTCCCATCCCAGGCCCCAAGCGCCCAGTGTGGGGTTTTCCCAGTCGTCTTCTACAAAGCGGATGTCGTTCTTTTTGAGGTCGAAGCCGAGCGCTTCGAGCGAGCCCAGGTACAGCTCTAGGATGTTGGCGGGCGCGGGCTTCAGCACCACCTGGTATTGGTAGTAGTGCTGTAGGCGGTTGGGGTTCTCGCCGTAGCGGCCATCCTTGGGGCGGCGGCTGGGTTGCACGTAGGCAGCCTTCCAGGGCTCGGGGCCAATGGCGCGTAAAAAGGTGGCGGTGTGGGAGGTTCCGGCGCCGACTTCCATGTCGTAGGGTTGCAGCAGTGCGCAACCCTGGCGGTCCCAATAATCTTGCAGGCGAAGAATGATTTGCTGAAAGGTAAGCATAGGTGTGGGGCTGCTGCCCGCGACTCACGTGTAAACCCCCGATTCTACGGGGCGGGGCCTACTGACCGTGTGCGCGCCACCATCTGCGACGCGATGCTGCCTACCGCTTTGGAACTGTGTGCCAAGCCACCGCAAGCACGGTCAAGGCCAGCAACCACAAGGGCCACAGACCGAAGCGCGACACCCACCATGCGTAGGGTGTGATCCCGGTGCGGCCTTCGACCGTTCCCACCAACACGCCTTGGGTGTTGTGGGGCAAAGAGGCAGTCACTTTGCCGCGGTAGTCCATGATGACCGTGGCCCCGGTATTGGTGGCCCGAACGAATGGGCGCTGGAACTCCAGGGCGCGCATGCGCGATATCTGCAAGTGCTGGTCAATGGCGATGGTGTCGCCAAACCAGCCCAGGTTGCTCACGTTGGCAAACAACGTGGGCGCAGTTGCGGGGTCGATAAAGCGCGCCCCCAGCTCTTCGCCAAACAAGTCCTCGTAGCAAATATTCGGTGCGATGCGCTGGCCCTTCCAATCAAATGAGGGCTGTCCAATGGCCCCTCGGTTGAAATCCCCGAGCGGTATGTTCATCATGCGGGTGAACCACTTGAACAGCGGCGGAATGAACTCTCCAAAGGGCACCAGATGGTGCTTGTCATAGCGCCAGACGTCTTCGCTGGCAGGCTGCAGGGCAATGACTGAGTTGGTGTACCCGCTCTTGTAATCGCCTAAGGGAATTCCGGTAAGTAATGCGCTGTGGCCGCTGGCCATGTGCTGTTTGAGCGCGTCCCAATAGCCCTCTGGCAAGTCCTGCGGAAGCAGGGGAACGGCGGTTTCAGGTGCCAGCACCATGTCGGCTGTGCTGTGCTGCATCTGCTCTGCATACCAACGTAGGGCCAAGGGCACGCCCGTGCCGGTGTCAAACTTTTCATCCTGAGGAATATTGCCTTGCAGCAGCGCGACCGACAGCGTGCTGGTAGGTGTCGTGCTTTGCACGCCGTAGGGTAGCCACCCCACGCACACCAGCGCTAGGCACGCCACGCGATGGCGCCAAGTTGCACGGTTAAGCATGGCCAGGCTTGCAGCAATCCACGCGGCCAGTGCACCGAGCCCGTACGCACCCAGCAATGGAATCCAGGCGGACAGCGGGCCTTCTGTGTGTGCATAAGCCATAGCTCCCCATCCAAAGCCCGTAAGCCAAGTTCCCCGTGCCATTTCTGCCATCGTCCACAGCGCAGCGAACACTGCAGCCGCCAACGTGGGCGACGCGTTGCTAAGTTTCCAGAAAATGGCGACCGTCGCGCCGTAATACAGGCTGAGCGCGGCCGCCAAAAGGATGACCGCTGCGATCGCCAATACAGAAGGCAACCCGCCATAGGTGTGCATGGCGACAAACAACCACCAGAACGTGGCCCCCAGCCACGCGCTGGCAAACACAGCGCCTCCGATGAATGCCTGTTTAAGAGACGCAGTACGCCCGATCAGCCAAGGCAGTAAGGCCATCACTACGATCTGCAGCCACCAGACTGGTTTTGTTTGGATAAATCCAAAGTTGAAAGGCCAACATATGGCTGTTGACTCGACAAGGCCCGCCGCAATAAGTGCGGCAGCAATCCCCCAGGACGTCCCTTTGCCGCCAGCACTGCCTTGCCACTGCATGGCGCTCAGGTTTCTGCCTTGCTTGGCGACACCTTGAACCACTTCACAGCGCCACCTTTGGTGTGGAGCACACCGAAGTCGAGGCCGCCCAGTGAAAAACGCTCTCCCCGCTTGGGGACATGTCCCATCTGGTGCGCGACCAAGCCGCCTATCGTGTCAAATTGCTCTTCTAGGTCGTCGCCATTGAGCTTCACGCTGAAAGCATCATTCACACGCGCTATGGGTGTATCTCCGCTCACACGGTAGCTGCGGTCAGGCAGTCCAAAAATATCCCCCTCATCCTCTGGCATATCGAACTCATCTTCGATTTCACCAACGATTTGCTCCAACACATCTTCAATGGTGATGAGGCCCGCCACACGGCCAAACTCGTCAATCACGATCGCCAAGTGATTTCTGTTGCCGCGGAAATCGCGGAGCAAATCGTTCAAACCCTTGGATTCCGGCACAAACACGGCCGGCCGGATGAGTGCGCGAATGTTCAGCTCTGGTGCCCGCTGTAACTTAAGCAGGTCTTTGGCCATCAAGATACCGATGATGTTTTCGCGTTCACTCTCGAAGACCGGGAAGCGCGAGTGGCCCGTGTCGATCACCTGGTGCAACAAGGCATCCATGGGCGAATCGATGTCCAAGAAGTCCATGCGCGTTGCAGGCACCATCACATCGCCAGCGGTCATGTCCGCCATGCGAATCACGCCTTCAAGCATCAAACGCGACTCGGCTCCGATGATGTTGTTGTCTTGCGCCTCTGCCAGCGTTTCGATTAACTCATCAGTCGAGTCTGGGCCTGGGTGAATAAACTCAGCTAGTTTTT
>Ga0228698_1001658_pt1 | contig 10523 bp, 4 predicted proteins | sample McNCre117_Aug_MG_FD_178015 | JGI IMG/M metagenome (GOLD analysis project Ga0228698, IMG submission 178015) | Freshwater microbial communities from McNutts Creek, Athens, Georgia, United States - 1-17_Aug_MG | ecosystem: Environmental > Aquatic > Freshwater > Creek | place: USA: Georgia...
CGTCGGCGGGCAGCGCGGCACCGGCGCCTTCGGGGGCGGCCGGGGCGGCGGCGGCGGCCACGGCGCTGGCCTGGGCCTTGCGGATCAGTTCGTCGGCCTTGGCGCGTGGCAGCAGGCCTTGTTCGACCAGGGCCTCGATCAGGGACAGGGTGGTGGCACGCAGCTCTTGCAGGCTGGCGCGTTCGGCGGCGCGGCTGGGGGCGGCCGGCGCGGCGGCACCGGTGGCACCGGCGGCGGACTGCGCGAAGGCGGGCAGGCCGCCCAGGGCCAGGGTGGCGGCCAGCGCCACGTGGCTCAAGGGGGTGCGGCTCAGGGGCAGGGACGGGGTCGACATTCAGGGTCTCCGGGGGATCGGGTCAGGCGGCGACGTGGCCGCGGTGTTCGGGGCGTTGCGGGGCGTGGCGGTGCCGGGCGGGGGCGGAGGCCTCAGCCGCTGCTGCGCAGGCTCAGGCGGAAGCGCACCGGCTGGGCCAGGTTGCGGGGCTCGGGCAGGCGGGTGGCCTCGGCCACGCGCTTCATCGCGGCCTGCAGCTCGGCCTCGTGGTGGGTGGTGCCTTGCAGCTCCCAGCGCGTGATGCGGCCGTCGGCGCCCACCCACAGCGCGAGCTGGGTGCCGAGTTCGCCCACGTCCGCGCTCAACTGGCGTTCGAGCTCGTCGCGCAGGGTCTGGCGCACGGAGTTGGCCCACAGGCGTTCCTGCGCGCGGTCCACGGCCGGGCCGGCATTGCCGCTGCCGCCGATGGTGGGCGCGCCGCCCGCGTAGTCCTTGCTGATGCTGCCCGCGCCGAACGCGCTGGGGCCGTTGCCGGCCGGGCCTTCCATCTTCAGCGGCTCGGCCTGGGGCGGGGTCTCGGGCTTCGGGATGTTCTCGGGCTGCGGCTGCGGGCGCGGCTCGGACTTCGGCGGCTCTTCCTTGCGCTCCTGCTTGGGCGGCGGGGGCGGCGGCGGGGTGTCGGGCAGGATGGCGATCTTGGCCACCTGGCGCGCCGCCGGTGGGGCGTCGTGCATCAGGTGGCGAACGCCCCAGACGGCCAGCAGCAGCAGGGCCACGCCGCCGGCGATGAGGCCGGCGCGCAGGCGCGGCGACAGGCCGGTGGGCACGTCGGGCAGCTCGCCCGGGGATTCGAACATCGGGGGGGGCAGGACGGCGCTCATGCGGGGCTCCTCGGGTGGCTCACTGGCCGATGCGGGCGGTGACCAGGCCCATGTCGATGGCCAGGCGGTTGCACAGGTCGATCACGGCCACGACCTTCTCGTACTGCGCGCCGCCATCGCCCTTGATGGCCACCGAGGCCTTGGCGTCGCGGGTCTTGGCCTCCTGCAGCCGGGCCTCGATCTCGGCCAGGGACAGGCCGGCGCCATTGAGCATCAGGGTGCCGTCGGCGGCCACCTGCACGATCAGCAGTTCGTGCTTCTCGGTGGGCGGCGTGGCCGAGGGCTTGGGCATGTGGATGTTCATGCCCTGCACCGAGGCCGTGGTCATCAGGATGAACACGACCAGGAGCACGTAGGCCAGGTCCAGCATCGGCGTGACGTTGATGGTGTCGTAGGGCTTGGTGTCGTTGCCGACGGCGATGGACATGGCGGGGCTTCCGGAAGGATGCGGGTCGGGGGGGACAGGGACGGGGTATCGGGGCCGCGGCCGGAACCGACAGCACGGCCAGCGCGCGGCGCTCAGGGCGTCGCGCGCTGCGTGACCAGGCCGATTTCGGTGATGTCGAGTTTCTTGGCGATCTCCAGCACCTCGGTGACCTTGCGGTACTGGGTGTGGGCATCGGCCTTGAGCACCACCGGCAGGGCCGGGTTGCCGGACTTGTAGGTGGCCAGCCGCTCGGCGAGCTGATCCAGCGTCACCGGGTAGGCATCCAGGAAGATCGCACCGTCCTGTGTCACCGTGATGGCACGGGTTTGCGGCTTGGCCAGGGAATCGGCCGCCAGCGTGCGGGGCGAATTGACCTTCACCCCCTGCACCGAGGCCGTCGTGAGGATGATGAAGGTCACCAGCAGCACGTAGGCGAGATCGAGCATCGGGGTGATGTTGATGTCGTCGTAGGGCTGGTTGTCGTCGCGGATGTCGGCGGCCATGGCGGCAGGTCCTCGTGCTCAGGTCGTGGCGCGGGCGCTCAGCGGGTGCCGTGCACTTCGGCGGCGCGGGTGACGAACTCGTCGACGAAGATCTGCATGTCCGCCGACAGGTTCTTGATCCGGGCGGCCAGGTAGTTGTAGCCGAACAGCGCGGGGATCGCGACGCCCAGGCCGGCCACGGTGGCCAGCAGGGCCGCGGCGATGCCGGGGGCGATGGCGTTGACGTTGACGTCACCGGCCGCGGCGATGGCTGCGAAGGTGATCATCACGCCCACCACGGTGCCCAGCAGGCCCAGGAAGGGGCCGCCCGAAATCGCGATGGTCAGCAGCACCATGCGTGCGTTGAGCGTGTGGTTCTCGCGCACCAGGTCGGCGTCCAGCGTGGCCTTGATCGCATCCAGCGCGGCGCCGCTGAGCTCGCGCTGGCCGGCCTGCTGCCGCTTGCTGACCTCGCGCACGCCGGTGGCGTACAGGCGGAACAGCGGCGAGCCCGCGAACTCGGCCGAGGCCTTGAGTTCGCCGCCGACTTCGCGGAAACGGCCCATGAAGGCGTCGTTGGCGCGGCCGGCGCGGACCACGGCGATGCCCTTGGTGACCATGACCCAGGCGGCCACGGCGAACATGAACATCAGGATGCCGATGACGACCCAGGCGTCGGTGGTGAGGTTCTTCAGCAGGATGCCGAAGTAGCCGCCACCGCCTTCTTCCGCGCCGCCCGCAGCTTCCTTGGTCGAGCGGATGAAGCCGGACTCGGCGCCTTGCGCGCCGGACTCCAGGCGGAACCAGGCCTCGTCGCGCGCGGCGGCGATGACCTCGACTTCGTCGACCAGGCCCTTGAAGCCGGCACCGACCTGCAGGCCGGCATCGGCGGCGGGCAGGGCCACATCGCCCTGGCCCGCGGGCTTGCCGTTGATGTACAGCGTGGCCTTGCCGGCGTTCACGCTCAGGCCCACGTGGGCCCAGGCATTGGCCGGCAGGCTGCCGCCGGTGATGGTGGCGCCGGCGACCTGGGCCACCAGCTTGTCGCCGTTGCGCTGCAGCGAGATCGCCCCCATCGAGGCCAGGGTGGCGTTGTCGCCGCTGGCTTCGGGCTTGATCCACAGCGCCAGGGTCAGTGCGCCACCGGCCACGGTGCGCAGCGCGGGGGCCGCGGCCAGCGCGATGGGCGCGCTGCCGTCCAGGCGGGCGCTGCCGCCCAGCAGGCCATTGGTCTCGCGCAGCACGGGCGCGGTGGACTTCAGGCCGCCAGCCGCATCCACGGCCACGCCGTCGGCTTCGGCGAAGTGCAGCGCGGCGGCGTAGCCGCCGGCAAACACCGCGGCGCGGCCTTCGGCGTTGGCGTTCGGGTTGCCGGCATACACGTGGACCATGTTCTTGTCGCTGCCCGCGGGCAGTTGGGGCAGCTTCACCCAGATCAGGGCCAGCTCGTTGACGCCGTCATAGCGCTCGACCTCGAAGGGCAGGGCGGTCTTGTCGTCGGCGGCGATCACGCGCAGGTCGCTGCCGTCGACCTTGGCCGCGGCGAAGTCGAAGTTGCCCGAGTGCAGGCGGATCGGCACCAGCACCTCGCCGAGGGCGGCCGGCAGGGCCAGGCCCTTGGCCGTGGTGTCGATGACGATCTTGGTGTGGGTGGGGAAGTCCTTGTTCCACGCGGCGTGGGCGGACGGGGCCAGGGCCAGGGCCGAGGCGGCGGCCAGGCTGGCCAGCAGGGGGCGGAGCAGGGAGGTCATGGGGCGGTCCATCGGGGATTCGGGGTGACGGGGGGACGGTGAGGTCGGATCGGGGGCGAGGCCGACGTCGGGATCGACGGCGGGGGCGGTGTCGGTGTGGTCTCGGTCTCGGTGTGTGGGAGCGGGTTCAGGTCGCGGGACGAGGGCCGGGCCGCTCAGCTGCCGGTGCCCGTGCCGAAGCCCAGGAACTCCAGCAGCAGGTTGCGGCGCAGGCGGCGTTTGCGGCGCTGCTCCTTCTCGTCGTCCTGGGGCGTGTTGCTGCTTTGGCCGGCGTCGTTGCCGGCGCTGGCCAGCTTGGCCGTGGCGCCCACGTTCGAGGTCGCCGGGGGGGCGCCCACGGCCGCACCGCCCACCTGCAGGTTGTCGGTGCCGATGAACAGCTGCGCGCCGAAGAACGCGTTGCCGGCGGACTTGATGCCGGCCTCGCCCGCGTCGATGGCGCCGGCCGGCGCGTACAGGTCCAGGGTGCTGGCGGCGTTGAGCACGGCGATGCCCGAGCCGGTGAACGAGCCGGACGTGTCCAGGTACAGCTGGCCGGTGTTGGGGTCGATGCGCAGCACCGGGGCGGGCGCGCCCACCACGGTCTTGGCGCCGCGGCCCGCGTCGATGTTGCCCTCGGAGGACCACATCAGCACGTCGCCCTGGGCCAGCGTGAACACGCGGGACTGGTTCACCAGGAAGTCGTCGCGGGTGATGGCCGAGATGTTGCCGCCGGCCACGGTGACCACGCCCAGGTGGTTGGGCGACACGCTGTTGCTGCCGATGCCGCCGCCGTTGACGCCGCCGCCCGGGGTCAGCAGGGTGATGTCGCCTTGCTGCAGGGTCTTGACCACGGCCTGCGGCATGGCCAGATCGCCGTCCGGGCGCACGCCCGGGAACAGCGCGGCGATGGCGCGGTAGCCGCGGTCGTAGGCGGCTTCCTGGGCCGAGCCGGTGGCCGTGGCGGCCGCGCGGCCGCTGCTGCGCAGCTCGCTCACCAGCATCCGGTCCAGCAACGGGATCTGGCGCTCGATCGGCAGGGCCTCGAAGGCCACCAGGGCCTGGTCCAGCGTGCGGCTGATGCCGTCCAGGCCGAACAGGTACTGGGTCAGCGCGGTCTGCAGGCCGGCGTCGCGGGTGTCGGCCACCTGGTGGATGAAGGCCACGCGGCGGGCCTGGTCCACGCTGCCGAAGGCCTGGGCCAGCAGCGCGCCCGGCGCGGCCTCGCGCTTGACGGTGGACAGCGTGGCGAAGGCGGCCAGGGCCTGCGCATCGCTGAGGCCCGAGCGGCCGGGCAGCGAGTGCACGTAGTCGATCACGCCGGCCTGCCAGGCGGCGTCGCCCAGCAGGGTGCGCACGGCCGCCAGGCGCTGATCCAGGGTCTGGGCGTTGAACGTGGTGGCGGTGCTGCTGCCCAGGGCCGGGACGCTGCTGCTGCCGCTGCTGAGCAGCGCATACAGGTCGCCCGCCCGGTCGGCCAGGCCGCTGGCGCCCAGCAGCGCGTAGCCGGCGCGGGCCGCCTGTGCGTAGTCGGTGCCGTCCAGCTTCAGGCCGGCGATCACGGTGACGTCGGCGGCGCGGGCCGGCAGGCTGCCGTCGCGGCTGTTGCCGGTGGCCGTGATGCCGCTGGCGCTGATGTCACCGTCGCCGGCGCGGCCGATGCCCAGGTCGATGTTGCGGCCGGCGGTCACCAGCAGCTCGCCCGGGCCGCTGATGTTGATGCCGCCGCTGGTGAACATCGTGCTGTTGCTGAGCTTGAGGTCGCGTCCGGCCTCGATCGTGCTCATTTCGTCGACCGTGAGATCGGCGCCGCCGCTGCCCGACAGGTTGGCCCGCGTGTTGCGTTGGGCGATGTCCACCCGGCCCAGCAGGGTCAGGTCCTGACCGGCCGACAGGCGCAGCGGGTGGGCCGAGTCGATCTGGCCCACGGTGAGGTCGCCGTCGGCCGCGGCGATGTGAACGGTGCTGCGGTCCGAGCGGTCGGCCGTGACCGTGGCATACAGGGCCCCGGTATCGGTCTGCAGGGTCGGGCCCTGGCTCAGGTCGGGGCTGGCGGTGACGTTGATGGCCACGCTGCCGTAGCCGCGGCGGATCACCACGTCGAAGTCGCTGCCGGCCAGCAGGCTCAGGGCCGAGACCGTGACCGGGTGCTGGTACAGCCAGGCCGGCTGCACGCCCGTGCCCACGATGCCACCCAGGCTCAGCGAGCCCCAGGGCGCGGTGATGCTGGTGCGCGCGGGCAGCACGGTGGCGGCCCAGGTGTTGCCGTCCACCGCCGATTCCGGCGACATCAGCAATGCGGCGTCGCCACCGGCGGCCTGCACGCGGGCCTCGGCCAGCGCGTCGGCCCCGGTCAGGGCTTTGCCCTGGGTGGTGAAGGCCGATTGCAGCGAGCCCAGGCTCAGGTCGCGGCGTGCGGTGGCGGTGATCAGGCCGTTCTCGGTCAGCAGGCGGGTGCCGGTGTCGGTGATCGCGCCGGCGGCCGACCACACCACGTCGCGCCCGGCGATGACGTTGAGCGTGGCGCCACCGCTTTCATACAGACCGTTGATCAGGTCGCGGCCCGCGCTCACGCGCACGCTGGCGCCGCCGAAGCGCTGCACCGTGCCCATGACGGCATTGGCGTTGGTGACGGGGCTGTCGGCCAGGGTGTAGCCCGAACTCAGCGACACGGCTTCCAGGTTGCGGATGTCGGCGCTGGCGTTGACGGCCACGCGGCCGCCGCCCAGGCTGAACACGCCGTGCTGGCTGCCGATACCGAAGGGGTCGCGGGTGCGCCCGGTCCAGGCGATGGCGGCGCGCGCGGCGTCGCCCTCGCCCAGCGTGGTGGCGGTCAGCGGGCTGCGGTAGTCCAGCAGTTCGGTCGGGCGGGTCAGGAACTGGGCCGGGTCGCGCTGCACGTCGCTGCCCAGCACGCTGCCGCCCGCGTCCAGCGACAGGTCGCCGGCATGCGTGGTGAACGCGAACTGCCCGGCGCTGCCGCCCGACAGGGCCAGTTGCGCGCGCAGCGCCGCGGCACTGCCGTCGGCCGTGTCGGCGTTGCGGCCGGTGGTGTAGGCCAGGGTGCGGAAGGTGCGCAGGTCGATGTCGCCGCCGGAAGCCAGGCGCACGTCGCCCGTGGTCGAGCGCAGGGCCACCACGTTCCAGGTCTCGCTGTTCCCTTGGGGGCTCTGGTCGCCGCGGCCCACCAGCAGGGTGCCGGCGCCCTGCACCGTGCTCATCGCGTTGGCTGCGCCCAGGTCGGCACCGGCGACGACGCGCAGGTTGCCGGCCTGGGTGCTGGTCACCGCGGCCAGGCGCGTGTCGTCTTCGGCATTGGCCGCGGCGAAGCCGGCGCTGATGGTGCGGCTCAGGTTGATGGCCCCGGCCGCGCGCAGGGTCAGCGAGGTGTCGCCGACGTGGTGGCTGCCGGAGAGCGTGACCGATTCGGTGGGCAGCACGAAGTCGTCGGAGCGGCCGTTGCCGGCGGTGGGCGCGGACATCACCAGCTCCTGCGGGGAGCGGGCCTCGGCCTCGGCATGGATGCGGGTCAGCGCCAGCAGGGCGGTGTTGCCGGCGGCCAGGCGGGTGGCGATCGCGTCGGAGCGCTGCCCGTTGCTGCCCGCGAAGGCCAGGCCGTCGGCCGTCAGCGTGGCGGCGGTGAGGCTGTCGCTGCGCGTGTCGCCGTCATTGGCCAGGCGGACGATGCCGTTGTAGACCTTGACCGCCTGCACGTCCACCGACGAGGCGCCCAGCACCTGGGCGGTGATCGCGTCGATGGCGACGTCGGTACCCCCTTGGGTATCCGCGCCGATGCCCAGGCGTGCCGCGCGCAGGGTCAGGCGGCCGCCTTCGAGTTGGGTGGTGTTGCCGGTGCCGGCCGTGGTGCGCAGGTCCATCGTGGCCGTGGCGTCGAAGCGCAGGCGGCCCTGGGCGCTGGTCAGGGCCAGGCGGCCGCTGTCGCCCTGGCTGGCCGTGGCCTGCACGCTCAGGCGCGCACCGCTGCCCACGACCAGGTCGTCGCGGGCGCTCAGGTCGATCTCGCCGCCGCTGACGCCGCTGGCGTCCAGCGTGCCGTGCAGCACCAGGGCGCCGCCGTCGTTCTGCAGGCTCAGGCGCTGGGCCTTCAGGGTCTGGGTGCTGCCCAGGGCCAGGTCGCCTTCGCCGCGTTGGCGCACGCTGATGGCGCCGGTGAAGCTGTCGGGGGCCGCGGCCTGCAGGGCGGCCAGCGTGGCCAGGCCCGGAGCCTGGGCGGCATCGATGCTCAGGCTGCCGCCCTGGCCCGACGCGGTGGCGGTGGCCGACGCGTTGGCGCGCAGGTTGCCGTCCAGCGTGACCGCGCCCTGTGCGGCGCTCAGCTTGACCTGGCCGGCCGCGGCGTCGCCGGCGGCCGACGCGTCCAGCAGGGCGCCCGATTGCAGCGCGATGTTCTGCGCGCTGCTGGCGCTGAACGTGCCGCCGCCGGTGCTCACCACCGTGCCGTCGATGGTGCGTGAGCGCCCGCTCAGCAGGGTCTGCGAGCCCGCGGCCAGGGTGATGCCGCCTTGGCTGCTGTTGAGGCTCAGCTGGCCGCTGGGCAGGTCGATGCTGCTGCCCAGAACGATCTCGCCGGCGTTCAGGCTCAGGGCCGCGCCGGTGGCCGAGCTGGCACCGTCGGCGGCGCCGCTGCGCGTGATGCTCAGGCGCCCGGGCGTGCTCAGCGTGACATCGGCCACGCTGGCGGTGGCTGCGCTGCTGCCGCTGACCGTGGGGGTGGCCGCGATCACTTCACGCGTGGCCACGCTGAGGTCGCCCCCGGCGGCCAGGCGGCCTTCGCCGGCCAGCACCAGGGCCTGGTCGGCCTGCAAGGTCAGCTGCTGCACGCCGTTGACGGCCACGGTGCCGTTGTCGACCACCAGGCGGCCGCTGCCGCGCGTGCTGTCGGCATGCAGGCTCAGGCTGCCGGTGCCGGCCACGCCGGTGGACTGGCTCACGCCCGTGGTGTTGGTGAGGTGGATTTCACCGGCCGTGATCGAGGCCTGGGCATCGAAGGCCAGCAGTCGCACCGAGTCCAGGGTCAGGGACTGCAGGCTGCTGCTGCCCAGGGTGGTGTCGTCCAGGAACGCGATGCGCTCGTAGCCGCGCAGCGTCAGCGAGCGGCTGCCCGCGAGCTGGGCCTGCAGGCCCGAGGCCAGCACCAGGCTGTCGGGCGTGCTGCCGTTGCCCACCAGCACGCGGCCGGCGGCCAGGGTCACGTCGGCGCCGCTCAGGCGGGCGTCGCCCGCGACCTGGTTGGCCAGCGTGCCGTCCAGCAGCAGGCTGCCCGCGCCGGCGTCCAGCACCGCGCCCTGGCCCACGCTCAGCGTGCCGGTGCTGCGGGCCGAGGCCGTGCGGGTGATGGTGGCGCCGGTCTGGTTGGACACGCGGAGCGCGGCGCCGTCGCCCTGGCCGGTGCCGCCGGCATTGATGGTGAACGCGTTGACGGCCGAGGCCGTGCTGCCGGACTTCAGCGCACTGGCGCGCAGCGTGACGCCGGCGTCCACGGTGACGCTGTCCTTGGCGGCGGCCACCAGGTCGCCGGCACTGAGGGCGGTGCCGCTGTTGCTGAAGCGCACGTCCTGGGCCACCACGTTGAGCGCGTTGTCGCTGCCCACGGTGGCGCCCAGCAGCAGGGTGTCCGGGGCCATGGCGGCCAGTTGCCGGGCCGACAGGGTCAGCACGCCGGCCTGGGGCAGGCTGTTGTCGTCGCCGACCAGGATCTCGCTGGCCGCGAAGCTGGCCACGCCGCCGCGGCCGGCGCTGCCGCTGTCGGTGTTGGCGGCTGCCGCGCCGCCGAAGGCGAACTGGCCGGCCAGGCTGGCGGCGCTGGCGCTGAGCTGCATCACGCCGCCATCGGCCGCGCCGCGCGGCGTGGTCGTGTCATTGGCCTTGGCCAGGGCCGTGAAGAAGCTGTCGGCCGAGGTGATGCGGATCTCGCTGGACTTCAGCGCCTGCTCGCGCGTCTGCACGCGCCAGCTGCTGCTGAGGCTGCTGCGGAAGCCGGTGTTGGCGTCCGCCAGCAGGGCCCCGATCAGGGCCGAGCCGTCGGCGTTCTGCTGCGCGGTGCCTGCGGCCAGGGCGGTGCCGCTGGCCGGCTTGACCAGGAAGGCGCCCGGCAGCAGCGCGTAGCGCGCCGGCAGCAGGGTGTAGGTCCCGGCCGGGATGGGGCCGCCCTCGCCCACCACCAGCTGCTTGCCCAGCGCGGCCGAGCCGGCGAAGCCGGGCGACCAGGCCGCCAGGCCGCTCTGGCCGGGCACGATGGCGTAGGCGCCGTCGCCGCCCAGGAACACGTCCTTGGAGCCGCCCGGGCCGGTGATGAACTCATAGGCCACGACCGTGCCGCCGCCGGCCAGGTCGACCTTGGCGCCGTCGGCGCTGGTGACCGTGGGGGCCGACAGGGTCAGGGTCTTGCCCGGCAGGGCCGTGACCGTGGTGGTGTCGGTGCCGGTGGTGGGGGCCAGCCAGGTGCTGCCGCCGTCGGTGGTCGTGCCCCAGGACACGGTCAGGCCGCTGCCCGACACCGAGGTGGTGCTGCCCGCGCCCAGGCTCAGCGTGCGCGTGGCCTGCAGGCTCAGGTTGCCGAAGGGCGCGCGCAGCACGCCGTCCTGCGCGATGTCCTGGGCCAGGATGGCCACGGTGCCGCCGGCCGACAGCGGCAGCGGCAGAGCCGACGCGCTGGCGTCCGTGCTGCCGGTGATGTGCACCGCGTGCCCGGTGGCATCGATCGTGAAG
>Ga0228698_1001659_pt1 | contig 10523 bp, 8 predicted proteins | sample McNCre117_Aug_MG_FD_178015 | JGI IMG/M metagenome (GOLD analysis project Ga0228698, IMG submission 178015) | Freshwater microbial communities from McNutts Creek, Athens, Georgia, United States - 1-17_Aug_MG | ecosystem: Environmental > Aquatic > Freshwater > Creek | place: USA: Georgia...
CGGCATCGGGAATGCGCAGCAAGGCTTCAGCCAGGCACATCAGTGCCACTCCTTCCTGTGAGGACAAGGCATATTCCTGCAATAGGCCCTGGACCAAACCAGTCCGGCCTCCGGCACTTTTCCGGTTGCGCAGTCCTTTGGCCAGCTGCTGGGCCAGCTGCTGAGCAGACGCGGCCAGCGGTGTGGCCATTCGGGCTTGCGGCAACAGCCGGGCCAAGGCGTCGGGCTCGGACACCCTATAAGCGGCCGTGATGCGCGCGCGCAATGGCAATGGGGTGGAGAGATCAGGTATCTCAGGGTGGGCGGAACGAGTGAAATGTGGCATTTTTTACCTCTGAAGTTCCCGCTATATTGCAAGCATAATTGGCTTATATTTTTCCAATAAATGGCACCGATGCAAAATAAATCACTAAAAAATAGGATAGAAACAGGTGAATTCGACAGAATTGACTTAAAAATTCTACGCACGCTGCAAGAAGATGGCCGCATCTCCAATTTGAAGCTGGCGGAAACCATCGGTTTGTCCGCCACCGCCGTGCTGGCGCGGGTACAGAGGTTGACCCGCGAAGGCTATATCCTGGGCTACGAGGCACGCCTGAACCCGCTCAAACTCGGTACCGGCATGCTGGTCTTCGTAGAAGTGCTGCTGGACCGCACCACACACAATGTCTTTGATCAATTCAAAGCTGCCGTACAGGCCCAACCCGCCATTCAGGAGTGCCATATGGTGGCCGGCGGTTTTGACTATTTGCTCAAAACCCGCAGCGCCGATATGAACGACTACCGCCAGTTTGCCGGAACCGTGCTGTGGCAACTCCCAGGCGTGCGCGAGACGCGCACGTATGCGGTGATGGAAGAAGTCAAAAACACAACGCATTTGTATTTGCCTTGATCAAGGGTTCGGCCATCGCCAGCCAACTGTTCATTGCGCAACGAATGGCGCTGCAGTTTCCCGCTACAACATTAAATTCCAAGTCAGAACAAACGGACTGGGGAATGCATGCGAAGCTGGATTGCTGGGGATAGAAAAACACAAAACTTCAGTCTGTGCATTGAACTGCAGTGGGTTGCCACGCTGATCGGCACCGCATTGACCTTTGTACCGATGTCACCGGCAATCGGCCAAAGTAGTCAATCGGGAAATTTGGTGCAAAACTCATCCGTTTCACCTCTAGCGGACGCATCCGGCGGGCTCAAATACCCGATATCTTTTCCCTCCTGGCAAACAATTTGGAGCGATGAACAAACCGCAACAATCCAAAAGTTGGGCGTGACAACTATGTTCCCTGCAAGATATTATTTGTCAGGCGGGTGGGGACAAGGCTTCCCACCATCCGGTCGGAACGTGGGGATTCAATTCGAGGTGTTTGAAACCTACAGCACACCGGCATGGGGTGAGCCGGGTATCTACCAGCGCATAGACAATCTGGTTCCTGGTGCCGAATACCAGCTCACCTATTGGGCAAATGCACTGTGTGGCAACGCGCAAGAGTTTGTTTACTATCCTTATTGGGGGGTATCACTGGGCAGCACCCCTGGCGCACCCCCACAGTTTTATGGTTCGGGTGTGGCACCGACAACGGCAGCATGGGGGCGCATAAACCTGGCACCCTGGGTGCAGCAGACGATGTCTCTGGTGGCACCCTCCAGTACAGCCTATTTAAACTTCCGCGCCTATATGTACAACCAGCCCCGTGGCTCCTCTGACAATCTGGCCTTGGCTGACGTTGTGCTGAGGCAAATTTCACTCTGCGGCTCCGATGGGAATTTCAGCAACACCAGCCCGGCCTTGTCAGGCGACAGCGTGTTTTACTCCTATGCCAATTTCGACTACTGTCGGGGTCGCCTCACCGCCACCGCACTGGCGAACGACGGCACGCCTGCCTCCGTGCCCCGCTGGGACGCCGCCTGCAACCTGACTGCGGGCAGCAGCGCTTATGACCTGGCATGCAGCACCAGCAGCGTACACCCCACCAGCACCATGGTGTCGGGCGTTGACGCGAGCGGCGGCACCGGTTTTGTGCGTAATTTACTCAGCTACTGGCCAGAGTTAATGATCAATGCAAATGGTTATCGCACTGGCAATCTGGGTACCGGCCCAGCTACATCCAGTGCCAGCGACTACTCGAATAGCACCCAAAATCAGTATCTGGTGAACTATCTGCGAGGCTCACGCGCCCAGGAGAACACCGCTATTTTTCGTACGCGTGTCAGCGTCTTGGGTGACATCGTAGACTCCAGCCCGATCGTGGTTAACCCACCCAATGGCAAACTGGATGCGCTGCTACAAGACGCACTGAATAGCACCGACCTTCGCCCCCGGGCAGCCGCCTATGCCAGCTTCAAGGCAAACTATGCCGACCGACCCATCGCCGTATACGTCGGTGCCAACGACGGTTTCATGCATGCCTTCAGAGCCAGTAGCCCCAACGACGGCAGCGAACTTTTTGGCTATATGCCGAGCGCTGCGTTTCACACAATGCTCAACAACCTGCACCATACAAAAGGTGGCGACATGGTGTTGGACTACAGCAGCCCGCGCTACGCACACAACTACTACCTAGACGCGACACCGGCCAGCGGCGACGCCTATGTGGGCGATCAATGGCGCACACTATTGGCCTTTGGCGCCGGTGCCGGCTCCGCTTTCAATGCCCGCAGCCTGAGTGAACCCGCCGCGGTCGCAGATACCGATGTCGTGCACGGCACTTTCAGTATTCTGGATATCAGCAGGCCTGAGCTAATTAATGAAAACAGCATGCATTTCCTGATACGGGAGTGGGGCTTGGACAACCCGCCACTGTGCACCCAACTGGACACGGTAGATCCCGCGCACAGACGCATCCCGTGCCACAACAAACTGGGTGCGGTTGTCGGTACCGCATCGATCGTGCAACTGCACAACGGCCATAGCGGGGTGATTTTTGGCAACGGCTTCTACAGTGAAAACAGCGCTGCCGGGGTGTTTGTCTATGACCTGCAAGATGACGCACTGTATTACCTCAGTGCGCCGGATCCGACGCCGACGTCGCCCACAGCGTCCGCTCCCAACGGCATTGCCTATGCTTCGCCCGCCGATCTCGATGGCGACGGCATTACCGACTACATCTATGCAGGCGATCTGCTCGGCCATGTGTGGCGCTTTGATATCACCGATTCGATTGCCACAAACTGGGGTGCCGCCGCCTTGGTGTACCAAACACCCAACTCTGCCCCCATTACCACCAGCGTCCAGATAAACAGCGTGGACAGCCACATTGGCAATGCAACCGTAAAGCGACAGATGGTCAGTTTCGGAACGGGCCGTGCATGGCCCGTCGCCGCGGCCAGCGGGCCAACATATGCCAGCGGAAACCATGCGCTGTATAGCGTCTGGGACTGGAACCTGGCGCACTGGAATATGCGCAGCAACGTCCATTTTGACAGCCTGCCGGCATTGCCTGCGAACACCACACTGTTGCAACAAACGGTGGTCTCAACCCCCTACATCAACGGTATCCAGTACCGGGTTTTGTCAAACAATCCGATTTGCTGGGTTGATGGCGTTAGTGCGTCTGGCTGTACCACCTTTAACGCCTACGGCTGGACCCTTCCACTGCCCATCGGTGGCGAACAGGTGGTATCCAATCCGACCATAATCAACGGGATTTTGGTGGTAAACACCATCATTCCTTACAGCAAAACCGGTTTTACTATGACCATTGAAATGGGCACTGGCCAAAGCCCCAAAACTTTCTTCGCGAATACCGGCGCCGGCTCCAACATTGGTGGCGCCCAACTGGAGGGTATCGGCACGCCGGCTTTTCGACTGCGCAATGGGGTGGGACTGATGTACCAAAAAACCATTCAACGCCAACAACCGACCACCACATCCATCAACATGCCGGTCCCGCAGATCGTTGTGAAGCGGCTCACATGGCGTGAGCTGCGCTGAGTCCGTGCGCGGCGCTGGCAGGGCACCTTGGCAAAGGCGTCACAGTTCCTCAGTAAACTCGCGCGATGGAACTGAATTTGATATTTGCCCGCGCCGCGGGCGGTGCAATCGGCAAAAATAACACCCTGCCCTGGCATTTGCCCGAAGACCTCGCGCATTTCCGGCAACTGACCATGGGGCAGCCGGTGATCATGGGGCGCACCACCTGGGACTCATTGCCGCCACGTTTTCGGCCCTTGCCAGGCCGGACCAACGTGGTGCTAACGCGCCAAACCGATTGGCAAGGTGGTCCGGGCGTGCTCAAGGCCGCCAACCTGGCGGAGGCCATGGCATTGTGTGGCGATGTGCCCAGCGCCTGGGTTATTGGCGGTGCCCAAATTTACGCGCAAGCGCTGCCGCTGGCCCATCGGATTGAAGTAACGGACATTGACCTGCATATCGACGCAGCCGACGCGTTCGCGCCGATGCTGCAAGCACCTTGGCAGATACACCAGGAAAGCGCGCACACCGCAGCCAATGGACTGCGTTATCGATTTATCACCTACCTCAAAAAATAAGGAGCTTGAACCATGTCTTCGGATGGATTTCACGTGCACGGACCGCACGACCACGAAATTGAACACGCTATTCAGGGCGGCCACGCTCCGGGCCATGGCGACGCCGGGGCACACGGCAATGACAAAGGCGGAATGGTTAACCACATCGCCATGTTCACGGCCATTATCGCTACCGTCGGCGCGATTTTTTCTTATATGGGTGGCGCCACCCAGGCCAACGCGGGCTTGTACAAAAACAATGCGGCGCTGAAGAAGGCCGAGGCCTCCAACCAATGGAACTATTACCAGGCAAAAAGCACCAAGCAGGCACTCGCAGAAATCGCCCGCGACCTGTCACCCGAAGCCGGCAAGTCTGCCTACCAAGCCAAGGTAGAGCGCTACGACAAGGAAAAGGCGGACATTAAGCAGGTCGCTGAAAAGTTTGAAGGTGAAGCCACCGAATGGGACCACCAGAGTGATGAGCAAATGCACCAGCACCACCGCTGGGCCCAGGCCACGACGATTTTGCAAATCTCGATTGCACTGGCGGCAATTGCTTTGCTAACGCGAAAAAAATGGCTGGAATATGCCATGTTCGGCACCGGCGGTGTCGGCGTGGTAATTGGTGCATTAGCCGCCATGCATATCTGACGGTGCAAGTACCAGGGCACGGGCCAGTGCCCCAATACGCCGCAAGGCCTGGCGCTCTGCATCGGTCCAGGGCCCGGCAAAACTCAGGCGCAGGCAATGGTCAAAACGGTCCGTGGCCGTAAACATTCCGCCCGGCCCAAAGGATATTCCTTCAGCCCGGCACTGGTGGAACAGCGGCATGGTGTTCACTGCCTGCGACAATTCCAGCCAGAGTGTGTACCCGGTCGGCGGTGAGCTGACCCGGGTGCCGCGTGGAAAGCTCTCCGAAATAATCTCCCGCGCTTCTGCCAAACGGTCGCGCATGGCGTCGCTGATGCGCCGCATGCGGGCCTCATAGCCAACTTGGGTCAACAAGTCGGCCAGCGCGTGTTCCATCACCACGTTGGTTGATACGCCTTGCACGCGCTTAAGCCGACCCACCGGCTCTTTCCACCGGCCGGCCTCAACCCATCCCAGCCGGACGCCCGGTGCCAGCGTTTTAGAAAACGACCCGCAAATCATTACCCAACCTTCCGTATCAAAGGCCTTGGCGGCTTTGCGTCGCTCATCGGCGGCCAATAGATCGTTGAACACCACATCTTCAATCAGCGGAATCTGCCGGGCTGCCAGCATCCGCACCAACTGTCGCTTGTCGTTGGTGCGCATCACCGAACCCAGCGGATTCGACAGCGTGGGAACCGACAACACGGCTTTGATCGGCTGGGTGTCCAGGGCCAACTGCAACGCACTCAGCGAAATGCCGTCTTTGGGATGCGTGGGTATTTCCAACGCCCGCAAATTGAGGGACTCCAGCAAATCCAGAAAACCAAAATGCGTGGGTGACTCCAAGGCCACGATGTCACCGGGCTGCGTGACCGCGCGCAAGCACAGACTCACGGCGTGAATACAACCCGCCGTGACCACGATGTCATCGGCACGCAAATGACACCCCAAATGCAAGGCACGCCGGGTAGCGGCCTCGCGCAAAGCCTGCGTCCCCGGCAATTCGGTGTATTCGACCAACGACAGGCGCTGGGTACGGGTGGCCCGGTTGATGGCACTGCGGATACGCTCCGCATCAAAATAGCCGGTATCGTGCGGGCGCGCATTGCCAAAGTTGATGGCACCGTCCAAATTGGACACGGCCGCCATCATGTCGGCACGGCTGGCCCGGTCTACCACCAGACTGTGGCGCGGTGGCCGGCTGACACCCGGTAGGGCCATGCCGCGCCCGCGCGGCGAAACAAAGTAGCCGGCCTTGGGTCGCGCCGTGACCAAATTGCGCTCCTCCAACCAACGCAAGGCCTGCACGGCCGTTGAAATCGACACCCCATTGTTGGCTGCCAGCTCGCGCACCGAAGGCAGGCGATGCCCGGGCTTGAAGGCCTGGTTGTCAATCAGACGCGCAATGCGCTGGGCAATTTGGGCGTACATCGGCGCCGCAACCGGCGCAGCCGCAGCATTCGTCAACGTGGCAAAAGAAGCATCCATAGGCGCTTTATTGTGCCGTAGCAACCCTATAAATGGAAGCCATAGAACCAGTACAGATAGACCCGGCTTTGACCATACAGATGGACCCAACAGTCAGACTGCATGGTTTGAAATGGCCAGCCCGTGTACCTGTTCAGTGGCTGGCATAAGGCGGACAGTTAGCGCATCCCAACGCCAATCCGGCGCACGGGAACTGCACACCAAGGAGCTCGCCATGCCACACCCCGAAACACCATTGCGTACCGCGTTTTCTGCCCCCGCCAACGGCACACTGTCTCTGCAGCCCGGCGTGGCACGCCGCCTGCGCTGTGCCCCGGGTACATGCGTGCATGTGGTGAGTGGCAGCATGTGGTTGACACTGTCGGGTGATCCGGAGGACTATTTCTTACAACCCGGCCAGTTCAAGCAAATTGGCAGTGGGCGGGCCGTCATCGAAGCCGACTCAGACGCCGTGCTGACCTATGCCCTGTACCGGGCAGACGCCCCGATTGGCGTCGATGCTCGCATGTCCAGTGGGACCACGCAGCGTGTGGACCTGCGTCCGCGGCAACTCAAAACGCTTTAAGCTCGGGGGATTCGCAGTTCGTATCTAAGATCCCATGAAATTTGCCACCTGGAACGTCAATTCGCTGGGCGTTCGCCTGCCCCAGGTCATCGACTGGCTGCAAGCCAATCCAGTCGATGCCCTGGTTTTACAAGAACTCAAAATGACCGACGATAAATTTCCAGCGGAGGCCTTTGCCGCCGCCGGCTATCAGTCGCATTGTTTTGGCCAGAAAACTTATAACGGTGTGGCTTTGCTGTCGCGAACGAATGCCACCGACGTTGTACGCAATATCCCGGGATTCGATGATGACATGGCCCGCGTGATTACCGGCACCGTGCAGGGCATCCGGGTGGTAGGCGCTTATTTTCCGAACGGCCAAGAGCCGGGCAGTGAAAAGTTCGAATACAAAATGGAATGGCTCAAAGGACTGCGCCGCTGGCTGGCTGAAGAACTGGCCCAGCATCCGAAATTGTTGCTGATGGGCGATTTCAATATAACTTTTGACGATTTGGACGTCTGGGATCCGGTCGGCATGGAAGAACAAATTCACTGCACTGAAGCCGAACGCTACCATCTGCGCGCCCTCATTGCACTGGGCTTGCTTGACAGTTTCCGCTTGTTTGAACAGCCTCCGAAAAGTTACAGCTGGTGGGATTACCGCGACTTTGGTTTCCGCCGCAACCGGGGACTGCGGATTGACCACATTTTGGCAAGCACCCCCTTGCGAGAGCAGATTCAGGCCTGCGTAATTGACAAGACCCCGCGTAAAAATGAACGCCCAAGCGATCATGCCCCGGTGGTCATCACATTGGAACCCTAGCGCATTCGGACCACGCGATAGCGCCCCAGTGCCCGAACCGGCAACAAACGGTGGCATGCACCTGCACAAAATCCGGATGATTCGACAATTTCAACAAACATCCCACGCCCGGCCTGCTGCAACGCCGGTTCCACCCCACGCACGACGATTCGGACATGGCCAGGAAATAGCAATGCATCGCCCAGCTGGGCTGCTTGCCAATCTACCCGCTGGGCATACGCGCCAATGCACGATTGGTCTCCGGGTGCGGGTGTCCAGGGATCGGGGCCGCCACGGCACGTGGTGGTAACCCGCTGCGGAAGCTGCCACACAACACCCAACAAACCAGAGCAATCGGCGCCTGCTACGCTTTGGAGAATGGTCTGGTTGGTATGAATATCGCCGGGATAGTCGCCCCTGGCGATACGCTGGGTAAATAGATCCGGACTGTCATTGGCACCCCAACCATAGGGCACCGCTGTATAGGTTTTACCGGTTCGTCCGACGGCGAGATAACGCGGCGCCAGTGGCTTTCCACATTCTGCGTTTTCCGGAAAACAACGTGCGAAGTAGCCGTCTGCTCTCCATTGCCGGTAGCGTTCCAGAGACGCCTGATCGTTGGGCAGTGTCCAGTGCTGGGTGGTGTATTGCATGGCCCGATCAAAAACCGTGTCAGGTGCCGCAGCCGATTCGGAATGGAAACTGAATACTGGTGCAGACGAACCGATTTCCAGGGGCGCCGGCCAAAAATCTGGCACAAGGTCGGGGGTTTGCACATGCCAAAGATTGCTTGCGTGCTGCACCAGGGTCTGGGGCAACGCACCATTCAGTGCATATACCCGCTGGAGTGCAGCACTGCTTTTGGAGTCGGTCATATGGCCCCGCTTATCCCAACACCGCAAGCGCTGTTGATCGACCGCCACACGCATTAAGACGGTGCGTGTTTCAATCGCATAAGCAGACTCACCCAGCAGATCAACCTCCATCCACAACCAATTTCCTTCGGCAGCCAAAGCCTGCCCAGAACAACTGGCAGGCCCCTCACGCGCCCGCAATCCGAGAGGGTAAACCGCACCCACTTGCCACCCTGCAGGCAAGTGAGCGCAGACCGCGCTGGTGCCGTCCAGCCCCCCCACTGCGAGCGCAACACACAAGCGACCCTGTGCCGCCGGTCCGACCGCATAGCGCAGGTGTCCATCCAGGCCGGACGGCAGACGCACCGGCCAACCATCGGCCGCCAACCCTTGGGCACGCGCCAGCAAGGCCGATCGGGACTGGCCATTCAGCCATAAGCCGGTGCGCAGGAAATGTTGCTGGACCGACTGCCATCGGGGGTCATCGGGGGACAAAAAACGCACCCGAATCTGGGGTAAACCAATGGACCCTGCCTGCCACAGGGCATGCAGTTCAGACTGCGGCACAAAATACACGGCGTCGCGCTGGGTTGCCATTAAATATATGTGCCCATCTTGCACCACCAAGTCACTGGCAAAAACCCGATCTTCGCCGTCTGGCAACCATAAATCCACCTGATCGACGCCTGTGGCCCGCCACTGCATCAGGCGTTCACCGCGACTGTCCAGAACCCATAATTGACCATCTGCAGTACCGGCGAAACTGGGCAGCTTGGCCATCAGTTCGGCACCGTATTGGGCTGCGCTGTAGGGGATATTTTTCTGACTGGGCGCCGATGCCGACTGGGGTACGGACGCCAAGCGGGAATCCGTCAAGGAAGCACATCCAGCGCAGAAAACCGCCAGAAAAATAATCGCCTGTAAAGGCCAACGCCCTATCAATCGAAATGAACACGAAAAGGGCAAGCAATGACAGTGCACGGCGGGGGTCTCACGGGTTGGAGCAACATGGCTGTGACCCTGCCAACCAGCAGCAGGACACAGTCATTCTCTACAACCCGCCTACCCATCCCATAATTGAGGTGATTGGCTGCCCCGCTACTCCAATCCCAGTTCTTGAATTTTGCGGGTAATGGTATTGCGTCCAATGCCCAGTTTTTGGGCTGCCTCAATCCGGCGCCCGCGGGTGTGATGCAAGGCAGTTTGGATCAAGCGGGTTTCAAACAAACGCGTCAGCACATCCCAGACGTCGCTACAGCCGCTGCCCAGCAAGTCACCCGCACGGGCCTCCAACTGGGCTTCCCAATCGGCGGGCCCAAAGTCAGAGCCGGTGGTCAACCCGGTGTCCTTGGAGGTGGTCGGTCCCGTTGCCGGCACCACAGTGGCTAATGCGATTGGCCGCGCCGCAGTCACTTGCACACCCACGACTTCCGGGGGCAAATCTTTGGGCTCAATCAATTGGGCCGGCGCCATCACGGTCAACCAGTGGCAGACGTTTTCCAGCTGGCGCACATTGCCTGGAAATTGAAAGTTCTCCAAAAGCGCAAGCGCAGTATCGGAAATGCGTTTGGGCTCTACGCCCAACTGCAATGCACTTTGCAAAAGAAAATGCCGTGTCAGCATGGCGATGTCTTCGCGCCGCTCGCGCAACGCCGGCAGCCGCAGGCGAATCACATTGAGCCGGTGGAACAAATCCTCCCGAAACACCCCCTGCTGCACCCGCTGCTCCAGA
>Ga0228698_1001661_pt1 | contig 10521 bp, 5 predicted proteins | sample McNCre117_Aug_MG_FD_178015 | JGI IMG/M metagenome (GOLD analysis project Ga0228698, IMG submission 178015) | Freshwater microbial communities from McNutts Creek, Athens, Georgia, United States - 1-17_Aug_MG | ecosystem: Environmental > Aquatic > Freshwater > Creek | place: USA: Georgia...
GATCGATCTCTTCAATGTCCCGGGCTTTGTGACGCCAGTAGCCGCAAGTACGACCAAGAATGGCTTGTTAAGTCCGCGAGCAGTAGCTGTGTTTGGCCGCTACGCATATGTGGGTGATAACAGCGCACCGGGCTTCGGAGTCTTTGATATCAGCAACCCCGCCGCTCCAGTGTTGGTGGGTACTACTACTGCACTCGGCAACGTCTCCGTCGCTGTTTCTGGCCGCTATGCATATACTGCAAATCAGGTAAGCAATGCCCTCGCGGTCTATGACGTCAGCAACCCCGCCGTCCCAGTCAGAGTTGGTCTTACGGGTGGTCTCAATCTCCCACAGTCCGTCACCGTCGCTGGTCGCTACGCGTATGTTGCGGATAACGGTAACGCTGCTCTCGCCATTTTTGATATCAGCAACCCCACCGCACCAGTGATGATAAGCTCTGTGAAAAACGGACTAAGTTCACCGTTCTCGGTCACTATCTCCGGCCGCTACGCGTATGTGGCAGACGCTACCAACGGCCTCGTCATCTTTGATATCAGCAACCCCGCCGCACCCGTGAATGTTGGTGCGACCGTGAGTGGTTTGAGTGCTCCACAATCGGTCACCATCTCCGGCCGCTATGCGTATGTGGCAGACTCTACCAACGGCCTCGTCATCTTTGATGTCAGCAACCCCGCCGCACCGGTGAATGTTGGTGCGACAAATAGTGGACTTGCTACACCAAAGTCCGTCGCCGTCTCTGGCCGCTATGCGTATGTGGGAGGTGGTGCAAATCTCGTCATCTTTGATATCAGCAACCCCGCTTCTCCAGTGAACGTCGGCTCAACAAATAACGGGTTGATTGCTATACGATCACTCGCCGTCGTAGGTCGTTATATCTATGTGGTTGACTCAAACAAAGGTCTCGTCATCTTCAGTCTTGGTGGTGCGTACATCCAAAATATGGAAGTGGGAACACTGCAAGCAGAAAACCTCGCGCTCAACAACAACCTTACCGCGGTGGGCGGCGCCTTCAGTGGAGGACTCACTGCAAGCAACGGCCTCAACGTCGGTGGCGCTTTTGCACTTACTGCTTCGACCTATAACGCAACCACCACCGCAAGCTCGTCATACTCTATCTTCAGTGTGAACACTGCCTCTTCGACAAACCCACTCTTTAATATTTTGTATAACGGCAACATTGGTATCGGCACTTCATCCCCAACCTCAGTACTCACTGTTGTCGGCACTAGCACCTTTGCCGGCAACGTCGTTGCTGCAAATATCACTGCTACAGGTACCCTGTCTGCTGGCGGTTTGCTCGTTGGTACTACGACCTACGACGGTACCACCTTCCTCGCTGGACAAACTATTGCAGGGCTCGTAGGCAGCACCAACAACTACCTTGAAACAAACATCCGCAATCTTTCAAACGGCAACAACGCACAAGCAGGGTATACCGCTACCGCTGATACAGGTACTGCGTCGACAAACTTCCTCTACATGGGTATCAACAACTCGGGCTTTAATTCACTTTCAAGTACTAATGTTGGTGGCGCGCTTGATACAAATGTCTTGAGCTTGAGCAACGATTTCTACATCGCAAACGGCACCGCAGGAAAGAGTATCAAGTTCCTCACGGGTGGCACTGCGACCACGACCAATACTCGTATGACGATTGACGGCAACGGCCTTGTCGGCATCGGCACCACCACCCCTTCATCCCTCCTCACCATCAGTGCATCAGCAGGACCTCTCACTACACTCTTTAACATTGCTACCACCACCGGAGCAAGCACCACCAACCTTTTCAGCGTCAACAGCGCAGGACAGGTGAACCTCAACAACAACAGCGCACTCACCTTTGGCTCGCTCTATGGTGCAGGCTCACAGGGCTACGGTATCCGTGAAAACGGTGGCATGATCGAATTCCGCAATGCGTATGCGTCGACCACCGCATACTCAAACAGCTGGACACCTATTTCTGCTGCGGCAAACGTGAAGTATCAGTTGAATGAAGGAGGGTGGGTGGATACGGGGGCGACATTGCCTGCTGCTACAAGCTACGGACAGACAGTTGTCATCGGCGACTATGTCTACCTCTTTGGCGGTTGTACCAATACTGGATGCAGTACGTCGACCAACGTCATCTACCGCGCCCCCGTCTCCAACCCGACCGCATGGGTGAATACCGGCGCGGTACTTCCTGCAGCACTTGATAGTGCACAAGCACTCGTCATCGGCGATTATGTCTATCTCTTTGGTGGATCTACGAACGGTGCTTCAGTAAACGTCATCTACCGCGCTCCCGTCTCCAACCCCACCGCCTGGGTGGACACCGGCGCGACACTTCCGGGTACTCTGAGTGATTCACAAGCCGTCGTCCTCGGCGACTACGTGTACCTCTTTGGTGGTTGGAATGGTGGCGCGGTAAACGTCATCTACCGCGCCCCCGTCTCAAACCCAACCGCATGGGTGAACACTGGAGCGACACTTCCTGGTGGCGTAGGTATGTCACAAGCACTCGTCATCGGCGACTATGTCTACCTCTTTGGCGGATATACAGGAGCAGCGTCTGCCATCATCTACCGCACCCCCGTCTCAAACCCAACCGCATGGGTGAATACTGGAGCGACACTTCCGAATGCAGGTCTGAGCTCGGCACAAGTGGCTATGGTTGGCGACTACGTGTACCTCCTCGCTGGGTTCGATGGCGGTGGCGCATCAAATGTCATCTATCGCGCTCCTGCAGCAAATCCTCTTGCGTGGAGTACGGCTACTGGTGTGTTGCCAACTGGTCTTGAATACTCGAGCGCGTTCATACTCGGCGACTACATGTATTTGCTCGGTGGTAACAATGGCAGCGCTGTGATTTCAAATATATACCGCGCCCCTCTCACCTCCACCCAAAACCAAGGCAAGAGTTGGCTTGCTCGTAGCAATGCGCTCACAGGTAATGGCTGGTTTACTACAGGAACTTCTTCAGCAAACCTCTCGTTCTTTGGTGCAAACGCATCACTCGCTGGCAAGATCGGCATCGGCACTACCTCACCACTTGCAAAGCTCGACGTATGGCAGACCACCGGTGGTTCAAACGCACTCTTCTCTATCGCATCATCAACAAATGGTCTTGCGACATCGACTGCGTTCCTCGTTGCAGGAAACGGCTTTGTCGGCATCGGCACCTCATCCCCAACTTCACTCCTCACCGTGGCAGGTGCAGGAACGTTTGCCGGCAACTTGCAAGCAGCAAACATCACCGCAACAGGCACGCTCGCCGTGACCGGCGCGACGACACTTGCAAACGCTTCAACGACAAACCTTTCTGCAAACCTCTTCTCAGCAGGACAGACTGGTACGACGTCTATCAATGGTGCTGGCGTACTCACTTCACGACAGATACTTATCGGTACGACCTCGTCGCCTTGGAATCTTCAGATCGCATCAACGACACCATACCTTGCTATCAGCGACACAGATGCTGGCACCAACCTCAAACATTGGATTTTCTCAAACAATGGTGGCCTCTTCACCATTGGTACGTCGTCTGACGCGCTCACCTCAACCTCATCGTTGTTCACCATTTCTGGTATCAATGGATATCATGGCGTCGGTACTTCGACACCATGGGGTAAGCTCTCGGTCGACGCATCAAACTTACTCAACAGTCCTGCGTTTGTAGTCGGGTCATCGACTGCGACCAGCTTCATTGTGGGAAGCACTGGCAACGTCGGCATCGGTACCTCATCGCCTTTTGCAAAGCTTTCTGTGGTGACAAATGCTACCGCAAATGAAACCAACCCGCTCTTCTGGCTTGCGACGACAAGCTCTATCGCAAACTTGCAGCAGCCGATACTGTGGGGCTTTGCGACGACGACCGGCGATCTCGACTACGCACGTGTCGCCGTCGGCACTACAACTGTCTGGGGTAAAAGCGGTATCCGCGACCAGCTGACGGTCGCCGGTCGTATCTACTCGACATGGCTTTCCCTCAACTGTGTGGCTGGCTCAAGCCTCGGTACCACGACGAACAATAACAACCTCCGCATGGGTGGTGCCTGTGGCGACTTCGCACTCGACGTCAACAACGATGGTGATATGGAGCCACAAGCGACCTATCCACCGCGTGTTCGTCTCCGTGCGGGTATCACGACGAGTTTTGCTGCAAACGAAGCAGCATACCTCCGCTCAACCACACTCCTCGCACCGGCGACCTCAAGCCCTGTGATGGAGACGCGCGTTGGTATCCCTGCATCATCACAAAACGGTGGTAACGGTCGTAACTACATCGTAGGTTGGGCTGATACCGTCTTTGGTACTACCACTGGCTTCACGACACTTCCAGGAAACGGTGTGTTCTTCGCGGCGTCGACGACCAACAACTGGTCTGCATACGTCATGCGTGCAGGCACACCAACGGCAATCGTCGATACGGGTATCTCTACCACTTCGGGTCAGGTCAACCTCAACCGCATGCGCATTGAAGTCTCGTCATCGAGCGCTATCTTCCTCATTGACGGTGCAGTGGTGGCAAACGTACGCCCAACGCTCGGCATGCCAACAGGCCCGATGGCACCGATGGTCGGTATCTACGCAACCACCACCTTCAACGGCGGCGCAGGTGTGAGCGACATCGACATCTCATACATCCAGGCATGGGTGGACGACCCTGCAACAGTTGGTGGTGATACCATTGCTGCGTCGAGTGCTGCGCGTACACCGCAAGACACCAGCCTCAACCTCGTACAAAACGGCGATATCGCCGAGTACTATCAGGTCAGTAGCACCTCCGACTACATTCCGGGCATGCTCGTGACGAGCCGTGGGACAAACCGTGGGTATGCGGCACGCACTGACCACGCATATGACGACACACTCTTTGGCGCTATCTCAACAAACGCGCAAACCATGCTTGGTCAGAGCGATTCAGGCCTGGTAAATGTCTCACTTGCAGGCCGTGCACCGGTCATTGTCTCACTTGAAAATGGCGCGATCGCACAAGGTGACGCCATCACCTCATCGAAGATTCCTGGTATGGGTATGCGTGCAGGTATGCCAGGACAGGTTATCGGCCATGCGCTCGAGTCGGTGAGCCAGAGCTCGTGTAATGCAGCACTCAAAGCTGAGGTGGAGAAGACTGGTGTGACCTTGCCTCAAAACGCATGTCTCGTACGTATCCTTGTAGCTATCGAGCCAGGCTTTAGTATCGGCGGTAGTGATGTGTTTGCGGAGGCTGCGACATCGACCGCATCGTTTACAACACTTGCACTCGAGCTTGCATCGTCGGCGTTCGACCGCGGGGCAACCTTCACGAAGTTTGTGACCGGTGAGATTGCAGCAAAAGTTGCGTACGTTGGACAGATCTTCTCGAGCGAAGTCCATACCAAAACGCTCTGTGTTGCAGATGCGAATGGTGCGGAAACCTGTATCTCGAAGGATCAGCTCGACGCACTCATCTCGAGCGCAGGGAAGCCAGTCGCACCAAGTGCTGTTGGCGGCACCGGCGGTGCGGCTGCAAGTGGCACGACAGGAAACACTGCTGGAGGGGCGACCAGCGGCACAACCGGAAGCACGACTGGAAATAGTACGGGCACAACAACAAGTGGAGGAGTGACCGGAAGTACTACCGCTGACACCGAAGCTCCGACGATAGCGGTCATTGGTGGTACAACGGTGAATGTGACGGTCGGCGCGGCGTACACCGACCTCGGTGCAACGGTCTCTGACAACGTCGATACAAACCTTAGCTACACGATGGCGCTCGATGGCGGAGCGGCGGTCACGCCGGCGGCGTTCACCCTCGACACATCGCTCGCTGGTACGCATAGCATTGTCTACAGCGCGACCGATAAAGCAGGGAATGTAGGAACGGTTACCCGCACGGTGGTAGTAGTCGCAGCGCCAGCACCGGTACCGCCGCCAACACCACCAACGGCATCGTCGACACCACCAACGCCATAAAAAAGTAACGTGACGAACAGCGCGCCGCATCGTAGATGTTGTGGTACTCGAAGCTGGTAGTCATGGGCGAGATCTAGCGTTGTGAGTAGTCGGAAAAAATTGTCCAGCACGCGCGGTATACTAAAGATATATTTAATTTTTTAACACAACACTATGAGCATTAAAGTAGGTATCAACGGCTTTGGACGCATCGGGCGCACATTTTTTCGTCTTGCGCACGACCGCGACGACATCGAAGTCGTCGCGGTCAATGACCTCGGGACACTCGAGAGTCTTGCCTACCTCCTCAAGTACGACACCATGTACCGACAGGCGCCGTTTGCTGTGGAAACAAGAGACAACAAGCTGTTTGTTGACGGCAAGGAGATCACCTTCATACAGGAGCGCGAACCGTCGAAGATTCCGTGGGGAGCTCTTGGCGTGGATGTCGTGGTGGAGTCGACCGGCATCTTCACGAGCTACGACAAAGCAAAAGCACACATTGCAGGCGGTGCAAAGCGCGTGGTCATCACGGGGCCGGTAAAGGACGACCCAACTGCTGCGCCAGATGCGGGAGCGACCGTGCTCATGGGTGTCAACGAAGGTGATATGAAAAAGGTGTTCGTGACGTCAAACGCGTCGTGTACGACAAATGCAACCAGTCCGCTCATCGCCATTCTTCATGAAGCGATTGGTATTGAAAAAGCACTTCTCAATACGACCCATGCCTACACCGCGTCGCAGGCACTCCAGGACGCACCGTCGAAAAAAGATTTACGTGAAGGAAGAGCGGCTGCACAAAATATCGTGCCGTCTTCTACGGGCGCTGCCGTGGCGGTGACGCAGGCGTACCCAGTGCTCAAAGGAAAGTTTGACGGCATCTCGGTGCGTGTGCCGGTGGCTGTTGGCTCGCTCGTCGACATCACGTTTATTGCGTCGCGAAACACCACAGCTGAAGAGGTCAATGACATACTGAAAAAAGCCGCAGCGAGCGAGCAGTGGAAGCGGCTCTTCGGAGTGACCGAAGAGCCGCTCGTGTCGAGTGACATCATTGGGCTATCGTTCGCATCGATGGCAGACTTGGCATTTACACGCGTGGTAGACGGTAACCTCGTGAAGGTGCTCGCATGGTATGACAACGAGGCGAGCTACACGCACACGCTCATCGATCACGTCGTGCTCTCCGGAAAGAGTATCTAAGTATATGAAAGTTATTTTTGCAGCTGACCATGCGGGCTTTGTGCTCAAAGAGGAGCTCAAAGCTCATGTTGTAACCCTCGGCTACGAGGTTGAGGACATGGGTGCGTATGTATACGATGCAAACGATGACTACCCAGACATTATTGCGCCTGCGGCGCTTGCGATCGCAGCACAGGAGCAGGTGCGCGGCATTATCCTCGGCGGCTCGGGCCAAGGGGAGGCGATGGTGGCGAACCGTATACCCGGCGTGCGTGCCGTCGTGTACTACGGCGAACCAATGGGTGAGCACCAGGAGCGTATCATTACGCTTTCTCGTGAACATAACGATGCAAACATACTTTCACTCGGTGCCCGTTTCCTTACCTCTGACGAAGCAAAAGAAGCCGTGACCACCTGGCTCGCTACAGGTTGCTCAAGTGACGAACGTCATGCGCGACGCATTGCCAAGATTGATTAAATACATATCGCATGTTGTTTTTTTACAAAGCAAGAAAGGGATTCACACGACTTGAGCTAATCGTGGGCAGCATATTTGCAATGTTAAATGTGGCTTGTGAAAAAGATCATCATACAAACTGGTGGAGTGGCAGCCAGAATATGTGTCCATAAATTTTATGATAGTACCTGCAGTTATTCCAACATCACTTGAACATGTCTTTGCGACCGCAAAGCGCGTGAAGCCGTTTGTGCGTGAGTTTCAGATTGACGTAGTCGATGGTGTGTTTGTACCCTTTGTTTCGTGGCCGTATGGAACAGGTGAAGCGGCAGGGCAGCCAAAAGACATTCGTTCGCTTTCGACTATGTTTGATATTGAAATCGATTTAATGGTGGACGCAGCAGAAGAAGAGCTCCCGCGCTTTATTGCTGCAGGAGTGAAGCGTGTGGTAATACACCTCGAATCGTACGATGACGTCGAAGCAGCGCGTGTGCTCTGTGACGAAGCGCATGTACTTCTCGGTGTTGCTGCAGGAAATGATACACCGCTCGCACTTTTCCTTGATGCGCTCGAGCACGCGCAATTCGCCCAGTGTATGGGCATTGCACGCATTGGTACACAAGGACAGGTCTTTGATATGCGCGTGCTCGAGCGCATCCGTGCCGTGCGCGCGAAGTTTCCAGAACTCCCGGTTGCAGTCGACGGCAGTGTGAACCGCGATACATTGCTCACGCTTCGCGCGCACGGCGTCTCGCGTTTCATCGTTGGTTCTGCGCTCATGTCGTCGGAAAATATCGCTGCAACATACGCCGAGCTTTCCGCACTCGTACACACATAAGCAATCGAAGCACGCATTTTATTGGTATGATGTGTGTATCGTTCTTCTATGAAATATCTCTCTGATAGTGACGTCACAGCACTCGAAACAAAAGCGAATGAGATTCGCGCGTCCATTATCGAGATGCTTGTTGCAGCAGGGAGTGGTCATACTGCAGGCCCCTTGGGCATGGCAGATATTTTCACGCTGCTCTATTTTCATGTACTGCGCCACGACGCAAAAAACCCACTATGGTCAGAACGCGATCGTCTCGTGCTTTCAAATGGTCACATTTGTCCGGTGCTCTACGCGACCATGGCACATGCGGGGTACTTTCCAATCGAAGAGCTGAAGACATTGCGAAAGTTCGGCTCACGTCTGCAGGGTCATCCACACCGCATCATGCTCCCAGGTCTTGAGACGTCGTCTGGTCCACTTGGCTCTGGCCTTTCACAAGCCGTCGGTATGGCGCTTGCCGAGCGTCTCGACAATCCGTACTCGAGTAAATATTTTTATTGTATGACGGGCGACGGTGAATGGAATGAGGGTCAGATGTGGGAAGCCTTGTTGCTTGCAGGGAAAGAGAAGCTCCATAACCTCATTGTGATTGTCGACCGGAACGGCATCCAGATCGATGGTTTTGTGGAAGACATCATGCCACTTGAGCCGCTCTACGAAAAGTTTTCCGCTTTCAATTTTGATGTGCAGGAGGTCGATGGCCACAACATGCGCGCAGTCAACGACGCCATCGGTAAGGCGCAGGCTGTCTTTGGTCAGCCGTCGGTCATCATTGCGCACACGATTCCTTCAAAGGGTGTTGGTCTGTTCGAGCGTGATTTCCGCTGGCACGGTAACCCTCCTGGAAAAGGACCAACCGACCGTGTACCACGCGACAAGCAGGCAGAAGTTGCGCTTCGTGAGCTCCGGTCGCTCAAAGGTTATGTCACTAATTCCGAGCATCCATAATTTTTATGACATACCGACTCGCATCACATCTCAACCCCGACCTCTTTTCGCCATCGTGTGCGAAGGAGGCAAACCGTATCGGCTTTGGAAAAGCCTTGAAAGAAGTAGGCTCAAAAGATGAGCGCGTTGTAGCCCTTTGTGCCGACCTTACGGAGTCTACACGCATCATTGATTTCAAAGACGCATTCCCCGAACGCTTTTTCGAGATGGGTATTAGTGAGCAGTCGATGGCGAGTGTGGCGTCAGGTATGGCAGCGATGGGAAAGATTCCTTTCATGGCTTCATACGCAATGTTTTCTCCTGGAAGAAATTGGGAGCAGATTCGCACCACGATTGCATACAATGATGTGCCGGTGAAAATCATCGGAGCACATGCAGGTGTTTCTGTTGGCCCCGACGGTGCGACACATCAAGCCATTGAGGATGTCGCACTCATGCGCACGATACCAAACATGGTAGTACTTTCTCCTTCCGACACACTTGAAGCAGCGCGCGCAACGATGACACTTGCAACCACGACTGAGCCTTCGTACATGCGTCTTGCACGTGAAGCAACACCGGTCGTTACCACTGCTGCTACACCGTTTGCAATAGGGAAGGCAGAGATGTACCTCTTCCGCGACGAAGCACACACAAAAAAAGTCGGTATTATTGCCTCGGGCACCATTCTCTTTGAAGCACTCAGCGCCGCAAGGACTTTAAATGAAAATGGTATCGGCGCATCGGTCATGAACCTTGCTACCATAAAGCCGCTCGACACTGCAGCCGTTCTTACATTTGCAGAGGAGCACAATGTACTTGTGACCGTCGAGGAGCATCAGCGCGCAGGCGGTATGGGCTCCGCGGTAGTGGAGTATCTCAGCACGGTGCGTCCGACGAAAGTCATCCGTCTTGGTATCGACGACGCCTTCGGTCAGTCGGGCACCATGGAAGAGCTCTGGAGGTACTTTGGCCTCGATGCTGCAAGCATCGTACTTGAAACAAAGCGGATTCTCGGCGTATCATAAAAATATATGATCAAATCAGTATATACATACTTCCTTCGCATAAGTTTTCTCTCCCTCCTAATCGCCCTCTCCCTCGGCATCAACTACCTCTCCGCCTGGACCGGCCCCACTGCACTTCCTCCTAACAACAACATAGCGGCACCACTGAACACCACCAACACTGCCCAGGTGAAGAATG
>Ga0228698_1001662_pt1 | contig 10520 bp, 8 predicted proteins | sample McNCre117_Aug_MG_FD_178015 | JGI IMG/M metagenome (GOLD analysis project Ga0228698, IMG submission 178015) | Freshwater microbial communities from McNutts Creek, Athens, Georgia, United States - 1-17_Aug_MG | ecosystem: Environmental > Aquatic > Freshwater > Creek | place: USA: Georgia...
CGCTGCGTGGGTTGCTGAAGCAGGCGGCCCAGAAGCCACTTTGATGCCACCTTGATTTTCGTCTGGCGCGAAATCTCTGTCGCTTTTTGGCGCAGAATTGTGTGATCCACGAAGGCTATGCTGGAGACATACAACCATGCGTCACGACCTCACCACCCTCAATCTCGTGCTGGCCATCGAGCAGACCCGCTCGATCACGCGCGGTGCCGCCCAGGAGCACCTGGCACTGGCTGCGGCCAGCAAACGATTGTCAGACCTCGAGAGCCGCCTCGGCGTGCAACTGTTCGAGCGCCGCGCGCGCGGGGTTGAGCCGACCGAGGCCGGCCGGGCGCTGGTGCGCCACATCCGCTCGCTGCACGCCTCGCTGTACGCGCTGGAAACCGAGGTCATGGAGTTCTCGCGCGGCATCAAGGGCCACCTGCGCATCGCCTCCAACACCAGCGCCATCGCCGAGTGCCTGCCGCCGTATCTCGTCGAGTTCTCGCAGGCGCATGGCCAGATCCGCATCAGCCTGGAAGACCTGACCAGCGCCGAGGTGCAGGCGGCCGTCGCCGAAGGCCGGGCGGATGTCGGCATCTTCACGGCGCCCGTGCTGGACAACCGCGTGCAGACCTGGACCTTCGCGCGTGGGCGGCTGGCGGCGCTGGTGCCGCTGAAGCACCCGCTGGCCAACCGCGAGGCCGTCAGCTTCGACGACCTGCTGGGCTACGACCTCATCGGCCTGCACGCTGGCGCCAGCGCGCAGGAGCTGATGCGCGAACAGGCGGCGGCCCGTGGCCAGACGCTGAACGCGCGGCTGCAGGTGCGCGGATTCGACGGCATTGCCCAGCTCGTCGAATCCGGCCTCGGCGTCGCCGTCCTCCCCGAACAACCCGCCGAACGCTTCACCCGCGTCTTCGGCGTGCGCTGCCTGCGACTTGAAGAGTCCTGGGCCGAGCGCGACTATTACCTGGGTGTGCTGCGCCAACAGCGCCTGCCCACCGTGGTGCAACGCTTCGTGGACACCCTCATTCCTCGAGAAAAGCAATGACGACATTTCACGCCGTTCACGGCGCGCGCCGGGCCGAGCGCCGGGCCGCTCCCAAGCCGGCCCGTATCCCCTTGGGGGATCGGCTGGTGTACTCACCAGACGAGGGGCAGACATGACCTCCCGTACCCTTTACGACAAGCTCTGGGACGAGCATGTCGTGCACTCCGAACCGGATGGCACGGCCTTGCTCTACATCGACCGCCACCTCGTTCACGAGGTGACCAGCCCGCAGGCCTTCGAAGGCCTGGACCTGGCCGGCCGCAAGGTCTGGCGCCTGAGCGCCAACCTCGCCGTCAGCGACCACAACGTGCCGACGACCGACCGCAGCGAAGGCATCGCCGATCCGGTCTCCAAGCTGCAGGTCGACACGCTGGACGCCAACTGCGACCGCGTTGGCATCACGCAGTTCAAGATGAACGACAAGCGCCAGGGCATCGTGCACGTCATCGGCCCGGAGCAGGGCGCGACGCTGCCCGGCATGACCGTCGTCTGCGGTGACAGCCACACGTCCACGCACGGCGCGTTCGGCGCGCTGGCGCACGGCATCGGCACCAGCGAGGTCGAGCATGTGCTGGCCACGCAGACGCTGTCGGCCAAGAAGGCCAAGAACCTGCTCGTCAAGGTCGAAGGCCAATGCGTCAAGGGCGTCGGCGCCAAGGACATCGTGCTGGCCATCATCGGCAAGATCGGCACGGCCGGCGGCACGGGCTACACCATCGAGTTCGCCGGCTCCGCCATCCGCGCGCTGAGCATGGAAGGCCGCATGACGGTCTGCAACATGGCCATTGAAGCCGGCGCCCGCGCCGGCCTGGTCGGCGTGGACGACACGACGATCAACTACGTCAAGGGCCGCCCGTTCTCGCCAGGAACGGATCCGCAAACCGGCCGGTTTGCGGGGGGCGTGGAGTGGGATCAGGCCGTCGCCTACTGGCGCACGCTGCATTCCGACCCCGGCGCCCACTTCGACAAGGTGGTGGAGATCGACGCGGCGCAGATCCGCCCGCAGGTCACCTGGGGCACGTCGCCCGAGATGGTGCTGGCCATCGACGACCGCGTGCCCGACCCCGACAAGGAGCGCGACGACGTCAAGCGCGGCGCCATCGAGCGCGCGCTGACCTACATGGCGCTGGAGCCCAACAAGGCGATCAGCGACATCCACGTCGACAAGGTCTTCATCGGCTCCTGCACCAACAGCCGCATCGAGGACATGCGCGAGGCTGCCGCCGTCGTGAAGCGCGTGGGTGGGCGACTGGCCAAGAACATCAAGCTGGCGCTCGTCGTGCCGGGCTCCGGTCTCGTCAAGGCGCAGGCCGAAGCCGAAGGTCTGGACCAGGTCTTCAAGGCCGCCGGTTTCGAATGGCGTGAGCCGGGCTGCTCGATGTGCCTGGCGATGAACGCCGACCGGCTGGAGCCGGGCGAGCGCTGCGCGTCCACCAGCAATCGCAACTTCGAAGGCCGGCAGGGCGCGGGCGGGCGCACCCACCTTGTCAGCCCGGCGATGGCTGCTGCCGCGGCCATGACCGGCCATTTCGTTGACGTTCGGACGCTTTCCTAATGTTTTGCGGGACAGACCGATCGAGCGAAGCGAGTAGCTCTGTCCCCAACTGACTGAGACAAATGGACAAGTTCACCCTCCACAAGGGCCTCGTCGCGCCCATGGACCGCGAGAACGTCGACACCGACGCCATCATCCCCAAGCAGTTCCTGAAGTCGATCAAGCGCTCGGGCTTCGGCCCCAACCTGTTCGACGAGTGGCGCTACCTGGACCACGGCGAGCCCGGCCAGGACCCGGCCAGCCGCAAGCCCAACCCCGACTTCGTGCTGAACCAGCCGCGCTACGCCGGCGCCAGCGTGCTCATCGCGCGCAGCAATTTCGGTTGCGGTTCCAGCCGCGAGCACGCGCCCTGGGCGCTGCAGCAGTACGGCTTCCGCGCCATCCTGGCGCCGAGCTTCGCCGACATCTTCTTCAACAACTGCTTCAAGAACGGCCTGCTGCCTATTCAGCTGCCCGCCTCGGCGATGAGCCAGCTGTTCGACGAGGTCAAGGCGTTTCCGGGCTACCAGCTCGTGGTGGACTTGCCGCGTCAGGTCGTCGTGAAGCCTGATGGTGCCGAGATCGCGTTCGACATCGAGCCCTTCCGCAAGGAATGCCTGCTGGGCGGGCTGGACGAGATCGGCCTGACGTTGCAGCACACCGACAAGATCCGCGCCTACGAGGCCGCCCGCATCGCCGCCAAACCCTGGCTGGCCAACCGAGTGATTTGAGATGAAGAAGATTGCAGTTCTGCCGGGCGACGGCATCGGCCCCGAGATCATGGCCGAGGCCGTCAAGGTCCTGAAGGCGCTCGACCTGCCGCTGCAGCTCGACTGGGCCGACGTCGGCGGCAAGGCCTACGAGACCAGCGGCCACCCGCTGCCGCCCGCCACGCTGAAGCTGGCACTGGACGCCGATGCCGTGCTGTTCGGCGCCGTGGGCGACTGGAAGTACGACAAGCTGGAGCGCTCGCTGCGCCCCGAGCAGGCCATCCTGGGCCTGCGCAAGGCGCTGGGCCTGTTCGCCAATTTCCGCCCGGCCATCTGCTACGAGCAGCTCACGCATGCCTCGTCGCTGAAGCCCGAGCTGGTGGCCGGCCTCGACATCCTCATCATCCGCGAGCTCACCGGCGACATCTACTTCGGCCAGCCACGCGGCCGCCGCACGGCCGTGGATGGCCACTTCCCCGGCGCCGACGAAGCCTTCGACACGATGCGCTACTCGCGCCCCGAGATCGAGCGCATCGCCCACGTCGCCTTCCAGGCTGCCCGCAAGCGCAACAAGCGCCTGACCAGCGTCGACAAGGCCAACGTGCTGGAGACCTCGCAGCTGTGGAAGGACATCGTCATCGAAGTCCACAAGAGCTACCTCGACGTCGAGCTGGACCACATGTACGTGGACAACGCCGCGATGCAGCTCGTCAAGGCTCCGAAGAAGTTCGACGTCGTCGTGACCGGCAACATGTTCGGCGACATCCTGTCCGACGAAGCCGCGATGCTGACGGGCTCCATCGGCATGCTGCCGTCCGCCTCGTTGGATGCGAACAACAAGGGCCTCTACGAGCCCAGCCACGGCAGCGCGCCGGACATCGCAGGGCAGGGCATTGCCAATCCGCTGGCTACAATTCTGTCCGCTGCCATGATGCTCAAGTTCTCCCTCAACCTGCCCGACGCCGCTGCTCGCATTGAAGCTGCGGTGCAGTCGGTGCTGGGCCAGGGCTTGCGCACGGCCGACATCTGGAGTGAAGGCACCTCGAAGGTTTCCACCATCGAGATGGGCGACGCTGTCGTCAAGGCCATCACGACCACCAAAACCATTAAGAGCTAACGCTCCGTCTCGTCTCGCCCCACCAAACCCGGCGAACGAGCCGGGGCCCGAAGTGGATGGGGTTTGGTGACTAAAAGGATTTGAAGATGACGACCTTGGTAGGCCTTGTGGGCTGGCGCGGCATGGTGGGTTCGGTCCTGATGGACCGCATGACCACCGAGCGGGATTTCGACCTGATCGAGCCGCTGTTCTTCTCCACTTCCAACGCTGGCGGCGCCGCCCCCGCGCAGGCGAAGAACGAGACGAAGCTGCAGAACGCGTTCGACATCGACCAGCTCAAGCGCTGCGACATCATCATCACGGCCCAGGGCGGCGACTACACCAACGAAGTCTTCCCCAAGCTGCGCGCTGCGGGCTGGACGGGCCACTGGATCGATGCGGCCTCGTCGCTGCGCATGAACGATGACGCCGTCATCGTGCTGGACCCGGTCAACATGCCGGTCATCAAGAACGCGCTGGCCGCCGGCGGCAGGAACTGGGTCGGCGGCAACTGCACGGTCAGCTGCATGCTCATGGGCGTGGGTGCGCTGTACAAGGCTGGGCTGGTGGAGTGGATGTCCACGCAGACCTACCAGGCAGCAAGCGGCGGCGGCGCGCAGCACATGCGCGAGCTGCTGACGCAGTACGGCACGCTGAACGCGGCGGTCAAGCCGCTGCTGGACGACCCCAAGAGCGCCATCCTGGAGATCGACCGCCAGGTCATCGCCAAGCAGCGCTCGCTGACGGCCGACGAAACCGCCAACTTCGGCGTGCCGCTGGGCGGCTCCTTGATCCCGTGGATCGACAAGGACCTGGGCAACGGCCAGTCCAAGGAAGAGTGGAAGGGCATGGCCGAGACGAACAAGATCCTCGGCAATGGATCAGCTCAAGGCATCCCCGTCGACGGCTTCTGCGTGCGCGTCGGCGCGATGCGCTGCCACAGCCAGGCGCTCACCTTCAAGCTCAAGAAGGACGTGCCGCTCGCCGATATCGAGGCCATGATCCGCGCCGACAACGAATGGGTGAAGTACGTGCCCAACACCCGCGAAGACACGCTGCGTGACCTGACGCCCGTGGCCGTCACCGGCACGATGACGATTCCCGTGGGCCGCGTGCGCAAGCTCGCCATGGGTCCCGAATACGTCGGCGCCTTCACGATCGGCGACCAGTTGCTGTGGGGGGCGGCGGAGCCGCTGCGCCGCATGCTGCGCATCCTGGTCGACCGCTGATTGCGCTTTGGTGGAAGCCCTAATCTGTGTGTTTTTTGATTTGCTTACCTCTTTTACGCGCAGGATGGGGTTTACCCGTGCATTCGTATGGAATCCAAGCGACACATCAGGCACCCCTTGAGCATTTCCGCGTATATGCTTGATGCTGTTGTGTTTTTGATTCGAAACTCGACGCAGGTTACACCGTGCAGACCACGTTTGTGCAACGCGTGCTGAAGATCGAGACAGGCGGGGCCTTTTGCCCCGCCTTGTTGCTTTGGGGAATGCCTTGAAAGACCACATCCGCGACGCATTCGAGGGAGTCCTCCCGACAGGGTTTGCCCGCCATCGCCTGGCATTGGCTGCGACGCTGCTCATCGCCGCTGGCGGCGCGCAGGCACTCGGCCTGGGCAAGCTCAACGTGCAATCCGCTCTTGGCGAAACGATGCGCGCCGAGATCGACGTCACCAGCCTGACGTCGGAAGAGGCGGCCAGCCTCAAGGTGCGCGTGGCCCCGCCCGACGCTTACCGCGCCACCGGCGTCGACTACAACGCCGTGCTGAGCGCGACCCAGGTGCAGGTCGTTACACGCGGTGGCCGCACCATCCTGCGCGTCAGCAGCGATCGCTCCGTGCAGGAGCCGTTTGTCGACGTCATCCTCGAGCTGACATGGTCCACGGGCCGTCTGGTTCGTGAATACACGCTGCTGTTCGACCCGCCGGCCGTCCCCAAACCCGTGCCGACCGTGACGACGCCTGCGGCCATCTCGGCGACACCCGGCGTGTCCAGCGAAGGCGTCGCGACGCCTGCGCCGGCCGCAACGACCGCGCTGCCGCGCACGGCGTCTGCCGCGTCGTCCAGCCCCGCGCGCCAGGCGGCAGCGTCGGCCCCGACAGCGCGTCCGGCGGTCACCGGTGAATCCGAATACCGCGTCCAGCCGGGCGACTCGCTGTCGCGCGTTGCTGGTCAGACGCAGGTCCGTGGCATCTCGCTCGACCAGATGCTGGTGGGCCTGTTCCGCAACAACCCGGACGCTTTCATCGACGGCAACATGAACCGTCTGAAGTCCGGTTCGCTGCTGAAGGTGCCGGGCAGCGAGGCACTGGCTGCGTTGTCGACCGGCGAGGCGCGTCAGGTCATCCAGGCGCAGAGCGCCGACTTCTCGGCTTACCGTCAGCGACTGGCTTCGGCCGCGCCGACGTTGCAGAGCACCGAGAGCGAGCGTCAGTCCAAGGGCAAGGTGCAGGCGGCGGTCGAGGATCGCAAGCCCGCTGCCGCGCCCATGCCCGACAAGCTCACGCTGAGCAAGGCGGGCAGCGCGCCGAGCGGCAACGAGGCCAAGGTGTCCAAGGACACCCAGAAGAAGGACGCCGCCGCCCGCGTGGCCGAGCTGACCCGCAACGTCGAGGAGCTGAAGAAGCTCTCCAACGCGGCTGGCAATGCACCGGCACCGGTGGCATCCACCGCACCGGCACCGTCGTCCGTGGTGGCGGCACTGCCTTCTGCGCCGGTCGTGCCGGCGATGGAGGCAGAGGCCGAAGCGATGCCGGTGCCGGCATCTGCGCCGGCGCCTGTCGCTGCGGCCAGTGCGGCTGCCTCGCGGCCCGCGCCTCGCGTGGCACCGCTGCCGCCGCCGCCCGCTGCCGAGCCCCCTGGCTTCCTGGAGAAGCTGCTGGACAACCCGCTGGTCTTGCCGTTGGCCGGTGCACTCGTCTTCGTGCTCGGCGGGCTGGGTCTTTATCGCATCGTGCGGGCGCGTCGCCCGTCCCACGCGGCCGAGACCGGTTTCCACGAAAGCCGCCTGCAGGCCGATTCGTTCTTCGGTGGCACGGGTGGGCAGCGCGTCGATACGCGTGATGCGCAGCACAGCGGCCAGTCGTCGATGAGCTACTCGCTCAGCCAGCTGGACGCCATCGGCGATGTGGACCCCGTGGCCGAAGCGGATGTCTACCTGGCCTATGGCCGCGACCTGCAGGCCGAGGAAATCCTGAAGGAAGCGCTGCGTGCGAATCCGACGCGTCTGGCCATCCGCCTGAAGCTGCTCGAGGTGTACGCCAAGCGACGTGACACCAAGGGTTTCGAGCAACTGGCCATCCAGTTGTTCGCCGAGACCAAGGGTGCCGGTGAGGACTGGGTCAAGGCGCAGGAGTTCGGGCGGAGCATCGATGCCGACAACCCGCTCTACCAGCCTGGCGGTGGTCCGGTGCAGGTCGAGGATGGCCCGGAGCTGCGCCCCGAGCCCATGAACGCCAGCACGCTGCCGCACACGGCAATGCATACGCAGGCTCAGCCGCCGGTTCCTCATCTCAAGGCGGAGCCGACGCCGCGCAGTGGGCCCGATACCGGCCCGATCAGCGGCTTCGACCTGGCGCTTGACCTGGATCTGGATGCCGCCGAGCCCGTCTCGCCGACGGCGATGTCGGCCACGCAGGCCATGCCCTCGTCGGCAGAGCATGCGCCGATGACGATGGATTTCGACATCTCCGGTCACGGGGCTCGCAGCTCGGTGCAGGTGCCCGACCTGAGCTTCGACCTGGGCGACATGGGAGGTGCGGCGCCCAGCGCCAAGGCGTCGGACGTGCCGTCGCTGGAGTTCGACCTGGGCGACGCGTCGGACGCGGCGCGGCCGGACCAGCTGGCGGATGCGCTGAGCGCGCTGAGCGACGACGAGGGTGACCCGCTGCTGCGTCAGCTCGAGCTGGCCGAGGAGTTCCGCCAGATCGGCGACACCGAAGGAGCCCGCGAGGTGCTGCAGGAGCTGGTTCAGCGAGCCAGCGGTTCCCTGCGTGATCGCGCGCAGGCCATGCTCAACGAACTGCGCTGATCGCTACCGCGATACTTCAACGCCCGGCGCTGCCGGGCGTTTTTCATTTCCGGCATCCCTGAGAGTTGCATGAGAGTTGCTTTGGGCGTGAGCTACCGCGGTGGCGGCTACAACGGCTGGCAGAGCCAGCCCGACGGGCGGACGGTGCAGGACGCGCTGGAGAAGGGGCTATCCGCCTTTGCGGCCCAGCCCATCCGCACCCTATGTGCGGGGCGCACGGACACCGGCGTGCACGGCATCAACCAGGTCATCCATTTCGACACCGAGGTCGACCGTGAGCCGTTCTCGTGGGTACGCGGCAGCAACCGCTACCTGCCGCCGGACATCGCCATCCAGTGGTGCCGCTTTCCGGGTGACGACTTCCACGCGCGCAACTCGGCACGCGGCCGGCGTTACGCGTATCTGTTGCTGGAGTCGGCGGTGCGGCCGGCCATCGAGAGTGGCCAGTGCGGCTGGATCTTCCGACCGCTGGATCAGGCGGCGCTGGAGGCGGCCGCCGCGCGCCTGATCGGGGAGCATGATTTCTCGTCCTTCCGCTCGTCCGAATGCCAGGCCGCGTCGCCGGTGAAGACGCTGCGCGAGATCACCGTGCAGCGCCGCGGCGCCTACTGGCGCTTCGAGTTCGAGGCCAGCGCCTTCCTGCATCACATGGTGCGCAACCTGATGGGCTGCCTGCTGGCCGTCGGCAGTGGCACGCGCTCGGCGGATTGGGTCAGCGAGGTGCTCGCCGCGCGTGACCGCAAGGTGGCGGCTCCGACGTTCTCGCCGGACGGCCTCTACTTCCTCGGCCCGACCTACGATGCCGAACTCGATATCCCGCGTGATGTCGCGGCTTTGAACTGGTTGCCATGACACGAATCAAGATCTGCGGCCTGACCCGCGAGGCCGACGTCGAAGCCGCCGTCGCGGCCGGTGCCGACGCCATCGGCTTCGTCTTCTACGCCAAGAGTCCGCGCGCCGTGACGCCGGAGCGGGCGAGGGCGCTGGCACGGCTGCTGCCGCCGTTTGTCACGCCCGTGGGCTTGTTCGTTAACGCAACGGACGCCGAACTGCAGGCCGGTCTGGACGCGCTGCCCAACATGCTCGTGCAGTTCCACGGCGACGAGACGCCGGCCGATTGCGACCGCGTGCGCCGGCCTTATCTGCGTGCCGCGCGGATGGCGCCGGGTGCGGACTTGGTAGACTTCGCTGCACGTTTTTCCAACGCTCAGGCCATTCTGCTCGACGCCCACGTCGAAGGCTATGGCGGCGGCGGCAAGGTCTTCGATTGGTCACTCATTCCACCAAGCGTCAGCTCTCACCTCGTTTTGTCTGGTGGGTTGAATGCTGCCAACGTTGCCGATGGCATCGCACGGGTGCGGCCCTGGGCCGTTGATGTGAGTTCCGGCGTCGAGGTGGCCTTTGGGCTCAAGAGCGCCGATCTGATCCACGAGTTCTGCCGCGCAGTCCGTCTCGCTGACGGTCGCGCCGATGCCGAACTGTCCCGATAGGGGAAGACCATGTTCCAGTACGACCAGCCCGACGCGACCGGGCATTTCCGCCATGCCGGCACGCCCACCTTTGGCGGCAGCTTCGTCTCCGAGACGCTTGTGCATGCGCTTGACCAGCTGAAGGACGCCTACGCGCACTACCGGAACGATCCGGAGTTCCTGGCCGAGTACCAGCGTGAGCTCAAGCACTTCGTCGGCCGGCCCAGCCCGATCTACCACGCCGACCGCCTAAGCCGTGAGCTGGGCGGTGCGCAGGTCTACCTGAAGCGCGAAGACCTCAACCACACCGGCGCGCACAAGATCAACAACGTCATCGGCCAGGCGCTGCTGGCCAAGCGCATGGGCAAGCCGCGCGTCATTGCCGAAACGGGCGCCGGCCAGCATGGCGTGGCCACCGCCACCATCTGCGCGCGCTACGGCCTGGAGTGCGTCGTCTACATGGGCAGCGAGGACGTCAAGCGCCAGAGCCCGAACGTCTATCGCATGAAGCTGCTCGGCGCGACCGTCGTGCCGGTGGAGAGCGGCAGCAAGACGCTGAAGGACGCGCTCAACGAGGCCATGCGTGACTGGGTCACCAACGTCGAGAACACCTTCTACATCATCGGCACCGTGGCCGGCCCGCACCCCT
>Ga0228698_1001663_pt1 | contig 10505 bp, 16 predicted proteins | sample McNCre117_Aug_MG_FD_178015 | JGI IMG/M metagenome (GOLD analysis project Ga0228698, IMG submission 178015) | Freshwater microbial communities from McNutts Creek, Athens, Georgia, United States - 1-17_Aug_MG | ecosystem: Environmental > Aquatic > Freshwater > Creek | place: USA: Georgia...
CAACACTGCCACCTTGCAGCGGGTGTGCGACCACATTGACCAAGTACAGGCGCACCTGGGTCGGCGTATGTTGCTGGAAAACCCGGCCACCTATATTGAATTTGTCGCTTCTACCTGGAACGAAGCCACATTTATCTCCGAAGTGGTGCGGCGCACAGGCTGTGGGCTGTTGCTGGACGTGAACAACGTGTATGTCAGTAGTGTCAACCATCAGCGCGACGCGCAGGCCGCCATTCGAGCGCTTCCGCTGGCTCAGGTGGGTGAAATTCACCTGGCTGGTTTTGCAGAGCAGGTCGATGGCAACGCTGACCGACTACTCATTGACAGCCACGGCACGCCAGTGGCGCAAGCGGTGTGGGACCTCTATGCATTCACACTGGGACTGACCGGGCCGGTTGCCACTTTGCTGGAGCGCGATAACGATATTCCGGCCTGGTCAGTATTGCTGGCGGAGGCAAATTTGGCAAACGAGCAGTTGTCTACCGTGCTGGAAGAGGTGAACGCATGAGCACCCAAACCGCCTTTGCCCATGCCCTGCTTAGCGCCGAGCTGCCGTGCCCAACGGGCCTGACGACCTGGAACGGTTCTGACCCGACCCTGCGTTTTGCGGTGTACCGCAACAACGTCATGGTGTCTTTGATCGACGCACTTGCCGATACTTACCCGGTGGTGCAAACGCTGGTGGGTGAAGAATTTTTCCGGGCCATAGCACGGGAGTTTGCTCAGAACAATCCACCTCGCTCGGCAGTCATGGCCTATTACGGTCACAACTTTGCAGATTTCATTGCGACTTTTCCCCCGGCTGCCTCTGTGCCTTATCTGGCCGATGTAGCGCGTCTGGAAATGGCGAGGGTCATGGCGTACCACGCAGCCGATGTCGTCGCCATTCAACCGCAAGTTTTGCAAGCTGCGTTGGCCGACCCGCAGCAGCTTTTGTCATTGCAACTGGTGTTGCATCCGTCGGTGCACATCATTCAATCAGGTTTCGCCATTTTTTCTGTATGGGCCGCGCATCAAGGGGCGCAGAGCGCGTTAGCTTTCGATCCGGATGTGGCGCAGGCTGCGCTGGTGTACCGAGATGGCTTGGATGTCGGCATCGTAGAACTTGCCGCCGGGTCCGGGACTTTTTTCAGCACCTTGCTGATCGGCCAGACCTTAGCCGCTGCCATCCACGCCGCAAGCAGCCTTGACCCCGAATTTGATTTAACCCAATCGCTGACGCTGCTGCTTCGCTTGCAGCTCATCACCCACCTCAAAACCGGAGACACACCATGAACACACGCACTGAAAAATTGGGATCGGCCACGCCTGCTGACGATGGCTTGATCCCCGGCCTGATTCGGCAGTTCATCGGCATCGCCGAGCGCATCCCCAACACTCTGCTGGCTTTTGTAGCACGCTTCTCTATCGCGGCAGTCTTCTGGAAGTCTGGTCAGACCAAGATTCAGGGGTTTGCCGTTGACATCGTCAACGGTGAGTTCACGCTGGGCTGGCCACGTTTGTCAGATTCGGTGGTGGATTTGTTCAGGGATGAATACCATTTGCCATTGATTCCACCCGAAATTGCCGCCACCATGGCGGCTACTGCAGAACATTTTTTCCCGATTCTGATCCTGTTCGGCTTTGTGACCCGTCTGTCAGCGTTGGCACTGGTGGGCATGACGATGACGATTCAATTATTTGTCTACCCGGATGCCTATCCCACGCACGGTACCTGGGCCGCCGTGCTGCTGTACCTGATGGTGCACGGACCCGGCAAACTGTCTGTTGATCATTGGATTGCCAGGCGGTACCAGTAACCATCGCGCTGGGCGCTTGACCATTAACCCTTAACCTACAAATGCCAGCATGAATACGGTACTGGGTTGGTTGGGCGGTCGATTGGCACGCTTTCTGGCCCGCGAGGTGCATGTTCACTCGGCAGTGCCCGCAACACGACCCGAAAGACTGCTTGCCACCTTGCGCCCTGGCGACGTGTTGCTGGTGGAGGGCAATAGCCGGGTCAGCACCGCCATCAAATACCTGACGCAGTCCACCTGGTCTCACGCTGCACTGTATGTCGGCAATGCCCTGGCCGAAGCGGGCAAGAACCCTGAACACTGTTTTGTGGAGGCCGACACCGTAGAAGGTGTTCGCAGTGTTGGCATCAGCGCATTTGCCAGTCTGCATTCACGTATTTGTCGCCCCGTTGGCTTGACCCTAGAAGACTGCCAAAAGTTGACCGCCTTCGCCATGGCGCGCATTGGCAGTCAATACGATTTACGCAATGTGATTGATCTGGCGCGCTACCTGTTTCCCACGCCGCCCGTGCCCCTGCGTTTTAGGCGCAACATGTTGGCACTGGGCAGCGGTGACCCGACACGCGCCATTTGTTCGACGCTGATCGCTCAAGCGTTTCAGTCCATTCGCTACCCAATTCTGCCCATTACAACCGTCCAAAACGACGACAGACCTGATTGCCCGGCCTGTGTCCATGAAATCCTGAGCGTGCGCCATCACAGCTTGTTCGCACCCCGTGACTTTGATGTATCTCCCTATTTTGAGGTCATCAAACCCACCATAGAAGCCGGATTCAACTATCAAAGTCTGGTTTGGCGTGATGCCAATGAAAAATGAGCGCGTAGCTCAACGGATTCCGACTTCGTTCATACGCTCTAGTACGTCACGCCAACGTGACAACCTGGCCACAGGGTCGGCAGCAGGCGCACTAGCCCCACCAACCCAAAGACCAGAATCGTTAAAGCTGAAGACCGGTTGCAGGTCTGGGCGCTGACTGGCCTTGCGGATGCTGCTGATCAGATTGTCAAGTACCAAAGGTTCTTCAGTGGGTTGCGGATAAAACCCAAGCACCATATGGGCTTCAGAAATGGAACTGCTTTTTGCACGAACGTAGATCAAACGTAGTCGATCATTTTTGAAACCCAGCATCTGGAGGGTGACATATTTTGCAATCGTGTAGTCCTCGCAATCTCCCGCCCCTCGACCCACAAACTCAAGTGGTGTCGCCCAGTAATCTTCCTGCTGCCAAATGTCTTTATCTGACCGAAACAGCATTTGTCGATTAAAAAATAGATTCACCCTTTTGATTTGTTCAAATTCTTCAAGGTCACGAGACTCTTCAATGAGTTTTTTCCAATCCTTGATGATGGCCGCCGCTTGTGGACCATATCTTTCCAGTGCCAAAGCTTGGGTCTTATCCAGGTTAGGTGCTGCAACTGAAATGGCGAAAATTAGACACAAACCAAGGCGAGTCATCCAGATAAATATCTGAACAACATCAGGTTCGAATTCAAACCATGCAAAGGTGGTTTGATTCCCGAAGCACTTTCGTATTCGCCGTATCGACGTGCACGAGGCCATGAGACCAAAGGCAATGAAATTTGGCGGGATCACAGCACATCCGCAATGGGAGGACTCAGCCCGTATGGCGATAAATAATGTTTATCCTGCGTTATGAATCGGGCTTATTTTTTGGTTTCATCATCTTCGCGGTTGGCATAGGCCTTCATGGCCTTGCTAAGGAAAGGCACCTGCAGACTGAAGTTTTTGCATCCAGTGCACATCATGACGTGTACTTTCAAACTCATCTTTTCAGCTAATGAGAGCGACCGGTCCTGTGACTCAGAGATCAAACGGGTGGCTTGCTTGCAGTTCATCATGCGTGTTCTCCCTTCAGGAACCAGGTGTTCTCCAGGCACTCGCGCAATCGCAATCGCGAGCGGTGCAGCATCACATTCAGGTTGGTGGTGGTAATGCCGACGGCCGTACAAATCTCGGCCGCGTCGAGTTCGACAAATTCCTTCATCATGAACACCCTGGCCTGGTTGCCCGGCAAGCCTTCCAGGCACGCCTCAAACACTTTCCAGAACTGGTTTTGGTGCAGGGCACTCTGAGGGTTGCCCCAGGTGGCGGGCTTTTCATCAGCCTGCCAAAAGCCTTTTTGATCAAACAACTCAAAAAAGTCTTCGCCCTCTTCATCTTCCTGTAGCAGGCTACTTGCATCAACCATGCGTTGCTTTTGCCGCAGTACATCCGCAATCTTGTTACGCAAAATGGCAAAAACCCAGGTTTTCAACGCCGCTCTACCGGCAAAAGACTTGGCATTTTTAAGCGCACCGATGAGTGCCTCTTGCACGGCGTCTTCTGCCGCGTGGCTGTTGGAGAGTTGCAGCGTTGCAAACTTCACCATCTGACGGCGCAAATCATTCAAAAATGCGGTGTCCGACAGAATGGATGAGTCGGCCGCATCCAAGCCTATTCCTTCAATTGGCGACTTCTCCATCAATGGTCTCCTCGCGGTGCCAGTTCGTTCTTGGCCGCGCTGTAACTTGCGACACAGTAGGGCACCAAATAATTCAACGCTACATGAATCCATGAAACGCCAGCGCCCGCCAGAATGGCACCGCCCTGGTTCACCAGGTTCAAAATACTGCCCACCACCAAGGCGATGCGCAATGAGTTTTTCACAATCTTGCCAGAGCAGGCGGTTTGAAAGAGTGTCCGCATCAATGGCTCGCCTGGTAAGCGGTGGAAGTCGCCAATAGCGCCATGGCGGGCATGGCATCCACACTGGAAATCACGGTTCTTTGAATCAATTCGTCATCCAGGTCCGGTTCAAGATCGGCGGGACGACCCTGATTCCCAGTCGGTGTGGCAACCAGACAGTGATCACCTTCCTTGATCTCGAACTCTCCGGTGCAGTTACGGCAATAGATTTTGTTGCCTGCTTTGCTGCCTTTGCGCAGTACCAGGGTGGGGCCGCACATGGGGCAATTCTGTAGCGGGATGCCGTCGTCACTGTGCCCCAGGACATGGTCAAGCTGACCGGCTTGCCCCAGGGTGACAAAGATGTCGGCAAAGTGGGCATCAAATTGCGTGCCTTTCTCGGAGTTCAATATGCCAAGCGCCTTGTCGCGAGGCATACCCTGACGGTAGGGTCGGTGGCTGGTCATGGCATCAAAGGCATCGCACACCCCAACTATTTTGGCAACTTCTGGAATCGATTCGCTGGTCAGGCGCAATGGGTATCCCTTGCCATCAGGACGCTCATGGTGCAGTCCAATCGCATCCTTGACCAAAACTGCCAGCGGATGTCCGGCCAACATACGTGTGCCCATGCTCGGGTGCGTCTTGATGACCTCGTATTCCAAATCCGTCAGGCGATCTGTCTTGCGCAGAATGGCATCGGGTATGCCAATTTTGCCCAAGTCGTGCAGAAAACCACCCAAGCCTACGCGAGCGGTCTCGGTCTCACTGAACTTGGCATGCTCCGCCAGCAACTTGGCATAACGTGACACGCGCCAAAGATGACCGCCGGTATAGGGATCTCGGGCCTCCACAAACCAGGCCATGGTGAGCAGGCTTGCCAGCAAATGCCGGGTCGTTGTCTCTGCAGAGACTTTATCTTCTACTTGCTTATTTCCAAGCCAAAGCCCTGCCTGTTTGAACCAACTCATAGTGTGTCCTCCATCAAATGGGATGTCAGCTTGGGATGGGTTTCGGAAAACCGCCGGATAAATCCGCGATCAATCCAGTCCTTCCAGCGCCACACCCATTGTCCTTCAGCCGACCACTGCCCCCAGGACGCGACCGCGTATTGGGGTCCGCAAGACAAGAGGTACAAGGAACGGCGCTTGGGGTTGTACGGCCGCAATGCCCCACCATCGATGATCGCCATCAGGTTTTCAGCCAAGACCGGACCGGCATGAACAGCGTGCACCCCAGATCGTGACATGGCTGTATCAGGGCGGGCGCATACATCACCCGCAGCAAAAACATTCGGGTGCGACACGCTGCGGTGGTATTTGTCCACCAGGACGTAGCCCCGCTCATCCAACCCCAGTTTGGATAATCCAAGCCAAACGGCAGGACGTGCGCCGGTGGCTGCAATCACCTGGTCGGCTGGCACAAGGTGACCATCAGCCAATAAGACACCGTCTTCTGCGCCAACGCCGCGCGCAAAATGCAAGCCCAATCCGGCGTGTTGGGCAAACCGTTGCACCTGGGTTTGAACACCTTTGGCGTGCCCGGGCAGCAGTCCGGATTCGGATGCAACCAGGTCAACCTGCCCGTCAATGCCCGCATGTGTAAAGGCTTGTTTTGCGGCAAGCGCCATCTCAACCCCGGCAGCGCCACCGCCGACCACCACCAATCTGTAGTTCTTCTTTGCCTTGGCCATCGCCAAAATATGTGGCCAGCTGGCAAAGAAATTGTCCAGCGGTTTCACTGGCAACAGCTTGTCCCCAAGAGTTTCCAGCCAGGAGGTATCGGTTTCGCTGCCAACGTCGAGCGACAGCAGGTCGTATTCAACGTGCGGACCATGGGTAAATCCAACGCAGCGCCTTGCAGCGTCCATGCCAACGATCTGGTCGAGCACCAGACGGGCACCGGCTGCCTGAACCAATGGAACGAGGTCAACCCGACACTGGGCCTGTGTGTAATGCCCTGCAACCCAGCCGGGCAACATGCCCGAGTAGTTCTGGTATTTTGAAGGCGTGATCAGAACAACATCCAGCCCCGCAGGTCGTGTTTTTGCCAATGCACGCAGGACCGACAGGTGCGCGTGACCACCACCGACTAAAACCAGTCTCTTGGTCACCGATCGGCCTATCGAAAATGGCGTTGGATCAGGCGCGCAGCAGCGGCGCGGCGTTCTGGCGAAGTCAGATCATCCTTACTGAGATACAAAAAGGTCTCTGACCGTCCCAGTTGGGCTGCAATCACTGGTGTTGGGTCAAGACCCGTGATCGTGGCCTGAATGCCTGCCTGCTTCGCAATGCGTTCCAACGCCGGACGTGCTTGCTCAAACGACAGCATGGCCGCAAATACGACAGGAACCCGCGGTGCCGCGCTCTTGAGTTTCAGAAACACTTCTTCCGCTGATTCGGTGATCGAAGATGACAAAGCCAGCGAAATGACTGCACCTGCGATTCCAGAAGCCTGGCTGGACAGGCCACTGATGTGTTCTAGCTTGTCAGTGCCAAATCCGCCTTCCTCCAAGAACGGTTTCATGGCCGAGACGATAAAGGTATGCGGGCGGGCGATAAGTACAGTTTTAGACATTGGGTTCAACCTGGAGTGACGGTATGAGGTTTAGTCGCACCAGCGCCCTGATTTGTTACACAACATCGATTCAATTAGGCGTGGACGCATGGCCATTGGCATTTGGGGGTACGAGCGCAAAAAACTTTCGTGCCCGTGTAAGCATTTTTGGACATCAAACGACTATGTCCGTGAAAGTCTTGTTTTCACACGACCTTCGGCGCTTTTCCACAAATGTCACCCATTCCACTTTCAAGGGATTTTTTATGAACCATCTGTCTTCCAAAATTGCCAAAACCCTTGCATCCGCTGTTGTCACTGCCGCAGCACTTTCGGGCGGTGCGTTTGCCGCTGGCTGCGCTGGCACCAAGTGTGGCCCTAAATCGAGCATGGCTAAATGCGGAGCCTGCAAAGCCAAGTGTGGTGCCGCCATGCCTCAGTGTGCTGCTAGCAAAGCCCATAAAGCCAAGAAGATGAAGGCCAAGTGCGGAGCCTGCAAAGCCAAATGCGGTGCCAAAAGTGGTGCCTGCGCAGCCGTCAAACAATAAGCCATCCGTCAATTCTTAACCTCTAGGAGCATCACCATGAATTCAATGTCTTCAACTCTCGCTAAAGCTCTGGCAATGGCGGTGGTCACCACGGCTGCTTTGGGCGGCTGTTCCATGATGTGCAGGGCTTGCGGCGGCAACAAGTGTGGTGCCAAAAGCTCCATGCAGAAATGTGGCGCATGCAAGGCCAAATGCGGCGCTTGTGCTGCAAAACAATAGTCCTCATCACTTTTGATTCGCGGTGACTGCTTGGTCATCGGTTTTGATTTTTCGATCCATGACAGCTTCATCCCATCTCCGACGGCATTGGCGCGCTGCTTCGGACACACAGATCGATCTGGCGCTGCGCAGCGCGCGCGCCAGTGTTTCAGCTTTTTCTACAGCAACAGCGGAGCATGGGTCTTTGATTCAGAACTGGATCGCAGGCCGCGAGGTATTGGAGTTTGAACACTACCCACCGGATGACCTGGTAGACGTGCGCAAAGGTTCCCAGTTCTATTACCACTCTCACCGAGATGGCGACCAGGAACACGGGCATGTGCACCTGTTTTGGCATGCTACTGCGACAGGACACAGACGGTATTTGAAACCTGGAAAACCCAGATGGAATCGCACCGAGCCGTCGCATCTTTTTGCGATTTCGCTGGATGCGCGAGGACTTCCAGTGGGTTTGTTCACTGTGAACCTATGGGTGACAGATGGCCACTGGCTTGATGCGGCCACCACCATGACGTGTGTTGATCGGTTTGCTATGGGCGAGATTGAAGGCTATGAACATTCATGTAACTGGTTGACAGGCTTTGTCCGTTTGTATCGGCCTCTGATCAGTGAGTTGCTCGTGCGGCGCGACAGGCGGATGGCGCGTCGATCTGACTTGGCAAAGGCACAGCAAGATCGAAATTTGGAGGTGCTTAGCTCGACACCGATTGACTGGATTGCCGATATGGATGCCCTGGAGTCAGAGTCCGTTCGGCGTGGCATGTAACCCGGTTGGTTTGTAAACCAAAGAAAGTAGCCGCAATTGTTTGCGCATTACATCCTTGAAAGGTTCTTATGAATATTGGAAAACTCATTTTCTCAACGCTTCTTGTGTTCGGTGCGTTGGTGTCGCATGCGTTGGAGATCAAGCCGTACTCTGCGAGTGCGTTGGATCAGGCGCAAAAGGCCGACAAACCGGTGGCGCTTCACTTTCATGCTGATTGGTGTCCGACTTGTCGCGCTCAAACGAAGGTCTTGCAAGAACTGAAGTCCGAAGCTGGATTGGATATCACTGTGTTGGTGGCGAACTACGACACCGAAAAAGACCTGAAACGCCGCTTCAATGTGCGTGCGCAATCCACATTGGTGATGTTGCACGGTGAAAAAGAGACTTACCGCGTGGTGGGGGATACCTCACCGGGGGGCATTCGTGGCGCGCTGAAGTCGGCACTTTGAACGGGCACGATCATGTCCATTGCACTGTCTGTACCCCAAGTGGGCTTGAGCCTCTTTGCGGGTAGTTTGACCACTTTGTCGCCTTGCGTATTTCCGCTGCTGCCCCTAGTGTTGGGTGGGGCCTTGCAGGGCAACCGTTTTGCACCCATGGCCATGGGCGTGGGCATGACTGGCTCGTTTGCTTTGATTGGCATGGCACTGGGGGCGCTAGGGCCGGCTTTGGGTATTGACGGCGACAACGTGCGCATGGGCGGCGCTGCCATGTTGATCGCATTTGCCTTGGTGATGTTGATCCCCGCACTGGGCGAGCGGTTCACCCAGTGGATGTTGCCGATTGCCAGCTCAGCCAACGCTGCGTCGGCCAATCTTGACATCGGCTCCCTTATGGGGGCACTGTTGCTGGGCAGCGTGCTGGGTTTGGTCTGGAGTCCCTGCTCTGGCCCCTTGCTGGGCTCCGCCCTGACACTGGTGGCCAGTGAAGGCGGAGTGGCGCGCGGCGGTTTGGTGTTGGGTATTTTTGGACTTGGCGCAGCCATTCCTTTAGTAGCAGTCGCATACGCTTCACGCAATGGATTTATGAACGTGCGAGACTGGGTGCTAGTCCACATCGAGAGCTTGCGTTACGGTTTTGCGTTGTTACTCGGTGCCATGGGTGTCGCAATTCTGACAGGTGGAGACAAATGGGTTGAAGCGAAAATTCTGCAATGGCTACCGGACGCATGGGTTAGTTTCACTGGGGGAATATAGCGACGACAGTTCCTTCCGTGATTCAACGGTGCAATTTGCCTTCGCTTGAAAGACCCTTCGTGGCCCTCATTCTTATTTGCTGACAGACTCCAAAGATCTCACGGCTCACGCCCAACAAAGTCGAAAGCCCTGCATATTGTCCTCAATGACAGTTCTATGGACGATCATTTGGGACAACTGGATTGAGTAGTCGACTAACTGCGGACGTAAAACCTTTCAGGCTTTCGGACTACCGAGTCGTATTGGGTGGTCACTTACTACAGCCGGCCAGTCTCCGTAGGCCCACTTCGACTCTACACCATAGAGCGTGAAATGCACCAGGTCCCAAATCCCAGCATCGGAACAAAAGTAAGAGTCATTCCGATTACGCGTGACAATCCCCAACCTCTGAGCACCAGAATGACGGCGTGGATTACGCGACCAATGAGAAGTGATCCGCCACCAGTCCACAGTAACCACACCGGCGCACCTGTGAGTTCAGCTATCCCCATTGCTATGAGCACGATAGGCACGGTCTCCGTGAAGTTGCCGTGAGCACGCATGCGTCGCAACAATGTTTGATCACCTCCGTCAATGAAATGGATACCTTTCTGCGCACGACGGTAACCAACCATGACGTTAGCGGGATTTGTAGAAGTACCATGATTCCAACGAACACTGTGGTTATCGGGGTGTCAGTCATATGCTGTCCTCCAGTTTAATTGCTTAGCAATGCCCTAGCGACGGTACGAACTA